>Ga0172370_10000738_pt1 | contig 51212 bp, 47 predicted proteins | sample LakKiv5m_FD_114538 | JGI IMG/M metagenome (GOLD analysis project Ga0172370, IMG submission 114538) | Freshwater microbial communities from Kabuno Bay, South-Kivu, Congo - kab_022012_11.5m | ecosystem: Environmental > Aquatic > Freshwater > Lake | place: Democratic Republic of the Congo...
ATTTACATTGGATTTAATTGTTTTTGGCTCCCACCCTTATACCGAATTCGGAAATACAATAAAATTTATTGAAAGAGATGGCTTTAATCCAAAGCATATTATTAGCGCTTTGGTTATGGGAGATAACGAAAAATCTATCGTAGAAAGCTTGGCATTGACAACTTACAAATTTGCAGAAGTTTATGATAAAGAAAAATACGATTTGATTTTTGCATTGGGTGACAGGTTTGAAATGTTCGCAGCCGTGTCTGCGTCTGCCCCTTTTAATATCCCTGTTGCACATCTTCATGGCGGAGAGAGAACCCTTGGGGCAATTGATGAAAAATATAGGCATTCAATTACAATAATGTCAAAGTATCATTTTGCCTCGACAGAAAATCATGCTAAAAAAATATTCTCTCTAATCGGTAATAATAAATATATATATAATGTCGGAGCATTGGCTTTAGATAATATCAATAACCAAAAATTAAAAACTAAAGATGAGTTATTTACAGAGTTGAATATTGATTTTACCAGACCTACATTATTGGCAACCCTTCATCCTGAAACTTTCACTCCTTCCTCAAATAAAATTTTAATCGATGAATTCATTAAATCAATTGAAAAACTCAGAATGCCTGCACTTATAACCCTGCCAAATAACGATGCAAATAATAAACATATACGAAATTCGCTTCTTGATTTTGCCCTAAACTCGAAAGAAGTTTATTCATTTGATGCACTGGGACCTTGTACATATTATTCTTGCATGAGTCACTGTTTTGGTGTCATTGGCAATTCATCAAGTGGAATAATCGAAGCAGCTTCGTTTGGGAAGTATGTTGTGAATATAGGCGATAGGCAAAAGGGACGGGATAGGGGCGACAATATTATCGACGTGCCTTCAGATTCAAACAAAATCATAAAAGCAGTTCATAGTATAAAATGTTTACCTCAATTAAATTCTAACAATATTTATGGGGATGGAAAGACCGCTGATAGGATAATACATATACTAAAAAGCATTTCCAAATTTTAAATACAGGTTTATTGTATATTTATTAAATATAATGTATACGCAAAGTAAATCCAGAATCAATACTATTCTTATTTTCTTTTTTTGTGGGATATTTATCTTCGCAAGTCATGATGGGAATAATGCCTCAGATTACACAAAACAATTAACTAATTTGTTTTTATCTGGTATTATTCTACATTCAAGATTTTTCTCAATTTTTGATTTTTTACTTATTTTTATCTCTATTTGGATAATAACCGAAGTGGGAATAAAATATGGGGCTGCCACAAAATCAGAAAAATTTCTTGTCCTTTTCGCTTACATTTATTTAATTGCAAATTTATTTAATCCTAACAACTCTGAAACGAATTATTCTGTTTTAGGTCTTCCCCTGTTAGTAAATGTCTCGAGTTACACTTCGCTTCTTTTTTTAACATCAATATATCTAATTAAAGATAACAAAGAATTTGCATTATTGTTAAAAAAAATTGTTCCGATGATATTATCCTTTGCCGTTATCCGAGCGGTATTTCAGCTAATACTATATGTATTCGGTATGGGTAATGATAATTTTTTCGGTGTCAAATCCGCTTTAACCGAGGATGATACTTTACTAATACTAATTCTTTCACAAAATATCTTTCTTGCTTTGTTTTTAAGTTATAGAAGAAATAAATATCTAATCTTCTCATTAATACTTTTCTTAGTTCAATTATTATCATTTAGACGGACAAACTTATTTATTGCAATTTTCTCTTTTTCCATTATTATTATTGCATATTATATTATTAATCGAAAAAAACGGGGGATGTTTTTATTCTATTTTTTTGTTTTAAGCATAGTACTTTTAATATTTATTCAGTCACAAGACGAGTTAAATTTTTTAGATAATCAGTATTTTAAAAGATATTTTGGCATGTTTTATTTGCCTCAATCAAGTAAATTAACCTATGAGGCGGACTCTGGGCATTTTGAGCACCTTCAATTGATTTTTTATCAGTTTCTTCAATCGGACATCTTTTTTTGGGGTTTTGGATTTCAACCCAAGTTCGATCCGGAAACTATTATAAGTACTGGAAATGTTGGTATTCATAATGCATATATTGACGGATGGGTACAATGGGGTATTTTATTTTTCATTTATATGCTGGGCACCATATTCATATTTTTCAACCAAGTTGCTAACACAATTAAAAATATTCATGTTTATAATAAGGATTATCTCTTAATTAGGATTGCTGTTATTTCCTATTTTTTGGGATTTCTCATAGGAATAAATTTTTTTGGCAGTGGTTTCTTTACTTTATCAAAACATGTGGTACTTAGAACATTAATTTTAGCATTTCTCATTAAAATTAAACCAGAAACTTTTAAATTATTGTTTAACTACAAATGAGGAAAACCTTCTTTATTTTAGAAATTCAATGACCAATACATTTAGTAAAATAAATTATTTGTTGGACAAAAGATCCAAAAGGCAGTTCTTAGTATTATTAATTGTTATTTTTCTTAAATCACTTTTAGATGGATTTGGTATTGGATTGATAGCTCCCTATATCGCCGCTATTGAAAACCCTGATTTGGTTCTAAAAAATGCAATTTTTATCGAAATTAATTCTTTTTTGAAAATCAATTCAAAAATTGGGCTTGTCATTCTACTAAGCTCAATACTAATAATTTTTTTTATCGTAAAAAATATCATTAGTCTTTTTATAACGAATTTTCAATTTCGTTTGCTTTTCAGTAAGAGATCCTATCAGGGCAGAAATCTTTTTTATCTTTATATGAGATCCCCGTTCTATTATCACTTGGAACATAATTCTGCAGAACTGGATAGAAACATTCGTTTCGAAAATCCAAATATGTATGTATTTATTCAAAATATTCTCCTATTAATTTCAAATATTCTTATATCACTTTCCATTTTCTTTGTCTTGTTAATTGCAAGCTGGAAGACGGTACTCTCGATCGGAGTTATTGTGACATTCGTATCCATAATATTTCTTCGGACCACAGGTAAATATATTAAGAAATATGGTAGACAAGTTCAGGAGTCACAATTACATATCGGCCAGGCGATTAACGAAGGGCTTCATTCTATCATAGAAGCTAAATTATTCAGAGTTGAGAGTTTCTTTCCTAACAGATATTTAAAGCATATGATGGATAATGCCAGGGCCAATTGGAAACAAGCAACTTTAAACGTAACTCCTACATTATTCTTTGAAGTTCTGACCGTAGTTGCACTGACAAGTGTTGTTATGTTTTTGTCTGTTTCGCAATATGATATTTCTTCTATGTTCCCGATTATAGGGTTATTTTCTTTAGCTTTAATAAGATTACTCCCATCGATTACAGGCATTATATCAAGTTTACAACAGATCCGGTTTGCGACTCCAGCTATTTCTGTAATTTACAATGATTTTTCCAATCTAAATAAATTATTGGGAGCTGATTATCAATGTGAAAATCCACCTGTCAATATTGCAAATTTCAATGACATATCTATTAAACATCTTGCCTTTACATACCATCGTTCAAAAACCAATGTACTATGTGATCTATCACTTGAAATAAAAAATGGACAATCTATTGGTTTTACAGGGCCTTCGGGTTCAGGAAAAACAACGTTTATTAATCTTCTATTGGGAATTCTTGAACCCACATCAGGAGGAATATTTGTCGATGGAGTAAATATCCATAAAAATTTAACATCTTGGAGATCAAGAATTGGTTATGTTCCCCAGTATATTTCTCTTTCAGATGGAAGTGTAAAAGAAAATGTTGCTTTCGGACTTGAGATAGAAGATATTAACGAGAATCAAGTTTGGAAATCTTTGAAAGAAGCACATCTGGATGACTTTGTAAAAAGCATTCCTGGAGGAATTAATAGCGTAATAGGTGAAAACGGTATGAAACTTTCCGGTGGGCAGAGACAACGGTTGGGGTTAGCAAGAGCTTTATATAGAGATCCATCTATTTTAGTCTTTGACGAAGCAACATCTTCTTTAGATGTAAAAACTGAAAGAAAAATAACCAATGAAATAGAGAAGTTATCTGGATCAAGAACAGTAATTATTATAACACACAGAATCAGCACATTAAAAAATTGCAATGTTATCTATTATTTGAGTGAAGGCAAAATAATTTTTTCCGGATCCTACATTCAATTAAGTCATATTGCTGAGGAACTCAGATCGAAAGACAACTAATTTTTTCTTTAATATTTTTATATTTGACTTGTCTTGTAAAATCAAATACAATTTTTAAATGAATGAATCTTTCACATTACCTAAAGTAATACAGGCTGTAATATTGGCAGGCGGTCTTGGAACAAGATTAAAACCAATTACCGATACTATTCCTAAACCCATGATCCCTTTTCATGGAAAGCCATTTCTAGAATATCTGATTGAGATGTTGGTTGAACAAGGGATTCAGGAGGTTATACTACTTTTAGGTTATTTATCAAACAAAGTTGTCGATTACTTTGGTGATGGTTCAAAGTGGAATGTTAGCATAATTTATTCAATTACTTCTGTGGAAGATGATACGGGGCTCAGAATTTCAAAAGCAAAGGAGTTGTTTCATGATGAGTTTCTTTTGCTCTACTGTGATAATTACTGGCCAATGCAGCTAGAAAATATGTACAGTCTCTTCAATAAAACCGGGGTTGATGCACTGGTAACAGTCTATACAAATAAAGACGGATACACCAGGAGCAATTGCATCGTTGACGAGAAAGGATTTATCACTATTTACGACAAGACAAGAACTCTGCCCGGTTTGGTTGGTGTGGATATCGGTTTTTTTCTGTTAAGAAAAAGTATCCTCAATTTACTGTCCCCGGGTAATGTGAATTTTGAAAAGGAGGTTATTCCAAAACTTGTAAATAACAGGAATATTGTCGCATTTAAGACCGACCATCGGTATTATAGTGTGGGTTCTCATGAGCGATTAAAAATGACAGATAAGTTTTTGGAACGCAGGCCAACCATTATTCTTGACCGGGACGGTGTATTAAATAAAAAAGCACCGAAGGCTCATTATGTGACCAATTGGAACGAATGGGAGTGGCTCCCAGGATCCATGGAAGCTGTTTGTACGTTGAAAAGAAACGGATACCAAATAATAATTGTCTCAAACCAGGCAGGAATTGCCCGTGGATTTATGACAAGGGCTGATTTAGAGAATATTCAATTGAAAATGGAAAACGACTTAGGGGATGTCAGTGCTAGTATAGATGGAATTTATTACTGCTTTCATGGTTGGGAAGATAATTGTGATTGCAGAAAACCAAAGCCTGGAATGTTGTTCCAGGCTCAAAGAGATTTTAATCTTGATTTAAGCAGGGTATTTTTCGTTGGTGATGACGAACGAGATGAAACTGCAGGCAACCTGGCGGGGATGAAAACCTTCCTTGTGAATGAGAATTTCACTCTTCTGGATTTTGTGAAAGAAAAGCTACTTCTTTAAATGAGAAATCTGCTTTACATAGATGAAATTTTAGTCGAGTTGAATCAATTGCGTAAAATCACAACAAAAAATGTACAGGTTGTGTCAATAGGAGGTTGTTCAAGATCTGGTAAATCGATGCTTGCTTTGGAATTAATGAAAAGATACAGTAATTTAGGTTTTGCTTGCCGAATCTTAAATATTGACTCATGGCTTATAAGTTTTGATAAACGCAAACCATTTTCTATGGTGACAGAGCGTTATGACATGAAGGCAGTAAACCTGGCAGTTGAGCAAATAGTGAATGGTCTAATTGTGTTTCCACCTGTTTATGATCCGATTTCAAGACGACAAATATTGGCAATTGGAAACGATCCTTTTAGTCTTAAGTCCGGAATACTTATTGTTGATGGGGTCCTTGCCCTGGTTGATGAAGATCTATTAAGAAAATCGGATTATAAGATTTTTGTGAAAATATCGGAGTGTAAAAGACTGCGGCGGTTGATTGATTTTTATAACCGGGTAAAAAAAATTTCACGGAATGAATATAAAAAAATCATCAGGGATAGAGAACTAGAAGAAGTCCCTCTGATTAAAAAATCATCTGTATTGGCTGATGCTATTTTTGAGTGGTAGCCTGTAATCTATTTAAATTATTATGTATGAATTTCTATAAAAATTATTTCCAAATAATAAGTAAGAAGATCAATAATTTAGATTACACGATGCTGGACCAGGCAGTGGAAATGATCAGGACTACAAGTCAAAATGGCAAGAAGGTTATCATCGCTGGAAATGGAGGAAGTGCGGCTATGGCCAGCCACATATCCGTTGACTTAACAAAGAATGCTGGCATCCGGTGTGTCAACTTTAATGAACCGGATTTGCTAACTTGCCTTGCCAATGATTACGGTTATGAGGAATGGGTAAAGCGATCACTTGCTTTTTATGCTGACAAGGGTGACTTGTTGATATTAATCAGCAGTAGCGGATCTTCAAAAAATATGATCAGTGGCGCAAAATTCGCAAAAGAGATGGGCTTTTCGCTGATTACTTTTTCAGGATTCAAAAGTGACAATCCGCTCCGTAAATTAGGTAATATAAACTTTTATGTGGACAGTAAGGGCTATAATATCGTAGAAATGACACACCATGTTTGGTTGGTCTCCATTGTGGATCGGATTATCGGAAAAATTGAATATTAGAGTTAATGCTTATGAAAATACTTGTTACAGGAAATCAGGGATATATCGGTACTGTTCTTGTCCCAATACTTAAGCATAAGGGGTACGAGGTGACAGGTTATGACATAGGATACTACAAGGATTGTCTTTTAAAAGATGATGCAACGAATATCAGACAAATCAGCAAGGATATTCGTGATATTAGTATTCAAGACCTTGAAGGTATTGAAGCTGTTATCCATCTTGCGGCGCTTTCTAATGATCCGCTGGGCGAACTGTCGCCAGGCCTAACTGAAGATATAAACCTTACTGGGACCCTCAGGCTGGCCGAACTTGCAAAAAAAGCAGGTGTAAAACGGTTTATCTATTCTTCTTCGCAAAGCATGTACGGTATTTCTAGGGTAGTGGATGAACTGGATGAGGATGACAGTGAGAAAAATCCGATAACCGCTTATGCCCGAACTAAGTGGGAAGCGGAACTCGCGCTAAAAAAACTGTTGTCCCATGATTTTATCGTGACATTCTTTCGCCCCTCCACGGTTTTTGGTGCCAGCCCGAGATTACGTTGCGACATCGTATTCAACAATCTGGTTGCATGCGCTTATACAACAGGAAAGATAGAAATCAAAAGTGATGGTACTCCATACCGCCCTGTTGTTCACGTAAGGGATGTTTGCACAGCATATATTGCGGGGTTAAATGCCCCGGTTGGGTTGATTGCCGGCCGCGCCTTTAATGTAGGAATTTCAAATGGCAATTTTACAGTTCGTCAACTTGCAGAGGCTGCTCAAAGGTCTGTCCCCGGCAGTATACTAACCTTTACCTGTGAACACGGGAATGACTCCCGAACATACCGGGTCAGTTTTCACAGGATTCTGACCGAACTGCAACACTACTATAAGCCTGAATGGGATCTCGATAAAGGCGGCAAGGAATTAGTTGAGTTGTTTAAAGAAACTGGTTTTACGGAAAGTGATTTTCGCGGAAGAAAGACCATCCGTCTGTCTCAGTTATCCTATCTACAATCAAATAAAGTCTTAAATAATCAAATGAAGTATATCCATGAAGTTTAATCCTCAAATAATTAAAGGCGTTTATCTTATCGAACCGACACCATTTTCAGATGAAAGGGGGGTATTCCGGAGACATTTCTGCTTTAAAGAGTTTGGTCAAAACGATATTGCCGATTTCGTTAAGCAAGCGAATGTTTCGGAAAATTATTCTGCCTTTACCCTTCGTGGCTTTCATTATCAGATCGCCCCTTATGGTGAGGGTAAGACTTTATCCTGCTTGAAGGGTCGAATTTATGACATTGTTGTTGACCTGAGGAAAGGATCAGTCACGTATATGCAATGGATTTCATTTACTCTTGATGATAAAAACAGAAACTCCATTCATATTCCTCCCGGATGTGCTAATGCATTTTTAACCCTGGAAGACAACTGTCTTATTCATTATTACTGTTCACAGGAATATGTTTCGAGTGCCGAACGAGGGATAAGATATAATGACCCGGCGTTTAATTTTAAATGGCCCTGTTCTCCCAGAGTAATTTCGGAAAAAGATAATTCTCATCCTGATTTTAATGCTGATAATAGTTATATCTGATGAATATACTAGTTACTGGTGGAAGTGGATTCATAGGAAAAACTATAATACGGCAGCTGGTCTCTTTTCAAAAAAACATTAGAATCCTGTCACTCAGTCTGGAGGACCGCATTATTTACATCCAAACGGATGGAGTAGAGTGGTATTCCTGCGATCTTTCTGAAAAAGAATCTTATGAACGCAGGGTTATAGAATTCCAGCCTGACATAATTATTCACCTTGCCTGGAAAGGCATACCTGATTTTTCATTGGAACATTGTTTATTCAATATTAACACTGCTGCTACTTTTTTTTCAACTGTTTTTAAAACCAAGTGCAAAAAAATAATTGTTTCAGGAAGTTGCTTTGAATATAATAAAGCATTCGGGGAGTGCATGGAATCAGATTTATGCCTATCAAAAGACTATTTTACATGGGCTAAAAATACCATCCATGATCTCCTTCGCTTTGAATGTGAGAAAAGAGATATTACACTGTGTTGGGCAAGGTTTTTCTACGTCTATGGCCCTATGCAGAGAAAAGATTCGCTGGTTCCTTTTTTAATTCATTCATTAAAATCCGGAGTTGTGCCCGATCTCCGTACACCGAAAAATGCCAATGATTTCATCTATGTCGACGATGTTGGCACGGGATTATCGAAGATGGCGACTTTGGATATTTATCCGGGCATATACAATCTTGGTAGTGGAATTTCTACACCTGTCGCTGAAGTATCACGGATCGTAGAGAATGCCCTATATGGTAAATCAGGTTTGACTTCAGAACTTGAAAGAAAAACAGCCACAAATGAGCAAACAGTTAATTTCTGGGCAAATATGGAAAAAACAAATCATATGCTTGGCTGGACTCCAGCTACCATACTTGAAGAGGGGATCAGGAAAACTTTGAATAATAATAGTAACAAACGATGATAATCTCAAGAACACCTTATCGCTTAAGTTTTGTTGGCGGTGGGACCGATTTGCGTTCTTTCTATAGTGAAGAAAAGGGGCAAGTCTTAAGTACAACCATTGACAAGTATCTTTTTGTTGTTGTTAAGAGACAGATTGGGATCGTTGAGTATAAGTACAGAGTCAACTGGAGTAAAGTTGAATTTAAAAATGATCTGAATGACATCGAACATCCGATTGTACGCGAAGCACTAAAAATAATGAATATTGATTTCCCTATTGAAATAACCACTTTTGCAGATATTCCCGCCAATACTGGTCTTGGTTCTTCCAGTGCATTTGCAGTAGGTTTGCTGCACTCTCTATACGCCTTAAAGGGTGAAATGGTAACTAAATATACCTTGGCATCTGAAGCAGCAAGAATCGAAGTGGATGTGTTAAAGAGGATTATGGGAAAACAAGATCATTTTGCATCATCATATGGTAATTTCAATGTTTTCACCTTTAATCCTGATGAAACGACGACGGTAGAGCCTGTATTCTACAGGGCAGATGTCAAAGAAAAATTGCAAAAAAATCTATTGATGTTTTACACTGCAACAAAACGTGATGCAAGTGATATTTTGACAATTCAAAACCGGGCAACTTCTAATAATAGGGGAGTTCTAAGAAAAATGTGCGGACTTGTGACTGGAATGAGGGAGGTCATTTCAAAAGGTGAAAATCTAGATGAGTTTGGTGAAATTCTTCATGAAGGGTGGAAACTAAAAAAAAGTCTTTCTGATGAAATCTCAAGTACCTTAATTGATAATTACTATGAAGAAGCCAGGGCTGCTGGGGCAATCGGAGGAAAATTACTTGGTGCAGGAGGCGGTGGCTTTTTACTGTTTTATGTGAATCCAGAAAAACAAGCAGCTGTTATAAACGCGTTGCCCAATCTCTACCTTATGCAACCCGGTTTTGATTCAGGAGGTTCTAGAATTACATATTATGACCAGACAAAAATTGTTTAAAATACATGAATAAAGTATTGATCATTGGACATCAAGGGTATCTGGGTTCACGTCTGACCGATTATTTGCAACAGCGCGATTATGTGTGTGCTGGTGCTGATATAGGTTTTTTTAAAGAAGGGCTACTTTACAAACCAACAACTGTTTTTAATATTGACAAGGAGGCGCGAACGATAGATATTAAGGATGTTGAACCTTTTGATGTCGTTATACTTCTCGCTGGTATCTCAAATGATCCATTCGGAAATCTTAGCCCCGAGTTGATCTACAACCCGACAAGAGAGTACGCTAAAAGAATAGCCTCAATATGCAAAAAGCTTGGCGTAAGGTTCATTTTCCCTTCAAGTTGCTCTGTTTATGGTGTGGCGGACAAACCTGTTGACGAACAGGGGCCGGTTGCACCACAAACACCTTACTCTTTAAATAAATTGCAGATAGAACAAGATCTTGCCGAACTCAGCGGGCAAGGGTTCTCACCAATTGCGTTAAGATTAGCTACCGTTTTTGGCGTCTCTCCCCGCATCCGTTTTGATCTAGTGATCAATATGCTTTGCGGTATGGCAGTCACTGAAAAAAAAGTGATCCTCAATTCAAACGGACAGGTATGGAGGCCCCATCTATATATTGATGACGCATGTGAAGCATTCAGGTGCTGTATAGATTGGGATTATAAAGGGGGAGAATTAATGATCCTGAACGTAGGTAGAAATGAAAATAATTGGCGAATTATAGATATTGCAAAGTTTATTAAGGAAACTATATCAGGATGTCGGTTGAGTTTTCTTGGCCAGGACAACCAACCTATTGATAGTCTGGTAATAGACAGAAAAATACAAGATGGAGTCGACAAACGGAACTATCAAGTCTCATTTGATAAAATAAAGAAGAAAGTACCTGGATCTAAGTTAGAATGGGGCGTTGAAAAGGGGATTGAGCAGCTGCTTTATGATCTACAATCCAGAAAACTTGACATACAACTGTTCAAGAAACGTGAATTTTACAGACTACAACAGATTGAATATCTCTTTACCACGGAGCAAATAGACTCTAATCTAAGATTTAAATGATTTATCAGGAAGAAGATTGCATTATTGAATTTACATATACTGACTATGATGATTTTTTAACACCTGGTAAAAGAACAATAAAAATTTCGAAACTAATTATTGATAATAATCTAAAATCATTTGAAAATTTTATAAAAACTCATAATATTGGTTTTGTTAGCTTTGAGGTTAAACCAAGTGACCTTGAGCTTAAAAAAAAACTTTCTAAATTACATTTCTACTATTGCAATACAACTGCCAAACTTTTTAAAAGTAATTTACCGTCTATTACCTACCTTTTAGATCTCCCTGTGATTATTGAAACAAAAGAATATAAAGATTTTACAAAGGTCAAGTCGATAATAAAGCAAAAGTTTGGTTGGGGAAGAATTTATGAAGATATTTTCTTAAATAAGTTTGCCTCACGACGGATGGAATTTGTTTTAGAGAACCTTTTTCATGACGAAGTAACGCATTTATTAATAGCAAAAGACCGGGACGATATAGTTGGTTATTTCATATATAAGTCTGTCAATAATGGTGTTGAAGCCGTTTTTGCTGGTATAGATAAGAATCTCCATTCCCAGTACAATGGATTAATGTGTTTCCTTGGGTTCCACAAATACTTGTTTGAGTTTAATAAATATACCTTTATTAAAACTTCAATATCTCTTACAAATCTTGCTATCTTAAATATTTATATTCAACTCGGATATTCTTTTATCAAAGTTAAAGAAGATTTTCATTACAATTACAATTTTAGTATTGTGCACCATTTCTAACATTTTATATATGATAGGAATCCAAATAAGTAAAATAGATATTTTTTTGCCATCAAAATTGGTAAATAACAATGAACTATTCTTATTGTTTCCAAACTATGATGCTGAAAAAATTGAGACTAAAATAGGCATTAGGAATAGGCATATAGCAAATGAGAATGAAACTGCGCTTGATCTTGCTATTAAAGCATCTGAAAAAGTGCTTGAAGGATACGATAAAAGTAAAATTGATTTTTTAATATTATGTACACAAAGTCCAGATTACTATTTACCTACCACTTCATGTATTTTACAAGATAAACTTCAACTCAAAACAAACATTGGAGCTCTCGATTTTAATCTCGGATGCTCTGGATATATATATGGACTTGCCATATGCAAAGGATTAATACAATCCGGAATTGCTAATAATATTTTGCTTGTAATGTCTGAGACATATTCAAAACACATAAATCAAAATGATTTTGCAAATAGGTCTATTTTCGGTGATGGAGCAGCAGCTACTATTCTAGAAAAATCTGATGAGGAACATATATTTGAATTTGAGCTTGGTACAGATGGGAAAGGAATGAATAATTTAATAATCCCCAATGGAGGTATGAGAAGAAGGTATGATATAAAATCAGAAATTAAAACAGATGAGTCTGGAAATTCAAGAACCGATAATGATTTGTATATGAATGGACCAGAGATATTTAATTTTACAATCAAATCTATTCCAACTGTAATTGAAAGTACATTGAAGAAGAATAAACTAACTATTGAAGAAATTGATTACATTATATTTCATCAGGCAAATAAATATATGCTTGATTATTTGAGAAAAAAAATAAAAATTCCTTCTGAAAAGTTTTACATAAATATGCTTGAGACAGGAAATACTGTATCAGCAACAATACCAATTGCACTTAAAGATTGTATTGATAACAGGATAATCATGGGAGGGAACAAAGTATTATTATGTGGATTTGGCGTTGGATATTCTTGGGGAGCTACAGTTATTGAAATGTAAATGATAAAAATACTATGAAACCCATTTCGAATCCCAGATATATTCCATGTGCTAACAATTTCCAAATAATGTTATAAATATTAAATGAACAAATGAATCATTAATTTATATAAAGAAAAAATGAAAAAAGGAATTTTTTTACAAGAATTGTTCGAAATGTTAGAAATTTCAAGTGTTGCTAGTTTAACTGAAGAAACAATACTGAAAGAGCTAGAAGAGTATGACTCTATGAGTATTTTGGCCATTATTGCATTAATTGATGAAAAATTTAATGTACAATTAACGGCAGTACAACTTGCTTGCGTAACTACCATTGGAAGTCTGATAAAATTAGTTGGGCTTGAGAAGTTTGAGGAATAGTTGAATTGTAGTTTATTTCTTACGCGTTGATTTTCTGTGTTGAACTAGGCTGAAATATTCCATTTTTTTGTGAGATGATTAAATCGCTATTTAATCAAACACACTCATTAAAGAAACAAACGTAGGAACAATCATTCCTTTTATGATTCAAAAAAATATTAATAATATACTTATCATGGCTTAACATAATGTAGACCATATTTTGTAAGATTGTTTTAATAAATCAAAATATCACTTTTTTAATATAATAAAAATGATACAAAAGTTTTCGTTGCATAATAAAAATATAATAATTACAGGAGCATCTTCTGGGATTGGAAAGAAATGTGCAGAAGAATGCAACAAAGCAGGTGCGAACATTATTTTAACCGGAAGAAATGAAGCACGACTCAAAACTGCATTTGATAAACTCTCCGGAAGCAAAAATTTATTCTATTCATTTGATATAACTCAATTTGATATAATAGAAGATATCGTAAATGAAATCGTTGAAAAAACTGGGAAAATTGACGGATTTATTCATTCTGCCGGAATAGAATTGACAAAGCCTTTCAGATTAACAAAAACTGAAGATTATGAAAATTTATACAAAGTAAATGTTATTAGTGGATTTGAATTTGCGAAAGTTATTTCATCAAGAAAATATATAAATGAAACTGGGGGGAGTTTCGTATTCATTTCATCAGTATTAGGTTTTTTAAGTAAACCTGGAATAATATCATATTCTTCATCAAAGGGAGCATTAATAAACGGTGCAAAATCCATGGCATTAGAGTTAGCATCTAAAAAAATAAGAGTAAACTGCATATCGCCTGCAGTTGTTGAAACTGAATTATCCAAATCATACATTGAAAAATTAACTGAGGAAGCAATGAATGATATGTTAAAAATGCATCCGCTCGGATTAGGAAAACCAGAAGATGTTGCTTATGCATGTATTTACCTTTTATCAGACGAATCAAGATGGGTGACTGGAAGTAATTTAGTCATAGATGGAGGGTACTCTATAAAATAATATATTTTAATATTTTATTAAATTTTCTATCCAAATTAAAGAAAGGAATAAATTCATGAATCCAGAACAATTTGAAGATGAAAAAATAAGAAGAATTGCCGAATACAATGAGGAAACTAAAGGCATTCAATTAGCAAGGCAATTCATTATTGAATCCTGCAATATTAGTTATACTTACAATTTCAACTGGTTTGGTCTACCGATAATACAATTTCCTCAGGATATTGTGATGATGCAAGAAATAATATTCGAGACAAAACCTGACCTTATCATTGAAACTGGTGTGGCACGTGGTGGATCCTTGGTTTTTTATGCTTCTATGCTTGAGTTCCTTGGCAGAGGAAAAGTTATTGGTATTGATATTGAAATCCGAGAATACAATCTACAAGCCTTAAAAAATCATAATCTATACAAAAGAATAGAACTTATCGAAGGATCTTCAATCTCACCCGGTATTATAGAGCAAGTAAAGGAATTTGCGAGAAAATCAAAAGTGGTATTGGTTTGTCTAGATTCAAAACATACACATGAACATGTTCTTGCTGAATTGAATGGTTATCATTCTTTAGTCACAAAGAATAGTTATCTGGTGGTGTTTGATTCTACTGTTGAAACCTTCGATGAAGAAACCGTCAAGAAATTGGCTATGAATTACCGTTACACACCCTGGGGGAAAGGCTCTAATCCAAGAAGTGCCATTGCTTCCTTTTTGAAGGATCACCCTGAGTTCGTTATTGAAGATCAATGGCATAAAAAAACGATGATCACTAACTGTTGGGAAGGTGTTTTAAAAAAGATTTTGTGAGTTAATTTGGAAGACAATGAAAATGAAAAGAATCACCTCTGCCGGTACATCTATTACTCAATCAGAAATTGACCTTGTATCAGACGCTATCAAATATGGTTGGCAGGACAGGATGTCTTGGTACATCGACCAGTTTGTCAACGAATTCTCGGACTATATCGGGGTAAAGTATGTACTACCCGTTGCACATTGCACGGATGCTATACACCTCGCCATGCTTGCAATGGATATTGGACCAGGGGATGAAGTGATTGTACCTGATCTTACCTGGGTAGCATCAGCTTCTCCGATAATATATGTGGGTGCCACCCCAGTATTCGCAGATGTGGACCCTGTTAGTTTTTGCTTGACAGCATCCTCCATTAAAAAGGTGATAACCCCAAAGACAAAAGCCGTAGTTGTTGTTGATCTTCTTGGAAATATGCCGGAATGGGATGAAATACTCGAGGTCTGCGACCAAAGAAAAATAAGAATTATTGAAGATGCAGCTGAAAGCATTGGAGCGATGTACAATGGGGAAAAAGCCGGAACATTCGGCGAAGTTAGTTTATTTAGCTTTAATGCAACAAAACTCATTCAGTCAGGTCAGGGTGGAGCCCTGTGCACAAATGACCCTGAATTATTTAAAAAAGCAAAGCTCCACTCTCATCATGGGATTGATAAAAGTGTCAATGGCAGATACTATTGGTCCTCTGTCCTCGGATATAATTATAACTGGACAAATATCCAGGCAGCACTTGCCTTGGCGCAACTCAGAAGGATCCAGGAATTGATAGATTATAAAATATGGTTGTACGAGGCTTACAAAAATAATCTAACTGAAATACCGGATATTTCACTTAGCGGTAAGAAGGAGAATGTGTTTTGCACGCGTTGGATAAACTCGGTAACCTTAGCGCCATCACTGAATCTCGATAAAGAAATGCTGGTAGAAATATTTTCAGGGTATGAGATTGATATTCGACCAATGTTTTACCCGGTAAGCTCAATGCCACCATTCAAACCTTATTTGCATGGAAAAGATATTGAAATTGAAAATCCCGTTTCCTATTTTATTTCCAATTATTCTATTTGCCTTCCCAATGGCTACAACCTTGGTATTCAGGATGTAAAACGAATTTGCAGTAAATTCAAGGAAATTATAGTAAAATGAGGAAAAGGATTACCATAATTATCCCCACCCATGAAAGAGAAAATTTGTTAAAAAGGGCTTTAGCATACTATTCAAATTTTGAGTATGTCAATATAATAATTTGTGATTCAAGCACAAAACAAAGCTTAATACCTATTCCAATAGAGATGTTATATTTGCATTTACCCGGATATACGTTTGCTTCGAAACTTTTTATCGCTCTTGAAAAAGTATCTACACCTTATACATGTTTATCTGCTGATGACGATTTTTTTGTCGAGTCCTCGTTGATTAATTCCGCTAATTTTTTAAAAAACAACAGTGATTATGTATCAGTTACCGGGCACTATATTCATTTTATATTAACAGATAATAAGGATGTATTATTTAACTCTCTTTATAATAATCAAGCAATAAAAGCACGTGAGTGTAATGACCCTAGTGAAAGAGTTATGAATGCCTTGAGTGCCTCTTCCCCCTTAATGCTGGGCCTCTTCAAAACAGAAATTTTAAAAAATTCAATCATAGCAGCATCGTTTACAACAAAGATTACAAACGTAGAAATTGCATGTAATATAATTCCAATGATTTTTGGTAAAAGTAAAAACCTTCCGGTTTTTATGATGGCCAGAGATAGTAAAAGATATACCATCTATAACAATTCTGACAATAATATCAATTCTGTTATTAATGATTATGAAAAATATTTATCTACAGATGATGGATCTATATTCCAGAAATCCATTGTTGAAATGCTATCTATAAATCTCAATATCAATCCGAAGGACGCACAAAATATTTTTAATGAAACCATGAATCGATATATAACTGCAATAAATTGTAAGAAGAAGCTGAATACAGAAAGTACGTTTCGTAACAAATTAAAGATAATTGTAAGAAAATCAATCCCGGATAAAATACTTGACTTAAGAAGACGATTAATGATGAAAAAAATAATAATTGGAGATAGAAAAATATTTACTGATGAAAGTTATCTTACGATTAATAGAATAATAAAGGAATTTAGTTTATAACTAGATAATTCTAATGCTAATTGCCAGGAATCACTCAAGAATAACATAATTTCATGAGAAACTGCAAAGTGGCTTTTATTGGTGCCGGGTATATGGCGACTGAACATATTAGGGCATTTCAAAACATACTCACGGTTCAACTGGCAGGGATATACAGCCTTATCCGTCCTCAGGCTGAGTCTGTAGCCAGTGAGTATGGCATTAACAAAGTATGTGATAGTATCGAGGAACTATATAGAGTAACGCGTGCTGACCTGGTAGTGATTGCTGTATCTGAATTATCCACCCGGGAGGTAGTATTACAGGCGTTTGAATTACCTTGGAATTGTCTTATTGAAAAACCCGTGGGACTTAACTTCGAAGAGGCTCAGATTATTGAACATGAAAGAAAATTAAAAAATCGGAATGCCTATATCGCCCTCAATCGTCGCCACTACTCCAGTACCCGTTTTGTTGTTGATGCACTCGAAAGACATGAAGGGAAAAGATTGGTTCATGTTTACGACCAAGAGAATCCACGCGTGGGACTGGAAGGAGGAAAGCCCCCTCTGGTTATTGATCACTGGATGTATGCAAACTCCATTCACGTAATTGATTATTTTGATTTTCTGTGCCGCGGAGAAGTATTAAACGTCGAGAACATAATTAGTTGGGAGCCAAATACACCTTGTTTCGTGGTGTCGAAGTTAACATATACCTCTGGTGATATTGGAATTTATGAAGCGATCTGGGAGGGACCTGGTCCCTGGGCAGTGACCGTAACTACAAACTCCCGCAGATGGGAACTTCGACCCCTTGAGTTGGCTTCTACACAAGAGTATAAGTCCCGTAAGGCCATTGCCATAGAAGTTCATCCATGGGATGTCCAATTCAAACCAGGGTTAAGGCTTCAAGCAGAGGAAGCATTGAAAGCTGTAAGGGGTGAACCAAATAATCTCCCAAAACTTGAAGATGGACTAAGAGTCATGAACCTAATAAAGCAAATCTATGGCATATAAAATTGCAATTGTTGGGGCGGGACAGCTGGGTTCCCGCTATCTACAAGGGCTTTCATTTTTCGAACCTCCTTTAGAAATAACTGTTTTTGATGTTTCAAAACAATCTTTGAATGTTGCAGAACAACGGTATCTCGAATGTAATAATAGAAACCATAAAGTATTCTATACAACTAATATTGAGCAAGTACCACCTGTTTTAGATATGGTAATTGTTGCTACAACTGCTGATGTCAGGGCCATGACAGTCAAAAAGATCAACTTGATCTCCGATGTAAAATATTGGATTCTGGAGAAAATTGTAGCACAAAGCACTTCCGAACTACTAGAAATAAGAAATAGTATTGATCCAACAATCGCGGTTTGGGTAAATACTCCAAGATATTTAATGCCCTTGTATAGCAATTTGAGGAAATATCTTTCTAGCTCAAGTTCAATTAATATGAGTGTTACCGGCGTTAATGGATTAGCATGTAATTCCATTCATTATATTGATTTAGTCTCAAGGTGGAATAATTCAAATGTTATGAAAATTGATACCTCAGAACTTGAGAAAAAATGGAAGCCTGCTAAACGAAATGGTTTTTTTGAGGTTGATGGAAAAATTTCTGTCAAATTTAATGATGGGTCACAACTTATTTTATCTACAAATAATGAAAATCAAAAATCTGTAATTAATATCGAAAATGATCATGAAAAATGGGTAGTTAATGAATCAGATGGTGTCGCAGAAAACAGTGAAGGCAAAGTAATTACTGGTAGATTCCTGTTACAAAGTCAAATTACCGCACCCCTCCTAACAATAATTTTTAAGGATGGCAAATGTAATCTACCGACACTGGATGAGTCTATATCACAACATGTTCCATTGATAGAATCATTAATTAACCACTGGAATCAATTTATGCCAAAAAAAGTATCATGTTTGCCTATAACATAAGCTTCGTTAGGTCACTATATTAAAATTATCATTGATTTTATTTACTAGACAATTCTTTTATTTTCATACCCAAATTGTAATTCTCCGATAATTTAATTCAAAAATGACCATAAAAAGTGAAACCTGGATGAAGGCGGTATTATCTATCGATGCCTCAATTGAAGATGCAGTGATTAACTTGAATAATTCATCCTTAAAGATAATTCTGGTTGTTGACAAAAATTCAAAATTTACCGGGACAATTACAGATGGGGATATCAGGCGAGGATTGTTAAAAGGATTAAATTTTAAAAGTCCCATCAGTACCATTATCCATAGAGAAGCATTAGTTGTCCCTCCAACAATTGGACCAGACTCAGTTAAGCAGTTGATGGCCACCAATAAAATACAGCAAATTCCAATAATAGGTAATGATCAGAAGATTATTGGCCTTTATGTTTGGGATGATTTGAACTTTCTGGTCTCTCACTCGACCATGATAGTAATTATGGCTGGGGGACAGGGTAAACGACTCTTACCTCACACTATCAATTGTCCCAAACCTATGCTGGAAATCTCCGGAAAACCAATGTTAGAGCATATAATAATGCGTGCAAAAAAGGAAGGATTTACAAACATTGTTTTGGCTATTAATTACTTAGGTCATTTAATTGAGGACTATTTTGGGAATGGGAACCGTATTGGTGTTAATATTCGGTATTTAAAAGAAAAGACCCCAATGGGCACAGCAGGTGCATTAAGCCTGTTAAAACCTCATCCAAAAGAATCCATTATTGTCACAAATGGAGATGTGATAACGGACTTAAGTTATACTGAATTATTAAGCTTCCACGAGTTTCAGGATTCATATGCAACAATGGCTGTTAAACTTTATGAGTGGCAACATCCGTTCGGAATTGTGCAAACAGATGGGTTTAAAATTATTGGATACGAGGAAAAACCAATCACCCGTGGGTATATTAACGCCGGCATATATGTTTTGAAACCGGAGAGTATTAAACTGGTTTCAAATAATAAACCCTGTGATATGCCTGATATTTTTCAAAAGCTTAGCAATAATTCAAAAAAGATATCAGCATATCCTATCCATGAGCCCTGGTTTGATATTGGAAAAGCTGAAGATTTGCAAAAAATCAACGAATCTGGTAAGGGACAATAAAATAAGAGTCACAAAAATAGGATTATCTCATGAGGGTGGCTGCTTTGCTTAAATATTTTTTTACCTTTTCATGATAAAAAACCAAAGTGTATTAGCATTAATTACAGCACGAGGCGGTTCAAAGGGTCTTCCCGGAAAAAATATACGCCATCTACATGGTAAACCACTGATAAATTGGACGATTGAAGCAGCCCAAGCTTCTCCATCTATTGATACTATTGTTCTGAGTACTGATGATAATATTATTGCTGGAATTGCCAAATCCTGCGGCGTTCGAGTTCCTTTTTTTCGTCCTGATTATTTAGCAAACGATAAAGCCTCTTCTATTGATGTAGTTTTTCATGCTTTAAAAATGCTTGATCAAATTGGAGAAAAATATGAAATATTAGTATTGCTCGAGCCAACATCACCACTTCGTGAAACATCAGATATTGAAAAATCCTTATCAATTTTAACCGAAAGTAGCACAGGCTCAGTTGTAAGTGTATGTCGTTCGGAAAATCAACACCCTGATTTCTTGTATTATCTTGACTCTAATTCAAAGATAGTTCCCTTTACTAATAAATTCTCCACAAGTATAAGAAGGCAGGATCTTAATTCTGTATATTTCCCGGAAGGAACCATCTATGCGTCTTATATTGAGACTCTTTATCAGAAAAAGAGTTTCTTTCATGCCAACACACATGCTTACGAAATTCCCAAATGGAAATCTATCGAGATAGATGATATTTATGACTTTGTTATGGCTGAAGCTATAATGACTTATGAAAAATATTTTTAATAATTGCTCAAATACTATTCAAAACGCCTAACAGATGAATACAAATCCAAAATTACTTGACAGGCCTTTTCTTATTGGAAAGAAAGTTTATCTGAGGCCAATGGAACCTGAAGACGTAAATGACCGGTATCTTCAATGGCTTAATGATTCGGAAGTGGTTCTGGGGAAAACTGAAGTACACTTTCCTATGACCAGAGAAAAACAATCAGAGTATGTGAGGTCCCTCATTACAAGTAAAGATAATGTTTTTTTTTGCATAATGGAAAAATCTTCGAATTCCTTTATTGGTACTATCAAGATAGGGCCAATTAACTGGATTCATCGGTTTGCATATCAGGGAACTATGATCGGAGATAAAACTAAATGGAATAAGGGTTATGCTAGTGAGTCCGCTTTCCTTATAATGGAGTATGCATTCAGACATCTCAATTTGCATAAGATGTATGCGGGTGTGTATGCCCCCAATCAGGCTTCAATTAAGAAAAATGAAAAAGCCGGCTACAAAATAGAAGCCGTCTTTAAAGATAAACTTTTTATAAACGGAAAGTACACTGATCATATTATTATGTCCCAATCTCAGGAAGAGTTTCTGAAGGTCTTTCCTGAACCAGAGATTACCACTTTTTGTTAATAAATTGACATTTCAAAACAAAAAAGATCTACTGGCTGAAAACAACAATGGAATTCTTTTAGCGATGATGTCTCAATATCCAGGAAAAAATGAATGATTTATTTACCTGCTACAAAAAAATGGTACTAATCAGGCGGTTTGAATTGAAACTGCTGGAACTGTTTGATCTTGGATTATTGACGGGCACGACTCATACTTATATCGGACAGGAAGCGGTTGGGGTAGGAATCATTTCTGCTTTAGAAGATAAAGATATCATTTTTAGCAATCATAGGTGTCATGGACATTTTCTGGCATACTGCAATGAAACAGACGGGTTAATGGCTGAAATAATGGGCAAGAAAGACGGTATAGTTGGTGGCAGAGGGGGGAGCCAACATATACAGTATAAAAATTTCTACTCCAATGGGATCCAAGGGGGAATTGTACCCACTGCTACCGGCATGGCTCTGGCCGAGAAAATAAAAAGAACAAATGCGGTAACCTTGGTGTTCCTTGGAGATGGGACTCTGGGAGAAGGGGTTGTTTATGAGTCTTTTAACCTCGCCTCACTTTGGAAGTTACCTATTGTTTTTATTGTGGAAGATAACCGTTACGCCCAGACTACACCCACTGAAGCTGCAATTGCAGGCGAGATGGTCAACAGACCAAAAGCATTTGGTATCAGAACATGGGAAACTGATTCATTCGATGTGACTGAAATAAATGAGTTCACATCCGAAATTGTATCTTTTGTAAGAAATGAAACCAGGCCTGCTGCATTTATTTGCCATACATATAGGTTTGGTCCACACAGCAAGGGAGATGATTTCCGTGATAAGGAAGAAATTGATCGTTGGAAGCAACAAGATCCCATTTCCCTTTTTGAGAAAAATAATAATCTTGCACTTGAATCGATCAAGCAAATCTCTAAAGACATCGATATTCAAATCGAAAGAGCTGTTTCGTTCGGAAAATCTTCTCCGTTTCCGTCGGACCTGATCTAAAGATTTAACTAAAGTCATAAAACTTCTCATGAACTCAATAACCTATCTCCAATCATTGAATTCCAAACTTCACCAACTTTTAAATTCACGCGATGATATTATCATCCTTGGAGAGGATATTCAGGATCCCTATGGAGGTGCATTCAAAGTTACCAAAGGGCTTTCGCAGAAACACCCGCAGAAAATTTTTTCCACACCAATCAGTGAAGGTGCCATTATTGGTGTTGCAAATGGATTGGCATTAAGAGGATTTCATCCAATTGTTGAGATTATGTTTGGTGATTTTCTTACCCTGACAGCCGATCAGATTATTAATCATTTGTGCAAATACAAATGGATGTACAACAACAGAGTCGATCCATCAGTCGTTATACGAACACCAATGGGAGGAAGAAGGGGATACGGACCTACTCACAGTCAGACTTTGGAAAAAATATTCCTAGGTGTGCCTTTTCTTGATATTGTTGCCCCTTCCAATTTTCATGATCCAGGGCAACTCATTGAAAACTGTATCGATAACGGCGGCCCTTTCCTCTTTATTGAAAATAAGTCCTTATATCCAAATCCGATATATATTGAACCTAGTGATTACATAAGGAATTTTAAGGTCGAGATATCGGGAGAAAAAAAGTTTCCAATAATTCACCTTTCCAATAATGACTTTGAAGAAGTTGATTTTTTAATTTTCTGTTATGGAGGCATAGTCCCTATTGTTGAAAATGCTTCAGATGGTCTTCTGCGAGACGAAGAAATTACATCAGAATTATTTATACCATCTCTCATTAACCATTTTAATGACTGGAGAATTAGTGAAAAATTGCTTAGATGTAAAAATATTTTAATCGTTGAAGAATCTTCGACCCCTTTCGGATGGGGAGCGGAAATTGTTTCCTGGTTAATCGAAAATCATAAAATATCCAGAAACAAGACAATAAATAGGATCGGTTCATTACATTGCCCAATTCCTTCTTCAAAGAATCTTGAGAACATTGTTCTGCCTTCAGCTGACTTCATTATTCAAACTATTAAAGATTTAGTATGATAGCTTTTAACGTACCTCAAGTAGGTGTCAATGATGAATTTGTCACGTTAATGAAAATATTTACTGAGGATCTTAAAGAAGTAAACAAAGGTGACCTCGTCTGTATCATTGAAAGTAGTAAAGCGACAATGGATGTTGAAGCACCTGAATCAGGTTATATTAAGTTGAATGCAAAAACTGGTGATCAGGTCAAAATTAATAGTATTCTTTTTTATATATTAAAAAATCCTGAAGAATTGGTATCTATAGTTGATCAACCTTTAGAAAATTCTGAACAAGTAAATGCAACCCGTAAAGCGATTGAACTCGCAAAAAACCATGGGATAGACCTGACAACCTTCTCAAATAAAACTATAATCAGAGAAAAAGATATTCAAAAATTAATAGAAAAAAGAAATGGGGAAATTAATATTAAGTCAGGAATCGATGACCAAAGATGGCTTTCAAAATTGGGAACTGGTTTCTCAGAAATCCGTGAATTGAATAAATCCCAAAAACTGATTGCAGGGAACTTATCACAAGTCCATCAGTCTGTAGTTACATCGTATTTTTCTATGATTATTGAATCAACTCCTTTACAAAAAATAATTGATCAATTTAAAGAGAACAACAAAATTATTCTTACACATACTGAAATTGTAATATACTGTATAAGCCGCCTGCTTACAAAATATCCTTTGTTAAACTCATTTCTACTTGATGAAAGTGTACGATTTTATGAGGAAACAAACATTGGGTTCACTATTGATATTAATGATCGGCTGATCGTTCCCGTCATCAGAAATTGCAATCAAAAAACTTTGGTTGAAATTGCACGGGACGCCAATATATTTAAAATGAAAGCTATCATGAACAAGGTCATTCCCGCGGATTTAATGGGCGGCTCGTTCACTGTTTCAAATTTAATAGATGGGAATCTGTTGATATTTCTCCCAGTAATTAACATATATCAAAGCGCTGTTATTGGTATTAGCGGGAATTTTTCCCTTCCTACCGGTGACGCGTCAAATCAGCTCATCATAACCCTCGGAATTGATCATAGGATAATAAATGGAAAATATGCAGCCAATTTCATTCGAGACCTTAAAGCTCAATTGATGTCTGTTTTTGTTGACATTGTTTGAAATCAGGGATTGCCCTCTATAAAACCGTTTTAGTTATTAAGAGAATTTAAAGATTATCAAAATAAACCCGTAAATAAAAAATTAATAAGAAATTTATTTTTTATGTGAGAATTTAAAAAATTCATTGCCATGGAAGAAAAAGTATTCGAAATCTGCAAGCAAATTTTTAACGTTGAGAATATTGATGAAAAAACATCAATAAGTAACTTACAAACTTGGGACTCCCTTAATCATACACATCTGATTATGGCTCTCCAAAAATCATTTAATTGCGAAATCACTGCAGAACAGGGAATAGAATTGACCTCCATTTCTGCAATTCTACATTTTTTAAAAAACAACAAGAGCCATGGATGACGTCTATTTTCTTAAAGGAAAACAAATTTACCTTCGTCCTTTAGAGGTTGAAGATATTAATGGACCGTATCTATCCTGGGTCAACGATCAGGAAATAACGAAGTACCTGGATGTAGGTCTTTTCCCGACAAACAAGGAGGATTTGAAATCCTTTATTATGGATAAAAATCAGATTCGATTTAATTTTGCGATCTGCACAACTGCAGAGAAATTGCATATTGGAAACTGCTCATATGCTGAAATTAACTGGATTCATAGGATTGCCGAAATCGGGATTATGATAGGGAATAAGGATTATTGGGGGAGAAATATAGCCCTTGAAACATATAGTTTATTGGTTGATTATGCATTTCAAAAGCTAGCCTTAAGAAAAGTTAACGCAGGCGTTGTCCTAGAAAATATTGCGATGATAATAACATTAAAAAAACTTGGGTTTCAGACGGAGGGGCGGTTCAGGAAACATCGGTTTTACGTTGGGAAATATGTGGATATCATGCGATTTAGTTTGTTCAGGGAAGAATTCATTCCATTTTCTCTGGATGAATAAAAGTGATGAAAATAAAGGTTAAAACCGTACAACTGAAAAAATAATTATTGTCAATAATAGTCAACCCCGGGTATTTTATCAATATATCCTCATTTTTCCTTTACCCGTTATCTTTATTCTTGATTTATAATCCCAATATATATCCTCATCCAATTTGGATCTTAAACTGATTAATAATGCCGGAGTACCAGCCACTATAATGTCTTTGAATTTTTTTTTATCAAAATAAATATTATTCATAAATCAATGGAAAAACATTTGAGCTTTCACGACAGATTAAACAATGCCATTCCGGGTGGTGCACATACCTATTCAAGGGGATTTGATCAGTTTCCTTCAAATGCACCGCAGATAATAGTAAAAGGGAAAGGTTCCTATGTATGGGATCCCGACGGGAATAAATACCTGGATTATGGAATGGGACTTCGTTCTGTAACTTTGGGTTATGCAAACCAACGTGTAAATGCAGCGGCTATTAAAGAAATTGAAAACGGCAACAATCTCCCAAGAGCATCTGTTACTGAATTGAAAGCTGCAGAATTACTTATTGATCTGATCCCAAGCATTCAAATGGTCAAATTTGCCAAGAATGGCTCAAATACAACCACAGCTGCAGTTAAAATAGCCCGTGCTTTTACTGGTCGTCGATATGTTTGTGTTCCCAGGCAACAACCATTCTTTTCTTTTGATGATTGGTTTATTGGCTCAACTCCTGTTCAGCGAGGTATTCCTTCAGAAATAATCTCTTTAACTCTATTATTTGATTATAATGATATATCTACACTTGAGCGATTATTTGAGGAGCATCCTAATGAAATAGCCGCTGTAATGTTAGAGCCCGCTACTACCTTAACCCCCTGCTCCAATTCATGTATACAAGAGTTGACTTCTGATCCAAAATGTAAGAATTGTCTAAATAAAACAAATAATTTTCTATTAAAGGTTCAGAATCTGTGCAAAAAAGAAGGAGCATTATTCATACTTGATGAAATGATAACAGGGTTCAGATGGCATCTGAAGGGTGCCCAAACCTATTTTGATGTGAATCCTGATTTATCCACTTTTGGGAAAGGAATGGCAAACGGATTTCCATTAGCGGCAGTTGGTGGCAGAAGAGATATTATGGAGGTGGGTTCTATAATTAATCCCGGCCAGGAAAGGACATTCTTGTTGTCTACCACACATGGAGGTGAAATGAGCAGTCTGGGTGCATTTATAGAGGCAACCAGTATATATAAGGAAAAAGATGTTTGCCGCTATTTATGGAATTACGGAACACGTTTAAAAGAGGAAATTCAATCCTTATCGGCTGAATATGGGCTATCCGAATTTTTTCAGATTGAGGGTCCCGCAATATGCTTAAATTATATTGCAAGGGATTCAAGAGGAGAACCCTCCGCGAAATTCAGGACACTATTTTCGCAGGAAATGGTCAAACATGGAGTTTTAATGCATGCAATATCCGTATGTTATGCTCATGGTGATGAGGAATTGGATCTTACCTTATCAGCCGTTAAAAAAGCTCTTGGCGTTTACTCTAAAGCTTTGGAAACGGGGATTGACCATTTTCTCGTTGGACCCGAAGTAAAGCCTGTATTCAGAAAATATAATTGATGACTAAGTTTTAGCTTCAGTGGATTAATACCCGAAGGATATAATATTCCAAGAAATAAATGTAAATGACAACATTAAAACAGCAGATGACCCTAAAAGGGCGATTGGCTCTTATTACGGGTGCTTCAGGTAATTTAGGACGTTCAATAGCTGACACTTTAGCGGAACTTGGTGCTGATTTATTACTTATCGATCTTCCGAATTGTGGCTTGGAATCATTTTCTAAGGAAGTAGCTTTGAAATGGGGAATCAAAGCTGAATATTATTTTTGCGATCTTGAATCCCAAGAGTATAGGAAGAAAACCTTTGATGACATCTGCAAAAAATATTCCAAACTGAATATTTTAATTAACAATGCAGCATTTGTTGGTACAACTAAATTAGATGGTTGGATTACGCCTTTTCAATATCAATCGCTGGATTCCTGGCGTAGGGCAATAGAAGTTAATCTCACTGCTACCTTTCACCTTTGTCAGGTCTTCACTCCGAGGTTGAAAGTCTCTGAGAGCCCCTCTATAATCAACATAGGGTCAATACATGGCATGTATGCACCTGACTGGAGATTATATGAAGGGACAAGTATGGGAAGTGCTGCAGCATATGGAGTATCAAAATCCGGACTGATACAACTGACCAGGTGGTTAGCTACTACTTTAGCTCCGGAAATAAGAGCTAATGCTGTTTCTCCCGGAGGGATATTCAGAAATCAACCAGAAACTTTCGTTAGAAGATATGAAGAACATACCCCATTAAAAAGAATGGCAACAGAGGATGATTTTAAGGGTATTATCGCTTTTCTGTCTAGTGACCTCTCAAGATATGTGACCGGTCAGAATATAGCCATTGACGGTGGTTGGGGAATCTGGTAAATTGTATATTCCGATATTTCAACCATAGGAGGATGGAGCTTACATTACCTTTTAGGAAAAATAAAATAAGATCTTATAGACGAGCTTTAAAAGGATGTTCACGTCTTATTAAAGAAAATAGGTTTGGAATATGGAGAGATTTACGGGTCAAATTTATGGAAACCCCTCCGACGAAGAAAACGAAAATGTACTCGAAAATTATTTTTGGGTCTTCCCACCCATATGCACAAACAATCATACATCAATATTGTTTTGACTTTTTTATAAATAAAAAAAACTGGTTGGGAAATTCGATCTTGGAAGCAGTTTATAATGATTCGACTTATATCCGGGATCCCTTACCATTTGTCTGGCAAAAAAAGTTGATTGAATTTTCATTTAAGGTCAATAAAGCATTTTCAATCTTCAGTTTTTCTTTTTATATCTTTTATTATTTCGTCAAAAATTTTCTAACTATTCTGGGAATAATTGCACGGAGCATCTATAATTGGAAAGAAAATCAAAGGATTCAAAGCCCATCTGTTCATTTTTTAGGCTTGCAGAAGAATAATATTCCGGACGGAGAAAATAATAGAAATGGATTGATATCATGGTATTTACAATCTAGGGTAAAGCATAGTAATATTAAGTTTATTTATCATGATGTACCAAATGTCGGTGAAATAGAGCTTGAAGATGTTATAATCAAATTTCATTCCGGTTCATTCCGTTTATCAAATTTAAAGACATTAGTATCTTATTTATTATGGGCATTTACCTCGGTTACCATCTCTTTGTTCGATTTATTTAGAGGCAACTGGTGGCACGCTCTTATTTTAGGAGAATCAGCTAAAGCCAAGGCGGTTTCATTAAGCAGTAACAAAGATCTTGCATCAAGTTATCTTTTTCATTACTCCTCGCAATCCTATAGACCAATCTGGACCTATGAGGCAGAAAAGAAAAATATAGAAATAGTTTGCTATTTTTACTCGACCTTTGATGATATAAAACTACCTGAAAGACCTGTTAATCAAAATTATATCTTCCTACTTTATAATTGGCCAATAACCTGGGTTTGGGATTCAATCCAATTGGAAAATATACAGAGATGTTCCTCTTTCCCAATTGAAGGTAAAATTGTTGGACCAATATGGTTTAATGACAGCAATGAAATTATACCCAACCCGGGAACGCATTGTGTCGCAGTATTTGATATTCAACCACAAAGAAAATATTTCTATCATGGATATTCATGTCTGAGCGAATATTTTGAGAATTTCCCGGATCTTCATAAGCAATTTTTACAAGATATTTTTACTTGTTGCCTATCCCTGGAAGTTAAAATGATTCATAAAGTGAAACGTGATATCGGAATACGATCTAACAAGCAATACTATGGAATAATCAGGTCATTACAAGAAACCTCTACTTATGTCTCGGTAAAGCCTAATGTTTCTGCCTTAAAAGTCATCAATTCATGCACTGCAATTATCTCAGCCCCCTTTACATCAACAGCTTTATATGGAAGAATACAAAATAAGCCCAGTGCGTATTATGACCCGACAGGCTGGATTCAAAAAGATGATCCCGCTGCACATGGAATAACCATACTTAGTGGAAAACAGGAATTAGCTGAATGGTTGAATAAAGTATTTCTCTCATGACAAATACAACTATTCACGAGGATGAAAGCAAGCAAAATTTCTTTAAGAAGTGACAGCCAGAAGAGACCATAATGAATCAACTTTCATCCATAACATCTTGTGGTGCAAATAAACAGAAATGAACAGGAGTTCTGTTATGCAGGAAAACTAAGTTTTAATCCGGTTAGCAATCATAAACAAGATAGTAATTTCAATAATCATGCGATAGACCTATGAAAAAGTACATATTAGTTACAGGTGGTGCAGGTTTTGTTGGCAGTTATTTGACAAAAGAACTTATCAAGGAAAATTTTCATGTTGTTGTTGTTGATGATTTGTCCAATGGTAAAATAGAAAATATTACTAAGGAAATTGAATTCTATAAGCTTGATATTGGTGACGAGGCAGATCTTTTAAAAATTCCCCTCCACCCTTTTCAATGCGTCATTCATTTGGCCGCTCAATCCTCTAATGCAATTTCCTTTATAAACCCTATCCATGATCTTAATACAAACCAGATTGGCACTTATAATATCATTAACTTTTGTATTGAAAGGAAAATTAGTCGGTTTATTTTTACAAGTTCAATGAGTGCCTACGGCAAGCCCCAGCAGTTACCAACTAAGGAAAGTTCTCCTCTGAATCCTGATTCTTTTTATGCGGTTCATAAAGTTGCGTCAGAACACTATATCAGGATTGTTTCAAAACAAAATCGAATTCATTCTACTATTTTTCGCTTGTACACAACATATGGTCATGGTCAAAATCTCGATAACGTTAATCAAGGATTATTAAGCATTTATTTAAGCTATATATTAAATAACAAACCCATAATTGTTAAAGGTTCAAAGTTTAGAAGAAGAGATATTATTCATGTCACTGATGTTGTTAATGCAATCATTTTATCATTAAATTGTAAAAAGTCGTACGGTAAAATTTACAACCTTGGGACAGGCGAGACCAATACCGTAGAAGAGCTAATACAACTATTAACAACAGGTTTGGGATTTGAAAAAAAAGAGTACCCGGTAATTTATAAATCCGGTACATCTGGTGATCCTTTTACAACATTTGCTGCTATTACCAAAGCAAAAAGGGATCTTGGCTGGAGACCAAAAATATCCGCAAAAGCAGGAATCCAGATGACAATTAAGCCATATTTAACAGATACAATAACAAATTTCGGAAAGAAAAAATGAAAGAATTTGAGATTAGGCCAAGCCAACTATTTGAGGAATATCTAGAAATTTCGAAAAAAGATATTGACATTTTCTTTTCTGATCGTGGTAATTATAAAGTGATTCCCTGTCCCGCATGTCTATCAACTGAAATGGAATTGGCTTTCGTTAAATATTGTTTTTCTTATCAAACATGTAAAAAATGCAATACTCTTTTTGTCTCTCCACGTCCCACAAGCGAAATGATAAATACGTACTATAAAGATTCGGCATCTAGTAAATTCTGGGCAGAGCGCTTTTTTCCTGAAACGGCGGAGGCTCGCAGAAAAATGATTTTCAAACCTCGGGCTTTGGCCATTATTAATATTATTAAAAAATACAGGATACCTCAACCTGCTTCCATTGTGGATGTCGGTGCCGGATATGGTATTTTCCTTGAAGAAATTATGAAAAATAAATATTTTTCAGCTTTCTATGCCATTGAGCCAAGCAAGGAATTAGCTAAATGTTGTCGTAATAAAAATATTCCTGTAATTGAAAAACCTGTTGAAGAGATTAAGCAAAGTGAAATTCAGGCCTCAGTAATTTGTTCCTTTGAAGTTATTGAACATCTGTTCAATCCTGAGGCCTTTATCAGGAGTATGAAATCCTTACTTAAACCCGGAGGAATAATGGTATTCACAACACTTACCATCAGTGGTTTCGATCTTCAAATTCTATGGGATAGATCGAAAAGTATCTCTCCTCCTCATCATATCAACTTCTTCTCAACTGAGGGTCTTAGAGAACTAATTCATAGGTGCGGGTTAGAAGAAATTGAAATTTCCACTCCTGGAAAACTCGATGTGGATATAATTAAAAATACTACAGAAGAAAATCCTGATATGCCAATACCAAGGTTTTTAAACTATATTTTTAAAAACCGGGACATGAATACCCAAAAACAGTTACAAAATTTCCTTATTTCAAATTGTTTAAGTTCTCACGCAAGGGTAATAGCGAGGAAAGATTAATCTTTATGATGAAATCCCTTCATATTAAGGATTACGAGAATTTTATATATGATTGTGATGGTGTGATTCTGGATAGCAATAAAGTCAAGGAAATTAATATCGAAAAAGCTGCAAAGAATTATTTGGCAGAAAACAATCTAAGTCAGTTGCTCAATTATTTTAATGCGAACCCAGGGATTCCTCGTGAATTAAAATTAAATAAATTTATCAAGGATACAACATTAGTAAATAACTTACTAAACGATTATAATAAATTGAATCTTAATAGCCTAAAAAAGGTTAAAATTGTCAATGGATTCGAATTGTTTATTAAAAAAGTTTACAAATATCATAAAAATATTTTTGTTGTTTCAGGTGGAGATCAAGCAGAATTATTAGAAATTCTTCAGTTTAAAAATCTTACAAAATATTTCACCAAAATATTAGGCGGGCCTAATACAAAAGAAGAAAATATCAATAAACTTTCACTTTCTGGCAACACTCTTTATTTTGGTGACAGTCAAATCGATTATAATATATGTAAGAAACATAATTTTGATTTTGTTTTTATCTCTGGCTACACAGATTTTCAATTAGATTTGAATCTAAAATCCAAAATAAAAATTTATCAAGCAAATAGTTTTATTGAAATTTAACATGTAAAGAATGATCAAGATAGGTATTAATGGATTTGGAAGAATAGGCAGGGTTTTTTTTAGAATTAACCTATTACACAATGATTATCAAATTGTTGCGATTAATGAGTTAGATCCGGACATTGATAATCTCGCATATTTGCTCAAGTATGATTCGACTTATGGAAAATTGACAAAAAACGAAGTTTTATCAATAAATGATTCACTTTTTGTTGATAATAGAAAAGTTAAAATCTATTGTAAGGAAAACATAAACGACGTTCCGTGGGAAGAGCATGATATTGATGTTATTATCGACGCTTCAGGAATTTATAATAACGTCAAACTCTCCAGACATCTTATTGAACAAAATAGGATTAAAAAGGTTATCGTTACACATTCACCAAAAGATGGAATTGATATAACTTTAATGAAAGGAGTTAATGATGAGAAATACGACAAAAACAAACATCACATCATTTCTAGCAGTATTTGTGATGCAAACGCAATTACGCCATTTTTTTATTTAATAAATCAACATTTTCCCATAGAAATGGGAGAGATAACGACTCTACACCCATGGCTTTCTTATCAGAACCTGCTTGACGGAAATTTATCTTCCATTTCCAGCCCTGGACATTTCTGGAAAGATTATGCATTGGGAAGAAACAGCACTATGAGCTTGATTCCTAAAAAAACCACACTCATTTCTGCGATGTCCAAAGTTCTTCCTGAAGCAGGAAACATTTTAGATGCAATGTCTTTCAGAATACCAACATCAATTGTATCAGCTGCAGATGGCACTTTTATTCTGAAAAAGCGAGCAACACTCGATGAAATAGTACAAATTATTCATAATTATTGTAAATCTAACCCTGATGTTCTTAGATATGAACAGAAGTCCCTGGTTTCTATTGATTATATGGCAAATGAAGATGCTGCTGTTATTGATGGAAGGTGGTTGAAAATAATAAATCAGTCAATGCTCAAATTCGTACTCTGGTATGACAATGAGTGGGGATATGCAAAACGTGCATATAATATGGTCAATTTTATAATTTGATATTAACTGTGTATTAAATGAGATATATACGTTTTGCAATAGATGACAAGGAAAACTATGGAATTCTACTTGAAGGAAAAGTGCAAATAATTGAAGGATCGATCTTTTCGGAGAACCCAGTTATTACCGATATACGTTATGATATCGATCAAATTAAAATACTTCCGCCAGTGAAGCCATCCACGATTATTGCGCTTGGTTATAACTATAAAGATCTTGTTGGTGAGAAAAGTACATTTCAAGAACCTGTGATTTTTCTTAAACCATCTTCCTCTATTATCGGACCAAATGATACCATACATATTTTCAAGAATATAAAGACCTGGGCCGAAGTTGAGCTTGCTATTATAATAGGACGAAAATGTAAAAATATTCCTGCCAATGAAGCTCGGCAATATATCTTTGGTTATACAATTGGGAATGATATAACAATGAACAACATTCATGGCAGAGATCATCATTTAGCTAGATCCAAGGCCTCCGATACCTTTTGCCCACTTGGTCCATTTATTGAAACATCCTTGAATTCAAAAAATCTGGCGTTGACGAATAGAATAAATGGTCGAATTTTCCAACAAAGCAATACTTCTAACCGGATACTTGATGACAACGAGATAATTCAATTAGTTTCAAAATATATCACCTTATTTCCCGGAGATGTGATTCTGACAGGAACACCGGCAAATGCCGAAAATTCAATAATTCGAGATAATGATTCGGTAGTACTTGAAATAGAAAACCTGGGCCAGCTGGTCAATCATGTCAAGGAAGATTAATTTCAACAAAAACTTTGTACCTCTATGAAACAAGTAATAGTCATTCCAGCAAGAATGAAAGGGAAAAGATTTCCGGGCAAACCACTTTTCAATATTAATGGCAAAGCAATTATCCACCATGTTTGGGATCGATGCTCAAAAGTTATCTCCCATGAGAATATTTATATTGCTACCGAAGATGATATCATTATGGATTATTGTCAACATAATCACATAAATTGTGTTATTACTGGGCCGGCAGATACTGCGATTGATAGGATTAAACTCTTCAGCGATAAAATCAATTCCGATTCCTATATAAACGTCCAGGGAGACGAACCTGTAGTCAATCCTTTAGATATTCTGACAATTCTAAAATACAACAAACAATTTCCTGATAGGGTGGTCTTCGGAAAGACCAAGGCTGATGTTCATGAATTTACTGACTATTCAAAAGCAAAAGTTGTTTGCGATATTCATAATAGATTACTCTATTCTTCCCGAGCCGGAATTCCCTTGAACAATTGTGGGAAATTTGTAACTGCGGAAAGGGCGATTTGGATCTACGCATTCAATAAACCTTCACTAGAACAGTATTATAATGCCCGGGCAATAACCTTTCTGGATAAATTGGAGGATAATGAGATAATCCGGTTCTTGGAAATAGGAGTAACTGTATATTGTGTTGATGTTATTGGTAACAGTTGGTCAGTTGATGAACCAAAAGATTTGAAAATTGTTGAACAATTAATGAAGATGGAAAATTGATCTGCATTGACATCTGATTTATTATGGCTGCTAAAAAAAAAATAATACTCATTCCCGACCGACTTTCAACACCTACTGAAGTTGAGAGTGATGTGTTTGGAGAACTTTTTGAAGTTCTTGCGCCATGTGCCACACACACTTCTCAGATCTCAGATGATGTTTGGGGTAAGGCGGAAGCTGTTCTAGCCTGGCACGATTTGCAGTTTACAAAGGAAGTTCTGAGTAAACTAAAACGCTGCAGAGTCATTGTCCGGGTAGGCGTGGGCTATGACAATGTGGACTTAAAGGCGGCGGGCATGTACCGGATACCAGTGTATAATGTACCAGACTATGGGACGAACGAAGTGGCAGACCACGCCATCGGCCTTTTGTTGTCCTTGACAAGGGGAATCTTTGCATATAGTGAAAATTTTCGTCTAAATCCAAATGGCTGGCGGTGGGAAGCTGCAGGGAAATTGAATAGAATCAACGGCTTAACACTTGGAATTGTGGGTCTTGGCAGGATCGGCATTGCTACCGCTTTGCGTGCAAAAAGTTTTGGAATGAATATAATCTTTTTTGATCCCTATATTCCTGATGGAGTGGACAAAGCCTTAGGTGTTCATCGGGTTGACTCCCTTTATAGCTTGGCAGAAATAACAGATATCATTTCATTTCACACTCCCTTGACAGAAGAGACAAGGGGTATGGCGAATGCTATATTTTTCGACCACCTTAAAACCGGGGCAATTCTCATTAACACATCCCGTGGCGCCATCATCCAGTTAGATTCCCTTTATGATGCCCTTAGGTCAAATAAGGTAAGAGCCGCCGGGATGGATGTTATGGAAATAGAACCACCAGACCCTGACCACCCTCTCATAAGGGCCTGGAGAAATCGTGAAGACTGGGTCTGCTACAGATTATTGATTACACCTCATGTTGCTTTTTTCTGTGAAGAAGCTTACAAGGAAATGAGATACAAGGCTGCCCTAACTGCAAAACGAGTCCTAGACGGAGAATCACCTCGAAATTGTGTCAACGAGGAATGGTTGAATTAATAAAGAAACCTAATTGATTACAATAACTATAATTTGTAAAAAAAAGGCTGAAAAATTCATTGCGAAGGAAAGCAATGAGAATGCTATTTGTTATTATCTTGATGATGATTACACGGTTTTTCATAATTTACAGAGTCGTTTTGGAGAAAACATTATTAAAAATTTGGACGGCCTTTTCGATGAATCTTTAAGTGAAATTAAAGAATCTCTCCTCGAATTGTCATCAAGAATAAATAAAGAGCACGATTCTCTTGAATGGTGGGGAGGACATATAGCATCACGAAGCAATACAGCAACTCCTTTATTCCGTAATATTGTCTATCTTTTCTGTGCAAAAAAACTACTTTCCAATACTAAAAAGGATATTATATTTCTTACTGAAAGTAATGCATTGACTGATTCCATTGTTCTAATTGCACAGAAATTGGGATACAATGTTTTTGTTCAAAAGGGATTGGGTTCAGTCATTTTAATAAATATCAGGCAATATGTTATAAATGCCGCACATGTTACATTTTTTCTTTTAAAGGCTATTCAAAATCACTTGGTTTTAAAAAGCATTGTTAAGCCAAATAGGAGTTTTGTAAACGAGTCGAAAAAACGAATATTAATAAGATCGTGGATTACGAAAGGAAATGTTTATTCATCAGGTGTATTTTGTGACAGGAACTTCGGCGTACTGCCAGAGTGGTTAAGATCAAAAGGATTTGAAGTACTGACACTTCCGATGTTTTTCAACATGGATATAACTGAACATGTTTTTTACAAAACAATAAAAGATAATGAACATTTTTTGATTCCCGAACATTATTTGAAATGGATCGATTATTTAAGGATTATTTATGATGCAATTAAACTGAGCCGTCATCATGTGTGTAATGCGATTCTTATGGGAATCGATATATCCCGATTGTTCAATGAAATTATTCGAATGAGAGGGATTTGTGAATATCCTTTTCGATTAAATTTATGTTACCCACTTCTCAAGAGGCTGAAAGAAGCAGGTATTGGAATCGACCGGTTTTTCTATGCTTTCGAAAGCAATGCACCAGAAAAGCAGTTTATCATTGCATGCAGGAAGTTTTATCCGGAATCACAAGTTACAGGGTATCAACATACTGTTTTCCTAAAAAATCTATTAACGTATCACCTTTCTCCAGGTGAGAAATATTATCATCCCCTACCAGATAACATTGTCTGTAGTGGTCCTATTTACTTGCAGCTACATAAAGAAGCTGGTTTCCCTCCAGAAATAATTTTTTTGGGTCCTAGCCTACGCTTCACGCCCGGCTCTCTCGTATCAATAAATGATAATAAAAATACTGGGGGAAAAAGAAGACTCTTACTTCCGCTTACTTTCAGTTATGCCCTTGCATTTGATCTTCTTCTCAAGGCTAAAGAAGTTGTTTCTCAAACAAGAAATTATGAATTATTTATCCGAAGTCATCCCTTATTATCAGATGACATTCTTATTAGTTTCATAAAAAAAATAGGCTTGGCGGGAATTCAATTTGCCAATGATGGAAATTTTCAGTTCTGGCTTAAAAATTTTTATGCTGTAATCTCAACCGGTGCATCTGTTACAATTCTGGAGGCCATAAGTGCTGGGATTCCCGTTATACGTGTAATCCCGGAGAACACTTTTTTTCTGGATCCTTTTGCTTGGTCAAAATACCCACTAAAGCCAGTACTGACATCAGAAGAAATTGTCAATCAGCTTCTTCAAATTGAAGATTTACATTTTAATAAAAATGTCTTTCATGAAATTGCAAGATGTACTAGATTACAATATTTCACTGAGCAAAATGATGAAACCATGAAAGTCTTTATTCAGGAAAAAGTATAATTTACTAAATTGATCATGATGATTGTTAAACTATCAGTATTGATGGCCGTTTATAACGCAGAAAAGACGATACATTACGCTGTCAAAAGTATATTAAATCAAACTTTTAAAGACTTTGAATTTGTTATTATCAATGATGCTTCGACTGATGATACCCTAAATATAATACAAGCTTTCAAAGATCCACGAATTAAAATAATTACTAACAAGGTAAACATTGGACAAACTTTATCTTTGAATTTAGGTTTGAGGCATTGCGCAGGTGAGCTGGTTGCAAGAATGGATGCAGATGACATTTCTCTTCCCAATAGGTTACAAAAACAGATCGATCATTTTAATAAATTCAATAAGACAGATATTTTAGCTACAAGATGCACTGTTTTTAGCAGAAATAAAAAAAAATTGAGTGATCCATATTCACCAGTTAATTTAGAAGAATTATACTTGACATCCCTATACAGAAGTCCCATTAACCATATTTCAGTAATGTTCAAAAAAAAGAGAATTTTGGAAAATGAGGGCTATTGTGGAGATTATAATATAGCAGCTGATTTTGACCTTTGGTCAAGAATGCTTCGTGGTGATGCAACTATCAAAGTTTTAAAAAGCAAATGTGTTTCGGTTTATATTGATAATAAAACCCTCTCAAGGAGCAACAGGCCTGAAGAATTGAAAGAAAAGGTTGCTATCGTCCGTGAAAATATTAAAAAGTTTTGTGACATTGAAATTGATTCCTTTGAGGCTATTAATATTCTTCAGCTTCATGAAAGAAAGAAAAATGAAGATTTTTCTTTCATCAGATCCTTTATACTCTGGCAAAAAATATTAAGCAACTACAGTTTAAAAAAAAATATTCATTTTTGGATATTTCGAATTAAGGATTTTGTAAATATTATGATTAAATATTTTTAAAAGACTAATCTTATGATATTTATACAGAATTAGTAAACGATTATCTAATGAGTAAATTGTTTATAGAAGAACCGAAAAACTTGAATTCCGGAAAGAAGAAAGATTCGCTTTTGTTCTTATCCCCTTTACCACCTCCATATTCTGGAGTTGAGTTCGCGACTGAGCAATTCCTTAATTCGCCATTAAAGAAATATTTTGAAATTCACCATCTAAATACCTCTATTAGTAAAAATAATGCTGAAAGGGGAAAAATTAAAATTTCATCCATATTGATTCTACTACGTATATCAATGCAGATTATCCACTTAAGATTTAAACATTCTGTAAAAAAAGCCTATCTCCCTATAAGTTCCAATAGGACTTCATTGTATCGGGATTTATTTCTTGTTTTACTTCTTTTCATTTTAAGAATGGAAATTACTGGGCATTATCATGGAGGAAATTTTCATAAATTTTATCACAGGTGTAATAAGTTTGAAAAGAAACTGATTAAATTTTATTTAAAAAGACTGAAACATTTTCTTTTACTTGGGGAAAATATTAAGAATAACATTACGGAACATATATTAGATTTTAATAATATTCATATAGTCAGCAATGGTATAAGACCATTTCCTAGAAAAATTGGTAGAGATTATGAAAAAAACATCAATCGATTTAGATTATTGTTCATTGGTCATCTATCCTTTACGAAAGGGTTCTATGACTTGATCCTTGTTTATAAAAGGTTATTGAAAAAATACAACTTCATATCACTAAACTTTGCAGGACAACCTATCTACTCATCTCATGAGAAAAATATTTTAGTCAAAGACATTCCAAATGAATTCAGCGGTTCATTTTATAAGGCGGACATGGTCATTGAAGAATTTATTAAAACATGCAGTTCTTACAACGCAAAGTACCATGGATCAGTCACCGGAAAAATTAAAGAAAACCTTTTTATCAATTCCGACATTTTTGTATTTCCTTCATACTCAGAAGGTCTATCAATGGCAGTTCTAGAAGCAATGAATTACTCATTGCCGGTTATTACGACTAATGTAGGGGCTCTACCAGAAGTGGTCAAAGATTCTTTCAATGGCAATATTCACTTTCCAGGTGACCAAGAAAAAATGTTCATTCTTATAGAAAAAATGATAATTGATATTCCTTTAAGAATCAATTACGGTTCAAACAGTTATCAATTAATCAAATCAAAGTTCGATATTGACATTCAGGCAGTTGATTTGACAAAGATCATGCTTGGAAAAAATGATTAGATGAAGTCAAGAGTGAAATCGGACTTGGATATTGATGAGAAATATTTTCATTGAACCTTCTATAATAATTTTAAAAATTTCTTATAAATAATACTAGTGACTTTTAAGTTATCATGATTAGCAGCGAGTGAGATGATGGTAACCCTGATCAATCCGAATCTAATAGTTCAACGCAATGATTTATTCACTACAGGAATTATATATATGCCTGTTGGGTTAGCATACTTTGCAAGTTCAGTCAGGCAAAACGGATTTGATTGTCAAGTGATTGATGCTTTTGGGGAAAAACCAAATAAGTGCCGATGTGAAGACAATTATATTATTCGTGGATTGACGACCTCTGAAGTAGCAGATAAAATTCCGCTAGAAACTTGTGTTATAGTTTTATATGCCATTAATCTGACTTTCCATTTCTCACTGGTTCAGATTATTAGAACAGTTCGTACTCAATTTCCACATGTTCCTATAGTTGTTATGGAAAATACGCAGGCTGTAACGGCATACTCACTTAGTAAAGTACAGACCGAATTTTATGATGCTGGTGCTGACTATGTTATAACCGGGGAATCCGAAATGCGAGGAATTGAATTTATTAAAGCAGTTAAAAACGGATCTTCAAAAGAAAAGATAGCCGAAATAGATGGAATTGGTTTTCCTGTTGAAGGAGGAGTGCATTACTCTCCACCGAATCGTAAGATTGAAAACCTCGACGAATTGTATTTCCCTGCATGGGATTTGTTTCCAATTGAAAACTATTGGAAACTAAAATATGCTCATGGTCCTTTTGAAACAAAAAAATATTTACCATTACTGACTTCAAGAGGGTGTCCCTATTCGTGCAGGTTTTGCGTTATTCCAGCAACAAATGACATGAACTGGCGCGCCCGTTCCGCAAAAAACGTTGTGCAAGAAATGATGGAATATAATCATCGGTTTGGAGTCAGAGAGTTTCATGTGGAAGATGTAAATCCCACAGTAAATGATAAAAGGACACTAAAAATCTGTGAGGAGATAATCCAAAGGAAGCTTAAAGTTATATGGAAGATTTCTGCTGGCACGAAAATTGAAACAATACGTCATGAGAGCACAATCGAACGAATGGCTGAAGCCGGTTGTAATTATATTTCGATCTCGCCAGAATCCGGTTCACCTCGTGTATTGAAAATGATCAACAAACCTTTCAATCTTGAACATGCTGTCAGGCTCGTTAAAAAAATGAATGAAGTTGGAATCTATTCCCAGGCTTGCTTTGTCCTTGGATATCCTGGTGAAAATAATGAAGACAGGCAGTTAACATTTGATTTAGTCCATCGATTGACAAAAGTGGGTATCGATGAAATTGCAATTTTTATTATTACACCTGTTCCTGGATCAGAGATACATCATCTGTTTTCAGGGTATAATGACTATTCACAATTGAATTTTTCGCCGTCCTGGCGTGAAGATTACAAGGAACTTAACAAGTTTCGGATTCGGTTGTATCGAAATTTTCTTTTTTGGAAAATTCGATACCACCCTTTAAAAGTGTTAAAACAACCAATTTATTTCATAAGACGAAAATTTAAAACAAAAATGGAAATGACACCGTATCGAGTACTACATACAGCATTTATTAATCTAAGATCTCACAAAAGGGAGGATTCATGAATATTGAGATTTCAATACCATGTTATAATGAAGATCTTACAATAAGAAAAGTAGTATCTGATTTTCGCAAGGCAATTCCTGAAGCGGAAATTGTGGTCTATGATAATAACTCTAGCGACAATACAATGGAATATGCTAAACAGGCTGGAGCTAAGGTTGTTCGGGTAAACCGACAGGGAAAGGGGTATGTCGTACAGGCAATTTTCGAGTTATCTACGGCAGACATTATTGTTATGGTCGACGGGGATGACACCTACGAAGCGGAGGATGTTCAGCTACTCATACAACCAATAATTACTGAAAAAGCTGATATGACCATTGGCACTCGGCTGCATTCGAACCCGGCAGAATTTCGAAAGATGCATCACTTTGGGAACAGGTTGATTACCGGAATTTTAAATTTTCTTTACAAACGGTCGTATGGTGATATTTTATCAGGATATCGTGCATTCAGCCGGAGGTTTGTTGAAAATGTTCCATTGATAAGTATTGGATTTGAAGTTGAAACTGAATTGATGATACAATCCTTGGAAAATGCCATCTCAGTAAAAGAAATACCGATACGCTTCCGGAACCGCCCGTCAGGAAGTAACAGTAAACTAAGTACTTTTACAGATGGTTATAAGATCTTAGTATTAATGGTCATGTTACTCCGTGATCACCGCCCCTTGATTTCATTTACAATTCTTTCCACCTTTATATTTTTTATTGGTTCTCTATCCTGGATTATTGGTTTTCTCTATTCCCTGGAAGCTCATAAAGAATCAATCCTCCGTAGTGGCGGGGTTGTTATGATTGGATTTGCGGTTGGGCTTTTTCTTGTTGGGTTAATTCTAAATACAGTAAATACACGAATGCGTGAACTTACTTCATTAATAAAAAGAAAACGATTATGAACGAACAAACACTTGAACATATTCATTGCAATCTGTGCGGAGCTAATAAGCCTATTACAATTTATCCTTCAAGACGCAATGTAGATGCTACTGTAAATCCAAATGAATTTCGCTCTTCCGGTGATGAGCCACTTCAGGATCCTTTAGTTAAATGCACTGTCTGCGGTTTTAAGTATGTAACTCCCAGGTTAAAACCTGAACTGGTTCTTGACGGGTACATCAATGCTATCGATGAAACCTTTGTTTCACAAGCTAAAGGGAGAGAAGCTACTTTTCGACGGTGTTTATCAATTATTCAGGGAATCTGGAAGAAGGCTCCTGGAGGAATTCTTGATATCGGAACTGCAAATGGTTCTTTCCTTAAAGTTGCTAAGGATGCTGGATGGGCAGTCGAAGGATGTGAGCCAAACCTCTGGATGTGTGATTGGTGTAATGATAATTATGGCATTCAACTTAAATCAGGTACTGTTTTCGATGTTAATTTTAATAGTGAGACCTTTGATGTGGTGACTCTATGGGATGTTATTGAGCATACTCCTGATCCGATGGAAACCTTGCGCGAATGCGAGCGGATCCTCCGAGTTGGAGGTCTCCTGGTTGTCAATTATCCAGATATTGGTTCATGGGTTGCCCGAGCGATGAAACAAAAATGGGTTTTTCTATTATCAGTTCATTATTTCTATTTTACAAAGAAAACAATAAGGAAGGTTTTGGAAAAAAATAATTTCAAGATTGAAGCCATAAAACCTCATTTTCAGACCCTTGAGTTGGATTACATTTTATTCCGTTCTATTTCTTATATTGGAATATTCGGTAAAATTTTACGTTTTCTAGTTCGTTTCATCGGTCTACGGAAACTTCAGATTCCCTATTGGGTAGGGCAAACCCTAGTTATAGCTACAAAGAAAGGAGAGAAAATATAATGAAAAAAAGGATTATTATCTTAGGAGGCGGAATTGGCGGACTTTCAGCAGGTTGGATGTTGGCTCGTACTGAAAAGTATCATATTACGGTTGTTGAACGTGCTTCTACAACAGGTGGTGTATGTGGCACGTTTCAATTTGAGAATTTTCTTTTAGATTATGGACCACATAAATCCTATTCAGCAATGCCTGAGATTCTTGATGAACTAAATAACCTTATGGCAGAAGAGTTCATTCAGCATGTTAAAAGTAATAGTATTTACCTTTTTAACTCCTACCTGAAATATCCGGTAAGTATGATTGACCTGGCATTTAAAATGGGGTTAAAAAATCTATTCCAAAGTGGTTTGAGTGTTGCAGTTGCTTTGGGTAAGAAGAAGGAAAAAGAGAGCAACATTAAATCATATGAAGATTATGTTTTAAGCAAATTCGGTCGAAAAATCTACGAACTGGTTTTCGAACCTCTTGCCGAGAAAGTTTGGGGTGATCCTTCAACTCTTTCATCGGATATTGCACGCACCCGAATTCCAAGCACAAGCATTTTTGATGTGGCATCCCGGGCATTAGGGTTAAAGAAGGAATCTGCCCTCACTGACGCAAAAACGTTTTTCTATCCTCGTCGAGGTTTTGGAAGAATTCCTGCTAGAATGCAAGAGGAGATTCAAAAATTTGGAGGTTCTGTCCTCACTTCAACTACTCCATTACAAATACTTAGAGAAGGCAAAAGTATTACTGGGGTTGAACTTGAATATAGTAAACAAAGGAGAATATTGCCCTGTGATATACTTATTTCTTCCATTCAAATAGATCAACTTGTTTCATTAATCAGTACCGGGGAAGAAACTGAATTGAAAGTAGTAATGCAAAATGCAACCAAGTTAAAGTACCGCACTGCATTTCTATCGTATATTGTTCTCAACAAAGACAAAGTCACAAATAACCACTGGATTTTCTTTCCGGGACGTAACATAATTTTTGGCAGAGTTTTTGAACAGAAACAAATGAGTTCTGAGATGATACCAAAGGATAAAACTGTTCTTTGTTGTGATTTTACAGACTATGAAAACGGTCCCCTTTCCAACCAAACAGATGCTCAACTTATTGAAAAATGTATTTGTGATCTTGAAAAGATTGGTATGATAAAAAAGTCATGGGTCGAAAAAAGTTTTTTAGTACGTCTTCCAAAGTTTTATCCACGTTATGATATAGGTTATAAAGAAACTATCACTGAGATTTATAATTCACTGAGAAATTTTGATAACCTAATTTTGACCGGGAGAATTGGCTTTTATAATTACAACAACAGTGACCACTGCGTCGATATGGGGAAATTCATTGCGAATAACCTGTCGGAGGGGAAATCAACCAGCCAGATATGGACTGACCTTGAACAACGTGTTAAAGAATATAGAATTGTTGATTGATGAAAGGCATTTCTAGAAATACTTTTCTGGCGATCGTATTCTATGCTATCGTCTCTATTTCTGTTTTTTCACCATATCTATTTTTTAAGAAGACTTATATTCCATCTGATATTCAAAATTGGATTTTGCCATGGGCACTCGATAAACCAACAGATGTACAGGTTCATTATGTCAGCGACGTTATCGGGGAGCATTATCCATATAAACATTTATTAAAACAAAGTTTAAAAAATAATGTTTTCCCCTTTTGGAATCCGTATAATTTTTTTGGAGTACCACAAGTATCAATATCTACAACTATATATTGTGACATTTTCAATGTTTTATATTTTATTTCTGATTCGGTAGTAATAGATGCCATAATAGCCTCTATCAAAATATTTCTATCCGGTTTATTTCTTTTTCTTTTATTGCAGTTTTATAAAGTATCTGTTGGAAGTTCACTTTTAGGAGGGTTGGCATTTATGTTGAACGGAGCATTTATAAATATGCATACTTTCTACTGGACGGTTGGTGCATTTCTTTGGCTTCCTTTAATTATCCTGTTTCTTGAAAAAAGTTTTGATAAGGAAAAAAGTATAAAATTTATTATTTATGCAGGATTAGCGTTAGGTCTATCTCATTTAGGAGGACATCTTCAGATTAGCATTCAAATTTTTCTTGCCTTATTCTTTTGGATGCTGGCAAAATTATTTTTTAAGAATGACAAAAATTCATTTTCTTTTATTAGGCCCATTTTAACACTAGGAGTTGTTTATATTATCAGTCTTCTGATTGCAGCCTTTTCATTTATTCCATTACTCGAACTTATTTCGTTGGGAGCCGCTCGTAACTATTCAATACTTGAATGGTTCAACCGGATACCACAAAACATCTTGAAAATTCCTTTTATTGTGGCATTTTTGATCCCAAATTTTTTTGGAGATCACTCAACTTTCAGTCCGGTCCTTATTACCGGAGAAAAATGGACAAGTTACTTGATGGGATTCGTAGGGTTTATTCCACTTGTCTTTGGGCTGATTGCCATGATATTTGTGAAAAGCAACCATATTAAGCTCTATAGTTTCATAGGTTTAGGCACACTTGCTGGTTTATTTCTTACACCTCTTGTTGTCTTTCTTTATTTCCGGACACTAATTCTTTGGTGTTTTGCAATCTCAATATTATCTGGGTTCGGATTGGATTATCTTCTTGGAAGGTCAAGTAGGGCGTTTCTCTCCAAAGTAATTAAATTCACAATTAGTTTACTTTCCCTTTTGGTTGTAGGTTTACTCGCCGTTCAATTGGTGATTCAAGTTTGGGGTGGTTTGTATATTCCAAGAATTGAAAAATATATTGAAAAAATCTCCTTAACCAATAATGCAACGTTTTTTGCCGTCTCAAAGAAGTTTTATGTTGATAAAGTTGGCGAAACATTTCAATATTATTCGATTCAAAACCCTAATCTATTGACATCTCTTGGAGTTATCGGAGGATTTGTGGTTGCTCTTCTTCTTTTAAAACACAACAAATTATCAAATAAAAAATTCCAATTGATAATCATTATACTCACTTTTATTGAACTTGCTTATTTCTTTTTTTTATACATCCCTGTTATTGATTTAAAGAAATACCCCCTGTATCCGGAAATGCAAAGTACAAAGTTTCTGCATTCTGATACTTCCGTTTATCGAGCCATGTGCATAGTTGAGCCTGGCATCGATCCTCCGATTTACCATTTTGAATCGAATATCCCACACAAAATTCAAATAGCACATCATTGTGGATCAATAAATTATAGTCGTTCAAGCAAATTTGCTCAATCTCTCGGGAATTCTAATTCCAGTATTGTTAACCTTGCCAACATCAAATATTTTCTTACCAAATCTGTTCATCTTGACACATCAAAATTTCCTCTTGTTTACCATGGTGAGATCAATATTTATCAAAATCCGGATGTACTACCCCGAGCATTTGTCGTTACCAGTTATCGGGTTTCCAAATTACCGGATAGTATCCTCCGGGATATACAATCACCAACGTTTAAACCGGAAATTACAGTATTTCTGGAAGAACGACCATATGGAATTATATTAGATTCTGTTCTAAACCTCAAAATAATTAACATAACAAAATACGACCAGCAATATGTGAAATTGAAATCCGAGACCGATGGAAATTCATTATTAGTATTTACCGACACGCAATATCCAGGTTGGAAAGCTTTTATTGATGAAAAAGAAACAAAAATATTTACTGCAGATTATATTTTTCGTGCAATTTATTTGCCCAAAGGCCTCCACAATATTGAATTCCGCTTTGAACCTCTTTCCTTTAGGGTCGGACTGTTGATAAGCATATCTTGTCTTTTTATATGTTTAGTGGTTTTAATTGCCTCTGGCAATAAATATTTTAAAAAATAAATTTATACTTGGAATATACTGTCTTATTTAATTAGTAACGAGAATGTTTTTATTAATTTGATAAAATAAAGCAAATACAAGATAAACTATGATTTTAAATACAACGTTTGAGGATGTCTCAACCTCAGAGTTTTTTCAGATCATAAAATACTAAAACATTATCATGAAATCAATATTATCACTACCTGGATTTCTCATTAATAGAAAGTATTTATTGCAAGGGATTGTTATAGATGTTATTGTAATAAGTGTCTTTGTCCTAATTCCAACAATTTCACATATTATAAATTATCCAATGTACCTTTTTGATCCAATGAAGATAATTCTATTATTGGCGTTTCTATCTACAAAAAATGAAAATGTTTTCTTTCTGATCATTACAATCCCAATATCATCCTGGATCATTTCAGGTCATCCGATTTTTCCAAAATTTATTTTAATAATCTTGGAAAATCTTACCGTTTTCACCCTATATTTAATTTTTTACAGACAATTTAATATCAATAAATTAGTCTTATTTAATCTGGCAATCATAATTGGTAAATTAGTTTACTATTCTCTTAAAACAGTTTATATAAAATTTGGGATTTTGCAAGGAGAAATTTTTTCTACCAATATAAAATTTCAATTGGCTTCTGTAATCTTACTAAATTTAATCATCACACTATACTATTTTTCTCATAAAAAGTTTAATAATAGAATTTCTCAGAATTACTAATAATGACCGATTTATTGTGAATTGTTCTTTCGGATCCACTTTTCATTTCAATAGATCAACGTGTAAAATATGTTGGTACACATTTGCTTATTGAGAAGCACCACGTTTTGCCGTTTCAGAATATGGCAAAGCAGGTGCTTTTCTTATAGGTATTAGCTTATGGTCTAAGTTACAGTTATTATCGACTCGAACAAGAAACACAAATAAACTGTGATTTAAAGAAATTATGAAGGTTTATATTAGTAATAGAAAATCCTATGATTTAGATTCTATATATTCTTTCTTACCCGATGATATTTTTGAACCAGTTATTGAGGCAAAGTGTGTTGTCCTGAAGCCAAATTGGGTGAGTGAATCACATAAAAGTAAAATTGACCAATGGGAACATGTTATTACACATCCTACGATTATAACGGCTGTAATTAAAAAAATTATTAAAATAGGAAAACGTTTACAATATATTATCGTAACAGATGGGCCCCAAACTGATTCTTCCTTTTCAAAAATTCTAGCCCTCAACCCTATAGAGGAATGGCATAGAATGGCTTTTTCAAAGGGAATTAAACTTGATGTTATTGACTTGAGAGATCATGAATGGGTAAGTGAAAAAGGAGTGATTATTGAAAGAAAAAAGCTTCGGGGTGATCCTGCTGGAAAATCTTTATTCAATCTCAAAGAGAGGAGTAGTGAGTTTTTTGGTCAGGTTCGTTCTAAAAGAGGATATTATGGTGCGGACTATAATTTGTCTGAAGTAAACAATGCCCATGACGGGTTGCAGAATCTTTACAGTGTTTCAAGATCCGTGATTCAAGCCGATGTTTTTATTAATTTACCTAAGCTCAAAACTCATAAAAAAGCTGGTATTACATGTTGTTTAAAAAATCTAGTTGGTATAAATACATTTAAAAATTATCTGCCACATCACATGGAAGGCGATCCTACAGAATCCGGTGATCAATATCCGATCAGAAATAAAAATTCGATTATAGAAGGACCGATGTTAGCATTACTGAAAAAGAAAATGCTTATCAATTCATCCCTTACAAAGGTATTTTCACCCTTGAAGACCTATGGTGAATTTTTTTTTGGGAGCACAAGGAATACAATAAGAAGTGGGAATTGGTATGGCAATGATACTCTTTGGAGAACCATAATTGATCTGAATAAAATATTGCTATACGGTAATCCTGATGGCTCATTTCGAGAACCTTCCCAAAACAAAATGAAACAATATATTGCAGTTGTGGATGGTATTTTAGCAGGACAGGGGAATGGCCCACTAGAACCAGACCCTGTCAACTTTGGAAGACTAATTTGCGGTTCAAATGCAGTTGCAGTTGATGTAGTATGTGCCCATCTGATGGGTTTTGATCCATTAATGATTCCATCAATTCGCAACTCTTTTTCTGTCAAATCCTATCCACTGACCCATTTTAATATGAATGATATTATAATCGAAAACAATGGAATTGAATATTTCATCACAGAAATACCAGAAAATCTAACCCACCGATTTAAACCACATTTTGGATGGGTTAAGCATATTGAAAAATAAAGTTATGGCATACGGTCCGGATCTACTAAAAACTCTTTATTTTCATTCGCCATTGATCCTGAAAACTTCTATGACCACGGTTTACGGAATGTACCAAAGGCATCAAAGATATGGCCCCACATATTTTTCTTATCTTAATTTTCTTAAGGAAAGTCAATATCTTCCCTATAATAATATTTTGGAATACCGTAATAGAAATACCATTAGCTTTATTAACGAAGCAATAAAAAGCACTCCATGGTATGGTGACCAGAATAAGTATTTTGATATAGATAAAATTGATGATATTAAAAAATTTCAGATACTAACTAAGAATGACGTAAGAAACAATCAAAAGAGCCTTATTTCGACCAATATCAGTAAAATGTGTCATAAGTGGTCTCATACGAGTGGCACGAGTGGCAAAGCCTTGGTGTTCCCAATAAGTCAAAATTGTTTTCAGAGAGAATACGCCTTCAGAGGATTACATTATGAGTGGGGTGGGGTGGTTCTTAAGGGACATCAACCTTTTGCTTTCTGCGCCGGTCATCCAGTGACACACCAGAACCAAGATGAACCTCCTTTCTGGGTTTATGATCATGCAAACAACTGGTTGCTGCTTTCGTCCTATCACCTTTCGGAAAAGAACCTTATTTACTATATTCGTGAACTTGACAGATTCTCACCAGTATTGCTTGGAGGGTATCCATCCTCATTATACTTGCTAGCTATGGCATATAAGAAATATGGTAATGGAGATTTTAAGCCAAGATGTGTATTTTCCAGTTCTGAAACACTTCTTACATATCAGCGTATTGCTATTCAGGAAGCTTTTGATTCCAAAGTTTTAAATTGGTATGGAAGCTCTGAAATAGCTGCAAATATAGTTGAATGTGAAAAAGGAGAACTCCATCTTAAACATGAGCACAGTTTTGTTGAGGTTCTTGATGAACAAGGAAGGGAATGTAATCCAGGAGAAACTGGCAGACTAATCTGCACTGCCTTTGGCAATATTGCCTTTCCTTTAATTAGATATGACATTGGAGATACTGTTACTCTTTCTTCATTCCAGACCTCCAAATGTGGTAGAAACGGACTTTTAGTCGACAGAATTGAAGGACGAAAAGAAGATTATATATTTACACCAGAGGGAAAAATGATCGGAAGGCTTGACCATCTATTTAAAGACAGTGTTAATGTGTTTGAAGCCCAAA
>Ga0172370_10000741_pt1 | contig 51154 bp, 50 predicted proteins | sample LakKiv5m_FD_114538 | JGI IMG/M metagenome (GOLD analysis project Ga0172370, IMG submission 114538) | Freshwater microbial communities from Kabuno Bay, South-Kivu, Congo - kab_022012_11.5m | ecosystem: Environmental > Aquatic > Freshwater > Lake | place: Democratic Republic of the Congo...
CCCAGCCGGCTGTCGTCTATGGTGAAGGCAGGCGACGGCATCGCCTACGGCGTCACCGGACGCGCGGGGCAGTGCGAGCTAATGCGGGTGGATTATAAGGACGGCGCCTTCGAAAAGCTCGGTCCCATCCGCGACGAAGCCGGCGCCGCGCTCTGGCAGAACCACGATATTGTAATTGCGAAGGACGGGACGCTGTATATCTGCGAGAACGACAACCCATATAGGAGCTCTTATTTATGGGAGATTGGGGTGAGTGGCTAGTGGCGAGTGGCGAGTGGCGAGTGTTTCCGGTGAGTGTAAGGTTTGCCACGCGGTGGTTTCGATACGGCGCAGAGCTGTAGAAAGAATTGGTCAGCTTCCTTGCCTACTCAACCACCGGACTAACTTTTCCTGTTTAGGCAGTCAATGATCCAATAGCTTGTTTTTGCCGCAATTCCGCCCGGTTTAAGGTATTAATTTACTCCTCGTAGGATGATGTATAACCACTTCCGGGGCCTGGCAGCAGAAGCGTTTCCAGGGGGTCCAGTCGCGGGTGAAGGAGCGGTTGTGGGTGATGTCACGAAAGTAGCTCTGCATGGTAACGGTGACGTCGTAAGCGTCGGTGTCCGGCCCGTTGTGACGGCAGATGTTGCGGGGGAAGGGGGCGTGGTCGGTGAGGATGCGGCGGACGTGATCGTAACCGTTGCCCCACGGCTGGTGACACAGCTCGCCGAGGTGGGTAAAGCGGACGGCGTTGTCGGCGGCGTATTGCATGTCGCCGGCTCCCAGGTGCTTGCCGGTGCGCTCCAGGTATTCCAGCCGTTTCGCGCGCAGGTAGGCGTGCATCTCCGGGGTTTCCCAGTGGCCTTCCGTCGCCCAGATGGCGGGGTCTTGCGGGCGCTTGACGCGGATACCGATGCGGCGGTAGCTCTTTTCGACGGCGATGGCGCCGCCGGCAGTATCGGCATACAACGCCGTATCCCGCCCCCAGTTGTGCAGGGTGTAGCGGCGGAGGAGGACGGCAAGCTGCTCGACATCGGCGGCGAAGCGGAGCAGCGGGACGCGACCAATGGGCCAGGTGTCTTCGATAGGCTCATCCAGCCACACGCCGCAGGAGCCGCCGCCCAGATAAGCCAGCCCCATTTCGTTGCCGATGCCCCACTCCTCGATATAGCCGGTACGCGGCTTGCGGAGGAGGGCGGTCGCGCGGCGTGGTTTTCGCTGGCGCAGGCCGGCGAAGGGTCTCACCGGCAGGTGACGATATCCGTCAGGTTTCGACGGCGGCGCGGAATCGAGATTCTGGCCGCCGATGACGCCGTCCGGGCCTACCATGACGAAACCGGAGCAATGGCCGGGGCCGCGGTCGAGCTGATAGAGGTGGTAATAGCGGTCGATTTCTTCCCGGAAGAGGGCATAGCTGTAGACCGCCGCTTCCTCCAGTGAACAATCCGCGCCTTTTGCCAGCCCGCGCAGGTAGTCGAAGCGCTCCGGATAAATATCCTCCAGCTCAGGGTAATGGGCATAATCGGGAGGGGTTTGCAGGCGCGCCATCACATACCGCGCCAGTTCGACATGGTCCATTTCACCAAGGGAATCCCACAAGTGCTCGCCACCGAGCAGGGCAGCGGCGCGGCGGCGAATTTCTTCACGGCCGAGCGTCTTGCCATCGGCGCACCCGTCTTCATAGGGGATCAGGGGAATGATGTCAGGATAAGAAGTCATTGACATATCTTTCACTAACGCGGGCTTAAGCCATGTTATCGTACACGCAAGGCTTACCGCGAAGCTTTTGCTTTGAATTCGATGCCCATCGGCTCATGCTCGATGTTGCGGGCGTAGTCGAGGGAGCCGGCTTTCAACTCGGCGGGCCGGTAAAGGCAGCCGCCGCGGACGGTGGCAACGATGTCGGGATGAGCGGTCAGTGTCATGGTCGGGTCGCCGGCCACCAGCATGAGGTCGGCCACGGCGCCGGGGCGCAGCCGTCCGCGATCGGGAAGGCGCAGGCGTTTGGCGGCATCAGCGGTCGCCGCGCGCAAAGCATCAGCCGGCTTCATGCCGCACTCCACCAGCAGCTCCATCTCGCGCCAGAGGCTCTGGCCGGGGAGCAGCAGGCCCCACGGCTCGTCGGTGCCGGTAAGGATAGACGCCTTTCGCTCGATGAGCAATGCAAGAAAGGCATACGCATTGCGGCAGGCGCGGCCCCACACCTCGGCGGCGTCCGGATCGTAATGTTGGCCGGACACCGCGCGCAGCCAGGTCAGGTTTTTCTCCGGCAAATAAGGTTCCTCCGCGGGCTCGGGGCGGCCTACACGGCGCATATGCCAGGCAAAATCCCAGTAAAACAACGTGGGGGTGGTAATGATGCCGGAAGCGGCAATGTGGTCGGCCAGTTGCGGCAGGCGGGCGCTCTCACGCGGGAAATCCTCGTGACCCCACACTCCCAGCCAGCCAGGTGGACGCCCGGGCCAGAGCGCGTCGAGCAGTCCGTCCAGGTGAAAGAACTCCTCCACTCCGGCATCGAGGGCACCCGGCAGGTCGAAGGTGTGCATCATGACGGGCAGGTCGGCAGCACGCGCCGCATCCACCATAGCGGGCAACCAGGCCGACGCCAGCCCAACATAGAGCTTGATGCCATTCACCCCCAGCGCGGCAGTCTCCGCCACCGCGCGGCGGGCGGACTCTTCGTCCACGCATGGTCTGCACATGCCCCAGGATGGATTTGGACCATCAAGTATCGGACCCACGCATGAGATATGCGGCCACGGGTGGTTCCGCGCCTCCACCTGCCGCGCCAGAATCCATTCCGGGTAATTCCCTACATCGCGCACCGTTGTAACGCCGTGCGCCAGGTAGAGCGGCCCTTGCCAGGCGCCGAAATGCACGTGCACGTCGATCAATCCCGGCAGCACCGTACCGCCCGGCGCCGTCACTGCCGGCATCTCCGGCGGCAGCTTACTTAACGGCGCCACTTCGGCAATTCGTTCACCGTCAATTATCAGCGCCGTCTGTTCCAGCACTCGTTCGCCGTCGAATAACCGCTCGGCGTAACACGCCCACCGCTCGTCGAATCGCTGACCGTTTTCCATTTGGGCAACCTCAGGAGAACTGTAGCACCTGGCGGGGGATGCGTAAAGGTGGGGAGTGGAAGAGTGGAAGAATGGAAGAGTGGGAGAGGGGGGGCGATTCGTTTTTGCGTAAGGTCTCACCTCTCAGATCATCTTTGGCTCATCCGCCAGCAGGGCGGGCGGGGGTTGGCCTTTACCACGAAGGCGGCAGAGGTCGCCTTCTGGTCCGGAGATCAATTCCTCGATGTGCGCCATTGCTTCAACCTGCCCACCATTACGGGCAATGTAGCGGATGGGCAGATCCTCGTCGAGGATTTCGGCGTCGATCAGCCGGTTGAGCGCCTCCCGGTCCTCGATACCAAGGTCGATGAACCATTCATCGCCGCTCCGCCCGCCTTTGCCGCGATGCAGCAGCGGGAGGATGTCGTCGCCGTCCTGCGAGCGGTCGAGGATCAGGATGTCGTTTTCCAGGGTGATCATGTAATCGTACCTTTTATCTTGCCTTTGTCATGCCGACTTCGGCAATCCCAATACCTCTTTTACTACCTGATTAGCTTCAAGATGGAATGCTTGCATTGGCATAGGATTTGGGATGATATCGCCGTCCTCTACCAGGACACTTAAATAGCCTCCCAGGGCGTCCTGTACCATCCGATAGGCCTCTTCTACAGTATCACCACAGGTTACGCATCCCGGCAGGTCGGGAAACTCGACGGAAACTCCGTCCTCTTCGCAGGTGAAGATGGCTGGATATACATAAAAATCCGGCATGTCGCTATCCTCGCATCAGGTACTAAAGCGGGGTTCGCCCGCAACCCAACAACTTGTTTTTATCGCAGTTCCTACGATTTCAGGTACTAAAGCGGGGTTCGCCCGCAACCCAACAACTTGTTTTTATCGCAGTTCCTACGATTTCAGGTACTATAACATGCGTCCATTGATAGCTACAATCACTGTGAAAACATCCAGGATAGCAAATCATTCTCACGCAATACCTTCCCCAGGCAAGTATGGAAGGTGAAGCGGTATTCGGTATAACGCACCGGGCAGCCGGCTTTCCGCATGGCCGCAGCCATCTCGCGCGATTCACTCACCGGCACCCGGTTGTCCCACGCGCCGTGAAAGGCCCAGACCGGGGTATGGCGCAGGCGCGGAGCTGTCCACGGAGAGGAGAAACCGGCGACCGGGATGGCAGCGGCATAATATCCCGGATGACGCGCAATCATCTCCCACACACCGGACGCGCCCATGGAAAAGCCGACCAGGTAGATGCGAGCAGGATCGATTGGGTATTGCTTTTCCAGCGCAAGGATGAGCGCATGCGTCATGCGCAACGGCTCGCTTTCCGCCTCGAAGACATACCGGCGCTCACCCGCCAAATTGTTTTCGGCCCAAACGTAATCCGGCGGGCACTGCGGCACCAATACGAAGCATGGATAAGCGCGGCGGTGTTGCAGATGCAGGAAATATCCTCCGATTTTGGCAAGCGGTCGCCGATTATCCATGCCGATTTCGCCGGAGCCGTGGAGGAAGACGACCAATGGATATTTTTGCCTTGACTCCATGTGTAATGGTGTAAGAAAACGATATTGTAGGGTGACGCCGCCATCGATCATGCGATGTGCGCTGAAATATCTATCGGGATCAGGTGCCAGCAGGCGGATGATCATGATCGCAAGGAGGGAAGCGAGCACAAGTGCCAGCAATGCGACACGCACCCGGCGTAAAAGGCGACCGATTCCTCTCAATATATGCATTTAGCCATTATACCCGGCGATTAATCGGGTGGAAAGAAAATTGATGATTATGCCGACCATCCTTCCAGCGCCGCCACCAGTTCCCGGCAAAAATCGGGGATATCTTCGACTACGCGGCCCCAGACTAGGTTGCCGTCGCGGAAGGCGGGTTCGTCGCGCCAGCGGGCGCCGGCATTGATGAGGTCGTCCTTGATGCCTTCGCTGCCGGTAGCATCGTGTTCCTTGACGATGCCGGCGCTGATGCCGACCAGCCCCGCATGGCAGATCATGCCGATGATTTTACCGGCGTCATGTATCTCCCTGACGAAGCGCTTGACGATTTCCGGGCGGCGCAGCTTGTCCGGCGCCCAGCCGCCGGGGATGACCAGCGCGTCGAAATCGGCGGCGGAGATATCATCAGCGCCTTTCTCCGCGGTAGCGGACAGGCCGGTTTTACCGGTATAGGTTTCTTCCGCTTTCAGCCCTACCACCGTGACCGAGGCTCCCTCCTCGCGCAGGCGCATCAGGGGCACCCAGAATTCCAGGTCTTCGAAGCCGGGGCCGACCAGGTAAGCGATTTTCATGTTTTTCAAGCGCATTGGCCATACCTCCTGGGTTATTGTAACGGAAGATGAAGCGGGCGTGTGTCTTGGGTGGAGAACGTATTAAGGTAAGGCTTGCCTGGCAACGACGCCACTCCGCCGCGTCTGCGTGGCTGACTACGAACGGGTTTGGCTGTTAGCGGATTACAGCTCCACCGGTTTGCCGGCACACAGGGATTCCATTTCGGCCTGAATGAGGCGGATGGTTTCGCGGGCGTCGAAGGCAGAAACGACAGCAGGTTGAATATTTCGCTCGACACAGTCGAGGAAACAGGCGATCTCGCGGCTGTAACCAGTGCCGGCGGGTAGCTCCGGGGCATAAGGTTGGGCGCCTTCGGGGTAGACGGTGAGGGGAGCGCGGGCAGTGTCCCACTCGACGGTGGCGTCTTCCAGGTGAACGAGAAAATTCATGCGGAAGGGGAAGCACTTCGGATAACAGTTGCCGCCTTCGGCGAGGATCAACCCGGGCGTATCGTAGATATACTCGGCAATCAACTGCGAGATGCCATGCTCGTCTTGAAGGCCGGTGGCAAAAACCTTGCGCGGCATCCCAAGCAGGTAGGCGACGAAATCGGCATCGTGAATGTGCAGGTCGAAGATGCTGCCGCCGCTGCGCCCCGGATCGAGCATCCAGTCGCCTTCCGACCAGTCGGGCAGCGGAGACAGGCGGCGGAAATTAGCGTAGGTGACCTTGCCGTATTGCCCGCCGTTCACCAACTCCTTGAGCACGGCATATTCAGGCCAAAAACGGATACAGTGGGCGATCATCAGGATACGGCCTGATTCTTCGGCAGCGGCGATCATGCGGTCGCAATCAGCCACGGTAAGGGCCATCGGCTTCTCACAGAGCACGTGCTTGTCTGCCCGGAGGGCGGCAACGGCCACTTCGGCATGCAGGTCGGTAGGCAGGCAGATATCCACCGCCTGCACCTCCGGGTCGCGCAGCAGCTCGCGGTAATCTGTGTAGAGATTGGCATCGCCGGTTGCGGTATCGCCATCGCCAAGGTTGATGGTAATGCCCCCGGCCGTGCCGGCGGCGCGGGCCGGATCGCGGTCGCAGCGGGCGATGATACGGACATTCTCCAGCGTACCGTAAGCGGCAACGTGGGCTCCGGCAATGCCGCCCAGGCCGATGATGCCGATGTTTATCATGCGAGCCTCCAGTTCAAAGTTCAGAGTTCAAAGTATCTTCACGAGTTCCAGGTTCAGTTCCGAGTTCATGGGTCGGAGTCTGGAGTATAAATTTACGGATTTTATGATTGTAGAGCAAGAATGAGAGCAAGAGCAAGAGCAAAAATGGTGAATGGCAGGGAAATATGGGATCAGTTTGCATGCGGGGAAGGGAGGGGGGCGGTTACGTTTATTCTTCAGCGTGGTATACTGGAAGTGCAACCAGGCATGCCCGTAGGGCGTATAGAGGAATGAATAAGGAGAGGAAAATGCGGATAATCAGCCTGTTACTTTCTCTGGCAGTGTTAGTTTTGCTATCGCTGCCGGTTTTGGCGGAGTCGCCTCCACCGACGACGACCAAGGCAGAGGAGGAACTGGGTGCAAAGACGGCAGAGCGTATCGAAAAGGAATATAAGCTGGTAGAGGATGAGGCAGAACTCAAGCGCCTGAACGAAATAGCCGCCGCCATCGCCACCGTCACCCAGCGCCCGCAGGTGACATACACGGTGAAGATCCTCGATACCGGGCAGTTGAACGCCATGGCCATCCCTGGGGGCACCATTTACGTGACAAAGGGACTGTTGAACGCGGTAGAGAGCGACGACGAATTGGCAGGGGTAATTGCTCACGAAATCGCGCACAATTCGCTTTGCCACGCGGAAAAGATGATGAAACGGGAGGCGCGAGCCGGACTTGTGCAGCTCGCTACCATCATCACAGCCGTTTATTCCTCGCGGAACGGCGATGTCAGCACCGGTGAAGTGCTGACGATGAGCGAGCTGGTTAAGCGCGCGCTGTTGAACGGTTATAACGTGGAGTTGGAGATCGAGGCAGACGCAAACGCCATTGATTATCTACACAAACTGGAGACATACAATCCCATCGGACTATACTCCGTCATTTTGGGCTTCGAGCAGATGGAGCGGCACAGCCCCCAGATCAATATGGGGTATCTCAAGACACACCCATATTCCGATGAGCGTAAGGAACTGCTGAAGAATAAGCTGAATAAACTGGGCATCTCGATCAACCTGTGGCAGGTGGTGAATTTTCGCGCGAAGGTAGAAGCGCCGGCGGAAGGGGAGTCCGGTTATACCATACGGTTGGGAGAGGTTGAGCTGATTACCTTAAGCGAACCCGACGGAGAGCGAGACGCAAAAACGCGCGCGGAGAACACCGCCACCGCTATCAACCGAAGCTTGCAACGCGATTACATTCAACTCTTCGATATAGAAGTGGCAAAGATCGACGGTAAAACACTGCTGCGCATTCGTCGCGTCCCTGTTCTCACCCTGACCGATGCCGACGCCATCGCAGCCGGCCTTAGCGTGGACGCACTCGGCTCCCTCACCCTTCAACGTGCCCGCAGCGCTATCTGGCAGGAAGTTGTGAAGCGGGAAGGGTAGGAAGAAGTGGCGAGTATCCGGTTAACTGACGGTGGAATGATCTAGATAAGCTTAACGATCACAAGCGTACTCGCACTTGTCACTCACCACTTTCAATTGGCCAGGGGACGGTTACTTTTTTGGTCATGCCGCCGTCCACGAGAAGATGTTCGCCGGTGATGAAGGAGGCGGCAGGGGAGGCGAGGTAGGCGACGGCGGCGGCGATATCTTCAGGTTTACCTATACGGCCCGCGGGATGCTGGTTATGGCGGTAAGCCGGATAATCATTAATATGGCGGCGGCGGCTCTTTGCCCATGGGTAGCTATCCACAAGTCCAGGTGAAATGCAGTTCACGCGGATCTCCGGGCATAAACTGACTGCAAGCGCATTAGTGAGCGCGACGATGCCGCCTTTGCTGGAAGCATAGGCTTCCGCGTTGGCGTGCAGACCGGTGACGGAGTGGACAGAGGCAATGCTGATAATGCTACCGTGGCAGGCGCGCAGGTAAGGCTCGGCATATTTAGTAGTAAGGAAGATGCTGGTCAGGTTCACCGCCAGCACGCGGTTCCACTGGGCGAAATCCATTTCAGTCACCTTCATCCAGCAAGTGGTAAAGGCGTTGTTCACCACTAGATCGATTCCTCCGAAACGGCACACCGATTCGGCGAGGGCACGCACCACCTGTCCTTCGTCCGCCACATCGGTGGGCTGAAAGGAGATCGGACCCAACGCAGCCATCTCCTCTTCCACTTCGTTCCCTGCTTCATTATCAATGTCGGCCACTGTCACCGCCCAGCCTTCGCTTAGCAAGCGATGGGCCGTTGCCTTGCCGATACCTTGAGCTCCACCAGTGATGAATGCGCATTTCAGCTTACCCATTGCGACCCCCCGCTCATTCTTCGGAATTGCGAAGGAAAATCCTTCTGGTGAAAGTCCGAGTATGGCTGGGGTGTTGAAAAAGTACCATTTTATGCGAAATCCAGGCATTTTTTACGTTCACCGAAATAACCGAAAAGGACTTTTTAACACCTCGAGGGTTCCCCTTGGATGGTTATCCTGACTTCTTCTTCAGCTCGGGCACAGGTTGCCGGTCATGGAGCAGGTGTTTTAGTGCAGCCAGGTCGCCGCGGAGGAGGAGGCGGGGGCCGGCATAGGCCATGACTTCCTTGATGCGCTGCCGTTCGACCGGGCGGTAGCAATGGATGGGGCAGTGGCGGCAGGTCGGCTTCTCCTCGCCATACGGGCAGCGGGCAATGCGCCTGGCTACGTAATCGAGCAGCGCCGCGCATTCGCCACACAGCTCGTTATGGGCGCCATGCTGATCCGAACAGGTCAGCCGCACCATCTTCGTTACCAGTTCGAACTCCTTTTGCTGCTTCTCGGTCAGATTGTAACTCATACCGCTACTATATCACTCATTCACGCTCAATACTATGATTTTTCTCATAAATACTCAATGATGACCGGTCAACTACTGGAAGACGGGATTTATGGGAGCAGCCTAACAGGTTGGACGGAACCGGGGGAAAAACAGCGATTTTCAGTTAAAATAGGTTTAAAATGTATGTATATTGGGTATATAAAGAACAGAAGACAGACAGGCAGGCGGGCGGTCAGCGATAAGAGTTGACCGCAGGCCGGAGACTTCCTCGATGCCATAGCCTTTTCCCAACACCATGCCACTGATATGCCGCGCCTAAAACCGGGCATGTGATTGGTTTGGGGGGAAAAATGGCGATGTGTTGAATAAACAGGTTTAATATTCCTAAAAAGTGGGTATATAGTGAGCATAAGGCCAGCGGGGGTGGGACCCTGCCGTAGAACCGATGGCTTCCTCTACACGATATGCCAGCAATGCGCACCCCTAAAGGTATGCGATACAAGCACTTCATGAATGGCCCAGGCTATCGGCCTGATGCATACACGTACTCCTGAGAACCGTCCCGAACCGAGTGAGATCACAACTTCCCAAATCTACATAAGGCGGCTGCGCCGCAACCAAAGACAAAATCTGCGCCTGGTGGCGAGAAAACGCAGATTAGTAATATAAGGGGATACTTCATGCCTATTCAACTGAACGACGATGAGGCACGGGTGCTGGCGGACGTGCTGGTAGACGCGCTGACGCAGGCGGAGGCAGACCGCGGGGAGTATATCGAGCAGCTCAACGACAATCGGGCGCTGTTCAAAAACGTGCAGGAGCGGGCCGACGCGCCGTTCGCGGGGGCGTGCAACCTGCATGTACCTCTGCTTCGCTACACATCGAACGCGCTGGCGGCGCGGCAAGTACGGGCGCTGCTGGGAACCTTACCATACATTTTCGTAGAGGGGCGGTCGCCACGCGGGTTGGAACTGGCGGTGGAAGTCGAAAGTTTCCTTACCGAGCAATTTCGCCGGCAACTCCATTTCCGCGACATCTGGCGCCCGGTGATTCAGGAAGCGAATGACGACGGCTGCAGTGTAACCTACTACCGCTGGAGGATGCGGGAAGAGAAGAAGCTTCATTACGTGGCGGCGCGGGAGACGGTGACGGACCCGGAAACGGGCGAAGTGCTCGAGCAGGCAGGCCAGGTGTCGCAGAAGCGATTGCCGGTGATTACCTACGACGGACCGGACATCATGCGGCTGCCCATCGATTACGTGGGCACTTACCCTGCGGCAATGGGGGACATTCAAGAATCGCAAGGCGTCTACGTGCGCATGACGGAGACGGGGAACGATCTGCTCTGCAAGCAGCAAGCCGGCGATTACTCGCGGCGGGCGGTGGAGCGGCTGCGCAACTGGTCGGCAAAGGGCAACACCGGGCAGATGCGGAGATCGGACGAAGAGAATGCCGGTATCGGATTGTCCGACGCGAGCGTCAATGTAGACCGCTCATTTCACAACACTCCTTTCGAAATCACCGAGTGGTACTGGCGCTATCCCCGCGTGAAAGGTGAACCGGCGGAAGACTGGCTCATCACGCTACATGCAGACAGCCGCACAGTATTGCGCGCCATCCCGAATCCGTGGGGGCACGGCAAGCGGCCCATCGTGGTCAGCCGCATCCTGCCGGCAAAATACGGCATCATCGGCACCTCGGTTGCCGATATGTCCGGCAACACGCAGAAGTTCATCACCCTGCTCATGCGGCTGATGGTTGACGGCATAACCTGGCGGACCAATCCCGCCTGGGCGTTCGGCGCCGGCATTACGCCGGACGAGTTCAAGAAGCTGCTGGAAAATCTAGCGCCGGGCTACAAATTCCGCACCAATTCAGAAGACCTGGCGAAGGCCATCCAGCAATTCGGCGAGGTAGGGGTGGACCCGCAGGCGGTGATTCCGATTATCGAGATGCTGCGGTCGTATGACGAACGGGCTTTGCTGGCAGACTTGTTTCATGGCAAGCAAAGCCGGTCGGGGATAACGGCCACGGAAGTCGAGCAGATGCTGAACGAAGGTCAAGAGATCATCCTCGACATGACGGACACGCTGGCGGAGTCGATGCGGCAGGCGGCGGAGTTCATCCTGGAGCTCGATTACCAGTTCGCCACCCACGAGAGCATCGAGGAGCTGTGGCAAGTGGTAAATCCGCAGAGCCAGGCGCCGCCTTATATCGCGCTGGCGGAGACTTACGACCTGGAGGCGGCAGGTACGCGGCAGACGAGCAACGCGGCATTGAAGCGACAACGAGCGGTAGAGCTTTTTACCGCGCTCAAGGACGATCCCTTCGTAAACGCAGATCCCAACGGCAGGCGACAATACGCGTTGCGCAAGCTGCTGGTGACGGATGGGTTCGGCCAACGGGCGCCACAGGCACTGATAGGCCGCGAGGAGGAGGCGCGGATGGTGCCCATGGTACAGCGCGCGGCGGATATGGTGGCGCAAGCGGCGCAAGTGATGGCCGGTATGGGAGGCGACAATGAGCAGAACGATGCTGCTACAGGAGCAGCAGGACTGGGTGGAGCTGCAGCAGTGCCGAGGTTGGACGCGGTTGCAGGCGCAGATGGAGGGATTGCAGGGGAGTGACCGCGAGGCACTGGAGACAATGTCGCCGGACAACGTCGCCCTTCCACGGGCACAAGGCCGGCTAGAGGGGCGGAGGCAGGCGCTTAATTATCCGGCACTGCGGGTGGCGGATCTGGTGGCGGCACTGAGGGAGAGTGGCTAGTGGTGTATGGCGAGTGAAATTTAACTATGAATCGCCATTTTCGAAAGGAGCCGATTTTGACGAATGAATACGAGGAAGCTTTACCGGAAGGGAGCGAGACAGCCGCAGAGGGGGCGACAACCAACCTGCCGGAAGATGGGAATCTCGACGAAAGACCGGTGGCAAGGCAACCTGACAAGGAGCTGACATACAGGGAACGTTATGAGGAGCTGCGAGGGGTGATGGAGCGGCAGGTGAACGAGCTGGAGGATCTGCGCAAGCGCGCCGAGGAGCTGGAGCAGTCGATTGCGGAGGAGGAGAAACCGGATGTAGAGAAGGCGGATTCACTCGCGGAGACAGTGCAGTCATGGGCAGACGAATATTACCGGGAGTATTTGGCCCTGGGCTTCAGTGAAGAGGAAGCAAGGGAGCGGGCGAGGCGCAAAGCGTATACGGAGCATGGCCGGGTGACGGAGTTGGCGGAGCGCATCGCGGCGGAAAAATACGGGAACCTGGCGCCGTTAGTAGAGATGGCGGCTGGACCGCGTGTGCTGAAGGAAGCGGTAGAGCAGGTATACGCCGCCATCCCGACAGACAGCATCAGTCCCGACGAAGTACTGGAGGAGATGATCCGCCAGTACCCCATCAGTGAATTTGCCAAAATTCCGGTGGAACACCAGCCGATGCTGGTCGCGCTGGCGCGCGATTTGATGATCGGGCGGCGTTATCGCGAGGGGCAGTTGAGTCCAGTCCGCCCTCACCCAGCGCCGGCTCCGAATACCGGCCCGAGCGGCGCCATGCAAAGGCGCGGAGGCATCAGTCCTGCCCATGCCCAGCGCATTTCCCAGTGGCGGCGGGTGATGGGGAAGACCGGTGACGGGGTTTCCGACGAGCAGGTGCTGGCGCGGATCAGGGAATACGAGCGAGAGGGGCGGCAATAGGGGGGAGTAGCCAGTGGCGAGTGTCATTTCATCCGAAAAGCTTTCCTACTGACTCACCAATCGCAGTAATTCCTGACCTTGTTTATAACCGGTGAGGCTCCCGTACCCTTCCAGACTGAGAATCGCGATCTTTACCTTAAGGAGATTATATGACAAACATGACATCCGCCCCGAAGATTACCGATATGGCGGTCGAGACAATACCGCTTCCGAAGCTGCCGGATCAGTATGTCGCGCCGGCACAGCAGGCGATGCTGCTGGTGGAGACGCTCCCCGGTTACCATGCTTCGCTCTGGAACGACAACGACCTGGGATTCGCCCGCATGAAGGCGGCGGGGGTACTGCCGGCAAACGCGGAGTGCCCGTTCATTCCCGAGGGCGAACGCAAGCGGCTGCGCGCGGGTTTTCACCACGGCTTCTTGTGCCTGGGCGACCTGGTGGTCGGCATCGAGACCGAGAACCACTATCGCGAGCGACAGGCGGTCATGGTGGAAGCGCCCGCACGAGAACAATTGAAGCACCTGCCGGTAGCGCCGGACGGCGCGATGAGAGGTGAAGCCACTTATGCGCAGACAACGCGCGCGGGAGTGGCGCCGGTGATGAGAGACAGTGGCTAGCGGTTTGTGGCAAGTGGTGGGTGGTGGGTCGCGGTAGAAATGAGAAGGAGAAAACAGATGGCAAAGTTTGTTTATGCATTCCGCAATATCTTCGGCGGGGTGGTTCCCGTGGTGAAGATGACGGCGGGAGACGCGATTTCGAGCGGCTACGGTGTGCCGGTAGCGCTTTCAGGCGGACAGTGCGTGGATGCGGGAGATAATCCCGCGGCGCTGTATGGCTGGGCGCTGCTGGGTGAGGACGCGGCGGCGGCTGACACTATCGACGTAGTGCCGGGTTATCCGGGCATCCAGGCATTGATGGCGGAGTCGGGAACCTACGCCGACGCCCGGGTGGAAGACCTGGTCAGTCTGGACAAGGATGGCGACGGCATTTACACCGTCAATATGGACGGCTATACCGGCGAGAACAAAACGGTGAAAGTCAAGGAACGCTTTACCGACGTGAACGGCAACGCGCGCGTTTGGGTGGAAGCGGCGTATAACACCAGCCAGGCGCTGAATGAAGAAAGCGAGCTGTGACGGCGCTCCGATAAGGTATGTGCTTATCAAAAATTCCGTTTGAGTTAGTGTAAGGAGGAAAATCCATGTCCACGACTTATGCATCCCTTCCGGTCGGGGTATTCACCAGGACCCTGAAGGATGTGTTTCTCAACGAGGCGGGCAAAATCGCCAATTACATCGACAAGCTGTATGACGTGACGCGCACCGACCTGATCCAGAATACCTACCAGAGCTTCGCGGGGCTGGGTCCGGCGAATACCTGGACGGGCGAGGAGACGATCAGCTACGACACCATACAGGCACGCTACCAGACGATCATCACGCAGATATTCTACCGCAAGGGCGTGAAGATCACCTGGAAGATGAAGAAATATGAACAATACGGCCTGATGCGCGATATGATCAGCTCGCTCGCGCGCGCCATGGCGCAGACGAAGCAAATCTACGCGATATCGTTCTTCAACCAACAGCTCGCCGGCGGTGTTACCAATACACCGTGGAACGCGACGGAAGGCAAGTTCCTGTTCGACACCGGCCACCCGCTGGCCAACGGCGGTACATACGATAACCTGATTCTGGGTGCGCTGTCGGTGACCACGCTGCAGACCGCCATCGCCACGCTGTTCAAGACCCCGGATGATCAGGGCAACGTGATGGGCATACGTCCCGTGCGTTTATGGGTGGCGCCGGACGGTTATGCGAACGCTGTCGAGGTGGTGAACAAGGGCGTGGGCCTGCGCTCCGATACCGAGAAGAACACGAAGAACTTCTTCGACGAGTACGGCATCGAGGTGACGGCGTGCGAATACCTGACCGACACCGACGGCTGGTTCCTGCAGGGCGACTATAACAAGGCCATCTGCGAGATCAGCGCCGACCTGGAGCAGTCGCAGTGGACCGACAACGACGACAAGAGCACCATCCACGACGCCATCTTCGCGCTCAACGTGGGTGCGCTCGACTGGCGGGGCTGGGTCGGGTCGCAGGGAGCGTAAGGGAGAGTTCCTAGCTCCAGGTTCGAAGTTCCAGGTTTGGAGTTCGAAGTTCGGATTGCGACAAAAAGTTGAGACAGGATGGGTTTGGTTCGGGACAAGCGGTGTGGCATCCCGATAGATCGGGACATGCCGGTGAAACCGCCTCCCGGCCCGGAGGCGCGACAGCGCCTGAAACGCGGCCCCCGCTCCTGAAGCGGGGGTGGGGACCGCGCTTCCGCTCGTTACCATAGTTACGTATCTGCCGCGAGCTTTCCCCACAGTGACAAAGGAGCTGATATGGCACCTACACCATGGACTCGCGCGCAGTTGCAGGCGCGGGTGTTTGCGGACCTGGGACAGCAGGATTCCGAGGATAACGAATTGCTGACGGCGATGCAGGCACAGGAGGCGCTGGCAATTGCGGAGGCACAATTCGCGCATGATGCGCGGGCGCTGCGACGGACAGCAACGCTGACGGCGGCGAGCGGGCAGGCGGAATACACGGCGCCGGAGGATCTGTTCGCCATTGTGGACGTCACTCGCGCGGGTGATTCCACGCCATTGCGGACGACGGATGAGGCAAATCTGGCGAAAAGCGACGCGGGATACCGGCAGGAGGCGGCAGGCAGTCCACAATACTGGTATCCGATTCGTCCGGGTCGTTTTGGCCTATACCCTCCGCCGGACGGCACGGTGGCCACGCTCAGCGTGGATGGGTACTGCGTGCCTTTCAGCGTGGGCGGAAGCATAGCCGGCGCTGCACGCAATGAGAGCACGGTGACGGTGACCACCTCCTCCCCCCATGGGCTGCGGGCAGGCGACGGGATAAACATCAGCAACTGCGCGGAAGATGAGTATAACGGCGCGTGGACGGTGGCATCGGTGCCTTCCATCACCACCTTTACCTTCACGCACGCCGCCGGCGGCGAAGCAGCGGAGGGAGGTTATATCAACTACGTGGGCGGATGCCTTCCGATGCTGAACGATACCGACATCCCGCCTTACCCGCTGACTTACCGTCCGGCGCTGGCCTTCTATGCTGTCTACTGGCTTTCCCGCCTGCAGCTCAACGGCGATCCACAAGCACCGGATACCGGCAAGGCTGCCTTTATCGCTTATGTGGAGCTGGTAAGGCAGTATCTGGGGGAGACGGCGGGGTAGTTTTTAGTTTTTAGTTGTTGGGAGTTATGGGAGTCGTGGGATGTGATGGTAGGGAGGGGATGAGTACGAGGATGCCTGGGGGAGACTTACATGGTTAATGACAAAACAATCGGCATTACGGATTTTTCACCTGGATTGATGACGAATCGGGACGCAAGGGCGCTGCCGGCGGGAGGAGCGCAAATCTGCCGAGATGTCACCACCGATCGGGGCGATCTGCGGATCAGACCCGGCCGAGTGACGTTCGGAACGGCGGCGGAAGGAACTACCCAGGGATTCCGAACGCTGTGCGAGTTTTTTGTGGCGGGGCATGATCCGGAATGGCGGTTAGTGGGCGTATCCGGCGAGCGCATCTACTGGTGCGGGGCGGATGGGACGTTCACGGAGATCGACGCTTCAATTACGGTGCACGCTACCAATCCGGTGCGCATGGCACAATACGGCGACAGGTTGTATATCGTTGATGGATACAACGACGTGCGTGAGCTGAATGCGGACGGGCGCTTCATCACGCTGGAAGAGTTCCCCTCCCCGATAGTTCCGCCGATGTTGAACACCACCACGGAAGATCTGCCCATCGATCCCGCCGATCAGACGACCTGCCGCGGCGGCGACGGGCAGTGGCTGCGTTACGGCGGCCAGGTGCCGTATCCGCCGCCGATCAATAAGAATCAGTGGTATCCGCGGGCCGATCCCACCGAGCCGTCTACCGTGGAGGTTACCGGCATCTACGCCCGCGCGGTTACCGGCAACGCTTATGCGGGCAAAACGTCGTCGATGTCGCTCTACATAAGGAAAGGCACCAGTCCGGGAACGACGATGGACTGCGGGGACGTGTGGGTATGCCGGAAGCACGAGAACCTACCGAACCCCGAGCTGCCGGCCTGCTGGGACCTGCAGGAGGCGACAATCATCTCCTTCGCGGTTCGCACCACCACGGGGGTAACGACGACTTTTCCGTCGGCGATGGACTTGATGCTGGGCGAAGAGGACGACGTAGACACCTGGCAGGCGATAGCCGTCACGGAAGGTTACGACGAATCCGACGACGAGAAAACGCTCATCACACTGGCGGAGATGACGAACGATACCTGGTACTGCTTCGAGGTGGATATCACCGGATTGTCGCAAGCGCAGAGGGATGCGGTGCGCTATATCGGCTTCCGCTTCACGGGGTTGCAGCTTTCACACGATGATACCGAGAACGCGGCCATCATTCATTTCTCGCCGATCACGGCGAACATCTCCAGCGCCACCTTCACCGCGGGTACTTACGAATTCACCTACACGCTTTACAACAGCGATACGGAAGAGGAGAGCGGGGAATATATAAACGCAGCCGATCTGGAGCATCCCTATCCTTCGCTGGCCATCAACACTATCATCCCGCAGGCGATCAACGCGGTCTGCACCCGAGACATCGGTCATTCCGCTTCCACCGCGTATCTTTACGCGCGCGGCGGATCATCCGGCGTATGGCGCCGGGTGGGGGAAGGCGCCTTCACCGGCGACGATTCCGAGGCGCGCTGGGCAACCATCAGTTGGACGGGAGAGTATTCGGAGTTCGAGCTGCTGCCGGAATACGTGGGCAAACCGCCGGCCGGAACGACGATGCTGTGCACGTGGCGCAATCGCATGGTTTATGTTGCGCAGCTCCCCATGGGCAAGTGGAAGGCGCAGACCGAATACGACGCCGGAGAGATACTCAAGCCGACCGCACGAAACGGTTACGAGTATGCCTGCACGGCGAGCGGGGTTTCCGGCGTAGCGGAACCCGACTGGCCCACGACACCAGGCGAAATGGTGGCGGATAACGAAGTCACCTGGCGCTGTCAGGAGGCGGGAGCGCGCGATGTGCTCTACTTCTCGAATTTCGGCGACCCGGCGCACGTGCCCGTGGCGCCTACGGCGCTGCAGCAGGTGCCTGCCACCTATGGCGGATGGGCCGATCTGGAGCGGTGGGGGAACGACGTGACCGGGCTTGCCGCCTATGGCCCGGCATTGGTGGCATTCAAACGACAGGGCATCTGGTTGTGCCAGGGCGATCCGGGCGATGTTTCCTTCCGCATCGACGAGCTTGAACGCCGGGAGGGATGCCTGTCGCAGGAGAGCATCGCGCAGACGGAAGGCAAGCTGATCTGGCAGACGCGAGATAAGATTCTGGCGCTGTCCGGCACGAATATAGTCGATATCAGCGAGGCTATCGCTCCCACGGTAGCGGGCTACAGCGCGGCGCGGCAGGAGGCCGCCTTCGCGGTCTACAACCCGCAAACGAGACGATATATGCTCGTATACCCCAGCGGTAATTACGGCGTTGCCCCAAACAGCGAGGCACTGGTGCTGCAGTTGAAAACTGGCGGCACCGCAAGCTCGACGTGGGCTTGGACGCAATTCACCGCGCAACCGGGCGGTTGTGGACTTTACACACGGCGCGCGGAAACGCCGGGCGTCTACCTGGCCGATCTTTACGGCGCTGAAGGGCACGGAAAGGTATTTCTAGTGAGCGCCGCGGCGATTACCGACGCCGTCAATCACGGCGACGCCGTGGCGATTGAGTGGCGGTGGGTAAGCGGGGAGATCGTCCCCTTTGCCGGCGCGTACCTTCAAGTCACCAGAATGCGCGGCCAAGTCATCGTCGCCGAAAGCAGCGGAGATTACACGCTGTCCTGTACGCTGTGGCTGAACAACAGCAATGACCGGACAATGAGCCGCAATCTCACCATGACGAGGAAAACGACGCTGGGCAGTACATCACAGGCAAACGGAGTAGTGGATTGGACGCTCGCGCCACATGGTGAATGCGAGAGTTTTGCACTGAAACTGGGGCGTAACGACGGCAACCTGGTAGCGGTGCGCGCGGTGTCCATTATATGCGCCGCCCGGCAGCCGGTGCGAGGAAGGGCGGTGTCGCGTGCTTAATCGGCTGAAAGCCAGGCAGATAGTGGGAGGTTCCGATCCGGGACGGCAGTTGAACGTCGGCGAGATCGGCGTCACGGAGGACGGGCGCTGGTACGGGCGCGATTACCGGGGAGCCGTGACGCTGCTGAACACGTCTACCGCGAAGGATGCGGCGCCGGCGGTCGCGCGTTCAGCGAGCGTCAGCTCCGGCCCGTGGAGGGCGTTGTCGGGAATTATTCGCGTAGTGAGCGGCAAGCCGCTCGGGCAGAGCACGACGGATCATCTGCCGGAAGGTGACGAGAACCTGTACCACACCGCGGCGCGGGCGCGAGCGGCGGTGCAGCCAGGCGGGCACGTATACGCGGCGAGCGCTGCCGGAAGCGATGCCTACAGCATCACCGTCAGTCCGGCCATTACATCGCTTGCCGTGGGAGCATCGTTCCGCTTCAAGGCCGATGTGGGGAACAGTGGGGTGGCGACGCTGCGGGTGTGCGGGCTGCCCGACCCGGCGGCGGCGATATTGAAATGTCATGACCAGCCGCTGGACACCGGCGATATCAAAGCCGGACAGATTGTATGCGTAGCGTGGGATGGCACGGCGTGGCAGATGCAGAGCCAGCTTGCGCTGGCCGGAACGATGATTTATCGCGGAACAGCCGACAGCGGCAGCGGCGCGGCATATACGGTCACCACCACGCCTTCCTTCACCGCATATTCCGACAAATTGCTCATTCTCTGGACGGCGGACATGGCGAACAGCACGCCGACGCCGACATTGAGCTGCAACGGGCTGGCGGCGCGATATCTGACAACGGAAAATTTTACCAACCTGCCGGTGGCGGCCATCAAAGTTGGGGGCATTTACCTGTGCGCTTACGATGGGACGAATAACTTCTGGCAGATTATGACGCAGATCGGGGTGTGAAGAGGAAGTGGCTAGTGGCGAGTGGTGGGTGGCTAGTGTTCCCGGTAAATAACAGTTTGCCTGATGCAAAGTAACTTTTCGAGGGAGATGCCACTTGCTACTTTTTACAGATTATTGGTTACGGTTCTTTCGGTTTCATGCGGCAACTCGCCGCGGGGATACGCGGCAAGTTTGCTGCGGGAGGAGAACGAATAATGGCACAACTGATACGGATGCCGAACGGCCAATTGGCCGAGGTAGGGGCGGTGAAGGCGCTGACGCATGCCGCGGTGGAGGTGGGGACGGATAGCACCGACGCGCTGGCGGGGGATGCCGCGCGCTGCTACGCGCTGCTGATCAACGACAGCGATACCGACATTTACCTGAAGCTGGACGGCAGCGATGCGGCGGTCAACGAGGGTGTTGTGGTGAAGGCGGACGGCGGCTATTACGAAATGTCCGGCGCTTTCGGCAACCTGACAACCGCGAAGATCACCGCCATTCAGGGCGGCAGCGGCACGAAGCGATTGCTCGTAACGAGCGGAGTGGGGGTGTAAGATGCCTTACGGAGGAATACAGACGGCTAACGCCGAGCTGCTGGACGGCCTGGACAGCACCGACTTCGTGCAAACCGCGGATATGGTAACCAAGGTAGGCGATCCGGGCGCGGACGACAAGGTGCCGTCCGAACAGGCGGTGCGGGAAGCGCTGGCTGCCGCGGGCGGCGCCGCGGCCTCCGCCAACCTGCTCGACAATGCGGAATTCGCCATCGACCAGCGCAACGGAGGCGCGGCGCGCAACGTCGCCAACATCGCCTACGCGATGGACCGCTGGTATATTCTCTGCAATGCCGACGCTCCGACCGTCGAGCGCATCGACTCCGGCCTGCATACCTGCACCAGCGCTTCGCGGCTTACCCTTACCGCGCCCACTTCGAGCAAAGGCGGGCTGGCGCAGGCGGTCGAGCTGGTGAAATCCCGCCCAACTCGAGGCAGGACGCTGCAACTGCAGGCGCGCGTGCGTTTCAACAGCGCCGCGACCATCTACTATGCCGTGCTCGAATGGACCGGCGCCGCCGACACGCCGATGCGCGGCGTGGTGCTCGATTGGGACAATGCCGCCAAAACGCCGGGTAATTTTTTCAAGGCCGCCGTCACCGGTCTCACTCTTGCCGTCACCGGCACGCGGGAGGTGGAGGCCAATACCTGGACCGCCATTGCCGACAGCGCCGCCATCAGCACGGACTGCAACAACCTGATCGTGTTCATCTGGGCGGAAACCGCCGGCGTGCTGGATATCACCGAGACCGACATTTTCGCCGGCAGCGAAGCAAGGGTGTGGGCGCCGAAGGATCCGGGGGCGGATAGGGTGGAATGCCAGAGGCATTGTTATGTATATCAAAGCACACGACAAAGCGGTTATCGGCAAGGCAACACTCAAGTCGCAATGTTTTATCCAGGATTTCCAGTACCAATGCGGATAACTCCCACGCCAAGCCACAATATAAGCGGATGGTCAAACTCATGGGCACCTGGGACAACGGAAGTTGGGATGTATAATGCTGTAACTGCCAATGCTGTCTCAATTACAGGGACGTTGACGATTAATATACTTGTGATCGATCAGTTTTTATGGGGTTGCACATTCACTGCTGCGACTTCATTTAATGGCAATGCTGGCGATATTGGAGCTATCGGTTTTGGGAGTGACGTTCGGCTGATCTTTTCTGCCGATCTGTAATTCACTCATTGCCCTTTGCTGCCGATATCGATTAACTGGACGCTCGACTAGATATTGCAGTAGCATCGCTACTGGAATCGTACCAACTACCACCCAGATGGATGGCACATTGCCTGGCGAGATATATCGGATCAGGCCAATTACCATAATATGAGTAATATAGATCCCGTAAGAAAGATCACCTATATAACGATCAATCCTGTTACGTTTAGTCACCATAAAGATAAACGGGATTAGCATAGCGATCAGTAACGCAGGGATGACACGATTGTGTATTGCAGGCAGATAATAGGATGTACCGACTAAACCTACTACTCCAGTCACCAATAACCACCCCATATAGGTCGGAATTTTTATTTGCCGATAACATATTAGGACATATGCACGGTAAGCAAAAATGCCGGCTGCAAAAAATACTAGCTCAGATGGGAAAAATCTGTAGCTCCAAGGATCAATAACCAGCCCAAACAATCTAGAAAGACTATAACGCACCGCCAAGCTACACAGCATTATTAATACTAGCCAGCGTCCACGAAATGTTACCAACCAAGGTGCACAAATATAGAACATCAATTCAAGACTGACTGTCCAAGCTTGTGGTACAAGGAGAAACTCATAAGCTGGCATGGTTTCTTTGTAAAAATTTGCGGTTAAGAATGGCATACCAGATTCAGGATTAATTCCGACAAACATAAGCAGGTCCTGCCCAACTAAGGTCAAGTTAGACATGATTAGCAGGAACATGGAAACCGGGTTGAGTAGTTGTGTGCAGGTAAACCATGCATGATCTGCATGTGTGAGAAGATTAAGGATGAATTGTAGGACTACCACGGCCAGGTAGAGCGGAAATAGCCGTAGTAAGCGATTTTCATAAAACAGGCGCCTATCATGATATTTTTCCGTAAGAATCAGCGCCATATAGAAACCACTAATCACAAAAAAGACTTGCACTGCATATGATCCATGCAATGGCAAATAATCGCCAGTTTTTATGGGTGAATGCCAAATCAGCACACTTAGTGCTAGGGCAACTCGAATGATGCCCATTTGATCCTCCTGACTTGATAATACCACAACCAAGCGGTATTTATTGCCATCGATCAACTTGTGCTTGAAAAATCCTCGTATACCAGGATGACTCACAATTGTGGCGAATCGAAAGGTTGATCAAGATAAGAGAAGGCTCTTTCGAGCACGAGCATGAGTCAGGGATTTTGATTGAGGCGAGCGCTGACTCAACCAGTTCCATGCATTACATGCCGCTCGATACTCAGTTCCAACACGCTATTGTATAAATCGATAAGGTATATATCGCTATACGCGTCGCCTGCTTCCAGCACGAATGAAGGAATACCCAGCACTTCCTGGGTCCAGAGGTAGCTCTGCGGCGATTCGGGGTAGTCGGCGGGCAGCGGGCCGCCGTTCACGCTGCCGAGGGCCGAGGTTTCCCGCGGGCGGGCATCCACGACGGGGAGCACGTCGTCACGGAGCATCTTCAACACGTCGAACCGCAGCGAGGGGCCGTGCCAGACCACGATATTGTAGTTCTTCCCCGACGGAATCAGCGCCGGGTTCACCCCCATAACGTGCAGGCAGATATAGGCGGCGGGCTTCTCCGCCAGCACCAGGTCGCGCAGCAGGCGGGTTTCCGGCTCGCTGAACGGGGCCGGACCTTTGCCGGCGTAGAAATCGGGCGCTCTGAAGGCCTTATACAGGTCTTTCTCCCAGAAACCGGGGGCGAGCGAGGGGCATTCCCGCCAGTGGTAGGGGAATTGCCGGTTAAGGTTGACGCCGGCGAAGCGTGGATTCACGCCGTCGCTGTAGGCGCGGCCGTTGTGATAGACGCCGTGGAAATAGCCGTAGGGATTTGCCATGGGCACGGCGATGATGCGATAACGATCGAGCAGGCCCGGATTGAGCTGGGGAAGTCGGCGCAGATACTCCAGCAGCAGGTGCGTTCCCTTCCACTCGTGCCGGCCATGCAGCTCCGCTTCGAGCATGATCGCCGGCTTTGCCGGATCGCCGATGGACAGGACGTATAGCGGATAATCGCCGACCGCGCTGGTTCCCCGGCGCTGGTATGTTGCTTCTCCGAAACCGGAAACCAGGCCGGCGAGCGCCGACTCATACTCCCGCATGGTGGCAAATTTTACCAGCAATTGCTTTTCGGCGTTGATATCGCCGGCGCAGAACAGCGGAAGCAATGCAAGGATCGAGTATAGGATCAATCGCCGTAAGTTCAAAGTTCGAAGTTCCAAGTTCGCGGTGCCTGGTTGCTATTGATTGTATCACATAACGGTGAATCGAGCTTAAAGTGTTCGGAAATACCGGGGACCGGCATTATCCGGATTGCCGCGTTGATTCTTTGAAAGTGAGGTTGAGATGGGTCTTTTCGATTTCGGATCAAACAAGTACGAGCGCGCATCGTATGATCTGGCCAGGATGTATGGCGGTCTGGCGAAAAATAATCTGCCGGCCGGGCTGGCCATGTTGTGGGACATACTCAACGCGCGGGGGCTGACGCCGGGCGCTCGGGCGCAAAAGTCGGTCTACGACAGCGACCTGCTGGCCGGATATCAGCGCGCGCTGGGCGACACGCTGCGTGAGAACCGCGCGCGGGGGCTGTCCAACAGCCTGCTGGATATGAATACCCGCGCGGCGCTGGCGCGCGGCTACGCCGGCGAGCGCGCCCGCAATGCCGCCGGACTGCAGGGGCAGAGCGAGGCGGAAAAGCGGCAGATGCTGCAACTGCTGCTGCAGCTCGCCTCCGGCTTCGGCGGACAAGCAATGAGCGGATACGGTCAGGCCGCCAATATGGCGCAGAGCGACTGGCAGATTTTAGACCGCCTGTTGAATACGGGAAAGACGTTATTACCGAATCTGTGAAAGGAGCTCCCATCATGAGCGAACCGCTCTATCTGAAAATCCGTTTCCTGGGCATCACCATCACGCTGGTGGAGAAGAACATCCGCGATATTCTGCGCTTCTCCTTCCCCCGCGTGTCCGACGCCCGCCTCGACGTGATTATCGCCGCGCTGAAGGAGCTGGCGGCGCTGAACCGACAGTTGCAAGCGTAAAAGAGATGGATGGGTGGATGAATCCATTCATCCATCTTCCTGTGAAAGGACCGAGCCATGACTACCGACGCCCGGCTGCTGATCGGCGAATTGCGGGCCGGGGTGAAAGATCTGCAAGAAGCCCGCGCGGAGGACAGCGCCAAGCTGGATCAGGTGCTGGAGGATGTTGCCTTCCTACGCGGCCTGCTGGAGACATACCACACGCCGCTCACCTGCCCGCACGGCGCGGCAGTGGGCGAGCTGCAATCATTCAAATACCGGGTGCTGGGCGCGGCATCCGTCCTCTCCTTCCTGGTCGGGATCGCCGTGCAGGTGGTAAAGGGGCTATTCACGCAAAAAGGAGGCACGCCATGATCCATTGGACCCATTTGATTATCCACCACACCGCCACCGGACCGCGCGAGACGGTGGCATCGATTCGCGCCAACCACGTCGAGAAGCGCGGCTTTTCCGATATCGGCTATCACTTTGTGATAGAACGCGACTGGCTGGGCCGCGGCTACCTGAAGCGCGCCCGGCCCGATACCCGCGCCGGCGGCCACGCCGGCAAGCGTAGCGAGACCTTCGATGGGCGCGACTGGAACGCCTTTGCCCTCGGCCTGGCGGTGGTGGGCAACTTCGAACCCGGCTACGGCAAGCCCGAGCGCATGACGGAGCGGCTCTACAGCGCCGTGCTGGCCGCCGCTGCCCACCTCTGCCGCAAATACGGCATCCCGCCGGGGCACGTGAAATACCACCGCGAGGTGAAAGCCACCGCCTGCCCCGGCGCCTGGTTCCCGATGGCGCGGCTGCGGCGAGATCTGGAGCGGGCGCTGGCAACGAAGTGAACCGCAGTCTGCACAGATTCGACAGTCTTAAATGCCTGGAAAGGAGAAAACCCCATGAGTATCGCACTGAAGACCGCGTTGTGGCGGTTCGCGCGCGTGTTTATCTTCGGCGGGGCGGTGTCGCTGCTGGCCTATTTGAGCGGCCATCTGGACGATTACCGCGTCCCCGCCGTGCTGCTGCCGCTGGCTACCGCGCTGCTAACAGCGCTGGACAAGTGGGTAAGGGAGCGGTTTAAGGAGGTGGAGGGGGAGTGAGAGGCGAGTGAATATGTTCGGAGTTCTGCATGGCACTCCCCGCCTTTATGAAGTAATTCATGACCGGCGGGGAGAATCCTTCCTACGCCCGCGCCCGCCCGCGAAACAGGCCGACGATGAAGAGAAGTATAATCGCGCCCAGGAAGGCGACGAACAGGCTCCAGAGGTTGAAGCCGGTGACGCCCACTCCGCCGAACATGCTGAACACCAGGCCGCCGAGCAGGCCGCCGACGATGCCGATCACATAGCCTATACTCATTTCGCCTTAATGGGAGACAGCGATTATGGGGAATTAAAGACAGTAATGTGATAAAGATACTCTGGTGGGATCCAGATCATGTAATATGTCCGAGTCCACCCAGATAATCCTGCTAGTTTTGAAGCTGCAGTTATCGCTATCCTATGGCACGCTCGGAAACGGGGTATCTGGGATATCGCTGAACTGCTCCGGCGAAACGGCGCTGAAGGCCGATTCGCGCAGCGCCTCCGCCTGAGTGCGATGTTCTTTGGCGGCGGCGGGATCAGCCATCTCCGCGAGCTGCCGGTGCGACCAGAGCGTTACGACCTGGACGATCTGGTAACCATTGTCCTCTTTGAGCTCTTCCATCGCCTGCGCTTCGTCGGCAAATTGCGCGTTAAAGCGTTTGCCGCTTTCCAGGGCATTGGCGAAGGACCGGGCGGCGGCAGCGTGGTCGCCTTCCCGCAGCTCGAGATACCCCAGGGCGTACCAGGCCTGGGTGTAGAAGGTGTCGGGCACGTCGATGGGGCGGAAGCGGTCGCGCGGGCCATCCTGGGTGCTGACTATTTTCCGCAGTGCTTTCCGGCAGCCGGCGGCGTCGCCCATCTCCCAGCTTGCCTGGGCCATGCCGAAGAGGGCGTCGAAAAAGTAGGGTTGCTTTTCCTCCGCTGCCTGCATCGCGGCCAGCGCCGCCGGGTAGTCGACCAAATACAACTCGATCTTCCCCAGGTATAGCCAGTTCGCCGGATTGGTCGGCTCCAGGCGCTGGGCGCGCTCGAGGAGCTTCTTTCCTTCATCGGGTGTCACATAGAAGCTGGCCTCGCGCAAATAAGCGGTGTTCGTCGGCGCCAGACGCACGGCCTGCCGGTAGAGCCGTTCGCGCTCGCGGTGAATTTCCGCTTCCTGCCCGGGTTCGGCGGTGAGATCACGCGCGGCATCGGCGGCTATCTTCGCGTAAGCGCCCGGCACCAGCAGCACGGCGACCAGCAGCATGACTCCCGCCGGCAGCACGCGCATCCGCCCCGCCGCCTTGACCGCCGCATCCGGCTCCGCCAGCCGCCAGACCAGCGCCGCCATCATCAGCAGAGCGAGCTGGATCCCCGGGTAATTCCAGTGGGAATCGAGGAAGCCGTGCAGCAGCAATCCCAGCACCCCCGCGAATAGCGCGATCGCCAGTGAGCGGCGCGACAGGCGCTCTTCCTCCGTTCCTGTCGCGCGGAATGACCGCCAGGCGATCGACAGCACCCCGCCGAACAGCCACAGTAGCGCGAGCAGCCCCGGCAAACCCGTCTCCGTCGCGGACTGCAGGTAGATACTGTGCGCGTTGCGGGTGAAGCCCACCTGCTGATATTTGCCGAACACCGACGCGAAGGTGTTCGGGCCGGCGCCCAGCGCGGGATAGTCGCGCAACAAGTCGAGGGACCCCCGCCAGGTATATACGCGGAACATTTGCGAGTGCAGTTGCTTCGCCCGCACCGCGGGGTCGAGCACGCGCTTACCGAGGGGCGAGATCAGCACCAGCCCGATGAGGATGGCGAACCCCGCCGCGCCCAGTCCGACCGCGCGCGCGGACAGGCGTCCCTCCACCCACCCCCACAGCGGCAGGAACACCAGCAGGCTTATCAGCAGCGCCAGCACGGCGCCGCGCGACTGCGTCATCACCAGCGTGGCGAATGACAGTGGGCCGGCGAGCAGAAAGGCCCACCGCGCGATAGGCGCGCGCCGGGCGAAAACGAAGAGCAGCGGGATGCAGAGCACCAGAAAGGCGGCGTAATAATTGGGATTCTCCCAGGTGCTCATAATGCGCCAGGTGAACTCATGCTCGCCCAGCAGCCACAAGGCCAACTGATACCACCCATACGCGATGGATGCCAGCAACCCGGCGCAGAAGGCGAGAGCGCCGAGGTAGAGCTGCCGGCGGTCGAGCGGCATGGCGGCGGCCAGCAATGCCGCCCCCGCCAATACCGCCGCCTGCCAGATTCCCAGCACGCTGGCGGATTTGTAAACCGAGGTGAATGCAGCGGCGATGGTGACGACCAGCAGCGCGAGGAGCGGCCAACGCAGCGGGAAGCGGACTGGTAGGCTTGCCTCCCGCTCCGTCGCCCATCCCACCCAGCCGAATGCGGCAAGCACGCCGAACACCGCCAGGGGAACCACCCCCGCTTGACCGCCCATTAGCGGAATCAGCAGCAACAGCAGCAACAGGCACAGACGGGCAATACGCATGGCGCGCCTCCATTATACCCCCTGCGCGGGAGAACGCCAAACCCTAGCCTCCCGTATGAAGTAGCACCGACGTAACCAATCTATAAGCAATCCCCGGCTCGTAGTAGGCCCGTGAGGGCCTACTACGAGCCGGGGATTGCTTATAAATCCGAGCGAGAAGGAGTTCCACCATGGCAGGCGAATGAAGGGGTGAGATGAATACGGAGCCGAGAATATTGCGGGCGCTGCGGGCGCGGATGGGCGGGCTGGCGGGCCAGATACCGGCCATCTTGGCGTCAGCGGAAGCAGCGGCGAAGCGGGCGGCGGCGGGGCCGGGATGGAAGGTGCGCTTTCCTTTTTCTCGCCACCCGGCGTTCACCGACGAATTCGTCGCGCGGGCGGGCGGTTTGGCGAACTGGGGATCGGATAAGCCGGACGATTCGCTGTCGGAGGACATGATCTTCTACGCCGCGCGCTCATGGGAGGAGGACTACGCGGGGGCGGAGACCGCGCTGCGGGAATACCGGGAGCGGGGCTGGCGCCCGGTGTTGATCGGCTCGCACGCCGGGATGCCCGCGGGAATGCCCCGCGAGCTGTTCCTTGATAACGGCGCGGCGTCGGGTAGCATGGAGGAAAGCCCGATCAACTTCATCGCCAACCTGGCGCTCGGCTGGATGTGGATCGTCGAATTCGTCGCCGCGCTCACCCGGCTGGGAGTTCATCCGCACGTGATGCAGAGCATGTTCGTGCCCGGCGCGGCGGAATTCAACAAATCACTGGAGCCTAAAGACGCCCTGCTTCCGTGTGATACAGCGGCGCCGGCGGGAGAGCTGGCGGATGCCTACCTGTGCAGCGTCCATTGGCTGCTTAACGAAGTGGCGCGGCCTGAAATCCAAACACTCATCGCCAGCGCCGCCGGCCTGATAAGAGAGCATCTTCGCGAGGGAGGCCGGGTGATCACCGCCTGCCTGGCGCACGCCGTGCCTGGCGAGATAGGGCGTGCGGTTAAAAATCCCTACCTCAATCTCGGCGTCCCGCGTGAAGCGGACGTGCGCGAGAAGACCAAGTCCGGCGACCTGCTGGTCTATCTCGGCTACGTCGGCATCGACAACGCCTATTACACGCACGGCGCCTGGTTCCGCGCGGCGGGCTTGCGGCTCATTACCAGCTTCATAGACGATCCCCTCAACCCGGACAACCGCGCCCCGGACGCCCTCGTCCACATCCCGCAGAGCTGGGCCTTCGGCGACGCGGAAGTGCCGATCCCCTTCCCCCCCGGCAAAATGGCGCCGCTAAGCGTGATCAACCAGCTCCTCCTCTTCCGCCTGCTCGACGACGAAGTTTCTATGAATTATAGCGAAGATCAGTTGAAAAAGATTTAAAAGATGTTAAAGATTGAAAAGATTAATTCTTTATTTTTACAAAAAAATAAAGAATTAATCTTTTCAATCTTTAACATCTTTTAAATCTTTTTCAACTGATCTCCGCTATAAAATTAGGAGTTACTATGCAAACGATCAATCGCGGGGAACAGTATATGCGCGCGCTGCGGCGGGAGCCGGTGGAGGCGCTCACCTGGGCGCCGAATTTCGATTACTGGTACGCCGTCAACACCGCCAACGGCACCGTGCCGCCGGAATACGCCGGGCTGTCCTGCAACGACCTGCTGCGCGCGGTGGGCGGCACCATCTGGCGGCGGGTCGGTGTCGTCGCTTCGGTCTACGACGGGTCGGTGACGATTACAGAAGAAGAAGCGAATGATCTTCGCGTCACGCGCTACCTCACGCCGGACGGCGAGCTACATACCGTTCACCGGAGGGCGGACGACTCGGCGAGCACCTGGTTTCTCACCGAGCACCTGGTGAAGACGGTGGACGACCTGAAGCCGTTGCGCTACCTGATCGATGCTACGCAATACTCACTAACCACCGAGGCTTACGAACGCGAGGCGGCGGACGTGGGCGACGACGGCATCTTGCTGACCCCCGCCCCGTGCGTGCCATTCATCCAGTTCGCAAAGACGGACGTCGGTTATGAGAATGCGTATTACCTGCTGGCGGATTATCCTGAAGCAACGCAGGCGGTGATCGACGCTTATCACCGCAAATATTGTGAATTCTACCGGTTGGCCGCGCGGGGACCGTGCGAACTGGTGACCACCGGTGACAACATGGACCAGCTCACCTGCCCCCCGCATTACTTCCAGCGTTATGCGGCGCCTTTTTATCACGAGATCAGTGAGATTCTGCACGCGGGCGGTAAAATCGCGCAGGGGCACTGGTGCGGCCAGCTCGACCGGCTGGTGCCGTTGATGCCGGATTGCGGGCTGGATGTAATCGAGGCGATCACGCCGAGGCCGATGAGCAAAGTGGACATGCGCGAGACAATGGACCTGCTGGAGGGGAAAATCACCATCCAGGGCGGCGTGCCGTCGGTATATATGTGTGACGTGGGCTGCACGCGCGACGAACTGCGGCGCTATATCGTGGAGCTGCTGGAAGAGGTGGGCCATTGCCGCGGCTTCATCCTGGGCATGGGCGACAACGTGCCCAGCGCCGCCGACTTCCCGCGAGTGAAGATAATTTCCGATATCGTCGCCGCCTACAATAACGCCCGGTCCGTTGATTGAACGGTTTATGCTTCGTAGCGCGACTCGACCCCGAGGTCGGCCAGCGCTTTGCGCAGCGCGACCAGGTTCATTAACTCCAGCGGGCCGTCCACCCGCCAGGCGAGCCGTCCCCCGCGGTCGACGAGCAGCACCGACGGATGCGGTTGGGCCGTCATCGCCGTGTCCAGCTTCCGTCGCAGCGCGCGCAGGTCGCCGTAGACGACCAGGGTGTGCTCGCGTTCCGGCGCCGCCGCGCGTTGCCGCAAGGCGCGGTCGATCGCCTGCCGCAGCACCGGCCCAACTCCGCTCACCATGGCTGCCTGATATACCTGGATGCCCGGCAACAGTCCGTACCGCTCCATGGTCTCCCGCGTCCATTGCGTCACTTCGTCGAGCGCGGCATAATCCCAGGTCACGATCAGCAATCCGAGATCGCCGCGCAGATCGTCCGGCAGCGTTCTCGAGCGCCCGGAAAGCAGCTTTCCTGAAAATGAGGGGAACAGATCGCCAATCTCAATGGGCGTGACGCCGCGCGGCGTGGTGAGTGCGCGGGTAACCAGCCAGCCCGCTCCGGCAGCAACGGCGCCCGCCACGGCGCCGAGCAGCAGCAGGTCACGCTTATCGCGAGTATTCATGTCCTGGCACCTCTCTACCCTTGAATTTCCCTGCAACGGCGCTGCTCACGCCGGGAATACGTTCGACTTTGCATACCGACTTCATGGATTAATGAAAGAAATATTTATTCTTCATGTAACGTTTTTCGCGTTCCGGGCGTATAATCGATAGTTGGCCTGGATTGTTCATGGAGCGCCGACTGGGTGCGCGAGCGTTGTGTGAATAATGCAGGTTAGCGACATTCCCGATGGATAGGAGGCTGTTATGACCGGACAGGACTGGTTGGCCGCATGCGCGGTGGCGGCGTTCGTCGCGGCGTTGACAGTGGCGATGACGGAGCCGCCGGCGTGCTGGGCGGGAGCGGATACGCCGGAAAGGGTGCCGGCGCTGCCGCCGGTAGAGCTCACCCTCTCCTCGATTCACGCGCAAGTGTCGGCGTCGGCGGTACCGGCGCCCGGGAAGGCGGTGGAAGTCACTCTGGCGGTCAAGCCGACCACCGCCGCCGGCAGCGGGCCGGCCTCGGTGGCGTCGAGGGCCGCGAAAGCCCCGGCTTTCTCGCTTCCCGCGCCGTTGGGCGGCCTGCCGCTACAGAGCATGTTTGGCGAGGCAGGCATTTTTAACACCCTTTTCGCCCGTCTCACCCCGGTCATCTACCGTGTGCCGGTGACGGTTACGGTATTGAAAACCGACATGAATATGATGGCGCGCTCGATGCCGGAGCCGGAGCAAGTGATGCAGCTCGAAACGTCGGTGCCGATCGGTCCGGGCGGCGCGGGTGCCCAGGTCGTGACGCTGCCGCTGACCTGGGCGGAGCAGGAAAAGCCGGCCGCCGGCAATAACCGTCAACCGGCGAGCTGGCCACGGCGGATGATCAGCTATCAACTGATGCTCAGCTCGCCATTGGGTGGCAAAGCGGCCCCCTCCGATCTGCGCCGCGTTGCCCAGGCAGGCCCGCGGGTAACGGATAAGCGCCTGTGACGAGGAACGTAGAGCGGCCTGCCGGACGCCCGCGCCGGCGCGCGGTGGTATTCGGCGCGCTGGCCGGACTGCTCATCGGCGGTATTATCGGGGCGTTGCGCGGCCCGCTGGGCCTGCGCGAATTGCCGGCGATACCGCTGAACGAAGACGGCGGGCGCATCACGCGGGTGGTGATGCAGTACAGTTCCGACGCCGGCCCGCTGGTTGCGCCTATTTACACGCGATTGCTGACGGCAGCCGGCCCGGGGGTCGAGGTGGTCTGGGTCGTCGGGAAGGCATCGGATGCGGATGAGTTGAAAGAACGGTTGGGAGCAAGCTGGCCGGCGGGTCGCTGCCGCACCGTGGTAGTCGGCAAGGAGATCACCACCTGGGCGAAGGACCGCTTCACTGCAATGTCTGTGCCCGGCATCCCGGGCTTTGTCGTGCTCTGCGCGCCCGCGCGGATGCGCGCCGCCAGCCCGCTGCGCACCAATGACCAGGAGGTGCCTTATTGCCTGGCGCGAGACCCGAGCCGGCTCTTTCGCGCGCGCGGCACGGATGCCGATTTCGACGGGGGAGATTTCCTCGCTACCGCCCGCCACCTCTTTGCCGGCCCGGCTATCATCGATAAAAATTCACCGGGCGCCGGGATGCGTTTTCGCACCGCGGGTGAGCTGAAGAAATATCTCGACCGTAAAATGGGCCGCAAGGCGACCTGGCTGGACGGCGCTCCCGACCATCACCTCGGCATGTTTCTGACGGTGATGGGCCGAACCGCCGTGGTGGGCGACGTGCGGCCGGCGGAAGAGATGGTCAAGGCCAATCCCGAGATACGCTCCGCCCTGCTGCCCGCCGGGGGCGAAGCCGATCCCGCGTTCCGCGCCGATTTGACCGCCCGCCTGGACCGCATCGCTCTCCGCATGCGCGCGCTGGGCTACCGCGTGGTCCGCGTGCCTCTCCTCCCCTCCGCCACCCCTCGCGCGTGGATGAGCTACAACAACGGCATTATCGAGACGCGCGACGGCAAGACCATCTTTTACATGCCCACCTTCGGCGTCCCCGCGCTGGACGCCGCCGCCGCCATGTCTTTTCGCACGCAGACGTGCTGCACGGTAATTCCCATCGACTGCGCGAAGGTGTGGCATTTAGGCGGCTCGCTGCATTGCCTGGTGAACGTGGTGGGGCGCGAATGAAGTTCGAAGTTAGGAATTCGGAGTTTGTAGTTCATAGTGTTGACGCGGGCCTTGCCCGCAATCCTGCAATTTAACTTTTCCACACGGTAGTTTAGGCTTTCCACGCGGTGGAGTTCTCCCTGATTGTCCTGTAACGTTTTCGCCGCCATTTTCGTATATACAATAGACGGCTAATAAATTCAAGAAAAGGAGAGTGCCATGACAAAGCAGGACTCGTTGACCGCCGGGGTGACGGCGGCGGTTGTCGCGGTGTTGACCCTGGCGATAACGGCGCCGCCGATATGCCGGGCAGAGGAGGAAAAAAGCATAATGGTGCCGGCGCTGCCTCCGACGGCATTGACCATCCCGTCCATTAACACGGAGGTATCGGCGCAAGCCTTGCCGGTGGCGGGGCGGGCAGTGTGGGTGACGTTAGCAGTGAATTCACCATCCGGGACGGAGCTGGCTCGGGTTCCGGTGACGGTTGCGGTGCTCAGCACGACGATGAACCCGCTGGCCCGCTCGCTGCCGGAGCCGCGGCTGGTGACGCAGGTCGAAGCGTCTATTCCCGTCGGTCCGGACGGAAAGGGAACCGCCGTCGTCGAGCTGCCGGGGCTAATCTGGGCGCCTCCCGCAGCGACAGCACCGACTGCCGAAGCCGGGAAAGACGAGAGCGTAAAGCTATTACGAACCGTAACCTTTTATCAAATCGCACTCAGTTCGCCGTTGGGCGGCAAACCGGCGCCGTCTGCCGTCAATACGCTGGCGATACAGGCGATGATTGATAAATAACTGTCGGTTCCAAGGCGATGCTCCTTGCTGTGCGTAGGAATTATGCCATCGAGAATCGAATCTAATCTCATGGGCGAATAACCGCTATCAAAAGCGGTATCATCGACGCGAAGATGTCTTCAAGGACAGGCAGGATTTCGGCGGTGGCGTCCATGAATCGCCATATTTGATACTCGAACTAATATATCTTTGGTAATTATATTAGTTATGGTAATTTTTTGAAATATTTTTTCTTGAAAAATTAGTGCTTTTCAAACGTATGTTTAGTCAAAAGTATGGTTGAACCTTGAACTTTGAACCTCGAACTTATGACTACTATTATCATCGGCATCGGCAATCCCCTGATGGGGGATGACGGTATCGGCATCCGGCTGGTTAACGATCTCGCCGCGGAATATGCGGCCCGCGCAGATATCGAATTCGCTGACGCCGGCACTTCGGGCATGCGCGTGCTGCACCTGCTGGCGGGCCGGAAGAAGGCCATCATCATCGACGGCGCCTTGATGCACACCGAGCCGGGCGTGATTCGCCGCTTCACGCCGGATGAAGTCGCCGTGCGCAATATCCTCGCCTGTCTCGACACCCACGAAGGCAACCTGCTGAAGATTCTCGACCTCTCCCGCCGCCTGGGCGAGTTGCCGGAAGAAGTTATCATCTTCGGCATCGAACCCGCCGACCTTGCCCCCGGCGAGCGCCTGTCTCCTACCCTCTCGGAACGGCTGGAAAGTTACCGGCAATTGATCGGGAAAGAGCTTTCGTAGTTTATTAAATCCGTCCCAACGGCTTTTTCGACTACTCACTGATTTATCCGCCGGATAAGCTGCTGTGGGCCACAACCGAAGTCGATAGAGGTTAATCAGCAAAAGGAACGAATCGATACCAGGAAATGCCCCAAGCCTGGTCACTGGTAAGGGAGCTGAATGATGACACCTCGCGAACTTTTTATCAGGTCGCTGCTGGGGCAGCGGACTGATCGATATTTTCGATACGAAATGGGCCCCTGGCCAACGACTTATGAGCGGTGGCGAGTTGAAGGTCTGCCGGAAGGCAATTGCAATACGCTGTTTAACATGGACCCGCTGGTACACTTCGTCATCAACGGGGGATTGCCGTATTACCCATGGTTCGAGAACGAGGTGGTCGAGGAAACCGATGTCTACCGAATCAGGCGCGGCAACGACGGCATCTTGATGAAAGAATTCAAGAACCGCGGTGACACGTCGATGCCGCAGTTCCTGCGCTTCCCCATGACGGACCGCGCCGACTGGGAGCGGGTGCGCGAGCGATTGAATCCGGCCGATGCGAAGGCGCGCATCGGGGATGCAAGCAACACGATCACCTTGGCGGCCGATCCGACTGTGGCCACCATGCTGCCAATCTGCGGCGCCTTCGGGCATCTCCGTAACCTATTCGGCGACGAGGGCCTGGCCTATATACTTTATGACGACCCGGCGCTGGTCGAGGAAATAATGGACGGCTGGCTGGCGTTGTTTGTGGCGATGCTGCGGGAGCTGACCGGCAGCGTCCGCCTCGACGTGTTGATGATCTGGGAGGATATGTGTTACCGCAATGGGCCGCTGATCGGGCCGGCGCACGTTGACCAATTTATGATGCCGCGTTATCGCGAGTTAATCGCTGAGGTGCGGCGTTATGGCGTCGCGGCGGTAATCGTGGATACCGACGGCGACTGCCGGTCGCTGATTCCGCTGTTCCTCGCTAACGGCGTCGATGCGCTGCTGCCCTTCGAGGTGCAGGCGGGCATGGATGTCGCGGCGCTGGCGCGCGAGTTCCCGACAATGGGGATTGTCGGCGGCCTGGACAAGCGCGCCCTCGCCGGCACGCGTGATGATATCCGGCGCGAGGTAGATCGGGTCATGCCGAATTTAACCGGGCGCGGCGGATTCATCCCGGCGCTCGATCACACCGTGCCGCCCAATGTCTCGCTCGCGAACTTTCGGTACTACCTCGAATGTCTGCGAGAATATGAGGAATCGACATGAGCAATCGCAACACACTTGCCGCTGTGCCGCCGATGGGGTGGAACAGCTATATGTGCTACGGCGTCACCGTGCGCGAAGAGGAGGTGATGGCGAATGCCCGCTATATGGCCGAGCACCTCCTCCCCTTCGGCTGGCAGTATGTCGTCGTGGATGGTAACTGGTATGACGATACCGGTCCAAAGCAAGGAGAGACGACCTGGGAGAGAAGTCCGCGCCGGCTGGATGAATACGGGCGCCTGTTGCCGGACCGGCATAAATTTCCAGGCGCCGCTGACGGGGCAGGATTTCGACCACTCGGCGACTACATCCACAACCTGGGCTTGCAGTTCGGCATCCATATCTGGCGCGGCATCCCGCGGGGAGCGGTGGATGGCAACTGTGCGATTTATGGCACGGCGTATCGCGCGCGGGAAATCAGCAATCCGAACGTGACGTGCGGTGATCGGATGTATGACCTGAAAATAGAGCATCCCGGCGCCCAGGCTTATTACGACTCACTGCTGGAGCTCTACGCGTCATGGGGCGTGGACTACGTCAAAGCCGATAACATTGACGCTCCCTATCGTCCCGCGCACGTGGAGGCGCTGAGCCGCGCTATTGCCCGTTGCAACCGCCCGATCGTGTTGAGCCTGTCCGCCGAGGAAGAGCCGGACGTGTGCTACCCCGAGCATCGCAAAGCGCACTGCGAATTGTGGCGGATCGGGGGCGATATGCCGGACTCGTGGTCTATGGTCAAGAAGACCTTCGAGTTTCTGCCCCGTTGGATGGAACACAGCGGTCCGGGACATTGGCCCGATGCGGATATGTTGCCGTTGGGGATGCTGAAATATCGCTGGTGGGACGCTGCGGACGCAAATCCGCACATGACGGGGCTGACCCATGACGAGCAGGTGTCGATGATGACGCTCTGGTGCATTGGCCGCTCCCCGCTCATGTTCGCCGGCAATCTGCCGGACAATGATGAGTGGACGTTGCAGCTCATCACCAACCCGGAAGTGCTGGCGGTCAATCAGCGCAGCAGCGGGAATCTCGAAGTTTTCCGCCGCGGCGGCCCGACCGGTGAATGTGGCCGCGCGGCGAAGGAAGGCTATGAAGACCGCGTGTGGACGGCAACCGCCGAGGATGGCCGCAGCCGTTATGTCGCGTGCTTCAACCTGGCGGACGAAAAAACCGCACTACTCTCCATACCTTTTTTTGAGTTGTTCCTGCCCGCCGAATGCCTGGTCCGCGATCTATGGGCGCGGCAAGATCTCGGCACGATGACGGAAACCTTATCGGTAGAATTGCGACCGCACGGGGCTGGATTGTACAAAATCAGTCCTGTCTGACAATCCGAAGCAAAGTTAACCGTAGCAACCGATGGCCAGGGCGGGCTCCGAACTCGGTGATGAGCTCGAGGCTGCCGGTGTAAGTGCTGGCATGCAAGCGGGCAAAGACTTCGTCATCCTCCCTCTAAATATTTCTTCTCGAAACTGGAACAGACGATGGGTCGGTTACTGGCCCACTCTCCAGTTCGCGAGATCGAGAGCTGGCCGATCATGGTGAGCAGGATCAGCGCGTCTTTAAGCTCGATGTTGTGCAGGCGGCTGATGAACTCGGCGTTGCGGAACACCGCCAGGCGGGCGGCCTCCGCTTCCGTCTCTCCCGGACAGGGCGTATGCCAGTGGGTCGCGTCTTCGATCATCACCGATTCGGAGTGCGGGCCGCCCAGCAGACTCAAGCGAACCGTCACGCGGGCGCCGATTTCAGGCGCGCCGACCACTTCGCCGTCACCCTGGCGGGCGTGCACATCGCCCAGCGAGAACAGTGCACCACGCGCCTCGATGGGAAGATACAGCCTGCTGCCGGTCTTCACCGCGGGCACGTCGTAATTCCCGCCCAGCCGGTTGGCCAGCGTGGTCGGTTCCCCGGCCGGCGCGTTGCCGAAGGTGCCGACCACCGGATCGATCGGCAGCGCCATGCCGTTGGGCAGGCGGATCAGCTTCCCGTCGATATGGACTTCGTAGCAGGTCCACTCTGGAATCTCATCCCTGATGATGGCCCGGTTCGGCCCGATCAGTTGAAAACCCGTCAGGTCAAGCTCGACCTGAAGAATATCAACGAGCAGCGTATCGCCCGGCTCAGCGCCCTCGACGTATACGGGACCGCAAAGCGGTCCGCTGCGCCGCTTAGACTCCCGCCGGCGAAGAAACTGCTCGACCGTCCGCACTTCCCCGAAGCAGGCGTCGAGGATCTCGAAGGTTACCTCTTCACCCGGCTGTATGCGGAACACCGGCTCCGCGCTGCAATCAAATTCAAATCGGTAATGATCGCGAGTTATCGTCGCCATCTCTAAACTAGCGGATTGCCGGTATCTTTATGGATTCGTCTGGGAGCCGGTAGCTGCTTCTTCGGCATCCACCAGACCGTAGCCGTACAGGTTATCCCAGCCGGCGGCGCCAAGGTCGTCTGCGGTTTGGTGGAGACGCTCGCGGACGTTTTCGACGCCGTTGACGCCGGAAGCGATGATCAGCGCGGCGACGCCGGCGACATGGGGCGAAGCCATCGAGGTGCCGGAGAGGGTTTTCAGGCCGCCACCCATGTAGGTGGAGGGGATATTGACGCCGGGGGCGGCCAATTCCACTTCCGGCCCACGGCTGCTGAAGCTGGCGATGACGTTATTGGTGGCGGTTGCGGAGACGGCGATCACCTCTGGATATTTCGCCGGATATTCGACGGTATTGTTGCGGGACCCGCTGTTGCCCGCCGCCGCCACGATGACGACGCCGGCATTATACGCTGCCGTGACGGCGTCGTGAAAGGACTGCACGTTGGAGGTGGTGCCCAGGCTCATGTTGATCACGTCGGCGCCGTGGTTGACGCTCCACTGAATGCCTTCGACGATATCGGACAAATAGCCGCTGCCCCGCCGGTTGAGCGCCTTCACCGCGAGAAGAGAGGCTTGCGGAGCGACACCCAGCACGCCAACCGTGTTGTCTATGGCGGCGATGATGCCGGCAACGTGCGTGCCATGGCCGTTGTCGTCGTCGGCGCTTTTAGACGGGGTGATCGCGTTGTAGCCGCCGGCGATATTGGCTGCCAGGTCGGGATGATCGAGGTCGATGCCGGTGTCGACCACCGCCACCGTTACTCCGGCGCCTGCGTTGGCGCCCTGGTCGATAACCATATTGTGGTCCGTATCCCAGACCAGCTCGGCGTCGATTTTATCGACGCCCCACGGCAGCGCTTCCGCCGGTGGGGGCGGGGGTGGCTTTTTCCATGAAATCTTCCATGCGCTCTGGTTGGCGGACGCATTAACGACGACATCATCATCAACGCGCAATACTCCGGGCTGCGTGAGGAGCGCCTGCACGTCAGCCGAAGTCGCCATCACCACTATCGCATTAATGAGGGGAAGATTTTTCACGTTGGCGGAGCGGGTTCTGCCGACGATCGCGCTCTGTGCCGCCAGGCCCACCGTCGAATCGAAGACGACGATCTTTCGCGTTGCGCCTGTCGCCGGGGCGGCGCTGGCCGGAGTAAGGTCATTGCCGCCGCCATCGCCACAGCCTGCCAGCAGCACGAAGCTCAACAATACGAGGCCGCTCCAGACGGCGGCATACCAAGGTTGCTTCATAATATTACCCTCCCTGTGTACCGGAACCTTCGGATTGGTCAGGAGACCTGATAGATATTGCATAACGTTACTGCTGTTTGTTCCCGGTGTCAATGAGTGTCGGGTCGGAAACCTGACCGATCACTAACAAGTTGTAATATTGTATACCACGAATCGATATTTTACTATACCGATAAGAAATACAATAGTGCAATTTTATGCCATATTGCTCCGGAACTGTCCCCTCACCCGTGCGAGGGGCAAGTCTATGAACATAAGCCCTCCAGCCACGCATTGTTCTATGCGAGCTGTTTTCTCGGATAGCAAGCCATTTTTCATTTTGCACTTTTCATTTTGCATTCTCTTGACTTAACGCCTATACCCCTCAGACGATAGTCTCCCACGGATGTCAGGTCAGGCTCAACGGATCTACGTCGAAGATGACCTGCACGCCTTTGGGAGGGGTGATGCCTTGAAGGGCGCGGGCGAGGCGAAGCAGGGTGGGGCGGTCCTGGCCGCGGAGGATGAGGTGATGGCGGAAACGACCGCGCAGGCGGGCCAGCGGGCAGGGGGCGGGGCCGTCCACCACGGTGTTGCCGGGCACCGGGCGAGCGAGCAGCGCCCGCGCGCCGAAGGGATCGGGTTCCGGTTGATCATCGAAGTCTTCCTCACCGCCGGTTATAGGACCAGCGGCGGCATCATCCGGTTCGGCTATGTCGAACAGGCCCAGCAGCACCGGCATCTTCACCGGGCCGCCGGGCAGCGGCACGCCTTCCGGGGTGGTTTCGCGCGCTTTATGGGCCAGCGCGGCGGCGGTGGAGGCGACTTCCGCCTCGTTTTCACCGCTCACCATGATATTGATCAGTGCGGTTAGCGGCGGCCAGCAGGCCTCGGAATCGCCGCGCGCCATGATTTCCTGGCGGTAGAAGGTCGGGTAATCGTGCTCCGCCGCGGCCAGCACGGCATAATGGCGCGGCTGCCAGGTCTGCACGATCACCTCGCCCGGTAGGTCGGCGCGACCCGCTCGGCCCGCCACTTGGGTGAGAAGCTGGAAGGTGCGCTCGGGCGCGCGGAAGTCGGGCGCGCCCAGCGCGATGTCGGCGGCGATCACCCCCACCAGCGTGACCTTTGGGAAGTCGAAACCCTTGGCTACCATCTGGGTCCCGATGAGGATATCCGTCTCCTCGGCGCCGAAGCGGTCGAGGATGGCCTGATGCGCGCCGCGGCGGGCGGTGGTGTCGCGGTCCAGCCGTCCCACGCGCGCCTCCGGCCACAGGCCGCTCACCTCCTCTTCGAGCTGTTCGGTTCCCACTCCGCGAAAGGGAATCTGCGCTCCCCCGCAACGGCATTTCAGCTCAGTATGCCGGGAATAATCGCAGTGGTGGCAGCGCAGCGCGGCGGCGGCCTTGTGATAGGTAAGCGGCACCGCGCAGTGCGGGCAGGTTTCCTGCTCGCGGCACTTGGGGCAGAACAGTATGTGCATGAAGCCGCGGCGGTTGAGGAATAGAATGACCTGCTCGCTCCGCTCCAGCCGCGCGGCGATGGCCTCGCGCAGCGGGGCCGAGAGGATGCGCGCCCGCTTCGTCATATACTTCAGGTCAACCAGCTTCACCGGCGGAAGGGGCCGCGCCTCGATGCGCTCGGGCAGGCGCAGCAGCACGTGCATTCCCCGGTCCGCCTCGTGCATGCTCTCCAGGCTGGGGGTGGCGGAGGCGAGCACCACCGGCGCCCGGCAGAGCCGCCCGCGCTCCAGCGCCACCGCCTTCGCGTGGTAGCGCGGGGTGGTCTCCTGCTTGTACGACGATTCGTGCTCTTCGTCGATGACGATAAGGCCCAGGTCTGGGCAGGGGGCGAAAATAGCCGAGCGCGCGCCTAACACCACTCGCGCCTCGCCGCGGGCAATGCGCATCCATTCGTCATACCGCTCGCCCGGCGACAGGTGGCTGTGCAAGATGGCGACTTTGCCGGGAAAGCGGCCATGGTAGAGTGCCATCGCCTGGGCGGTAAGCGAAATTTCCGGCACCAGCACGATAGCCTGCCGTTCCGCCGCCAGTGTCTCCTCGATGGCGTGCAGGAAAACCTCGGTTTTACCGCTGCCGGTGATGCCGTAGAGGAGGAAGGAGCGGATTTCGCGCTTGCGGATCGAGGCGTTGATGGCGTCTACCGCCAGCCGCTGCTGCGCGGCGAGCTGCGGGGCCTGCGCCTTGCGGCCCTGCACGGCATCCCACGGGTTGCGGCGCAGGGAGACGTCCTCCGTGATGAGCCAGCCCTTTTCGATGCAGGCGGCCACCACCGTGGGGGTGACGCGGACCAGGCGGGCGATGTCGGCGGCGATGAGCGGCTCAGCCGGCCATTCCGCCGCCGCCCAGCGCAGCAGCGCCGCCTGCTTTTCCGCCTTCAATCTGCCGGCAATCTCCCGCAGCCGTTCCGGAGGCAACGCGGGCCGCACGGCGCGGATGGTGCGCTCCCCGCGGGTTTTGCTCCCCACCGGGTAGATCAGCCCCTGCCGGCGGAGAGCGTCCAGCGCCGCGGTTCCGTCCTCGCCGAAGCGTTTAAAGACCTGCAGGCTGCTCGCGCCGGGGCGCTCGCGCAAGTAGGCCAGCACGGCGTTGGCAACGGAATCGGGCAGCAGCGTCGTCACCGCCCGCGAATCCGCCGGCCGCCAGCGCCCGCCCGCGGCCAAGAAGCCGGGTTCCGCCAGGCAGGGTCGCAACGCTTCGGAAAGGGGACACAGGCAGGCTTCCGCCAGCCAGCGGGCCAGCGCCGCCTGCTCCGCGGTGAAGGCAGGCGCGCCGGGCAGTGTGGCCAGCAGCGGCTTTACCTTCTCCGATGGCAGCTCGCACGTCTCGGCGATAGCCAGCACGTACCCGTTTACCGATCTCCTGCCGAGCGGCGCGCGCACCCGCCCGCCGACCGCTACCGTGGCCAGCAGCTCGGGGGGAATCCGGTAGGTATAAGGCCGATCGACCGCCGCGTCGCCGAGATCAGGGAGGACAAGCGCAAACACGACCACAGTGTACCAGTTTGGAGTTCAAAGTACAAAAGTTCAAAGTTCGAAGTTCGAAATTCGAAGTTCGGAGTTCCAAAGTTCTGAGTTTGGAAGTTTAGAGTTTTACTAAAATATACTTGCTTTCTTATATTGACTTAACGGTTGCTATTCGATATATTGCATACAGATGTCTTAAGGAGATCGATATGGCGCAATTTAAACGGTTCGAAGATATTAAGGCCTGGCAAAAAGCACGAATTCTCAACCAGGAGATATATCGAATCAGTCGAGAAGGCCATTTTGCACGAGACTTCGCGCTCCGAAATCAAATTTGTGATGCCTCGGTCTCGGTGATGAGTAATATTGCCGAGGGATTTGAGCGCGGCGGAAATAATGAATTTCGCCAGGGACTTTCAACCGCAAAAGGATCTGCCGGTGAAGTCCGTTCACATCTGTATGCCGCATTGGATGCCGGTTATATCGACCAGACGCAATTCGACCCACTGGCGGGTTACACTATCGAAATAACCGCCATGCTCGTTAAGCTGATCGAATATTTACGTGATTCTGATATGAAAGGTCCGAAGTTCTATAAAAACGACACCGACAAACCCACAACTAAACAATAACAATAATCAAAATTCAGAACATAGATTTGGTTTGGAGTTCGGAGTTGGGAGTTCGAAATTGGCCAACTCCGACTCCGAACTTGAACCCCGAACTCCCACCGAATCCCGAACTCCGAACTCCGAACTCCCACCGAATCCCGAACTCCGAACCCCGAACTCCCACCGAATCCCGAACTCCGAACTCCGAACTCCCAACTTTGAACTTTGAACTTTGAACTTTGAACTTCGAACTTCGAACTCCGAACTTCGAACTTCGAACTTTGAACTTTGAACTTTGAACTTTGAACTTTGAACTTTGAACTTCGAACTGCTATAATAGATGTGTTTGCCGGCGATGGAATGGCCGGTTCAGAGGGGAGGAGACATCGTAGCATGATCCGTGTACGCTCCGCGTTCACCCTGGTCGAGATGCTGGTAGTTATCGCGATCATCATCGTGATGGTCGCCTTTCTGCTGCCGGTGCTCAATAGAGCGCGGGAAAAATCGCGCCAGGTCTCCTGCATCAGCAATCAGCGGCAGCTCAGTCTTGCGCTTAGCATGGCTGTGCAGGATAACCAGGAGGTGTTCCCCGGCAAGATGGGAGTTGACGACGGTACGCTCTGGCAGAAGGAAGTCCAACCGTTCGTAGACTCCGCCAGAAGCTGGCGCTGTCCGAGCAGCACCGGCGAGAAGGATGAATCCGATTACGGATTGAATTTTTACCTGTACGGCTTGCAGCGGGGCGGCCTGACCGATACCAGCCGATTGATTATGCTTGCCGATGCGAACAGCTTGCTGATCCGAGCGCAAGATGATGTGGCCGCGCGCCGCCATGCGGGCAGCTACATCGCCACCTTTGCCGATAATCACAGCGAGACGATTACGGACGGAAGCAAGAAAGTCATCTTCGCCAGCGGCGACGAAGGCACGATTCTTTGTTATTATCCCGAATTCACCCCGATCTCCTTTTCCAGCAGCAGAGATGCCAAGGGAATGAGCAGCTCCATGATGGAAGGCGGCGTGGTGCTGTTGACCAATGAGACGCAAGGCGCCCTGGCGCCGTGGGTAATCGTTTCAGGCGGCGACCGCTACCCGGCAAAGGGATTTATCCCCGGCGTCTCGCAGTTGCAGCTCGCGCCGGGACATTCCCGTGCATTCGCTCTTTACTGCCGCTCGCTTTCGAGCAACGATATGAAGGTGCAGACGAACTATACTTTCGGGGCATACCCGAACACCGTCGTGATCTACGTGAACCCGCCGGCCATCACGGGCGGTGCTTATCGCGGTTACTGATCGGGGGCGAAATTCGAAAGTTCAGAGGTCGGAGTTCGAAGTTACATCTTTTTTACTAACGGGTGGTTAAGTACCCAAACCAGGCAAGGTCAGTCCGGTGGTTGAGTGGGTGGGAAAGCTGTCCGATTCTTTCCACAGTTCTTTTGCCGTATCGAAACCACCGTGTGGAAAGCCGCAGGAGCCAGACGATGGAAATATGCCGGCGCCCCGTTTTCAACCGTAAGCGGCCCAGCCTGTCGCTGCCGGTGCTGATGAAGGAGATGCGTTCACGGATGCGGGGTATTCGCGCCCCCATCCTGCTCTTCATCACCACCGGACTCACCATTCTGGTGGGTTTGCTGATCGTCGGCCTGAATTGGAGCTCTTACACCAGCGGGCCTTACGACACCTATAGCAACCTGGCCGAGATCGGCAAAGCGCTGTTCATCGGCCTGGTGATTATGGAAGGCATCCTCTGCGCGGTGATCGCCCCGGCCCTCACCGCGGGCGCCATCTCCATCGAGCGCGAGCAACAGACCCTCGACCTGCTGCTCCTCACCCGGCTGTCCTGTTCCAATATCGTGCTGGGCAAGCTGCTTTCCTCGCTGGGCTTCCTGCTCGTGGTGCTGCTCTGCTCGCTGCCGGTGTGGGCCATCTCCTTCCTGCTCGGTGGTATCGATCCGGCGCAGATGTTCTGGTCGCTAATCCTCATCTTCGTCACCGTCACCCTGTTCGGCGCCATCGCCCTTTATTGCTCCACCCGCTATGCGAAGACCGCCACCTCGGTCGCCGTGGCCTATTGTTACTGCGTGCTCTGGTTGGCCGTCATCCCGCTTTTCCTTGCCCTGTCACAGGTTTTTTTTGAACCATGGTCTTCCACCGTTCCTCAACATGGTTGGCATGACATTCCTTTCGTCACCTTCGCCGCTGGCAGTTGCGCCGTGCTGGCGCTGATCCCCACCGCCGTGCTGTCCATCCTCATCGGCCTGGTCTTCCGCCATTCGCTGTCGCGCCTGGCGAACCTTATATTGTGGGCCGGCATTGCCGGCATCGGCCTGGCGGCTATGGTCGAATATTCCGGCGCCATCAGCGGCCTGATGACATCCAGCGATATGGTAATGTTCTTCCTGGGCAATCCGGTTGCGGCCATCGTCGTGTTGCTGGTGCCCGAGCTCTCCGCAAGCGCGGGGTCGCACGGCGTCATTCTCGCGCATAAATTCATCCCCCTCACCGCCGCCATAGGTCTCTTTTGCGCGCTGCTGGTCATCGCGCAGACCGTGCAGGAGCTACAACGCCTGCGCAACGGCCCACCGGACGCCAAGGTAAAACGCAGGCGGCGGAGGTAGCATTTTTCTCAAACCTTCGCGTTTGCGTTTGTTTGGAAGATGAGCACGGTCATCTTGCATTCTCTCTAAAAAACCGCTGATCTGCGGTGATCTGCGTTATTGTTCTCCTTTATTCTTCGCTTCGCCTGCCCGCGCTATCATCGCCAGCAACGGCAGTGGCTCCGGTCGATATGCCGGCGACCATTCTGCGGCAAGGTTGTCGAAGGCGTTCGCACATTCGGCGATACTCGCCAGCATGCCGGCCCTCGTATACGGCTGCTCTATCTGCGGGGGTATGGTCAGGTGGCGCCAGAACTGCCGGCCAGCCTCGTTCCCGGCCACCACCAGGATGTTGCAGCGGGCGATGCCTTGCTCGCCCAACGCGGCCAGGCAGCGCTCCACCAGCGCGCGGCCGATGCCTTGCCCGCGGAAGGCCGGGGCCACCGCCAGGTGGTTCAGGCTGCCGCGCCGGCCGTCATGCCCGCACAGCACCGCGCCGGCCAGTGCTCCTTCCACCCGCGCTGCCAGGCTCAATCCCTGGTTGCGCTCCAGGTAGCGCGCGATATCCTCGCGTCCGTCTCCGGCCCGCGGGTGCAGCCAGATGCCCTCGCAGCCTTCCCACAGGGCCAGCACGTCGTCGTAATCGTCGGGGATCATCGGTTGATAAGTGACCGTCACATTCATTTCATCCTTCCTCCTGTTTCGCCGGCGCCGGCTCGAACAACAACTCCAGTGTTTTCCGGCATGTGATGATTATCTGTTGAGCCTTTTCGCGCATGTCGATATACCAGTCCGTCCATTCCCTGCCCAGGCAATCGCTGACGTGGCCCATCCATATTGCGTCTACCCCGCAAGCCAGCGCGGCGGCGTAGAAGGGGGACGTCTCCATGCTGACGATCTGCGCGCCTTGATCGCGCAATTGCTCGATATAGTCCGGCGTTTCGCGGTAGAGCGCATCGACCGTCGCGGCGCACACCGGCTGCAATGCGCAGCCTTCGAGCGTCGCCGCCCGGTTGACGGTCTCTACGAGCGATGGCGACGGCGCCAGCGATTCCGCCTGATAACTCCGGCTGGTGCCGTCCGTCGGCAGAGCGCGCGCCACATAAAGCTGATCGCCCTGCGACAATCCGCCGTCAATGGCGCCGGCCGCCCCGATCCCGAGCAGCCGGCGGCAGCCAAGGGCGGCCAGCTCCTCGACCAGAATGGCCGCCTGCGGGCCTCCCCACAGGCAGCGGGTCACCAGTCCCACCGCTTCGCCGCCGATCATCGCCTCATAAATGAAGGGCGGATCATTGGCCGCCTCCATGCCCCACAGCACTTTCCCATCATATGGCTCGGCGTCGAATGCCCGCACGAGCTCCCGCGAGCCGATGCAGTCGCGAAAGCAAAGCACCGCCGCCCGCCAGCGCGGAGGAGAGGCGACCGCGAACCGCTTGCTCATTACCATTTCGGGCGAGATATAGCGTTGCATCTTACTTCATCCAACTTCCCGCAGATCAATTCGACGATAACAGTTACCGCTAAGCTTCCATCGACGATATAATCTGAATCAGGTTTGATCGTATTCACCATATGCAGGTAGGCATTCCGTCCCCGCGACAGGTATCCCTTCATGTCCTCGCATAGATTACGAGAGCTGATTGATGAGAAGTCCCGCAAAATTCGCCTTGCCATGGCGATGTCCAGCGGCGTATCGATGAAAATGGCATAATCGATGAATCTCCCTATCTGTTTCTGCTTATAAGCAAATGGATAGTCCAGCAATATGAAGTCGCGGGACAGCGCTGTGTTCGATAGTAAAGCCTGTATTCTCTCCGCAAACGTCTGTAAATTCCACAGGTCATAATTTGCGCCGTCCTCCACCCATTGACAGATATCGACGATGCCGCTCGCCGTATCATAATCCTCATCATCGAAATACAGCGCGTCGGCATACGGTATTCTGCGCTGCAGCTCGCCGGTTATCGTCGTTTTGCCGCCGCCGGAGACTGAAGCGATGGCAACGACTATGGGTACGGTTGTCATAGTTCTCCGTCCAGTTTCATCAAGGTATCGGTCGCTATAACTCTATTCGTGATACGACAATATCATCGAGTTCGACCGGCGAATTCATCGCCCGCAGGCCGATCTTACCTGCTCCCGGATCCAATCCCGCGACATCGAATACGAGCTTGTCGTCAACACTATATCGCAATCGATCTCCCTGCACGATAAGGTCGAACGCGTGCCAGGCGCCGGTCGAAAGCTCCGCTGCTCCCGAGGCGCACAGCCGGTCGGGCCAACTGGGCGGATAGCCCAGTTGCTGCCAGAGCATAACCCGATTGGGGCGGAAATCGCTGCGTTCGGGCTGATTGGCCAGCTCGTAAAACAGCCCGGTATAGTCCTCTTTCGACAATATGTTCCGCACGCGGAACAGCATACCCGCCCAGCAGGCATACACCCGTTGCGCAGGGTCGCCGATCAGCCGGAATCGCCCGCGCAGGCGAAAATCCGCTAATTGCAGATCGCCGAGCATGACGCCGCTGTTGGCATCCAGGCGCAAGACGCCGTCCGCCGCCACGACCTTCCCGTTGACCACGCTCCAGGCGTTGATCGCCTCCGGAGTGTCGAAGCGTGCCGTCGCGACGTCGGTCAATTTCACGGCGGCGGTGTCGATGGGCGCATACCGCTCGATGAACCAGGTCTCGCCCGGCGCCATTCGATAATCCACGGCGCGCCCGCCGGGGACGGCGATGGTTGGCAGGACGACGCTCGACGTTCCACGCCGCAAGCAGACGTGCGTCCACTCCGCCGGCACTATCGTGCGCAGCGACAAGGGCAGGTTATACAGCGCGCGGTCCATCCCCTCGGGCAGGATCAACTGCATGCCGTTGTCGGTGGTGACCTTCGCTTGCTGCCGCATTGCCGCATATCGGATAATCTCCCCTAGCGGCGCCACCCAGACATCCGCCCGCTTGTCATCCAGGTATTGCAGCACGTTTTGAAAATCCGCTGTGCTGATTTGCGTGAAATCCCCGCCGACGCCATGCCAGAGGGCGATGAAGACGCCGCGATCAGCGATGCTCTGGTCGATACACCGTATCGCATCCGCCGCCGTGCGCGTCAGCGTATAGATCACTTTATCGCTCTGGGACAGATCGACGGCATTCAACGGATAGGTTTCCCGCACCAACGCATCGGAGGCGGCGCTGTGATCTTCCCAGGGGAAGCGAAACAGCCGGCAGTTGCCCTCGCCGATCCAATGCTCGATGATCGCTTTCGCGTCCCGGACCTGATACCGCAGGTCTGTATCGTTAAGCGCCGGCAGATGAGGGTGCGAATACGAATGGGAGCCGATCTCGTGCCCGCGTCGATAAACCTGCTGCCACATCTCCGCCAATCTTTCATCGGTTGCCGGCAGGTCCAGCCATTGTGCCACGATAAAAAAGCTGCCCCGATAACCGTGTCTCTCCAATTCCGGGATCGCGGTAAAGAGCTGGCTGCGCACGTTGTCGTCGAATGTAAGCGCCACCGCCGCGGATTTCCCATCCGGCCAGTGGCGAATCTCGGTCGTCAATGGCGCCTGTGCATGCACCGCTGTCATAATAAAAGCAAGCAATGCGCAATAAAAAGCACGATACAGCATGGATTTCTCCTCTCTTCTCCCTTACTCGCGGTTGGCTTCCTCTTTCATCCCGCGGCAAACCGCGATCAAATGCGTGCCCATATCAAGACACCCCGGCTCGCGGCAGGCTTCCAGCTCCATCTCCAGCAGGTGCTGCCAGGTTTCGCTGTCCTCCGGCGCCTCGCGTAAGGCATCGGCCCAGTTTTCCGAAAGCACCGCGCCGGCGGTAAGCACTTCGATTGCCAGACCGCTTCGTTCGAGCAGCGCGCGGAACTCCCCCGCGCGGTACATATGCAGGCGGTGTGTCGAGATGCTGCCGTCGAGATCGCCGGTGGCAATGATTTCACGATTCGTCTCCGGCGGAATCGCCAGCACGCCCGTCAGCGTATGGTGGATGCATCCCCACAGCGTCATCACTTCCAGGAGAATCACGCCGCCGGGCTTCACCACCCGCTGCAGCTCCTGCAAAGCCTGGTCCGCCCGGTCGAACACGTAGCTTAAGGCTCCGCCGTAGGCGACCACGGTGTCGAACACCTCGCCGGCGAAGTGCCCCCGCAGGTCGCAGATATCGCACTCAACCCAATCCTCGACGGCGCGGGCAAAATCCAGCGCTTCCGCCTGCTGCCGGTTGAGCGCCAGTTGCACGGGCGAGATATCCGCCACCGTGATGCGCGGGGTGATGCCGGCCAGCACCTGGGTAAAGCGCCCGCACCCGGCGCCGATCTCCAGCACGCGGTCGGTTGGGCTGATATACTCCCGCAGGTAATGGCAGTGCACGGCAAAGGCAAGGCGCAACACCGGGTGAAGGTCGAACCGCCCCCACTCCCCCATCCCATCGGCATCGTAGTAGTCACGGACCCATTGCGGGTCATACATAGTGGTCATCCCGCCGTCTCCTGAAAAAACGAAACCCCTCCCGGAGACCGGGAGGGGTGAAAAGAGCTGCGAAAACGTCCCGGTCGCGACGGCTATGGCATAGCCCACGCGTTATGACGGACGGTATTCGTAAACATCGGAATGATGAACAGCATGACGGCAGTATAGCGGAGCGAGCGGCAGATGTCAATCATCGCTTAATTGAAACTACCTATAGTGACATTTGTCACCCCCCAAGCTCAATAACCAGGGCGGATGGCAATAAGTCGGGTTTATTGCTTTGGTGTTGTGTTGGAGAAAGATGCCGGGATGGGGTGGCCATCCCGGTCTCCAGGC
>Ga0172370_10000742_pt1 | contig 51101 bp, 46 predicted proteins | sample LakKiv5m_FD_114538 | JGI IMG/M metagenome (GOLD analysis project Ga0172370, IMG submission 114538) | Freshwater microbial communities from Kabuno Bay, South-Kivu, Congo - kab_022012_11.5m | ecosystem: Environmental > Aquatic > Freshwater > Lake | place: Democratic Republic of the Congo...
ACCACCGCCACGATGCGCGCGCCGGCGGCCAGCACCTGGTCGAGGTTCGTGCCGTTGATGCCGCCCATGCAGGTGAAGGGAACCGTGAGGTGCGGCGCGATCTCGGCGATGGCGGCGGGCCCCAGGAAGCGCGGAGCGTTCTCCTTGGTGGCCGTGGGGAAGATGGGCCCGATGTTCACGTAGCTGGCGCCCGCCGCCTCGGCCTCGAGGGCCTGCGCCAGCGAGTGGCTCGAGGCGCCGAGCACCAGGTCGGGCGCCAGGGCCCGCGCGGCGGCGATCGGCAGGTCGTCCTGGCCCAGGTGTACGCCGTCAGCCCCGGTGGCCAGGGCCACGTCGAGGTGGTCGTTCAGGATCAGCAGGGCGTCGTAGCGGTCGACCAGGCGCCGCGCGGCCTCGGCCTTGGCGAACAGGGTGCGCTTCGAGGCGCGTTTGTCGCGCAGCTGCACCAGGCGCACGCCGGCGTCGAGCGCGGCCTCGAGGATCGCGAGATCGCTGCGGCTCTCCGACAGCGGCTCGCACGTCACCACGTACAGGTCGGCGGCAGCGAGGATCGCAGCCCGTCGCGCGGCGTCCATCCTATCCCCCGCCGACCACGCGCACGATCTCGAGGCGGTCACCCTCGTGAGGCGTCGCGCGGTCGAATTCGGTGCGCGCCACCACGTCGCCGTTCCACTCGACGACCACGGTGGCCGGCTTCAACCCGAACGCCTCGACCACCTGGGCGATCGTCGAGCCGTCCACCACGTCGCGCTCGCGTCCGTTGATCTTCAGGAGCATGGCCTCACCCCAGGTTCCGGTCCCAATCCTTCCACACCGGCTCGTAGCCGAGCGTCGCCAGGCGGGCGGCCACGTCGGCCGGGCTGCGCCCGTCCTCGACCGCGAACTGGCACTCGGCCTGGCCGTCCTGCGAGTACCCGCCCGGCTCGGTGCGACTGCCGGCGCTCATCTGCGTGACGCCCAGCGGCAGCAGGTGATCCCGCAGCGCAGCGGGCTCGCGCGTCGAGACCACCAGCCCCACGTCGTCGAACACCAGGCGGAACGCGATGATCAGGCGCGCGAGCTGCCGATCGGTCACCGCGACCCGCGGCCGCATCCCCCCGCGGGCCTGGCGCAACCGCGGCACGCTCAGGGTGAAGAAGGTGCGCCAGTACAGCTTGCGCAGCCGCACCAAGTGCAGGGCCAGCGCCACGACGTCGGCCTCGAGGTCGCCGAGCCCGAGCAGCACGCCCAGCCCAACCTTGCGCATGCCGGCCCGGCACGCCCGCTCGGGTGCCTGCAGCCGTCCCTCGTAGTCGGCCTTGGGCCCGCCGCGGTGCACCTTGGCGTACAGCTCGCGGTCGTAGGTCTCCTGGTACAGCACCAGCCCCTCCGCGCCCGCCTGCACCAGCCGCCGATACCCCTCCTCGGGCAACGGGTAGATCTCGATCGACACCGACGGGAAGCGGCGCTTGGCCGCGCGCACCGCGGCCTCGAGGTAGTCGAGCCCGACCTCGTCGGGGGCCTCGCCGGTGACCAGCAGCACGTGCTGGAAGCCGGCGCCGCGCACGGCCTCGAGCTCACGCTCGACCTGCTCGCCGGTGAGCGTGACGCGCGGCGTGTCGTTGCGCGCGCTGAAGCCGCAGTACAGGCAGCGGTTCAGGCAGGCGTTCGACAGGTACACGGGCGCGTACAGCTGCACCGTGCGGCCGAAGCGCGCGGCGGTGCGACGCTCGGCCAGGCGCGCCAGGGCCTCGAGCCACGGGTCGACGGCCGGGGACAAGAGCAGCGGCAGGTCGGACGGCTCGGCGCCGCCGTTCGCCAGGATGGTCTCGATCATGGCTCGAGGAAGCCGGTCAGCGGGCTCGACGCCTCGGCGGTGTCGCGCTTCGCCCCCGGCCCCGCCAGGTAGGCGGCGCGCCCGGCCTCGACGGCCAGGGCAAAGGCCCGCGCCATGGCCACCGGGTCGCGCGCCACGGCGATGGCCGTGTTCACGAGCACCGCGTCGGCGCCGCTCTCGAGGGCGTCGGCCGCGTGGCTGGGCAGCCCGAGCCCGGCGTCGACCACCACGGGCACGTGGGCGTTCTCCTGGATGATGCGCACGGCGTCACGCGTGCGGAAGCCCTTGTTCGAGCCGATGGGCGAGCCGAGCGGCATGACCGTGGCGCACCCCACCTCTTCGAGGCGCTTCGCGAGGATCGGATCGGCGTTCATGTACGGCAGCACGATGAAGCCGTCCTTCACCAGGATCTCGGCCGCACGCAGCGTCTCGATGGGATCGGGCAGCAGGTAGCGCGGCTCGGGCGTGACCTCGAGCTTCAGCCAGTTGCCGAGACCCGCGGCCCGCGCCAGCCGCGCCAGGCGCACGGCCTCGTCGGCGTCGCGCGCGCCCGACGTGTTCGGCAGCAGCAGGATGCGCGAGCGATCGAGGTGCAGGAGCAGATCGTCGGCGGGCGCGTCGAGGTCGACCCGGCGGAGTGCGACCGTGACGATCTCGGCGCCCGACGCGTCGATGGCCGCGCGCATGGTCGCGAGGGACGGGAACTTGCCCGTGCCCACGAGCAGTCGCGAGCGAATCTCGCGACCGGCGATCACCAGCGTGTCGGATCCGGGCGTCTGCATGGGACGGGCCTCCCTCGCGCGACAACGGCGTCGGCGCGCGATTCTTCCCCCGCGGGCCCGGCAATGTCAATGGATTCGAACGGAAATTCCTGCTATACTACAGCTGTTTCGAACACGATCGGACGCCGTCCGAGGAGGCCTCCATGCGCTTCGCCTCACGAAGCCTCACGACCCTGGCGGCGGTCGTCGGCGTGGTGCTCGCGGCCGGCCTGCTGGGTACCGACGAGCCCGCGTGCCAGCCCGTCGAGCCCGGCCAGCCCGTGTGCCTGACGGCCCTCGACTGCGAGGGAAACGCCCACGACCTGTGCACGGGCGCCTGGACGTGCGTCGACGCCGTGTGTGCCTGGGAGTGCGAGACCCCCGAGCCCACCTGCGGCGGGTACCAGTCGGGCACGTGCCCCGCCGGCCAGAGCTGCCAGTGCGGCCCGGACCCCAGCTGCCCGATGTGCGCCGTGTGCTGGTTCTCGTGCGTGGACGACCCGCCCGACCCGTGCGCCTCCGAGCCCGGAGTGGGCGCGTGCGTCGACCCGCTCACCTGTCAGTGCCGCCCGCCGGTCGACTGCCCCATGTGCAGCAGCTGCAGCTACGGCTGCTTCCCCGCCGAAGGCAAGTGCCGCTTCGACGCCGACTGCGGGTACGGCAGCACGTGCAACTTCGCGGGTACGCCCGAGTACTGCTCGATGATCATGGCACCCGTGCTGCCCCCGGCCTGCTGGGGAGCGTGCGAGTACTGCCCCGGCATCTGCCCGGCCGTGCTGTGCCCGGCAGGCCGGTACCAGGATCCCTGCACCTGCAAGTGCCTGTCCGCCTGAGCGGGCGACGGACGCCCTCCGCCGACGCAGCCTACGGCAAGGCTGCGGTCCCGCCGCCCCGCAGCGTCTTCGCCACGTCGTCGTAATTGGCCGGGTCCGTACGTCTCCAGCCGTTCAGGCGCAGGGCTCGCGGGAGCACCCGACGCCCCTCGTCGGTGAGCGACGTGATCGAGAGAAACGCCTCGACGAGACGCGCCTCGACCTCGATGGGCAGCAGCCCCGTGGAGCAGATCACGTCCTGGGGGATGATGCCGGCGCGTGCCAGGATGGTCACGTCGGAGAGGTCCAGCCCCCGGTCGCGGATGCCCTCGAGCAGCGCCGACGAGACCGCCGCCACGTCGACCTCGCGCTCGAGCAGCATGCGGATCGAGCGCTCGTGGTTGCCCGAGAAACGCGCCTCGCCGAAGGTCGACGGGGTGAGGCCCAGGTTGGCCAGGTAGTGGAGCGGATAGACGTAGCCCGAGGCCGACTCGCGATCGACGAACACGATGCGGCTGCCGCGCAGGTCCTGGACCGCCTGGAAGCGGTCGTCGGCGCGCACCACGAGCAGCGCATTGTAGAAGTCGAGGCCGCCGCGCACGTCGGTCAGGAGCAGCTTCAGGTCGGGGCGGCGCTCGCGCGCGATGACGTAGCTGACGGGCGTGAGGTAGACCAGGTCGACCCGCCCGTCGACGGCGCTGTCCGTGGTCTCGGCGTAGGTGCTCCCCACGATGATCTCGACGCGCCGCCCCACGACCTCGCCGAGCCTCTCCGCGAGCGCGCGAAATTCACGCTCGATCTCGTCGCGCGCGAGGATGGGGCTGACGCCGAACCGGATGGGCCCGGTCTCCGGCGCCTGGGTTGGCGCCACCTGCTGAGCCGCCAACGAGCCCCAGGCGAGCCCCAACGCCAGGACGAACGCGACCCTCTCTGCCGTCCGGGTGGCGCGCGTCATGGTCGCCACTCGGACGCGTCGCCCTGCATCATGCGCTCGACGTCGTCGTACTCGGAAGGGACGGCGCGACGCCATCCATTCAGACGCAACCCGCGCGGCAGCAGCCGACGGCCCTCCTCGGTGAGCGACGTGATCGCGAGGAGCGCTTCGACCAGCCGCTCTTCGACCTCGACCGGCAGACGCCCCGTGGAACAGACGGCGTGCTGCGGGATGACACCCGCGCGTGCCAGTACGACGAGCTGCGAGACGTCCATGCCCTCGTCGCGAGCGCCCCACAGTAGCGACGACGAGATCGCGGCGACGTCGGCCTCGTGCTTCAGGAGCATCTCGATCGAGCGCCGGTGGTTGCCCGAGAAGTACTGCGCGCTGAACGACGAGGGGGTGAGACCCAGACGCGCCAGGAAGCGCATGGGGTACACGTAGCCCGAGGTCGATTCGCGATCGACGTAGACGATGCGGCGCCCCCGCAGGTCCTCGACGCCCTCGAGGTGGTCGTCGACGCGGACCACCAGCAGGGCCGTGTAGAAATCGAGCCCGCTCCGCACGTCGCTGAGCAGCAGCTTCAACTCGGGTCGGCGCTGGCGGGCGAGGACGTACGCCGCCGGCGTGAGGTACGCCAGATCGACCGTACCGTCGACGGTCTGCTGGATGGCCACGTCGTAGTTCGCGCCGACGACGGCGACCACGGGGCGCCCGAGCGCGGCGCTCAGGTGCGTGAGCAGCGGCTGGTATTCCCGCACGAGCTGCGCGGCGGGCAGGGACGGCCCGAGGCCGAAGCGGATGGGCTCCTCGGCCCCCGTGGCGGATGGAGTCGCCGACTGAGCCTGCAGCGGGCCCCGCGCGAGCGCCAGCACCACGAGAAAGACCCAGCGCGCCATGACGGCCAACGGGGTGTTCGTTCGAACGACTTGTACCGCAGCCGCACCGTTCGTGCAATCGCAGGGGCCGTGGACGGTCACGCCTGGCACGTCGGGCAGAAGTGCGTGCTGCGCTGCCCCACCCGGGCCCGGGCAATCGGCGTACCGCACGACGGGCACGGCTGGCCGTCGCGGCCGTACACCTTCAGGTTGTCCTGCATGTGGCCACCCGGCCAGATCCAGTCGAACGAGGTGCCGTTGGCGGCGATCCCCTCGAGGAGCACGGCCCGGACGGCGGCGTGCAGGCGGGACACGTCGTCGCGACCCAGCGTGCAGGCCGCGCGCTGGGGGTGCAGGCGCGCGCGGAAGAGCGCCTCGTCGGTGTAGATGTTGCCGAGCCCGGCCACGACGGACTGGTCCAGCAGCAGGGCCTTCAGGGCGCGCGCCGTGCCGCCCGCCAAGTGTTCCAGCATCTCGGGCGTGAACTCGTCCGACAGGGGCTCGACGCCCAGCCCGGCGTCGACCTCGGCGCGCGTGGCCGCCCAGCGGATGCGTCCCCACTTGCGCGCGTCGACCAGCGTGAGCTCGGGGCCGCGATCCAGGCGCCAGACCGCACGCACGTGCGGCCCCGAGGCCTCGGGCTGGTCACCCCACGCGAAGCGCCCGCTCATGCGGAAGTGGATGCGCGCGAAGCTGCCATCGTCCAGGCTCCAGACCACGTGCTTGCCGCGCCGACCGACCGCGTCGACGCGTCGCCCCGCCAGCCCCTCGGTGACCTGGGCCACGCCCGGCTCGCACTGCGGGGCCCAGCGCGCCTCGAAGGCGACGATGGTCCGACCCAGCAGCCGCGGCCGCACCAGCCCGGCCATGACCTCGACCTCGGGCAACTCCGGCATGTCGACTCCTTCGCAAGCTCGGCCCCCCTCGGATTCTCTCTGCACCGGGAGCATGCCGTCCAGCCCGCGGTGCACGCCCCGCACTCGCGCGCGGCCCGCAACCGTGATACAAGGTCGCGCGATGACCACCCGGGCGTCCCCGTGCGCGTGACCTCGCTCCTCCTGGCTCTCGTCCTGTTCGCGCCAGCGGCCCTCCTCGGCGCCGAGCCGCTACCGCCCCCCCCGGTCCCCGCCGATGCCGCGCCCTCGCGCCCCGCGCACGGCGACGACGCCGACGACGCCGACGACGCCGACGACGCCGACGTCACCGCCCGGCTCGACTTCCTGGTGCGGCGGCTCGACGCCGGCCGGGTGCACGCCGACCATTGGGCCCGCGGCTGGATCGCGTTCTACGCCGTCTCTGCCGTGACCAGCGCGGGCTGGGCCGTAGACCGCGCCCGGCCCGTCGAGCGCACCGACGCCCTGGTGGGCGCCGCCAAATCCGCCCTCGGAGCCGCCACGCACCTCACGATGATCTCGTTCTCGGCCGACCGTGGCGCCGACGACGTCCTCTCGCTACCACGCGACACGCCCGAGCAGCGACGCGCCGCCCTTCGCTTCGCCGAGGCGGCCCTCCGCGCCAATGCCCGCGACGCGGGCCAACGCACCTTCTGGCTGCGCCACGCGAGCACGGTGCTCGTGAACCTGGCGGGCGGGCTGATCCTCGGCCTGGCGCACCACGACTGGGCACGCGCCGGGACCTCGGCCGCCATCGGCATCGGGGTCGGCGAGGCCGCCATCTGGACCCAGCCCTGGCGCGCGCCCCGCGACCGGGCCGACTACGAGGCGCTGTTCGGCGCGGCGTCACGTTGACCACCCCCGGGGATTCTGCTAGCTTCGACGCCATCTCGTCCCGCGCTGGAGCGCTCATGCCGCGCTGGCTCCCGATGCTCGTCGTCCTCTGGTTGCCCGGTGCCCTGACGGCCGGCACCTTCGACATCGACGCCAACCAGTTCTACGTGATGCAGGGCACCAAGCTGGTGCCCGACAGCGGCAGCTTCGAGCGCGTCATGGCCGAGATCGGCGTGGCCTCGGGCCCCAAGATGATCGGGCCGGCGCGCACCCTCGGGCTGCTCGGCTTCGACGTGGGCTACACGGTGGGCCTGACGAACATCAACGAGGGCTCCGCCTACTGGAAGCGCGCCACCAAGAGCCCCACGAGCTTCCTGCCCACCATGCAGATCAACCTGGCCAAGGGGCTGCCCTTCAGCTTCCAGATCGAGGGGCTGATCACGCACCTGTTCTCGAGCGGCGTGTGGGCCATGGGCCTGAACGTGAAGTGGGCGCTGCTCGAGGGCTACCGCTACCTGCCCGAGATCTCGCTGTCGACGAACATCGGCACCCTCATGGGCACCAAGAACTACACGCTGCTCACCTTCGGCGGCGCCTTCCTGGTCTCGAAGCGCTTCGGCATCGGCGGCATCCTCGAGGTGAACCCCTACGTCGGCTACCACGCGCTGGCCGGGCGCGGCGCCAGCGAGGTGCTCTACCACTTCGTGGGCAACGACCCCAAGACCTTCGTCATCAACCCCGTGCTCTTCGTGCGCCACCTGGGCGTGGCCGGCCTCATGGCCACCGGCGGCATCGTGTCGGGCGGCTTCGAGGCCATGTTCGGGGGCGGGATCCAGACCTTCGGCTTCAAGGCCAGCGTCACGTTCTGACCGCCTCGCCTTCGTCACGCACGGCCTTCGCCAGCGAGGTCACGAACGCGCGCACCAGCACGCCCGCGCCCGGGTTGCGGGCGAGGCCCAGCGCAAACGCATAGGCCTGCCTGGGGCGGGGGGCGACCAGCATCGCGAAGTAGAGCCCCGCGGCGCCAGCCACGTCGGACGTTGCCCGCGGCACGAACGTCGCCTCGCGCTCGAAGGCGTCGCCCTGCAGGCGTCCCAGGCCCAGGCGCAGCGCCGCCCCGGCGAAGCGACCGCGTGGGTTGGCGTGGGTGGGCGCGGCGGACCCCAGGTAGAAGCCGCGCAGGCGCTCGACGACGCTGGCGCCGGCGGGCTGGCCTTCGAGCCACGGTTGCAGGGAGAACGCGTCGAGGTTCCCCAGGTTGTCCTGTCCGGGCGCCATCAGGACGCGCAGGCGGTCGATGGTCGGCCCGTCGATCGAGCCCGCCGCGACCGCCTGGATCTGCACCTCGGCCAGCCAGCTGCCCAGGTCGCCGGCCCAGGTGACCGCGTCGACGTTCCGACGAACCCCCACCAGGCCCGGCAACCCGACGACGTCCGGATGAAAGGCGGCGTCGAGGCCGCAGAGCGCGTGGCCGACGTCGGAGACGGCGCCATCGGCAAGCCGCGCCTCCTGGCAGAGCGCGACGGCGGGCGTATCCCCCTGGGAGTCGACGGCCCGGGTCTCGGTGCGATCGAGGGTCAGCACGTGCCCGCCGGGCAGCGACAACTGCCGAACCATCCCCGAAGGTTGCTCGTGGGGCGGCAGCGGCTGGTGGGCGTAGGGGCTCGGCGCGTGGGCGGCTCCGGGGAGCAGGAAGGCATCCCACCCTTGGCTGTCGTAGAAGATCTTGCGCAGCGCGCTGACCCGCACGCCGAGGGGCCGGCTCCCGAGCGCGAGCTCTTCGCGGGCCAGCAGGACCAGCAACTCCTCGACGTCCGGAGCCTCGACCTTGTCACCCCGCAGGGGAACCCGCACGTCCGCAGCGTGGTCGGCGAGGACGTCGCGGCGGGCGGCGTGCGTGATCGCGTGGTCGTCGAGGCCGTCGAACGCGGCCGCCGCGAGCTCGGGAACGAGCGGCGCGCTCTTCATGGGCTACTTGAGGTGGAACGCCATCTTGGTGTTCCCGACGCGGATGACGTCGCCGTCCTTCAGGAAGCACTTGGTGACCTTCTGGTCGTTCACGAACGTGCCGTTGGTCGAGCCCAGGTCGGCCAGTTCGTAGCGGCACTTGTCCTCGTCGATGCGGATGGCGGCGTGGCGCTTCGAGATGGCCTGGTCCTGCAGGATGATCTGGTTGCCGGCCAGCGAGCCGAAGCGCGTGACCTCCTCCATCAGGTGGAAGACCTCGCCGGCGTACGGACCATCGGTGACCACCAGGCGACCCTTGGACGGGCCGTTGTAGTCCTGCTTCTGCGGCGCCGCGTCGGCGCGCTCGCGGCGTGACCGCACGATGGCGCCGATGAGCTTGACGAGCAGGAAGATGAGCAGCAACCCGCCGAGCGCCACCCCGCCCCAGATGAGCCAGGCCTTCCAGCGCATGGGCAGCTCGGGCAGCGGCACCTCGCGATCGTACTCGGACGAGGCGTCGGGGCTCTTCAGCTTGACCTTGAACTTGTAGTAGCGGCCGTCCTCGATGTCCTCGGGGGTGAAGCGCACGACGAGCTGCTTCTTCAGCTCGTCGCCCACCTCTTCGAAGGCGCCGGCCACGTCGGGCGTGGAGGTCGCCTCGCGCGTCTGGATCATGCGGGCCACGCCGCCGGTGCCGGCCGCGAGGCGCCCGAAGTCGGACAGGTACTTGGGCGTGTCGAGCGAGTAGCCGATCGTGTAGATCTTGATCTGGTCGGCCTTGGCGGGCTCGACGATGTCGGCGATGCGCTTCTGCACCTTCTTGGGGTTCTCGGCGTCGGTGTCGCGCCCGTCGGACATGACGACCAGGATGCGCCGGCGCGGAAGCTCGCCACCGGCCATGTGGTCCTCGACGACCTCTTTCAGGTAGCGGTACAGCTTGGGCGCGAGCGGCGTGCCGTCGACGCCCACCTTCTCGCTGCGCTGCTTCAGCGTGTACTGCTCGAGCGTGCTCTGGGCCGTGTTCATGGTCGAGCCGAACGGCACGGCCGGGTCGAGGATGTTCTCGTAGTACACGAACACCGCCACCCGATCGTTGGCGCCGGAGTCGAGCTTCTGGATGAAGGCCTTGGCGGCGTCCTTCTCGAGGTCGAACAGGCTGAGGGCCGACTCGGACTCGTCGCCCGTGATGGGCGCCGTGTAGTCGGCGTGGGCTCCGATGACCAGGGCCACGGCCACCGGCTGATCGAGGTCGCCGTAGCGCAGCACCTCGACCTTGCCCTTCAGCAGGTCACCATTGCCGAACACCTCGAACGTGTCGGTGCTGGGGGCGGGCTCGACCACGCGGTAGCTGTCGTCGAGGTAGTCGATGTAGAAGGTCAGGTAGCCCTTCTCGACGAACGCCGACGTGTCGACGTGATCGACGTTGAAGGTGATGGCGGCGACGAGGGGCAGCGGCGCCAACGAGAGTGGCACCAGCGCCAGGACGAAAGCCAGCAGTCGCTTCATGATCAAAATAGAGCCTTGAATTTCAGCTCGGTCTTGCCGAGCCGGATGATGTCGTTGTCGATGAGCTCGATCTTCGAGGTCTTCTTGCCGTTGACGTAGGTGCCGTTGGTCGAGTCGAGGTCGACCATGCTGTACTGCTCGTCTTCGTACCGCACCGCGCAGTGCTTGGACGACAGGTAGGCGTCGGTCAGCACGATGTCGCAGTCGGCCGAGGTGCCCACCACGTTGCGGCCGGGGAAGAGCCGGAAGTCCTTGCCCTTCTGCTCGCCGTTCATGATGACCACCCAGCCCACGACCTCACGGCTCTGCTGGTTGATCGAGTCGAGGGAGAGCGCGACCGTCTTCATCGGCTCGTCGGAATCGAACCCTCCGCCCTGGGGCTCCGGGGTCGGCGCGGACTTCTTCCTGCTGAAGAATCCCATCCCCTTCTCCTTCTTGGCGTCGTCCTTCTTGGTGCCCTTGACAGCGCCTTTGGCTGCGCCCTTGGCCTTGTCGAGGGGCTTGTCGATCGCCTGGTTGAACTTGGTCGACACCTTGCCCTTGGCGCGCGCCAGCGCACCGTATTTCTTGGCGCCGACCCAGGATTCGGCGCCCGACACGCGTGAACGGAACAAGCCCTTGACGAAATCTACGACCACACTTCCTCCCGTTCCTTGAAATGATCGCAGAACGGTCCGGGAGCGTCAAGGCGAACGTTGCGCGCGGCCCGACCCTCCCGCCCCTACCACCCCGGCTCGGAGCGCGACGTCGAGGCCTCCGTTTCGCGTGCGGAAGGAGCGCGACCCGTGCTCGGGACCGGAGAGCACGCGCGACCACGCCGAGGAGCCCCAGGGCACCAGCAGCGCGGCCCGCCAGCCCGCCCAGGCGGCGCGCAACCGCAGGACCAGCTGCTCGGCCCCCGAGCCTCCCGGTCCGGTCGCGCGCACGCGCACGCCGTAAGGCGGGTTCGTGACCAGCCACCCGGTCTCGGCCGGGGGCACCAGGTGCAGGAAGTCGCCGCGCGAGGCCTCGATGACGTCGAGCACGCCCGCGCGTTTGGCGTTGCCCTCGAGGGCCTTGAGCGCGCCCTCGACGCGATCGGAGGCCAGCACGCGGAACGTCCCCTGCGGGCGCGGTCGCACGGCCTCGGCGCGCACGTCGGCGGCCCGGGCGCAGCCGGGGTGGGTCCAGCGCTCGCAGGCGAACGTGCGGTTGCGGCCCGGGGCCAGGCCCAGCGCGATCTCGGCGGCCTCGATGGCGATGGTCCCCGAGCCGCAGAAGGGGTCGATCAGCACGCCCTCGCCCTGCCAGCCGGCCGCGAGCAACAGCGCGGCGGCCAGGTTCTCGCGCAGGGGTGCCTTGGCCGTGGCCTGGCGATACCCGCGCCGCGACAGCAGCTCGCCGCTCGCGTCGAAGCTGAGCGACACCTGGTCGCGCTCGAGGCGCGCCACGATCAACTGGTGCGCGGCTCTGTCGCCTGCCCCGAGCCCGGTCGAGAGATCGTCGGCCTCGTCGGAGCCCCCGGCCCCCTGCGCCGTGGCGATGTCGATCTGCGCGCCCGGCAGGCGGCGCGCGAGCCCGTCGGCGAGGCGCTCGGCGATGCCGCCGGTGTGGTAGAGCCGCGAGCGGTGGCTGGTGACCCGGAAGCGCACGACGGTGGCGTCGGGCAGCCAGGCGGCCCAGGGCTGGCGCGCCGCGGCACGGAAGAGGTCGGGGAAGCTGGCGGCGTGGAAGGACGCGAAGCGCACGAGCACGCGGTTCGGCAGGCGGAGCAGCAGGTTGGCGCGCAGGGCGTCGGAGAGCGGCCCCTCCCACTCGACGCCGCCGGGCAGCACGCGTCCGGGCGCGAAGCCGGCCTGCTCGAGCTCGTCACGCACCAGGGTCTCGAGCCCGGGAGGACTGACGGCGAAGAAGGTGTGAGACTCGGCCACGCGCACCTCCCGGAGGGGAGGACCAGAGGGGCGGCTACCCCTCCTTCTTCTGCAAGGCCCAGATGCGGAAGAAGTTCACGTCACGGTCGGCCGTCATGGCCACGTGCCGCACGGTGATCTCCTCCTGCACGAACTGGCGCGGGATGACGAAGGGCCAGTTGCGCCAACGCGCCTTGCGGTCGACCCCGGTGCACTTCGACGTGCCGACCTTCTGGTCGTTCACGTAGATGTCCTGCTCCCAGTCGCCGTACACGTAGTCGATGCGGGTCAGCAGCAGCAGGTCGGCGTCCTTGCGGAGCCCCGAGAGCTTGTAGGTGAGCTCGCCGCCCGTGATGGCCGTGCCCACGTCCTCGATCTCGACGCCGTCGGGGTACTTCAACGTCTGGCGCGAGCGGTACTTGTGGGTGTAGCCAGCGAAGTTCACGTCGTGCGACTTCTCGCTGTTGCGATCGACGAACTTGATGATGTCGGCCACCTTGAACACGGTGCCGCCGATGTCGATCTCGCCCTCGAGGTTGGCCGAGAAGATGGCGGCGGAGTCCATGAGCGCCTGGGTGACGACGATCTCCTCGGCGCCGGCCTCCTTGGTGCGGATGCGCTCCTTGAAGAGCGTCTTCATGGCCTCGAAGCCGCCTTCCTGGCCCTGCACGAACTCGCTGAGCGCCGCCACGTCGACGCGCGCGTCGGCGAAGCGGTTGCGCAGCTTGCGGATGTGCTGCTTGAAGCTCGCGAACTCCTCCTTGCGGGAGAACTGCGGCATGGTGCGCTCGACGAACTCGATCATGTCCCACTGCAGCTCGAGCAGCGACCCGAACAGCTGGCCGATGTTGTTGGCGTCGACCACGTTCGAGTGGAAGAGCATCTCGGTGGTGATCAGGCCGTGCAGCACGTCGGCCGCGGGGGCGATGCCCTGGTCGTGGTACAGCGACGAGAACTGGATCTTGGAGTGGCGGATGAAGCTCTGGATGTTGTGACGCAGCGTGGTCGGGATGTAGCCGCCCAGGCCGCCCGCGAGCGGCACGTAGCGCGAGTCGATCTCGTTGGCCTGCGGGTCGACCGGGTTCTTGGGGTCGAAGAGCTTCTTGGCGTTCGGCGTCAGGTGCAGCCGCGCGATCTCGACCTCCTTCTCGATGTCGGGATCGGTGACGGTCACGTCGACGCGCACGCGCTCGGCCACCTTGCGGTGCCCCTTGAACTCGGGGTTCTCCTTGTACGCCACGTAGTCGTCGAGCTCCTCGATGTACTTGAGCACGACGTACACCGTGGCCGGCAGCTTGTAGTCGGCGGGGTTGATGGTCTTGATGACCGGCTCCAGCAGCAGCAGGTCGTGGCCCAGCCCGTCGATGGCGTAGCCGGGCGCCACCTCGATCGAGAGCTCGCCCTTGCCGCGCGCGGTGACCTTCAGGCCGTCCTTGAAGTGCGGCACCACGCCCGGCCCGTGCAGGTAGGCGTTGTGCAGCAGCCGCTTCTGTTGGTGGTACTCCTCGGCCTCGTTCCAGTCTTTCTCGGTGGTGAGGAAGCCGCGGAAGAAGTTGATGCGCTTGAAGGCGTGGTCGAAAAGGCCCATTGCGGTTCTCCCCTCCTACGGGTTGATGCGATCGACCTCGACGCGCAGGATGCCGCGATCGAGATCGGAGGCCGGGCGCTCGGCGAACGCCAGGCAATAGATGGTGTGCGCGGGCTTCTCGGCGTTGATGACGCGGTAGAGCCGCGCGAGGTCGTCCTCGGCCAGGTCGTCTTCGGTCACGGGGACGCGCACCACGAAGGCGTGCGCCTTGTTCACGCGCTCGAGGATCATGGAGTCGACGCCGATGGTCGCCTCGACGCCCACGCGGAAGCCGTTGAAGATCCACTCGTTCTCTTCGACCGTGACGGCGAGGCCCGTGAACAGCAGGATCCACTCGACCAGGGCCTCTTTCGAGCCGCGGATGCGGTACAGGGCTGCGGCGCGCTTCAGCACCCGGCGGCGGGTGCGGTCGTCCCACCCGGCGTCGAGGCCGAGCGCCAGCCACGACGCCAGCCAGGGCAGGAACTCGGGCCGCGAGCCCAGCGGGTCGAACGTTTCGGAGATGCGATCGAGGCTGCGCTCGATGTTCACGAACAGGCTCTGCGCGATCCACAGGAGCCCCTGCACGAGGTGCGAGCCGTCGGGCGCCGGCTGCTGGTAGACGGCCGGCAGGTGGCGGATCCAGCTGGCGCGGCTGACCAGCAGGCGCACCGGCGAGTCGGCCGCCAGGAAGCTGCCCGGGACCGGGTTCTGCTGCACCACCTCGTCGTCGGCCACGTAGGCGTCGACCAGCTGCTCCTCGATGCGTGCGAAGCCCGCGTTGACCAGGTGCGCCCGCGCGGCGTCGAGGTGCAGGCCCCGGACGTCGGGGACCAGGGCCTTGCGGGGAATCCGGGCTACGGTCATCCCTCGTGCTCCATGCCGCGCTCGATGACCTCGACGCCGAGCAGGAACGGCAGCTCGTCGTCGGCGGGCTTCACCTGCTCGACGTCGCGCCCGCTGGTCGCGTCGAGGATGCGGACACGCTCGACGAAGTCGACGCCGTCGAGCTCCTCGATCACGTGGAACAGGTCGACCTTGAACACGCCGCGCCCGAAGGGCCAGCCGCGCTGGTCGCGCCCGCCGCGCAGCGGGTGCAGGAAGCGGCGCAGGGCCTGCTCGATCTCGGCCTTGACCTGGCCCGAGCCCGCGCGCGAGTAGCGGCGGATCTCGACGACCAGCTCGATCTCGGCGTAGCGCGGGCGCACCACGTGCACGACGCTCGTGAGCATGCGGCGCTGGTCGAGGTAGCGCTTGACCCGGTTCAGCAGGATGGGCGTGGGCACGGGCTTCTCGCGCAGGTCGGCGCGCAGGCCCGCGATCTTCGGCACCACGATGACCGTGACCTCGCCCTCGCGGCGGCGTGACGGCAGGCAGCGCACGCGCCCGACGCTGCCCGAGGACTGCAGGGCCAGCCACTCGAAGTCTTCGGAGGTGACCGCACGGTCGCGGCTCTTCAGGTAGTGCGGCCCGCGGCGCTTGACCTCGTCGAGGGTCTCGAGGTTGGCGCCGTCGCTCGCCGGGAAGAGGTTGGCCACCGCGTCGACGAAGGCGATCTTCTGCTTCAGGACCTCGATGGCGCCGGCGGGCACGTTGCCGTCGGCCCCGCCGCCCACGTGGAAGACGCGCGCCAGGATGTTGCGATCGCCCTTGGGCGGCACCATGCCGTGGATGCCGTCGCCGAAGCGCACGTGGTCGGTGGCGACGTCGCGCACGTAGTGGCGGGCGCCGGCGTCGGAGTCGAAGAAGTTGTCGGTGCGGTGCCAGCGGATCAGCGTGCCGCCGCGATCGGGAGCCTCGACGATGGAGTCCTCGCCCTCGGCGGCCTGGATGCGCTGCACCTCGGCGGCGGTGAGCGGCGCGGTCTCGAGCACCCAGAGCTGCTCGCCGGGGAGCACCGGGTGGTGATTGAACTGGAACGACTGGTTGGGCGTGCCCTCGCTGGAGCCGAGCACCGCGTCGTGGAAGGTCTGCTGGTTCAGCGCGGTGACGCTGTTCAAGAGGACGGCCCGGATGCGCGGGGGCTGGTCGTAGCCGCCCATCTCGAGGCGCGCGCGGATCCAGTACTCGGTCTGCCCGAAGCGCTTGGTCTTCTTGAAGTCGGCGGGCCCCGTGAACTCGACGAAGCCGGACTCGGTGAAGCCGCGCGTGCCGTCGCGGGCGACGAGATCGGCCCAGCGCTGCCCGTTCCAGTACTCCCACAGGAGCACGCGATCGGCCAGCACCGCGTCGTCGGTGGAGGAGGGCCGCTCGGCCACGTCGAGCACCTCCTCGACCGCGAAGAAGATCTGCACGTGCTCGTTGGGGAACGGGAAGCGGAACCCCAGGAACAGCGTGGGCTGCTCCTCGGCCACGACCGGGAACGGGTTGCAGCGGGCGCTCTCGTCGGCCAGCTCGGCCGCGAAGTCGCGGTAGACGAAGTCGTTGTAGGTCGTGAAGCGCTCGGGCACGTGCTCGCGCTCGAGGAACCGCACGGTGAGGAACTTCAGGTACGGCGGCTTCAGCGGGCGCTCCTCGCGCCACTCCCACACGTCGCCGTTCAGCTCGTAGGTGCCGGGCGTGCCGTAGTCGCCGCGATCGATGCGGCAGCGGATCCAGACGCCCTCCTCGCCGTTGACGTCGCCGCGCGCCAGGTCGTCGGGGCGATCGAAGGCGATGCGCCCTCCGTGCGTCAGCTGCTCGGTCTCGTCGACGAAGCGGTGCGGGTTCGCGAAGGGCGCCTGCAGGCGGCCCGAGAAGCCCAGGACCCGCCACTGGCGGCCGTTGAAGTACTCCCAGCGGTGCAGGATGTCGTAGGCCACGGGCGCCTCCGCGAACGACGGATCGGAGAGCTGGACGTCGAGCTCGATGACGGTGTTGGAGGGCGCGAGGCCCGCGTCGCAGCGCAGGTAGAACGTGGTGTCGATCCGGGGTTCCTTCCCGAAGGGCGCGAAGTTCTTGTCGAGGGGCACGTTCAGGTAGATGTCGCCCTCGGTGTTGACCACCGCCGATTCGGGAGCCAGCGCCTCGCCGAGGATCTCGATCTTCATGGTCGCGGTCTCGAGCTCGAGCTCGCGGGGCTCGCTCGGCACCGCGTTCAGGCGACCGCGCAGCCAATAGGTTTCGACGCCGTCGACGGCGCACTTCTCGAGGCGGGGTACGCCGCGGAAGGCCACGCGGTTCTTCGGGAGCTCGAGGTCGGCCGGCAGCAGCTCGACCCAGCGCTCACCGCTCCAGTACTCCCAGTCGAAGTGCAGCCCGTACCCCAGGCGCGTCTGCGGAGCGTCGAAGCGCAGGGTGAGCAGCGCGGACTCGGTGAAGTTGACCAGCCGCTCGTCGCCGACGAACACGTAGCGCTCGTTGGAGAGGACGCCGCCGAACGCGGGGAAGCCCTCGGGGCGCACCAGCAGCTCGTTGTCGGCCGGCGAGTGGTCGGTGAACTCGTCGTGGAACTGCGTGAACACGCGCTCGAGCCGGTTGTTGACCGCCGTCAGGGGGAACTCGGTCTCGAACACCTGCGCGTCGCGCTCGTCGGTGGACACCGTGGCGACCTGCAGCCCCTTGGGGAGCGCCACCTTGTCGGTCTTGTCGGAGATGACGAACGTGAGGACCGCCTTGGCCGGCTGCGGGGGCAGCAGGTCGAGCCCCATCAGGTTCAGGAACGCCAGGAAGTTCTTCTCGGGCACCCGGTTCAGGCGATACGTGACCGACTCGGTCATCCACGCGAACAGCTCGAGCAGCGTGATGCCGGGGTCGGACTTGTTGAAGTTCGTCCACTCCGGACAGTACTGCGGGATCAGGCGGATGGCCTCGGCCAGGATCTCGTCGAACGATCGATCGTCGAGGTTCGGCTCAGGAATCATAGATCCTGCTCCCTGCGCAAGTAGAAGGGAAAGACCATGTTGTCGATGGTGTTCGTCTTCACGACGCGGTAGCCGACCCGCACGTTTACCTGGTTCTCGTTCTCGAAGTCGGGGCGCGCGTCGACCTGGATCTCGGTGATGCGGGGCTCCCACTTGCGCAGCGCCGCCGTGACGTAGTGGCTGATGAGCGCGCACGTGGAGGGCGTGTTCGGGTGGAAGACGAGCTCGTGGATGTCGCAGCCGAAGTCGGGCAGCATGACGCGCTCGCCGCGCGCCGTGCCGAGGATGACCTGCAACGCGCCGCGGATGTTGTCCTCTTCTTCGGAGAGCGCGACCGAGCCCTTCTCGTTCACGCTCGGCGGGAAGCGGAACCCGCGGCCGAGGAAGCTCTTGTTCACGTGGCCTCCGTCACGCCAACGTGCCCTCGAAGTACTTGCCGCACGAGGGGCACTCGATACGCAGCGTGAACTCGTCGACGGTGCACTTCAGCTCGGCCTTGCCGCAGTAGGGGCACTTGTGGCCGTCCGTCTTGCCACCGTAGACCTGATTGATGATCTCTTCCAGGACGAGGTAGTCCTCGAATTCGCGATCGTCCACGCGCTGGCTCCACAACCGACTCAGTAGGATGGTTGTACCGGATTGCGGGAAGCAGTGTCAATGCGCGAGGCGCTTTCCCTCGGCACTGAAGCGCTGCTGGTAGATGCCGCACGCGGTGCCGTCCTGGGCCACCGGGGCCGCTCCGTAGGTGTCGCAGCTGGCCCAGGCGATCACGGTCGAGCCGTCGGGGAAGGCCGCGACGCGGGCCATGGACTGGTCACCGGGCAGGTAGGTGTGCACGACCGCCTCGACGTCGAGGGCGGTGTTGTCCTTCCCGAACCAGCGGGCGTAGACGTCGAGGCCGGTGGTCCCCTCGGTGGCGTAGGCCGGGAAGGTCACCACGAAGCCGCCGTCTGGCTGCGCCGCCACCTCGGGCGCCTGGTAGTCGTCGAACGGGAGGCTGTCCAGGCGCACGGGGTCGCCCTCGGGCTTGCCGTCGGCGGTGAAGCGCTGGGCGTCGAGCGAGCGCACGACCTCTCCGTACTGCGAGGTCGTGTAGACGACCACGAAGCCCCCGTCGGGGTAGACGGCCACCGCGGGGCCGCGCAACCCCATGCCCTCCTCGGTGGACGTGGGCACGAGGTCGACGACCGTGTCGGCGGGCTTCCCCTCGGGGGACACGAGCCGCACCCGCACGGTTTGGGCGTCGGTGTCCCACACCACGACGGCGTGACCATCGGGGAACACTGCCACCCGCGGGTCGCGCTCGGAAGCGACGGGCGGGGCGTCGCCGAGGACCTCGGGGCCCCAGACGGTGGCGGCGCCTTCGCCGAACCCCTGGCCGTTGACCGTCGAGACGTAGCTCTGCTGATCCATGAAGTCCCAGGCCGCCACGACGCGCCCCGCCGCGGTGTCGCCGGCCAGGTCCCAGGTGTTGAGGCCGTAGGACATCTCGCCGAAGGGCGCCGCCTCGCCGAGCGGGGCGACGTCACCGTCGTACGTGCGCCACATCAGCTGCGTGTACTGGTCGCCCCACAGCACGACGAAGCCCCCCCCGGGGAGCGGCGCCACGCGCGAGATGCGGTGGCTGGCGCTGGAGCCCACGGGGCTCACCTGGAACTCGCCCGTCACGGCCTTGCCCTCGGCGGCGTAGCGCCGGCCGAAGATGTGCTGCGAGTACACCTGCGGGTCGAGGCTGGTCCACGTGATCGCGAAGCCGCCGTCGTCGAGCACGGCCACCGCCGGGCGGTGCTCGTCGAACTTGGTCATCTCGTTCACCTGGGTCTCGGCCAGGACCGTGAAGTCGCAGCCGTCCCACCGCACGTCGTTGCCGTCGAAGCACTGCACGCAGCCGTAGCCCTCGATCGCGGCGTCGTTGATGCACATCAGGTCGGGGCCGCACGGCAGGTCACCGGCCTCGTCGGTCTGTCCGTCGCAGTCGCTGTCGACGCCGTCGCACTGCTCGGGCTCCGCGTTGAACTGGGTCGAGCACGTCAGCTCGCCCTCGCCGCACTCGGTGACGCCCTGGGCGCACGCGCCGGTGCCGCACGCGAGGCCGGGCCCCGTCACCGTCACGCCGTCGGGGCCGGTCCACGAGAAGTCCTCGTCGGCCGCGCCGTCGCAGTCGTTGTCGTAGCCGTCGCAGCCGGTCTCGACGCCGGCCTGGTACAGCGGGTCCCAGGCCAGGTAGTCGTCGGTGGTGCAGGCGGCCCATTGGCCGGCCTGGCAACGCTCGACGGGCCGGAGGGCGCCGTGGCACAGGCCGGCCGAGAGCTCGCACGCGCGGGCCGGGTCGCCCTCGAGATCGGGATCGGCGCCGTCGGTCAGGCCGTCGCAGTCGTCGTCCAGCGCGTTGCACGCCTCGCCGCCGACCTTGCCGACCAGGGTGGAGCACACGAGCACGACCTCGCGGGCGCCGAAGTCGTGGCACTCGGTCACGCCCCCGGCGCACGCGCCCGAGCCGCAGGGCTGGCCGGACCCGGCGACCACGGAGCCGTCGGGCAGCTCGACCACGAGCTCGTCGTCGGGCACGCCGTCGCAGTCGTCGTCGACGCCGTCGCAGGTATAGTCGTCGGAGAAGGGCGCCAGGAGCGGCGCGCAGGTGTCGACCAACTCGCCGGCGAGGCAGCGGAGCTCGCCCTCGGCGGCGCAGAGGCCCGCGCCGCAGGTGGTGGACGAGGCCTCGACGCCGTCGTCGGTCAGCCCGTTGCAGTCGTCGTCGACGCCGTCGCAGGTGACGTCTACCTGGCTGGCGGGCTCCCAGGGCACGCACGAATCGACGAGCTCGCCGCCGACGCAGCTGAGCGCGCCACCGGCCGCACACGCGCCCACGCCACAGGTCGTGACCACGTCGGGCACGTCGTCGTCGGGCTCGCCGTCGCAGTCGTCGTCGACGCCGTCGCACGTCGCGTCGTCGGCGGCCAGGGGCTCCCCGGGCTCGCAGACGTTCACCACCTCGCCCTCGAGGCACTCGAGGTGCCCCTGGTTCTCGCAGGCGCCTACACCGCACGTCGGGCCGGGCTCGGGCTCGTCTTGCAGATACTCCTCGTCGGTCTCGCCGTCGCAGTCGCTGTCGACGCCGTCGCACGAGGTGTCGACCTCGTCGGGGGGCAGGCCCGGCGCGCACTGGGTGACCTCGGCGCCGGCCTCGCACACCTTGTGGCCGGGCACCTCGCAGGCGCCGATGCCACAGGTGACCTCGGTGACCACGTAGTCTTCGTCGGTGCCGCCGTCGCAGTCGTCGTCGACGCCGTCGCACAGGTCGGCGTCGGCACCGGTGGGCACGCACGACGCGTCGACCTGGCAGACGCCGGCCACGCACGAGCCCTTCAGGGCCTCGCCAGCCGTGCAGACCGTGCCGTCGTCGGCGTCGCCCACGTAGCAGAGCGCCTTCTCGACGTCGCAGCGGGCCACGTCGCACTGCCGGACGACCAGGGCCGCGCAGTCGGGGTCACCGGTGCAGCCCGCGTAATCGGCGGCGGTGACACACACGTCGGCCTGGCGGTCGCCGGACGTCTTGGTCACGCAGAACTCGTCGGGGCTGCACTGGTCCTGGTCCAGGCAGCTGGTGTAGCACTGGCTGTCGAAGCAGACGCCGCCCTCGCACTCGGCGTCGGTGTCGCAGCTCCTGGTGGTCTTCTTGCCGTCGTCCTGGCACGCCGCCAGCGCGACGAGCGCCGCCGCGAGAGACAGCCACGTGAGGGATCGTCGCATGGGAACCTCCGGATTCTCTGCACTGGACTCTTCAGCCAAGTGTAGTCACGAAGCCAGCGCTTGGAAACCCCGCGCGCGCCAAGTGTCCGTTGGCGCTTGCGCCGCGCGCGGCCATCCCTCATCATCGTTGTCATGCGATTCATCCCCCGCAAGGTGCCCGCGCCGGCCCCGGCGCGCCTCGAAGCCCTGGTCGCCCAGGTGGCCGGTGCAGCCGACGACCCGGTGGCCGCGTTCGAGGCCGGCTACGCCGCGCTGATCGGTCGACGACACGCCATCGCGCTGGGGGGTGCCCGCAGCGCCTTCGTGCTGTGGGCCGACGCCGCGCGCCTGAAGCCGGGCACGCTCGCGCTGGTGCCGTCGTACACCGCGCCCGTGGTGCCGGCCATGCTGCGCGCGGCGGGCCTGGTCCCCGTGGCGGTGCCGGTCGAACGCGGCAGCTTCAACCTCGACCCCGAGCGCCTACCCGCGGCGCCGTCGGGGTCGCTGGTCGTGGCCGTCCACACCGAGGGCGTCCCCGCGCGGGTCGATGCCCTGGCGACGATCTGTGCCGAGCGCGGCTGGGTGCTGGCCGAGGACTGTGCCCACGCGGCGCTGTCCACCGTGGGTGGCCGAACGGTGGGCACGTTCGGGGCCGCCGCCTGGACCAGCTTCGGCAAGGGCAAGCAGGTCAACGCGCTGGGCGGCGGGATGCTGCTGCTCGACGACGATGACGTGGCCCGGCGGGTGCGGACCCTGCGCGACGCCCTGCCCGAGCCCCCGCTGTGGAAAACGCTGCCGGGGCTGGCGCTCGACGTGGCCATGGAGGTGGCGACCTCGTGGCCGGCGCGCGAGCTCACGTTGCGTCCGCTGGTGACCTGGCCGAGGCTGGTGCTGGGCGTCGACGTGCTCACCCGCCTGTTCGAAGAGGGTGGCACCGCGGCCCCCGTGCGGCCCTCGCGCATGAGCCCCGTCTCGGCGCGCGTGGGGCTGGCCGCGCTGGCCCGCCTTCCCGACGCCCAGGCGCGCCGCCGGCACCTGGCGGGCCTCCTCTGCGCCCGGCTCGACGGGCGGGTGCGCCTGCAGCAGGTCCCGCCGGGCGCCGACGCGACGCGGCTGGAGCTGGCCGTGGCCGTGCCCGAACGTGACCGCGTGCAGGACGATCTGCTGGCCGCCGGCATCGACACGCAGCGCACGTGGATGATCGACTGGGTGGCGCACGAGGGGGGCGGCACCTCCGACGCGGAGGCCTCGCGCCTCGAGCGCGAGGTGCTGTACCTGCCGGTGTACCCGGCACTCCTGGAGGACGAAGCCAAGCGGGTGGCCGAGCGGCTGCTCAGAGCCTGTGAAGCTATCTGACCGGCAGGCTCTGAGGTTGTTGTTTTCGCAGAACGCACAGGGCGTTCTGCTCGCCACGATCGAGTGAACCAGACGACGGAGAGGGGGAGACACGATGGTGACGTTCGAACGACGCAACGGCGTGCCGCAGCTGACCCTGGAGCACTTCGAGAAGGACTACGCCGACCGGCACCTGTGCCACGGGCTGGTCGAGAAGTGGGCGAAGTCCAAGCCCGACGCGCTGGCGTTCATCAACGCCGACACGGGCGAGCAGATCAGCTGGGCGCGCTTCGACCAGGCCACGACGGCGCTGGCGCTGAAGCTGTTGCAGATGGGGTTCGCGAAGGGCGACTTCTTCGCCACCAGCCTGCCCCTCCTGACCGAGCACGTCTTCCTCGAGTACGCCTGCTTCAAGATCGGCGTCATCTTCGTGCCGCTCGACCTGCGCCTGAAGGGCCCCGAGGTCATCCGCTCGCTGGGGCTGGTGAAGGCCAAGGGCTACGCGTTCCTCGGCCAGACCCCGCAGGCCGACTTCCGCGAGCTGGGCAAGGCCGTGATGGCCACCTGTCCGTTCGTGAAGCACTTCGTGCAGTTCTCGAAGCCCGACGAGACCCTGCCGGGCGCCGTGAACGCCTTCGCGCTCGGCGCCGAGGCCAAGGCACTCGCCGAGCAGGCGGTCGCCGCCGGGTCCGGCACCGGGCTCCTGGCCCAGTACGCAAAGGCGCGCGCCGCCACGGTCGAGACCGACGGCTGCCTGGTCATCTTCACGACCGGCTCCACCGGCTACCCCAAGCCCGCGCTCCTCAGCCACCGCGCCATCACGTGCCAGAACATGTGCCTGGGCGCGGCCTTCGAGATCCAGGACGGCGCGCGCATGCTCGTGAACCTGCCGCCCTCGCACGTGGGCTGCCAGACCGAGCAGCTCATGACGCCGGTCTTCTACGGCGGCACGGCCGTCATCCTGCACCTCTTCGACGCGGCCAAGTCGCTGAAGGCCATCCAGACGTACAAGGTCGACTCGTTCGGGCAGATCCCCGCGCTCTTCAACCTGCAGTGGCGCCTGCCCGACTACGACGCCTACGACCTGTCGAGCCTGAAGTTCGCGCTGTACGGCGGGCAGCAGGTGTCGCGGCAGTTCCTCGAGAAGCTGGCGTCCATGGCCCCCGGCTTCGGCACGGGCTTGGGCCTGACCGAGACCGCCGGCTTCTGCACGTACTCGCCGCTGAACGGCACGGTCGACGACATCCTGGCCGGCGTCGGCTACGACATGCCGGTCTACCCGCTCGGCATCCGGCGCCCCATGAAGAGCGACGGCACAGCCGGCGACGCGGTCCCGGACGGCGAGGTGGGCTCCATCTGCTTCAAGGGCCCCCAGACCTTCCTCGGCTACGTGAACAACGACGAGGCCACGCGCAAGACGGTCTCGACCGACGGCTGGGTCTACACGGGCGACCTGGGCTTCAAGGATGCGAAGGGCCTGCACTTCGCCGGCCGCGAGAAGTGGGTCATCAAGCCCAAGGGCTACCAGGTCTTCCCGGCCCAGGTCGAGGAAGGGCTGGCCAGCCTGGCCGACAAGGTGGGCATGGTGGCCGTGGTGGGCGTCCTGCACGAGGTGTTCAGCGAGGGCATCGTGGCCTTCGTCGAGAAGAAGCCCGGCGCCGAGCTGACCGTGAAGGAGCTCGAGGCCCACGCCAAGGAGCACCTGCCCGCCTACATGCGCCCGCTGCACTACGAGATCGTCGAAGCGGGCCAGTTCCCCCTGAACCGCGTGGCCAAGACCGACTACGTGCTCCTGTCCGAAAAGGCCAAGGCCATCGTCGAGGAGCTCCGCGCGCAGGGTGGCTGGGATCGCTAGCACGCGACCCCGCTTGACCCCGCCAACGGCGGGAGTATAAGGGCCCCCGGATCGCGCTCGGGTGCCCCATGGACTGGATCGTCGCTCTCTTCCGTGACCCCACCGTCGCCCACTCCGTCCTCACCTTGTCCCTGGTCATCGCCGGGGGCCTCGCGCTCGGCAACGTGCGCGTGCGGGGCATCAGCCTGGGCATCGGCGGGGTGCTCTTCGCCGGGCTGCTGCTCGGGCACTTCGGCCTGGCGCTCGACCAGCACACGATGGAGTTCGTGCGCGAGTTCGGGCTCATCCTGTTCGTGTACGCCACGGGGTTGCAGCTCGGCGGCGGCTTCTTCTCATCGCTTCGGCGGCAGGGCCTGGCGCTGAACCTGCTGGCGGTCGGCATCGTGGTGGGCGGCACCGCGCTGGCGCTCGGTCTGGCGACGCTGTTTCTGGTACCGCTGCCGACGCTGGTGGGCCTCCTGTCGGGCGCCGTGACCAACACGCCCGGCATGGGCGCCGCGCAGCACGCGCTGGCCGAAGGTGGCGCCGGGGCCGACGCGACCCAGATGGTGGGCCTGGGGTACGCGGTGGCCTACCCCTTCGGCATCATCGGGACCATCACGGCCCTCTTGATCCTGAAGCGCCTGTTCCGCTTCGATCCCGTGAAGGAGGGCGCCGAGGTCGAGCGCCTGCAGTCCCTCAGCGCGAAGCCGCTGTCGCTCTGCAACCTCGAGGTGACCAACACGAACCTCGTGGGGCACACGGTCGAGCAGGTGATCGACCTGGCCGGGGGCGGGATCGCGGTCAGCCGGCTGGTGCGCGGCGACCGCCAGCTGCTGGCCACCGGGGACGTGGCGATCGAGGCCGGCGACGTGCTGCACGTGGTGGGCAGCGACGAGCGCATCGAGCGCCTGCGCCTGATCGCGGGCCGCGTCAGCGAGCGCGACCTGCCGGCCATGCCGAGCGTCATGACCGTGCGGCGCGTGGTGGTCACCAAGGGCGGGCACGTGGGCCGCTCGCTCGAGGACGTCGACCTGGCGGGACGGTACGGCGTGGTCGTCACGCGCGTCATCCGCGCGGGCGTCGAGTTCTCGCCCACCCGCTCGATGAAGCTGCAGTTCGGCGATCGCCTGAACGTGGTCGGGTCCGAGTCCGCCATCGAGCGCGTGGCCCACGAGCTGGGCGACGAGGTCAAGGAGCTGGACCGCGCGCAGTTCGTGCCGATCTTCCTGGGGATCGCGCTGGGCGTCCTGCTCGGAAGCATCCCGGTGGCGTTCCCCGGCGTGCCGGCGCCCGTGAAGCTGGGCCTGGCCGGCGGTCCGCTGCTGGTCGCCCTGATGATGGGGCGCATCGGCAAGGTGGGCCCCTTCGTCAGCTACGTGCCGAACGCCGCCAAGAAGGCCCTGGCCGAGCTCGGCATCGCGCTCTTCCTGGCGTGCGTGGGCGTCTCGGCCGGCGCGCGCGTGGGGCAGGTGCTGATGACGGCCGACGGGCTCATGTGGCTGGGCCTCGGCGCGCTCATCACCTTCGTGCCCATCATGATCATCGGCATCATCGGGCGCAGCCTGCGAAAGCTCGACGCCTCGTCGCTGTACGGCCTGCTGGCCGGCTCCATGACCGACCCCCCCGCCCTGGCCTATGCCGGCCAGCTGGTCGGCAACGACACGCCCTCCATCGCGTACGCCACCGTGTACCCCCTGACCATGCTGCTCCGCGTGGTGCTGGCGCAGGCGGTGGTGATGTTCGGGATGGGCTGACGCAAGGGGTTGCGCGAGCGCAAGCAAACCGGTACCAATGGTGCATGCGTAAGCGACTTTTCCTTCTCTTGCTGTGCCTGCCGGGCCTGGCCCTCGCGGCGGCGCCCGAGGCCGGACCCTCCCCTGCCCCTTCGCCCTTCGCCGCCCTGGCCGCGGCCGCGCGTCCGGGCATCGTAACCGTACGCGGGTACGACAAGAACGAGGTGCTGCTGCGCACGCGGCCGGGCTTCTTCGTGAACGACGTACACGTCGTCACCGTGCGACACCCGCTGATCGGTGCGCAGCGGGCCGAGGTGGTGCTGGCCAACGGCCGCGTGCTCCCGGTGGCCGCGCTCGACGCCGAGGACGCCGCCCTCGACCTGGTGTTGCTGCGGGTGACCACGACCGACGATCCGGTGCAATTCGGCGCCGGTGGCGAAGCCCGGCGGCCCCTGACGTGGGCCGGCAAGGAGCCCGCAGCGGGCGACCTGGTGATCGTGGTCTCCGACGAGCGCGACGGCGCGGCGCAGGTGAGCGCGGGCACGCTCGCGGAGTACAAGACCATCCCGGGGCTCGGGCCCGTGCTGGCCATCGACGCGGCCGTGTCCCCGCGCCGCGAGGGCAGCCCGGTGCTCACCTACGACGGGAAGGTGCTGGGCGCGACCAGCGTCGGGTACGACGGGGGGCGCCGCCGGACGGTCGCGTTCGTCACGACCCGCCTGGCGCAGCTGGTGGCCAGCGAGCCCATCTCGGTAGCGCTCTGGAGCAACCAGGCCCAGGGTGGCATCGCGAAGGCGGGGACCGACCTGTACGGCACCGCGCGGGCGGCGCTCGCGGCCGGCAGCCTCGAGCTGGCCCTGGCGCGGCTCGAGCAGGCCGTGATGAAGGCCCCCGGCCACCACGACGCCTGGCTCACCCTGGGCGTGGTCCTGGCCCGCCTCGAGCGCTGGGACGAAGCGGTCGAGTGCTTCGAGCGCGTGGTGCGCCTGTTTCGCGATCACGCCGAGGCCCAGACCAACCTGTGCCTGGCGCTGACGCACCTCGAGCGATGGCAGGCGGCCCGGCCCCACTGCGACGAATACCGCCGGCTCGCGGCCGACGACGTCCGGGCGTTGTACCAGCAGGCCCTCGTCTCGGAGCACCTCGACCCGCCCGAGACCGCGCTGGCCGCGTACGAGGCCGTGCTCGCGGTGGAGCCGAAGCACCTCGAGGCGCTGTACCACGGCGCGACGCTGCTGCTGGCGCGCGGGCGCTACCCCGAGGCAGCCTTGGCGTTGCAGGCCGTCTGCAGGCAGGACGCGAACTTCCAGGACGCGCTCCGGCGGCTGGGCGACGCGTGGGAGGGCCAGGGAAAGCACCACGAGGCCACCGACGCCTACCGCAAGGCGATCGAGGTGCTGGGGCCCGACGCGACGACGTACACGCGCCTGGGGCAGGCGTGGATGGCCCTGAACCACGAGGGCAAGGCGCTCGAGGCCTTCGAGAAGGCGGCGCGCCTGCGGCCCTCCGAAGCCAAGACCTACTACGCGCTGGGGCAGGCCCTGGCGCACCTGAAGCGCCTCGATCAGGCGGCCACCATGTTCCGCCAGGCCGTGCGCCTGAACGAGGGCTTCGAGGCGGCGTGGTTCGAGCTGGGCGAAGTGCTGCGCGCGGCCGACAAGCTGGACGACGCCGGCCACGCCTACCAGCGCTGCCTGGACCTCGACGCGCGCCACGTGGGGGCCCTGTACGGGATGGGGCTCGTGTGCGTGGCCCGGGGCGAGCGCGACGCCGCCTGGGACCAGGTGCGACGCCTCGAGTCCCTGGACAAGGCGCGCGCCCGCGACCTCGCCGACCGCATCGTCCAGTAGGCCCGCGATGGATCGCGCGCCCGGATCGTCACCGCCCGCCCGCCCCGCGCGTTTCGACTGGGGCCACCTGTACGATCGCGTGAGCCCGTGGACCTCGATGGTCTTCGGCGTGCTCGCGACCACGTTCCTGCCGTACGGGATGAGCTACGCCCCGGTGGCCGCCACGCTGGTGTTGCTCGCCTGGGCGCTGGCGGTGGTGCTGGCCCGCTGGCTGCCCGATCCGCCCGCCGATCGGCCCGAGCCGTGGCAGCGCTACCTGCTGCGGCGGTTCACGATCTACGCGGCCGCCAACCTGTTCCAGAACGTGCTCTTCTTCCTGGTGCCCGTGTGGTTCCGCTCGGCAACCTGGTCGTCGGCCAACGCCATCTTCCCCCTGCTGCTGGCCGGGATGGCCGTGTTCTCGTGCTTCGACGTGGCGTACCGCCGGCTGGTGCTCGACCGGCCGGTGCCGCGGGCCCTCACCAGCGGCCTGGTGCTGTTCGCGGCGCTGGTGCCCGCGCTCACGGTGGTCGTCACGGCCTCGCCTCGCGCGTACGTGGCGACGGCGGGAGCCCTGGCGACCCTGGTCGTGGCCGGCTCGCTGGTGGCGCCGAAGCGCCTGCGGCAGCCCGGCTCGCTCGGCCGGCTGCTCGTCATCGCGGGCGCCTGTGTGGGCGTGCTCACCTGGGCAGCGCCCTGGCTGCCCCCGGTCCCCGTCGACGGGCGCGCGGCCGGGGCTGGAACGGGCATCCACGAGCGCGAGTTGGTGGGCGCCGCCGAGCGCTTCGACGTCGGCGTCCCGCGGGTCGTGGCGCGCTTCGCGGTAGAGGCCCCGCGGCGGTACGAGCAGCCCATCCGCTTCCAGTGGAGCCACGACGGGCAGCCCGTGGGCGAGCCCCTCCCCGCGCACATCGTGGGCGGACGCGCCGGGGGGTTCCGCACCTGGAGCCGCCACAAGGCCCCCGGCGCGGGCGCGTGGCAGGTCGATCTCGAGACCGACGGCGGCCAGCTGATCAGCCGGGTGCAGTTCACCGTGGGGCCCCCGCCCGAGCCGCTGGACCGACTGGCGCTGCCCGGGGTGACCACCGTGCTGCTGCTGGTGCTCGCGTCGTTCCTGGCGGGGCTGGTCGACGCCGTCGCGGGCGGCGGCGGGCTCATCCTGCTGCCCGCGCTGCTGCTCGGCCTGCCGGCGGTCACCCCCATACCGTGGGTCCTCGGCACGAACAAGGTGGCGGCCATGACGGGCACGACGGTGGCCGCGCTCCGCTATCTGCGCCAGGGCCTGGTGCGCTGGCGCGATCTGGTCCTCCCGGTGACCGCCGCGATGCTCGGCTCGGCGGCCGGCGCCGCGCTGGCGACGCAGCTCGACACGGCCTGGATGCGGCCCGTGATGGTCGTGCTCTTGTCCCTGGCGCTGGGCGTCACGTGGCTCAAACCCGAGCTCGGCGCGGCCCACCGCCCGCGCTTCGGCGCCAGGGTCGCCGCCGGGATCGCCACCGTGATCGCAGTGGCGGTGGGCGCCTACGACGGCTTCTTCGGCCCCGGCACCGGCATGATCCTGCTGTTCGCGGGCGTCTCGCTGCTCGGACACGACTTCCTGCGAGCCTCGGCGCTGGCCAAGGCGATCAACTGGGGCTCGAACGCCGCCGCCGTGGTGCTGTTCGTGTCGATGGGCGCCTGGTACCCCTGGCTGGCCCTGCTGCTGGCGCTCGGCAACGGCGTGGGCGGCCGACTGGGAGCCGGGCTGGCCATCGACAAGGGCAATCGCGCCATCCGCGGGCTGTTCGTGGCCGTCGCGGTCGTCCTGATCCTGCGGTTGGCCTGGCCGCTGCTCGACGCGTGGCTGCGCTGACGGCTTGCCACGGTCGAGCAACGGGTTGTCGCTTTCGGCGTGGACGCCTGGAGTCCACGCCGTGCGAGCGTCCGATAGCCGCTCGCGGGCTGCTGCAAGCGGTGTTCGTCGCGCCTTGTAAGGCTCCCGTCGCTGTGGCAGAATCCGTTCGATTTCATCGGCCAGGAGCCTCCCCGCCATGTCCGCCACCACCCGCACCGGCCTCGTCCTTTCTCGTATCGGCGCCCGCTACACGGGCGAGCCCTGGACCGTCACGCACGACCAGCTCGCGGCCTACGCCCTGGCCACCAACGACCCGAACCCGCGCTACACCGACGCCGCCCAGCCCGGCGGCGCGATCATGCCGCCGGTCTTCCCCGTGCGCGTCATCCGCGACCTGTTCTTCACGACCCTGCTCGACGGCGACAACGGCGTCGACATGATGCGCCTGGTGCACGGCTCGCAGGACATGCGCATCCAGCGCTGGCTGAAGGCCGGCGACGTGGCCATGCCCACCGCCGAGATCGTGGGCATGGAAGAGAAGGGCTCGGGCGACCTCTACACGGTGCGCTACGACGTCACGGTGAACGGCGAGGCCGCGGTACAGGCCACCAGCGGCTTCTTCATCCGCGCGCCCAAGTCGGCGCTGCCCCCCGACGCCAAGCCGGCCCCCAAGCCCGCGCCCGCGGCGCCCGTCGAGCCCCCGGCGCCCGATTTCCAGGGCCAGACCGAGGTCACGCCCGACCAGACGTATCGCTACGCGGCGGCGTCCGGCGACGAGAACCCCATCCACATCGACAACGACTACGCGGTGATGGTGGGCCTCGGCGGCATCATCCTGCAAGGCCTCTGCACCATGGCCTTCGCCTCGCGCGCGGTGATCCAGGGCGTGCTCGCCGGAGACCCCTCGCGCCTCACGCGCCTGTTCGTGCGCTTCACGAACCCCGTGCGGCCCGGCGACACCGTCACAACACGAGGGTGGCACGACGCGGCCAGGCCCGGCGTCGTCACGTTCGATTCGATCAACCAGGGCGGCAAGCGCGTCCTGGATCAGGGGTTAGCCGAGTTCCTCGGTTGAGGAGATCACCATGGGCGAGTTCGACGGAAAGATCGCGATCGTCACGGGCGGCACGCGCGGCATCGGCGCGGCCATCGCGAAGAAGCTGCTGGCCGAGGGCGCCCGCGTGGTCGTCACGGGCCGCAAGCAACCCGCCGTCGAGGCGGCCGCGCTCGTGCTGGATCCGACCGGGGAGCGCTGCGTCGGCCTCGCGGCCCACAACGGCGAGGTCGCCAGCCTCGAGGCGTTGGTGCAGGCCACCCTGGCCCGCTTCGGCCGCATCGACCTGCTGGTCAACAACGCGGCCACCAACCCGCACTTCGGCCCGATCCTCACCTGCGACGAGGGGGCGTGGGACAAGATCTTCGCGGTCGACCTGAAGGGCTACTTCTTCCTGGCGCGGATGGTGGCCGACCACCTGATCGAGCGCAAGGCCGAGGGCGCCATCGTCAACGTGTCGTCGATCGTGGGGCTGCGCCCCGACATGGCCATCGGCATCTACGGCGTGGCCAAGGCCGGGGTGGTCGCGCTCACGAAGACGGCCGCCGCCGAGTGGGGCACTTACGGCATCCGCGTGAACGCGGTGGCGCCGGGCGTCATCCCCACCAAGCTGTCGCAGATGATCGTCGAGACCCCCGAGATCCGCGCCGAGGTCGAGCGCAAGACGCCGCTGGGCCGGCTGGGCGAGGTCGACGAGGTGGCCGAGGCCGTGGCCTTCCTGCTCTCGCCGCGCGCCAGCTACACCACCGGGCACGTGCTCACGGTCGACGGCGGCACGGCGTTGTATTGAGAATGGATGGAAAATGGTAATACCGTCCCCCAAGATCGTCAAGATCGTAAGACCGACCCCATGAAGCGCATGAGGCGACGGACGTTCCTCGAGATCGCGCTGGTGCTGGGGGCCGGGCTGGCCGCCGGCGAGCGCGCCGACCTGCGCTGGTCCGAGGCCGAGGGGCTGCCGGGCCTGCGCGTGCGCCTCGACGGGCTGGCCCGCCTGGCCGGCGAACCCGGGGCGCGGCTCCGCATCGTCGACAGCTGCGAGGGAGGAGTGCGCGTGCTGCTCGATCGACCGCTGGCCGAGGTCGGCGACGAATGGCGCATCCCGGCCCTGCGCGATCGTCTGCCTGCCCCGAGCAAGGCCGAGGGGGTCGACGCGTTGCACGAGCTCGAGGCCCGCGTGGTCACGACCGACGAGCGCGTGCTCGCGCGCACCGACACCCCCCTCACCGTGCGCTTCCGCGCCCACCGGTTCTCGGTATGAGACGCCTCGCCGCCCTCCTCCTCGTGCTCCTGCTGGGGTCGCCGGCCCGCGCCAACGACTTCCCGCAGGCCAAGATGGACTTCCTCGACGTGAGCCAGGCGCCCAAGGTCACGGTCGGGTTCTCGTTCCTCACGAGCGACCTGAAGCCGGTCAAGGCCAAGTTCGTCGACGTGGTGACGCTGCTGCGCCACAAGGCGTCCGACGACCGCCGGGGCACCGAGGCGCGGCGCCTGGTCAAGGGCAAGCCGGTCGACAAGGCCGAGGACGGCGAGCTGCTCACGGCCGACAAGGCCGGGCGCCCGCTCGACGCGGTGCTGGTCGTGGCGGGGTACGGCAACTTGGCGTTCACCGAGAGCGAGCTCGGCACGGGGCTCCGCGACGCCGTCGAGCTCGTCCTGAAGAAGTTCCCGAAGAGCGGGCGGTTGAACGTGCTGTGGTACAACGACCTGCTCTGGAGCCGCGTGATGTCCGAGGGCCGCTCGGGCGAGCTCACGCGCCTGAACCCCGAGCAGAACCGCAAGCTGTGCCGCGAGGCCCGCCTCGACGAGTACAAGAAGGACCCGGCCGCGGCCCCCCCGAAAGACGACGAGGGACCCAAGGGCCCGGCGTGCGGCCTGTACGCCGACGACGGCCAGACGGCCAAGATCCTGCGCCACAAGGCGCGCTTCGAGGGCTTCTACCCGGCGCTCTTCGGCCTGCCCGACGCCTTCCCCGAGGGCATGCCGCCCGAGCACGGCAACAAGGCCAAGGAGGGTTACCGCGCCGACGACGAGGCCGCGCAGGCACCGACCCCCGACGCGTTCGACGAGGCCGTGCAGAGCCTGCTGCTCTACTCGACGCCCGACGCGCCCAAGGCCATCCTGCTGATCTCCGACGGCCGCGACGGCTCGACCGAGGCGCTCGACCTGTGGCGCACGCGCTGGAAGGAGACCTGCCGCGAGAAGGGCGGGCGCGAACCCGAGGTGGCCGCCTGCCTGCAGGCCGAGGAGACCCGCTTCCTCACCACCCGCGAGACCTTCTTCGCGAAGAAGGTGACCACCTGGCTGCCCCTGCTGCGGGCCGCCAACATCCGCGTGTTCGCGGTGGGCCTGCCGACCGGCTCGCCCTTCGAGCTCGAGCGCCTGCGCACCCTGGCGCAGCTGACCGGCGGCACGTACCGGGCCGCCACCGACCTCGAGTCGCTGGCCGCCGCCACCGCCTCGCTGGCCGGCGAGCTGACCGACCAGTTGGTGGTCACGTTCACCGATCCCGAGGCCACGCCCGAGCGTCGGCTCGGCTACTCGGTCAAGCTCGAGGCCTCGCGCCGCACCTTCGGCACGCAGCCCCTGTTCGCCACGGTGCCCTACCGCGCGACCGGGTTGAAGGCGGTGGCGCTCTCGAAGCTCGACTGGCTGAAGTCCAAGGTGGGCTCGCCCTGGCACTGGGTCATCGTGGTCGTGCTGGCGATCGTGGTGCTCCTCTTGCTGATCCTGGTCGTGAAGAAGGTGGTCGACCTCGTGAAGGGGCTGGTCAAGAAGGCCAAGGGCGCCGCCGAGGGCGCGGCCAAGGGCGCCAAGGGGAGCCTGCCGAAGGCCCCCAAGCCCCCGGCCGGCCTCAAGCCCCCGGCCGGCGTGAAACCGCCCGCCGGCGTCAAGCCTCCCGACCCCAAGAAGCTGAAAGCGTGGCGCCCATGAGCCCCCTGAAGGCGCCCGAGCGCCCCTCCATCCTCATCTGCGGCGAAGAGATCGAGCTGGCCGGCGACGTGAAGGTGGTGCGCTTCAAGGAGAACCCCGAGTGGTCCTACGAGGCCGCGCGGGCCAAGCACCCGGAGTTCCGCTACTTCTACCCGCGCCTCGACAAGGACGCCCAGCCGGTCACCGACCTCGCGCGCCTGAAGGACGCCGTCAACAAGATCGTGCTGCACACCGACGTCGCGCACAGCGCCGCCGATTGCTTCCGCATCCTGGTCGAGGAGGGCCTGTCCAGCCACTTCATCATCGACTGGGACGGCACCATCTACCAGACCTGCGACCCCATGCACACCACGCTGCACGCAGGCGAGGTCAACCGCTTCGCGATCGGCTTCGACCTGAACAACGTGCTGCCGAACCTGGCCGCCAAGGGCTACTCGAGCGTCACCTACGCGGGCGAGATGGCGAACGTGCCCGGCGTCACGGGCATCGACGACCCCCAGAGCCCCTTCTACCGACCCCGCGGCACCAAGCGCAAGGTCATCAACCGCATCGAGTGCATGTCGTACGGCTACTGCGACGCGCAATACACCGCGCTGCTGGCCGTGTTGAAGGCCCTCTTGAAGGTCATGCCCAACATCAAGCCCTACCCGCCGATGGACGAGTCGGGGCAGGTCATCCTGGGCGTCATCGACGACTTCCTGGGCTTCGCGGGCATCATGGCCCACTGGCACATCTCGGCCACGCGCTGGGACCCCGGCCCCGAGTTCGACTGGGACCGCATGGTGGCCGGCCTGGCCGAAGAGCACAACTCGTTCCCGTTCCTGCTCGAGGAACGCCAGAACATCGCGACCCTCATGGCCCGCGACAAGGTCGAAAAGGCCGCCGAGGGCTACTTCGCGAACACCGAGCACGGCCAGGGCGGCTACTACCCCATCGGCCTGTACCAGAACTGGCACGACGGGGTACACCTGCACCCGCCTGAGCGCGCCGAGGTGCTGAACATGATGGACGGCACGCTGGTGGCCGCCCACTTCGCGAAGAAGGACACGCTGCTCGGCTCCAACAACTTCGTGCTGCTGCGCCACGACATCGAGCTGCCGTCGGTCTCGAGCGCGGGCAAGGCCTCGCGCAAGACGCTCAAGGTCTTCAGCCTGTACATGCACCTGTCGCCCATGGGCCTCGAGGCCGGTCCCGAGGCGCCCCCGTGGCTGCAGCACCTGCACCGCGTCGACACCGGCGAGGGCGCAGGCCAGGCCTCGGGCATTGCGGCCCCCTCGACGGGGCTCGGGGCAGGCGACAAGAAGCCGAAGGACGACGACGAGGCCGAGGACGACGACGAGCGCCTGGCGTTCGAGACGCGGCGCACCGAGTTCCCCTTCCTCGAGGTGGGCAAGGGCCTGTACGCCTTGAAGCAGGGCCACGTGGCGCTCTTCCCGTTGGAGGAGGACCTGCGCCTCCGCGTGGCCTCGAACGAGCGCATCGGCTGGGCCGGGCAGTACGGCGAGGAGGCCGACCGCGAGCCGTTGTTGCACGTGCAGGTGTTCACCGACGACAGCTGGCGCGACGGCATCGACATGAACCGCCACGGTGACTTCTGGGTCGAGCTCGAGGAGGACCTGAAGGACGACCTGGTGGTCGACAACGAAGAGATCCTGCAGATGATCGCACCGCGGGCGCAGCGACTTCGACTGCGCCGCAACGGCCGGGTCGCGCTGAAGCCTTCCGAGATCGAGGACTTCTTCTCGGATCCCGACTCCGGAGCCAAAGCCTACCTGCGCAAGGCCATCGTGCGTCACATCTCCGAGTGGTCCTCGGGGGTCAACTGGGTCACGGCGCTCTCGAAGGGCCAGGGCTGGCAGGCGCTCATCGAGTCGGTGCAGGAGTGGACCGACCAGGACGGGAACTTCGTCAGCGGGTTCTTCATGGACGAGATCCGGAAGTTCCTGCCGTTCGTGTGGCTGACGGAGGACGTGTCCAAGCACATCGGGCTTGAAGCGTCCGAGGGCATCGTGTACACGTTCCACCCGATCTACTTCTTGATGTGGCTCACGTTCCGCTCGGCGCAGCGCATCCAGGTGCTGTCGTCGGGCAAGACGGAGGCCGAGCTCCGCGAAGCCTACAAGAAGGAGATGGCGGCGCTCGAAGACGCCCGTAGATTACGGATCCGTGACGAGAACGCCGAGAACTTCGCCGAGGGGACGATCGCGTGGGATCTTGACACGGTCGAGGCCACGCCCGATGAAGTGATGGAAGAGTTGAAGCAGATCCGCTTCCCCGACCAATGGCGGGTGGAGGAGGGAAACGATGAGTAGGCCGGCGCTGTTCCTGTTCACCCTGGTGGTGCTGCCGCTGGTGGCGCGGGCCCAGGCGCCCGATCCGTCGTCCATGTCCGAGAACGAGCGCAAGACCAAGGCCGGGCAGTACTACCAGGACGCCCAGGCCGCCTTCGACGACGAGCGCTACGACGAGGCGGTCACGCTGTTCCGCATGGCCGACCGCATGATGCCGGCGGCCGTCATCGACTTCAACATCGCCAAGGCCTTCGAGCGCCAGTCGCGCTACGAGGACGCCATCAAGTCGTACGAGTCCTACCTGAAGCGCTACCAGGACGCCAACGGCGTGCTGCCGCCCGACGGGCTCGACGTGCAGAAGACGGTGGCGTTCCTGAAGCAGTTGTCACGCAAGGAGCTGCCCGAGGTGCTGATCGAGTCGGATCCGCCGGGCGCCAACGTCTACCTGAACGACCCCGACCACGCCAAGATCCTGGGGCAGACGCCCTACACGGCGCGGCTGGCCAAGGGCGCGTACGAGGTGTCCCTGGCGGCCGACGGCTTCGCGCCGCTCACGAAGACCATCGACGTCAGCGCCGAGGCGCCCGCCAAGTTCGTGTTCAAGCTCGAGAAGATCGTCCACGTCGGCACCCTCGAGGTGGGCGTCAACATCAAGGGCGCGCGCATCTACCTGGACGGCAAGGTGGTGGGGCTGTCGCCGCTGCCGCCGACCAAGGTCGAGCCGGGCGAGCGCCAGGTCGTGGTCGAGAAGGACCAGTACACCACCTACCGCGCCATGGCCAAGGTCACCACCAACGAGACCACCAAGGTCTCGGTCACGCTGTACCTCGAGAACCCGCCGTCGTCGTGGCGCTCGTACGTGGGCTGGCCGCTGGTGTCGGTGGGCGTGCTCGGCATCGGCGCCGGCATCGCGTTCTGGCAGTTGGCCGACCGCGAGTACAACACCACCGACAAGTTCAAGAAGTACCAGCTGTTCCAGAACCTGGGCTACGGCCTGGGCGGCGGGCTCGTCGGCGCGGGCTTCGGCTTCCTGATCTGGGAGTGGGCGCGCGACTCGATCAACGAGGCCGACAAGATCGGGGTGAACAACCTGTACCTGCTGCCGAGCCCCGGCGGCGTGACGATCGGAGGAGGCTTCTGATGCGCACCATGACGATCCTCCTGTTGCTGGCGGGCTTCGCGGGTTGCGCCAAGGGCAAGGACCCGCCCGCGACCACCGAGATGGTCTTCTTCCGCGGCACCGCGGCGAACGATCCCCTCGAGTACGTCTTCGGCGACGCCGAGGGCTGCCCCAAGCCGCAGTGCATCGAGGGCGCGACCGTCAGCGAGGTCTTCCCCACCGCGCCGGCCAAGCTCGCCGCCTTCGCGCTCGACGAGCACGAGGTGACCAACCGCCAGTACAAGTACTGCGTCGAGATCGGCGAGTGCGACGACCTGCCGGGCTACAACGTCGACATCGCCAACATCGACTCGTACTTCAACAACGCCAAGTACGACGACTACCCGGTCGTGAACGTCAGCTGGAACATGGCCGCCGAGTACTGCGCGTTCATGGGCAAGCGCCTGCCCACCGAGCTCGAGTGGGAGTACGCCGTGCGCGCGGCGGGCAAGACCACGGGCGGCTGGCCCTTTGGCGCCACGGCCGAGGCGTGCCAGGGAACCACCATCAACACCGTCTACTGCGGCGGCAAGGACAAGCCCACGCCCGTGATGGGCGCGAGCGACGACGCCATCGCCATCGACGGCGTGGGCACCGTCTACGACCTCATGGGCAACGTGTCCGAGTGGATGAACCACGGCGTCGACACCTACATCACGTGCGCCAAGGACGACGCCTTCGTGGCCCAGTGCGCGGCGGGCTGCGAGGCCGACTGCCCGGACCCCCTCGACGACGCCCAGGCCGCCGCCGACTGCCGCAACGACTGCCGGCGCTGCGACTACTGCAACCCCGAGGCGACCACGCCCGGCCGCGACGACTGCTTCATGGTGTGCGGCGACCTGGCCATGTGCGTCAAGCTGCCCGAGTCCGCGTTCATCCCGCCCACGTACGCGTTCGGCGCCGACCAGCGCAAGATGTACCGCGGCGGCAACTTCCACGTCAGTGAGGACGAGCCCGACGCCTCGTCGTACGGCGTGTGCACCCTGCGCAGCTCGTCGCGCAACAAGCGCATGACCAACACCGAGTCCACGTCGTGGCTCGGCTTCCGCTGCGCCATGGATTTGTAGGGGTCAGGTCTCCACACTTGACACTTGCGGCCCCCGACGTCCTGCTCGTCACCGGCGATCCCGACATCGACCACCCGTCGTTCCCCGCGAACCTGCTGAAGCGCTGGCTCGAGGCGAACGGCTTCTCGGTGGGCCTCGTGGCGCGGCCCGACGTGTCGACCCCGGAAGGTGTCGCGGCGCTCGGACAACCCCGCCTGTTCGCTGGGGTGACGGCCGGGGCGTTGGACTCGATGGTGGCCAACACGACCGCCTTGAAAAAGCGACGCTCCGACGATCCCTACGGCCCCGACGGCAAGGCGGGGGGGCGGCCCGATCGCGCCGTGACGGTGTACACGAACCTGCTACGGCGGGCCTTCGGCAAGGAGCTGCTGGTGGTCGCCGGGGGGCTCGAGGCCAGCCTGCGCCGCTTCGCCCACTACGACTTCTGGAGCGACCGCGTCCGGCGGCCCCTGCTCTGCGACTGCGGCGCCGACGCCCTGGTGCACGGCATGGGCGAGGTGCCCATCCTCGAGCTCGCGCGGCGCCTGGCCCCCTTCGCCGAGCGCGGCGAGCCGGCCTCCCGCGACCTCCGCCTGGCCGCGCTGCGAGGCACGCCGGGGCTGGTCCTGAAGGAGCCGAAGAGCGCCCCGCCTCCGCCCGACGCGCTCGCCCTGCCGTCGACCGAAGAGGTCGCCGCCGACCCCGCGACGCACGCCCGCGCCTTCCGGCTCCAGGAGCAACACCGCGAGCGCGTGCTGACGCAGGAGGCCGGCGGCCTGCGGGTAGTCTCGTGGCCCGCGGCCGGGTCCACGCCCGAGCTGGTCGATCGCGTCTACGGACTGCCCTTCTCGCGGAACCCGAGCCCCGCCTACGGGCACGCGCGCTTCCCCGCCCTGGAGCAGGTGCGCTTCTCGGTCACCAGCCACCGCGGCTGCTTCGGCGGCTGCGCCTTCTGCGCCATCGGCGCACACCAGGGCAAGGCCGTGGCCAGCCGCAGCGCCGCGTCGGTGCTGGACGAGGTGCGACACATCGCGCGGCACCCCGACTTCCACGGCACCATCCCCGACGTGGGCGGCCCCACCGCCAACATGTACGGCCAGGGCTGCACGCGCGCCGAGGGACCCTGCGACCGGCCGTCGTGCCTGTGGCCGAGCCGCTGCCGGCACCTGGGGACCGATCACGAGCCCTACCGGCGCCTGCTGGCCGAGGCCGCGCACGTGCCGGGAGTGAAGCACCTGTTCGTGACCACCGGCGTCCGCATGGATCTTGCCCTGCTCTCGGAGCCCTTCCTGTGCGACCTGGCGCGCCACTACACGAGCGGCCAGCTGAAGGTGGCGCCCGAGAGCGTGGCCGCCGCGGTGCTGGCCGCCATGCGCAAGCCCGAGGGCAACGACCTCGAGGCCTTCGCGAAGGCGTTCGCGCGCGAGTCGAGGCGCGCGGGCAAGACGCAGTTCGTGCTGCCCTACTTCATCGCCGCGCACCCCGGCAGCCGCCTCGAGGACATGCTCGAAGTGGCCCTGCTGCTGCACCGCACGGACCTGCGCGTCGAGCAGTGCCAGATCTTCACGCCCACCCCGGGCACGGCCGCCACCGTCATGTACGCCACCGGGCTCGATCCCATGACCCTGAAGCCCGTGTTCGTCGAGCGCGACCCGCACCGCAAGCAGGTCCAGAAGGCGCTGATCCTGTACCGCGAGCCGGCGAGCGCGCCGCTGGTGCGCGAGGCGCTGAAGGAGCTCGGGCGGATGGACCTGGTGACGGTGCTCCGACCGGGGCGGTGATCGTCGCTCCGCTCCGCGATTTGTCTTGGCGACGCAACTGCCCTACACTCCAGGCAAGTCCACGTTCGAACAGGCGACCTCGTGCGTGTGTGCCCCGACTGTGATCGACGCGGTGCCGACGAGATTTGTCCGGAGTGCGGCACGCGGACGCTGATCGAGGCGCCCTCGGACCCCGGCATCGACCCGCTGATCGGGCGCGCGTTCGAGAACCGCTACCGCCTCGACGCGCTGATCGGCCGCGGGGGCATGGGCGCCGTCTACAAGGCCACGCAGATCACCATGAACAAGGTGGTGGCCGTCAAGGTGCTGAAGCCCGAGCTGGCGGCGAGCACCGAGGCCGCCAAGCGCTTCCACCGCGAGGCCAGGGCCGCGAGCGCGCTGTCGCACCCGCACACCATCCGCGTGATCGACTTCGGCCAGACCCCCGAGCGCGAGCTGTACCTGGCCATGGAGTTCCTGGACGGCAGGCCGCTGGCCGAGGTCATGAGCGCCGAGGGTCGGCTGCCCCTGGACCGCACGCTGAAGATCGCGGCCGAGATCGCCTCGTCGCTGGTCGAAGCCCACGAGCGGGGCCTGGTCCACCGCGACCTGAAGCCCGAGAACGTCATCCTGCAGGACGTGGCGAACGATCCCGACTTCGTGAAGGTGCTCGACTTCGGCATCGCCAAGTTCCTGACCGGCAGCTCGGGCGACTCGGCGGTCACGCGCACGGGCGCCGTGATCGGCACGCCGCAGTACATGGCCCCCGAGCAGGCACGGGCGTCGCGCGCGCTGACCACGGCCTCCGACGTGTACTCGCTCGGCGTCGTGATGTACGAGATGCTCTCGGGCCTGACTCCCTTCACGGGCGACTCGCCCGTCGACGTGCTCATGGCCCACGTGACCGATCCGGCGCCGCCGCTGCCCTCGGACCTGGACGTGCCCGACGACGTGCGCGCCCTGGTGGCGCGCCTGCTGGCCAAGGAGCCCGAGCACCGGCCGAGCGCGGCCGAGGTCGCCCGCGAGTGCGAGGCGATCCGCGAACGCGAGCGGGCGCTGTCGTTCCTGGCGACGGCGGGTGCGCGCACGGCAGCGGTAGGGGAACCGTCGACGCCGACGCCGCCCACCGGGGGCCCGCCCGACGGGGGCACCGAGTCCGTCGAGTTGGAGCTGCCGCGCTCGCGCGGTCGCAGCGCGCTGTTCGTGCTGGCAGGAGGCCTGATGCTGGTGACGGCGGCCGTGCTGCTCGCGGTGTGGCTGACGCACGACGTGCCGCCGCCGGAGACCGCGGCCGCCCGCCCCGTGACGCCGGAGCCGGCCGCGGCCGCGCCCGCCGCCCCCGAGCCCGCGGCCGCGTCCCCGGCGAGCCCCGAGGCGACCCCGCCGACGCCCGCCCCGAGCCCCGCGCCGAGCCCCGCGCCGAAGCCCGCTTCCACGCCCACCGTCGAGACGCCGGCGCCGGCGGTCGCGACCCCGAAGGCGAGCGAGCCGGCGCCGAAGGCCGCGCCGGCGCGCGTCAAAGGGCCGAAGCCCACCGCGCCGGCGACCCGGAGCGCGGTGCCCGAGCGGACTCCGGCGGTCTGGTGAGGAGGAAGCGGCGAATGCTACGAATCGTGGCGCTGTTGCTGGCCTTGGTGGTAGCGGTCCCGGTCACCGACGCGGCCGACGGGGCCGCCGTGCGCGGCCGGAAGATGTCGCTCGACGCGGTCGAGTTGGCGCGCGCAGGCCGGCACGCCGAGGCCATCGCCCTGTTCGAGCAGGCCTACACGCTGACCCACGACGCGATGATCCTCTACAACATCGGGCAGGTGGCCGCCCGCATGGGCAACCTGCCGCGGGCGCGCGAGTCGCTGGAACGCTTTCTGGCCGACGAGCAGGACGCTGAGTCCCTGGAGCGCGGACAGAAGGCGCTGGCCGACGTGCTGGCGCGCTGGCCCGGCGCGGTGCGTGTGACCTCCGAGACCGTCGGCGCGCTGGTCGAGATCGACGGGACACCGGCCGGGACAACGCCCCTCGCGGGGCCGCTGGAGCTGACGCCGGGGGCGCACACGGTGAGGCTGACGGCGCCCGGCAAGGTCGCCAGCGAACGACCGATCACGGTCACCGCGGGCAAGGGCCTCGACGTGCCCGTGACGCTGGTCGACCTGCCGCCCCGCCCGACGGTCCTGGCGCCGCTGCCCGGAGCCACGCCCCCGGCCGACCCTCGGCCCCGTGCGGCCGCGAACGACCTGTCGGGGCGCTCCGGCACCCTCCAGCGCAAGGGCCTGTCGACGCTCGATTGGGTGCTGATCGGCACGGGAGCGGCCCTCCTGGTGGGCGGCGCCATCGTGGCGGGCGTGCTGCTCGCCAACGGGGGGAGCGACGCGCCCGACGCCGACGGGGTGTTCCAGATGACGAAGCCGCTGGAGGTGGCACGATGAGCGCCCTTCGCTGCGCGCGCGCGTTGGCGGGGCTGGCGTTGGCGCTCGGCCTGCTCACGGCCTGCAAGCCCGGCGTCGGGGGCCTGTACCTGTCGGTGGCGGCCGAGCCGGGCACAGGGCCGGCCACGACGCTGGTCCTGCGCGCCCTGGTCGAGGCCGACGGCGGCGACCTGCGCTTCGAGCAGACCTACGACGTCACCGGTCGCGACCTGGCGACCGAGCCCTACGTGATCCAGGTCGAGGCCGAAGGGTTCGCCGACGGGACGGTGGCGCGCGTCTCGGTGGTCGCGTTGAACGGCGGGGACGCGGTGGCCGCGTACGGCGGTCGACAGATCGTATCGGCCGAGCGCGTGGTCGACGTGGTGCTACAGGCGCGGGACGCGGCCTGCGACGGCGACGGCGACGGGTACGACGCGTGCGAGCGCGCCGACTGCTGCCCGGTCGACGAAGCGACCGACTTCTCGGACTGCGACGACGCGAACGCCGCCGCGCACCCCTTCGCCGAGACGGCCGCGTGTCGCGCGTGCGGCTCGGGATGCGGAGTCACAGACGGGGACGACGCGTCCGACGGCGACCTGCCCCCGGACGTACCGGACGACGCCGCGGACGCCGCCGCCACGGACGCCGCCGACGGGGGGCCGACCGACGCCGCCGAGGATCGGTCCGACGCGGCCGAGGCGACCGACGTCGCGCCCGAGCACGCCGACGCCCTGCCCGACGCCGAGGTCGCCGAACCGGACGAGACGATCGAGGTCGGCGACACGACCGAGACGGCGGACGGCGCCGACGCCCCGGACGCCTGCCTGCCCGATTGCGGCGGCAAGGCTTGCGGTCCGGACGGCTGCAGTGGAAGCTGCGGCGGATGCCCGGCCGGCAAGGACTGCGTCGACGGCGCGTGTACCTGCGTCGACCTCTGCGGCCCCGTGGGCGCGAAGGAGTGCACGGACGCCACGCACTTCCGCACCTGCGGCGACCCCGACGCCGACACGTGCCTAGAGTGGAGCCCGGAGAGCGCCTGCACGGCCGGCGACACCTGCCAACTCGGCGGCTGCGACTGCCTCCCGTCGTGCGCGGGCAAGGCGTGTGGCGACGACGGGTGCGGAGGCTCGTGCGGCGGGTGCGCGAACGGCAAGACGTGCACCGCCGGGCAGTGCGTCTGCGCCGGGACCACCGACAACGACTGCGACAACGTCGACGACGACTGCGACGGGCAGACCGACGAGAGCTACCTGCCCGTGAGCACCGCGTGCGGCACCGGGGCGTGTGCGGCCACGGGGATCACCTCGTGCGCGAACGGCGTCGTGCAGGACTCGTGCACGCCCGGCGAACCCGCGGCCAGCGAGGCGCGCTGCGACGGCACCGACGACGACTGCGACGGCGCGACCGACGAAGGCTGCGACGACGACGGTGACGACTACTGCGACGAGGCCATGATCGTGATCGGCGCGCCCGCCGCCTGCCCCAAGGGCGCCGGCGACTGCTACGACCAGAACGTGCAGGCGCACCCGGACCAGCAGGGCTGGTTCGCGGTCGATCGCGGCGACGGCAGCTACGACTACGACTGCTCGTCCTCCGAGGAGCGCGAAAAGACGACGCTCGGCTCGTGCCAGTACCTGGTCCTCGACTGCAAGCTCGCCGAGCAGGGCTGGGACGACGGCAGCATCGCGGCGTGCGGCGCGACCGAGGCGTGGCTGCAGGACTGCACGTGGCAAGTATCGTGCGGCCACCAGACCACGCCCATCAAGCAGCGTTGCCACTGACACCCCACGCACCCCGAGAGGCCCCCATGGCACACCACGCCTGCCCGCTCCCGATCGTCCTCGGCCTCGGCGTGGCCTTCGCCGCGCTCGCCGGCTGCTCGCCGTCGTTCTCGCCCCCGCTGATGAGCACCCACTTCGGCGCACCGGGCCGCCTCGCCCCCGACGAGGGCCACGTGGAGGCCACGGGCACGATGTGGGGCTCGTTCGGGGCCGGAGGCTCGCTGCCCCTGCCCGTGAACGCCGACCTGCGCCTCGAGGTGCGCGGTGACGCCCGGGTGGGCACGACCGACGGCGAGTGGGCCCTCGGCACGGTGGGCTTCCGATACACCGCCCGCGACCTCACGCACCGCGAGGATCCCGACGGCCAGGGCCTGTACGGCGACCTGGAGGGGGGGTTCGGGCTGGGCGTGGGCGGCGAGGCGAGCGCCGACGACGTGGACGACGACGGGCTGTTCCCGCACGACGCCATCGGCGGCGACTGGGACCGCGTGGCATTCGGGGGCTACCTTGGCGCGGGGCTCGGCTACCGGATCTGGAAGCCCTTCGCGGTGTTCGGTCGCGTGCGCGCGCAGGGCTCGGCCGCCCAGGGGCTGCCCGAGACCGTGTGGGGCACGGCCGTCGTGGGGCCCGACTTCACGTTCGGGCCGGTGCTCCTGTACCTGGCCGCCGGCTGGGGCGGCTACTGGAACGCTGAGGACGGCGTCATGGGGCCGCTCTTCGAGGGTGGCCTGGCGTACCGGTTCGAGACGGCGTGGTAGGCCCCTGCGGGGCGCGTCAATCGGCGCCCGACGAGGCGACGCACGTGCCCACCAGGCTGCACGGCGCCAGGCAGGGCGGATCGACCGTCGCGCAGGGCGGGCAGATCGTCTGGAGCTCGCACACCTCGGCCCACCCGCACTGCAGGTCGCTGGTGCAGCCGCTCGCGCACCCCTCGTCGACCAGGCCGTTGCAGTCGTCGTCCAGGCCGTTGTCGCACACCTCGGCGTCGGTGCATCCCGCGACGCAGGTCCCGGCGCGATCCGCCACCAGGCACCTGGCCCCGGGTGGGCACACGATGGCGCCCTGGCACGTCTGGTCGTCGGCACAGTCGCCGTCCGTCCAGCACGCGCCGTCCTTCAGCGCGCACACGCCCGTGCCGCACGGCGGTACGCCGATGACGCACCGGGCGGGCGCCCCGTCGGCGCCATACACGAAGGGCACGACGCACGCTTCCCACGCCTCGCAGTCGGCGTCGATGGCGCACGCCGTCGTGGCGGAGCAGCGGAACACGCACAGGGCCGCCTCGCACAGCCACGACCCCTCGCAGTCGACGGGCGGCGCGAGGCCGTCGCAGTCGGCGTCGGTGAGGCACGCGACGTCCCCGGGCTCCACCGGCTGGCAGATGGGATCGGTCGCGCCGGGCACCAACGCGACGGTGAGGAGCAGCCCCCCCAGGACCCCCGCGACCCGAAGGAAGTTCGGCGCGTGACTCATGGAGCCCTCCCGCGAGGTCGCCGTTGTGTACGATCCCAAGATAAGGGCCGACACCGAAATCGCTACGACGCAAGAGGCTTTTTTGGCATGTCGCGCACCCGGCGTACGCCGATCAGCGCGTCGCCCGCTCGATCGCCCACACGGCGAGCAGGGCCAGCCCCAGCCCGAGCGCCCCGTACACCACCGTGCCGATCCAGCCCGGCAGGACGTGAGCGTCGATCAGGGCCCGGCGAGAGAGCCCCGGGGGCAAGCCGTCCTGCGAGCCGGGAAGGAAGAGGGGGCGCGGCGAGTGGCCCCCCACGCTGACGCGCGTGCCCGCGATCGCGACGAGGATCCGCCGGTCGACCACGCCCACCGTCGCCATCGCCGGTTCGCCGCAGGCCGGGCACGGGACGACGTGGTCGTCGGTCTCCTGGCCCGCGTAGGCCTTGCCGGAGGTGACCAGCGTGTAGCGGCGGCGGCAGCGCGGGCAGCGTCCCCTGTCGATCCGGTGCATGCCGATGGCCCCCATCGCGAGCCCCTCGCCGTCCCCTCCCTGCCGTCCCCCAGCGGGCTCGGCCGAGCGGGCGGGCGTCCGAGCCCCATCGTAACCGTTCGGCCCGTCTGTGCGCCAGCAGGGACCAGCGAGGGTTCGACCTCGTTCGCGAACGGGAAGGCCTGGCATACGAAGAAGACAGGAGCCGCGGGCGTCTCGCAGCGTCCGTCGCCGCGTTGGTTCGCTGCCGGTATCTCCGTGCACCCGGCTCGTCACCATCGCGAGCTTCTCGCCGCCCTCCCCTACGTCGACCGCCGCCTCCGAGCCCTGCGCGACGTCGCCCGCGATCAGGCGCCTGGCGAGCTCGCTCTCGACGCCTGCTGGATGGCGCGCTTCAGGGGCGGGGCCCCGAAGGCCGGGTCGAAGCCCCTCTCGGCCAGGAAGGCTCGCGCCGCGGGGGTGAGGTCGAGGGCCAGGTCGCGCGAATGCACCGGATTCCGTCCGCCGCAACCGGAAAAAAATGTCCCGTCCCCCATTCCGGGGTTGACACTTTCCTATCAACGAAAACCCTGGAAGGAGGCGGACAGGCATGAGGACGCGGATGCGGCGTAGGCCGATGGGCCCTGGAATCGAGGACTTGCTGGCTCACGAGGCGGGGTCCGAGCGGAGCGAGGCCGACGACTCGGGCGCGTTCGTGGTCGGCTTGGCCGGCGCAGCGGCGAGGAGCGTACGGCGGCCTCGAGTGCATCCCCGGCGTCGTGGTGGGCTGGCGATGGCTCTGGGACGGCGGCATCAACCTCGCTTTGGGTGGTGGCGGCGGAGCGCGCATATGGCTGAGTAGAGACCAGAAGGACCCGGGCTGGTTGGATCTGTCCAAGACATCCCTCCGCCTCGTCCTGGATGTCGGCTACGCGTTCTGACCCGGTCGGTGTACGCATGGCGTGGCGTTCGACCCGGATTGCGATATGCTACCGATCATGAAGACGACCCAGTATTTCCTCCACATGCTGCAGCGACCGGATCGCGCCCCGATCCGCATGGAGTGGATCGAGCGCGTCATCCTGCATCCGGAGGCAGAGCGCGTGCAGGCAGACGGGCGGGTGCGGCTCTGGGCGCGTATCGACGAGGCCGAAGGGCGATATCTCAGGGTCGTCCTGCTCGGTGACCGCGAGACCGTGCATAACGCGTTCTTCGACCGAAGCTTTCGCGAGGGAGACCATGAAGATTAAATACTTCCCGGACACCGACACCCTGCTCGTCACGTTCAACGACCGGCCGGTGGTCGAGACCCGTGACCTGAACGACAACGTGTTGATCGATCTTGGCGACGACGGGCTGGTCGTGGCCATGACCGTGGAGCACGCCAAGGAGCAGACCGACGTGCGGGAGTTCGCGGTCGAGTTGGCGGCGGTCGGCTGATCGTCTGCGGGCCGACACGTTTCCCCCCACCTCGAACCTCCCCCTCGTCGGGGAGAGGGAGCGGTTCCTGTCATCGTCGGTGTGCACAGGATGCGCGCTTCGGTGACAGGACGTTCCGGTAGCACGGCCGGTCCGGGAGACGGTCCGGCTCGACGAGAGACCGGCCCCCTAAGTGCACCCGGCTCGCCACCATCGCGAGCTTCTCGCCACCTTCCGCGACGTCGACCGCCACCTCGGTGCCCTGCACGACGTCGCCGGCGATCAGGCGCGAGGCGGGCGGACCCGGGCCACCCAGATGACGTGTGCGGGGCCTCGCTGGCCGTGGCGGTGAACACGGTGTTCCTCCACCTCGAAGCCGCAATCCCCCAGGCGCCGCCGGAACGAGGCGTTGGGATCGGCGGACCACACGGCCAGGACACCGCCGGGGCAGAGGGCCTTGGCGGCGACGGCCAGGCCGGAGGGCGAGTACAGGGCGTCGTTCCCCGGGCGGCCAAAGGCCGCGGGCCCGTTGTCCACGTCCAGGAGAACGGCGTCCCACGCCGCGGGCCGCGCACGCAGAACCCGGCCCACGTCGTCGACCACGACGGCGGCGCGGGGGTCGTCCAGCGCGCGTTCGGACAGGTGCGCCAACACGCCGCGATTCCAGTCCACGACGGCGGGGACGACCTCCGCCACCTCGACCCGCGCGTCGGGTCCCAGCAGCTTCAGCAGCGCAGCCAGCGTGAAGCCCATCCCGAGGCCGCCCACCAGGATCCGGAGCCCCGCCCGTCCATGCAGGGCGGCGCAGGCCAGCCCCGCCAGCGCCTCCTCGGAGGCGTGGGCGCGGCTGTTCATCAGCTCGAGGCGGTCCACGCGAATCGAGTACTCGGCGCCCCGGCGATACAGGTGAAGGGCCGCGCCTCCGGGCTCCTCTGCGGTGTCCAGCAGCTCCCAGCGGATCATGAAGGTGCCTCCGGCGTCGCGGGCACCATACCACGTACGCGCATTCTCCGGAGCGACGAGTGGCACGCCGCTCGGTGCTCGCGCCCCTCGAGGTCTACTACTCCGCGATGGAATCCGAAAAAGATCGCGGCAGAGGGGTCGGCTCTGCTGAAGGGACGGTGCTTTCTTGCGCGGCGAGCCCCTCGTTCTAGAATCGCGACGGCACGCACAAACGGGAGGGAACCATGACGACGTACAGGATCGCAGAGGTCGGATCAGACGACGACGAACCGATCGAGCTGAGCTTACGGCTCGACGACGAGGACGACGAGGTGGTGGTCCGGGTGGCCCGCGACGAGTTGCTGCCGGTCGCGCAGAACCCGCAGGCATTCGTTGACGACATCGCGGCCCAGGAGTCACCGTCGGCCGAGGCCTATCCCTGGCCGTGGACCGAGCCGTGGCGTCCCGCGGCGCGCTCGAAAGCTGAGTATCTGGCCTGTGCAGGGAGGCTGGACTACGTGCGGGGGCTCGCGGCCCGAGCGCCTCAGGGGATGGAGAACACGAACCTCCTGGCGCTGCCGAACGCGGGCGGACTGCTCGATGGCGGCGTCTGCTGGTGGCACTCGCGCATGACGCGCAACGCGTTCTACCTGGCCTACTTCGAGCCCGAGGCGGAGAGGCCCACGGCCAAGGAAGCCCGGTCCATCGTGGCCGGGCTCATGTTCCCGCGGGAAGTGGTCCGCATCCCCGGCTTTCCAGACCTGCGCGCCTTCTCGGCGGAGCACCGGCAAGTGGTTCAGCAACGCCTCGAACGCACCCAGATCCTCGAGGGGCTGTTCCAGTTCTGCTGGGTGAACGGCCTCGCGGGCGTCACGGAGACCACTCCGGAGGACATGCGGGCGCGCATGGACGCCATCTACGCGCAAGTCCGCGACGAAGGGATCGCCTATCTGAAGCTGCAGATGCCCGGCATCGACGCCCACGCGTGGCTCGTCAGCGACATGGTGCCAATCGACTCCGGGTACCGGCTGTTGCTCGTGGACAGCTCGTCGTTCACCCCCTACTACCGCGAGTACACGTTCGGGATGACGCACCTCCAGATGGGCACGTCGGGGAGGGCCGTCCCCACCCTGCAGCGAATCCACGAGCTGCGCTGGATGAAGAAGGCCATCGCCGATTTCGTCGAAGAGAACGCCTGAGTCGGCGCTGGCTCCCCGAACGTCCCGCGCTCGGCCAGGAAGGCCAGGGCCGCGGGGGTGAGGTCGAGCGTCACGCTGCGCTCGGCCGGCGGCTCGAGAGGGCCTGACATCTTAGATCCGCACCCGAGATCGCTAATAAGTTAGGACCGTCGCCGATTCCTCCTTTGCCCCGAAGGCGGGGTCGTAGCCCCTCTCGGCCAGGAAGGCCAGGGCCGCGGGGGTCAGGTCGAGCGTCACGCTGCGCTCGGCCAGGCGCTTCTGGAGCCGCGCGAGCTGCGAGAAGCTCAACGACGTCTGCACGTCGTCACGGACGGCTGATCGGATCGTGTCGAAACAAGGCCCGTGCTCGAGCTAGAACGCGCTTGAGCGTCGCCTCGGGGACCGCACCGAGCCTCGCCTGGAAGACCGTGCTCGAGAGCGTCGCGAGCCTGCCGACCCGGATGACCGAGGCCACCTTGAGGCCTGCGTCGGCGAAGCCCTTGTCGGTCGCTTTCACGAGCACATCGACGTTGGGAATCGCCTGGTGCACGCGCGACGAGATCATGCAGACCACGAAATCGTCGTAGCCGCCGGGTACCGCGCTGACCAACAGAACCGGCCTCAGCTTTCCGATAGTCGCTTCGACCGTGGGGAATGGCACGAGCGCGATGTCGCCGACCTTCATCGACGTGTCTCGGGGCGGGCATCAGCCAGCGAATAGTCGACTTCTTCCGGGTGGTCCGCGTCACGGAAGAGCGCCTGCGCGGACAGTGCCTCCCACGCTCGGTCCTCGTCGGAGCCACCGGCCCCGGGCTTTCGCGCCTGGCGCCGCGCACGCAGGAAATCGACCAAGTCAGCGACGACGCGCTTGTCGCTCGCGGGCAAGTCGCGGAGGCCGGATACCACGCGTTGATCGAGCGTCATGACCCTGGTTCCTTTCCGGCGTCGGTCAATTCCATTGTCGGCAGGTAGGCCGGGCTCGTCAATCGTCGGCAAGAGACCGCTCAGTGCACCCGGCTTGCCACCATCGCGAGCTTCTCGCCGCCTGCGTCGACGTCCACCGCCACCTCCGAGCCCTGCACGATGTCGCCCGCGATCAGGCGCTTGGCCAGCTCGTTCTCGACGTACTGCTGGATGGCCCTCTTCAGGGGCCTTGCCCCGAAGGCGGGGTCGTAGCCCCTCTCGGCCAGGAAGGCCAGGGCCGCGGGGGTCAGGTCGAGCGTCACGCTGCGCTC
>Ga0172370_10000747_pt1 | contig 51006 bp, 41 predicted proteins | sample LakKiv5m_FD_114538 | JGI IMG/M metagenome (GOLD analysis project Ga0172370, IMG submission 114538) | Freshwater microbial communities from Kabuno Bay, South-Kivu, Congo - kab_022012_11.5m | ecosystem: Environmental > Aquatic > Freshwater > Lake | place: Democratic Republic of the Congo...
ACATCGTATTCAGTTCCACATCTGATAAAAAAGGCTGGATTCCCGCTTTCGCGGGAATGACAGTACCGGGATTTGAGCATAATTCATAAGGTTGAAATGTAAAATATTTTTCGCTCGGATTAATTAATAATATCGCAATAGCAGAGAAAGGTGATGATTATGTATAATCGGAAATTAGTTATCTTTTACATTATCGCCTCGGTCATAGTTTGTTTCACTGCGCCTGAGATATTTGCCGATTGGAATTGGGGGGCGAAGTATGCGGGGGAATTTATGACATTGGGGGCGGACGCGGGGAGTGCGGCGATGGGGGAAACGGGATTGGCTTACGGCCGGGGGGCGGCGGCGGGGTATTGGAATCCCGCGGGGATAATGGGGATTTCCGGCGGAGCTTTTACGGCAATGCACGCTAACCGGTTCAGCGGAGTGGTGAAGTACGATTTTCTCTCCGCGGCGCAGAGATTTTCCGATAGGGAAGTAATCGGATTGACAATTTTCCGGCTGGGAGTGGATGATATTCCTATTACGGCTTTGGAAGATCCCAGTTCACCGCTGAGTGAAGACAATATTGTGGTGGTGGAAGAATGGACTACCGATTCTGAAATGGCTTTGGTGGGAACATACGCGCTGCAATGGCGGAAGAATATTGCTTGGGGGGTAAACGGGAAATTGTTGAGTAAAAGCGTGGGGGATAATCAGGCTTTCGGATTAGGATTCGATGTGGGGGCGAGGTGGCGGGCGTCACCGAGTTTTATTGTGGGGGGGAAAATCGCTGATGTGACTACGACTTATTTGGGGTGGGACACCGGGCATAATGAATTACTGCTGCCTTCGGTATCTGTGGGAGTGATGAAACGGTTTGTTTTGCCCAGGCTGGAAGCGGAGATGACTTTGGTCGGCGATATGATATTCCGGGGGGAAAATCGGGGTGAAGCGGATCAATTCGCGGCGGGATTCTTTTCCGGGGAGACACATTTGGGATTGGAATATACGATAAAGAATACTTTGAGTCTACGGGGAGGATTGGATACGGACAGGTTTACCGCGGGGGCTGGATTGAGAATTGGGCCGGTGGAAGCGGATTACGCTTTCCAGGCGCATCAGGGATTGGGGGAAAGCCACCGGATATCGCTGGGGTATTATTGGAAGGGGAATCCGTTTTAGGGGCTGGGTGATGGGTGTTGGGGATTGGGTGATGGGTGTTGGGTGTTAGGTGTTGGGTGTTAGGTGGCAGGGGCTGAGAGTTGGGGGGTAGGTTTAAAGTTTTTTCTCGTTCCCACGCTCCGGCGTGGGAACGCATACTCACTTCCTCATTATTTTCCTTCATTTTTTCAACCTTCCATCGTTTCTTCCCCAAATTTTTCCTGATAGAAATCGGGGTAGAGATTTTTCAAACATTCGGGGCAGAGTCCGTGGCTGAAGATGGCTTCCGAGTGGTCGGAAATGTATTCTTCGACTTGCTGCCAATATCCTTGGTCGCCGCGGATTTTTTTACAGGAGGCACAGATGGGGAGCAGTCCGGACAACAGTTTGACTTTTTCCAGGGATTTGTATAATTCCAGATTGGCGGTTTCCAGCTGACGGTTTTTCTTCTCCAGTTCTTTAGTGCGTTCTTGGACTTTTTGATCCAGAGTTTTAATCAAATTTCGGAGGTTGATTTCGCGGGCGTCCACTCGCAGCATCGCCAGACTGAACATTTCACGCATTTCGGGCAGATCGAATTGTTTCAGGTCATCGGTTTCGAAGCAGTAGTCGTTTTTTACCGTTTGATCGATGAAGTCGAGGATTTTACGGTGATCCATTTTTACAAGCTATATATGATATATGATATTAGATATAAAAGCAAAGGGGAAGCGCCGAAGTAAGCTGGTCAAAAGAATAACAAGCTTAGTTAAGCAGCAGGGCTTTTCGAACTTGGGGGGTTTCGCCCGGAATATCAAAAACGATGAAATATAGACCCGAACTTAGATTGCCCGCATTCCATTGAATTTGATGGTATCCGGGAGACATTTCGCCTTGCGATAAATCGACAACTAACTCTCCCCTCTGATTGTACACTTTCACCAATGCTACCGAGGCATACTCCAGATTGAAAGAAATGGTAGTGACGGCGTTGAAAGGATTGGGGAAAGCCGAAAACTCAGAGTTTGACGGTTGAATGGCTGAAGTTAGATTTTGCTCAGCGGCGCTTTTGCTTTCGGGGAGGGAAATCAAAGTATTTTCCCACCATTCGAGGGCATCACCATCTAAGTAGACGATGGCCAAATCGATATCGGTGTCGCCGTCAAGGTCGCCGGCTTGAACTCGAATGGGATACTGCAGGCAATTATAATATCCCCAAAAGTGGAAACTCCGATTACGGTTGTTCTGCCAAAAAGCTACGACATCGCTGTTGCAACAAATGCAGGCAATATCCAAATCATTATCCAAATCGAAATCGGCGGCACAGATATCCCGGGGGCCATCGATGGCGGGAGTGACAGGTATATTATGATTGATAAATATCAATTCACCGGTATTTTCCGCCCAGCCGATTCTATCGTCATTGCGGGCGCAGGTGAGAATATCCAAATCATGATCATTGTCCAAATTCACCGGATAAACCACCCAAGGCTTGTCAAACTCATTTATAATATTAATTTGGTTAAAAGTCTGAGAACCATTATTATCCCAAAGGGCGATTTGGTTTCCATCACAATGCGCGCTGAGAATATCGATATCGCCGTCAGCGTCCATATCGGCGGCATGGACAAAATGAGGATCGATCACTGTCTGGGAAATTTGGTGAAGCGTAAAGTTTTCCAGTCCGTCGTTCTCCAGCCAAGCAATGAGGTTGAATCCTTCGACGGCAATAATAATATCGTTATCGCCGTCAAGATCCAGATCGACGGCGTGGATACCGCGGGCATTATCCATATTGGCGATGATTTGGTTATAGCCGAAATTTTGACTGCCGTCGTTTTCCCACCAACCGAATTCACCGGCGGTAAAGCAGCTGGTGAGAATATCCAAATCATTGTCGCTGTCCAGGTCGATGACAAAAATGGACAAGGGGTTTTCCGGGGTCGTCGAAATCAGATGATAAGTGAAATTGCCGGCGGCGTCGTTTTCGTACCACACCAGAATACCGCCGACTATGGGCATTTGTGTCGCGACCGCGGCGATGTCGTTATCTCCGTCGCCGTCGATATCGGCGATATTGCAATCCCAGGCGGCATTCAATTGGTTATCGATAGTATGCCGCGTAAAAGAGACATGCTGAGCTAAAGATTGCTCTGTCGAAAGGACGATGAGTGTAAGAGCGATTGCGGTTAATGTTAGAGCGTGCTTCATAGTTTCTCCGAAAAGTTAAGTAATTTCTCTTAAGATGATTAGAACTAAAAATAACCGCATTATTAATAATGTCTTGATGCGAGACTCTCGATTCGTGTTTAATCTACCTGTGGACTTTATAAAGCAAATCCTCATACGCCGTACCAGCCAGTCTAAGAATAGGAAAAATCGTGACATGTACGGTATTATGAATATTGTAAGTTCTGTTATAATAAGAACCTGTAGATTCCCGCTTTCGCGGGAATGACAGCTCTTGGGAGTTTTTGGACAGTCAGGTACGGCGCACAACGAAGCATGAAAATATAGTATATGTCCGGTCTCCGCTTCACTAAAGACCAGACAGGGCAGGAAAAGGCTGTCAGGCGGGGGCGCCTGACAGCACGACTTTCGACTTGCAGACTTTCGGACTTGTTTTAAGACAAAGGGCGCTTTACAGCGCCCTTTTTGCATTAAAGAAGTTGGTTATTTCATCAGCACCATCTTCTTGGTCATCTTGAAATCGCCGGATTCAAGTTGATAGAAGTAAACGCCGGAAGACAGGGTTGAAGCATCGAAAGTGATTTCCTGAATGCCCGCATTCCTGTAACCGTTCAGCAGTTCAGCGACTTCTTCGCCCAGCATATTGTAGACGCGCAGGGTGGTAAATCCGGCTTGGGCTAAGCTGAAATTGATGGTAGTTTCGGGATTGAAGGGATTGGGGAAATTCTGCGCTAAACCGTAAGTATCAGGAGTAAAAGCGTTTTCATCTTCCACGCCTAAACCGCCTTCCGCAATCACCCGGATGTAGAATTCGTAGAGGGCGCTTTGGGTGGCGGTAGAACCGTTATAGGTAAAATAATGCCCGGTTCCCCAGTGCAGGTCGTCGCCGGTGATTTGGGCGGCGTCATCGGCAAGGGATTCCACCCAGATCCAGAAGGGAGTAGTGCGGTTAGCCATACCTTCGACATCGGATATATCGAAGGTTTTCCAATTGGGGAGGATCTGGCTCAAACTCACATTCACAGTTTGGGAGAAAAGTTCGGTACCTGGGACAGTGGCGGAGCCAGCATCAAAGATATGCAGCACAAAGTCGCCGGGAGAATAGAAAGCCATTTTCGCGGTGGTAACATCATAGGCTTCGGGAACGGTATGATTGGCGGGGACGAATCTGACCAGCGCGCCGTTGCCGGGATCGAAGGACCAGTAGTAGAAGGTGGCGGTGGGAAGGGAAATTTTCCGATTGTCGTAGCCAAGTTCGTAAATATGCGCCGGAGTCACTTCAATATAATTGGCGGTGGTAGTGTCGTTGGCGGGATTTTCATCGCCGGGGAGCTGAGTATACGCATCGACATATAGCTGACCGGGGGCGGCAAGGGTGATATTGAAGTTTTTGGTGACGGATTGTCCGGCGGTGATGGAAGCCCAGGGGGCAAGCGGAATAGCGCTGCCGGGAGTGACACGGGCGAAAGCGATGACGCTGGGTTGATCTTCCCGGCCGTAGTTTTCCAGGTCGACGGTGCAGGCTTTGGTGCCGTTGGAAACGCTGGTGGGGAAGGGTACGATGATATTGTTAGCGCCGACATCGTTATTGAAGAGGCTGGAAGCCCAGAGGGTGAAATCGTCGATGTGCAGACCGCTGCCGATGCCGCCGTCATCGTTAGCATCGGTAACGACGCGGAAGCGGATTTTAATATCCTGACCGGCTAAAGAGGTCAAATCCAAAGTGGTATTGCCGTTGAAGGGGAGGCCGGGGAGGTATTCTTCCCAGCCGGCGGAAGCGGCGCCGGGGCGGCCGACATCGCCGTAATCGTAGAATCCCAGAGTGGTATAGTCCCAGGTGATTCCGTCATCGGAAACTTCGACCATATAGTAATCTTCGAGATAATTATCGCCGTCGCCGTCCCAATCGAGCATATCGCAATGGAGCCAGAAGGTGAAGTAGGTAGTGTATCCTTCGGGAACGGAGAGCCAGGGGGATTCGATAGCGTTGGAGATGTTATAATGGCCGTCGATGTCGCAGGTGGCGCAGTGTGTTGGGCTATGACTGGTAGTACCGTCGATGATCCACCAGTCGCCGCCGGCGTCGCCTCCGGCGAGGGTGAATTCCGAGGGAACGGGCGGATCGTCGGCGTTGTTGGAAACAAGCGTAGCAGCTCCGGCGAAGACTAAGACATTATCCACCAGCATCCCATAAAGGGAGGGATTTTGCGCGGTGCAGTAAGAGGGATCGGAACAGAATCCGAAGCGGATTTTGACATTGCTTTGACCGACAAACTGATTGAGGTTGAAAGTAGCGTTCAACCAACCGCCGGAAGAGCCGCCCCAGCCGGCAATGCCGGGGCCCATCGCCCATTCTTCGCCGAAACTGTACATACTTTGGCAGGTATAGGCGGGGGAAATCGGACTGATTACACGCCAGGTATTACCTCCGTCATAGGAAAGCCAGACATTGCAGCCATCCCAGCCATCGAATTCGCCGCCAGTGGCGCTGGCGACACCGGCAGTGTCTTCCACGGAGTAATAAAGGTTGAAGGTGAGCTGCGGATTGGTAACTCCGACTAAACTAAAGGTGGGGGTGACCAGATATTGCAGCCAATGATCGGCGTAGCCGCCGAGGATGGAATCGCCGGACCACCAGCTCATCCCTTGGTAGGCGTTGAAGTCATCTTTATGCCAGGTTAAACCGGCGGCGGTGACATCGACGGTGGTCCAGTCGCCCATACCGCTTTCGAAGTCTTCGGAAAAGATGACGGAGTCTTCATCGGTAGGTCCTTGAGGCGGCAAATGCCCGACATTGAAGGGACCGTTAAAGACCGGCTGGACATTAGCGAAAGCCGCGGTAGTCAGCAGAACCAGTCCTAAGATGAAGCACAATTTGCAGGTTTTGGAGATCATTTTTTTCTCAAGTAAGTTTGTATTTATAGTGAATTGATTAAGTTCTTAGAAAAGCAGGATTTAGGAATTAGGAATTGGGATTTAGGGAAAAGCAAAGATAAAAACTTTCACAGGCTATTAAGGCTATTAAGGTAAAAGCAAAGTAATTTGACAGGATGTACATGATTGACAAGATTAAAGCACATATTTGAACCGCAGATAAAAGCTGATGAAGAAATGATAAAAACCGATAAAGGAAAAATGCGAAAGCGAAAAGTATAAAGATTTAAGATTATAGATTAGTCTATAAAAATAGGGATTTTTTCAGTGAAAGTCAAATTGCAGGAGTTGACGAAAAAGCGATTTAGTATGCCGCGCCGGTATCGGGGAAACGGCAGACGATATTTTGGGTTTGGACTTTTTTCAGCGCTTTAAGTAAAATTTCGCGGTTGGCGGAGGAAATTTCCCGGCCTTTAAGTTCGATGCCGGGCATATTGCGGGTGTAATTGCGCAGTTGTTTGACGGTCATTTGGGAAAAATCCACCGGATTATCTTCGCCGGGGGGAATGCTGCGGGGGAAGATAAGGTTTTCGGTATCGTCGTGGGGGCGGGGGATGATGTGAGCGGAAATCAGGTGACCGGCTTTTTCGGCGGCTTTAGCGCCGGCGTCGACGGCGGCTTTGACAGCGCCGACTTCACCGGTGACTTTGATAACCACTAATGCGCCGGTGGAGTATTCGGCGGGATGGAGTTTGACTTTGGCGGCTTTGACCATCGCGTCAGCCGCTTCCACCGCGCCAATCAAGCCTCGGGTTTCGATCAGGCCGAGAGCTTTTTCGTTTAAAGGAATTTCTTTCATAGAAGGAGTAAAAATGAGGGATCGTTATATAATACAAAAAAAAGGGGGAAATATCAAGAAAGCGGGAGAAAAAAAGCCCGGGGAAAGACCGGACTGGAATCAGAGTCCGTATGATGGAGGCGGTAAGGCAAACGCATTAGGCATCGGGCATTAGGCATTGGGAAAAGCGAAAAGCAAAAGCAAATTAACATCGGATACACGGGATATTCAGGATTAAAGGCAAAAGTAATTTGACAGAATTAACAAGATTTTTTGGATAGACTCTCTAGTGTTTAGTCCCGTAAATGACTAGGTAAGGTAAAATCTTATTATTTAGAGATTCTTCACTTCGTTCAGAATGACAAGTTGGGAAAAATGTGAAAAATATTTAGATAGTTAATTGTGGGACAGAACACAAGCCGCCAGGGCAGCAGGCAACGATTCATGAAAATAGATTATCTGTCAGGTCTCCACTTCGCTAAAGACCTGACAGGGCATCAAAAAGCGATCGTCGGTCGTTAGTAAAAACAAACATACAGTAAAATCATGGGAAGGACGGTTTTGGGCGATAGTATTTGAACCGCTGATACAAGCTGATAAAAACTGATAAAAGCCGATAAAAGCAAGGCAAAAGCAAGATTCCCGCTTTCGCGGGGATGACGGCTTTTAGTGATTGCCGGCTAAATGATAGACAGTTGACAAAAAATGTCCGTTTTCCTTCAGAAAATTAGCGGATTTTTCTAAGCCAGAAGCTGCCGGAACGGACAACATCCTGATCGTAGGAGGAAAAGGTTTGTTTCAGTCCATCAGGGTATTTCAGACACATATAGTTGCCGGCCCAGACGATTTCGAAGGCGGAATTATAGGCTAAAAACGCTTGCAAAAGGTACTGTTCGTTCCAGAAGCGGAGCTGTTCAAAAAGCCAGGATTTGGGGTATTCTTCGGGGAAGAAAATATCGTGAATATGGATTAGGACACCTTTATTCAGGCGGGGGAGGATTTCCAGAAATTCGTATTGCACATCGCTGCCGGTTTTCAACACATGGCTGGAATCGATGAAGAGGATGTCGTTTTCCTTAAGCTCTTGGAATACCGAAAGCGGCGCTTCCTGCACCGGGGATTTGATAAATCCGGACAGTCCGGGCAGTCCTTGAATCAACATCTCGCGAGGGTAGGGTTCGATGGCGGTGAAATTGCAGTCGATTTTATCCCGGGCAGAATTTTCCAAGACTGCTTGGGCGGTGAGCAGGGTGGAATAGCCGGAGCCGATTTCGATGATTTTCCGCGGCTGAAAACGGCGAATCATACAATACAGGATTTCCGCATCCACCCGGCCGAAATCGCGGTTTAACAGATAGAATTTGCCGGGAATATGAGGGTCTTCATGGGGAATTTTTTCATATTCCGACTGAAATTTTTCCCGGAATTGACGAAGCAGTTCCAGCATCTTAGCATCGTTTAGGACGATTCCGGGAAGCTCCGAATTTTTTTGCCAAAGATCGTTTTTCAAAGCGGTCAAATCGGGGATGGGCTGATAATAATGATTAAGCGTAAGGTTGAAGCCGATTTTCTGCAAAAGCAGAAAAAATTTGCCCGGCAGTTTTTTAAAGCGGGATTTGAAGATACGGCGGATGATGCGGGCGAAAATGGTCATTGGGCATTGGGCATTTGGCATTGGGAAAAGCAAAGCAAAAGCTTCACCACAGAGTCACAGAGAACACAGAGTTTCACAGAGAAAAGCAATAGAGATTCGCAACAGATAGAACAGATAAAACAGATATGTGGATGTAGGGACAGAACATTGTTCTGTCCCTACGACAACAAGACGCTTTATTATTTCACCAGCAGGATTTTATCGACGGCGATGCGTCCGTTTTGCGAGAGTTGCACAAAATAGAGTCCCGACGCTTTATCCCCCGCCTCCCACACTACACTGTGTTTTCCGAGTGGCAAGTGACCAGTGACGAGTGTCTGCACTTCCCGGCCCAGACTATCGAAGATTTTCAGGCTGATTTCGCCGCCAGCGGGGAGGTCGAAGGAGATGGTAGTTTGGGGATTGAAGGGATTGGGGGAGGCGGAAAGGGAGAGTTCGTAAATGTCAGGCTGAATGACGGGAATTTCAAAGTACTCCGTGCCGCCCCAGCCGGAAATGGAACATTGAGATGACGATTGATTGGTATTAAGTCCATTAGCGGCGGATTTAGTGAAGGTGAAAGCATCCTGAGCATCGACACTGTCCGGATAATCCCCGACATAACCCAAAACTTCATATTCACCTGACATCGATAAAGCTGAAATCTCCAATTCCAGTTGTCTGGTGATGGAAGCGCCGGGCGCAAGATAGAGGTCTTCGCGCAGCAACATCGGCGATATGATTTGACCATCGGGCAGTTCCAAATCGTACCAGCCGTCGAACAAACGGTAATCATCTTCACAGGTGATAAGGACATCGAAGGTGACAGTCCCGCCCGCCGGAGGAAGGATGATGGGGGGATTGAGGGGAGACAAATCCATGGTTAGTACTCCAGCTCCACCGCCAAAATAACCCGTCCATATAGCGCCAATATCGGAAACAGAACCGTCGGGATCGAGAATAGAAGGATCTCCGGTGTCTTTGCAGGGTGAATTGGAACTTATCGAATAGGGGCAGTCTCCGATGGAGATAAACAACGGATCGGAATAGATATTGCCATTACCCACCGGGACATTCTGCCAAGCGTTGCCGCCGTTAGCGTAATTATCATTGTAACTAATATTCGCGCCGGATTGATATGGCACCGATTCCACTCCTTCATCACCATTAAAAGCAACGATATTGTTGACTACTTCCAAGCCTTGACAGAATTGATTGAATAGAATCCCGTTCCCTGAAGGCAGACTGTAAACAATGGTGTTATTGTAGAACCGGACATTACTGGAATTATTGACCACCGCTCCGGTGTATTCTGTAAAAGCATAAACATTATGGTGAATATAAACATAATTACAGGTATTGACCGAAACTCCATCGGAATAGTACATATCGCAATCGTGCACATAAGTTTCGGAAACTTCACAGTTGTCACAGTAAAGGTAGAAATGAACACCGCGGTGGACATTTGTAATTTCAAAACCGCGGATGATCAAACCATTTGAATGCGTAGCGGCAATACCATCGACATTGCCATTGGCAATAGTGGTGGCATTAGCGCCAAACATGCCGGAACCGAAAAGTGAAATGTTATCTTTAAAAGCGACTTTCACCGGAGAATAGACTCCGGGAGCGACCTGAACAGTATCCCCGGGCTGAGCGGCATCGACGCCAGCTTGAATAGTGGGGTATTGCTGCGGTACCAGAATGACAGTGGCGGATGCGGCGATAGTGAATACTAGTACCATCGTGAAAACCAATAGGTTTTTCATTTTAAAGCCTCCAAAAAGGATAAGGATTTTTACTAAGCTATTATTAATTAATTTTAATTTTATTTCACCAGTAGGATTTTATCGACGGCGATGCATCCGTTTTGCGAGAGTTGCACAAAATAGAGTCCCGACGCCCTATCCCCGGCATTCCACACAATATTGTGTTTTCCTGATGACCAATGCCCATTGCCTAATGCCTCGACTTCCCTCCCTAAGCTGTCGAAGATTTTCAGGCTGATTTCGCCGCCAGAGGGGAGGTCGAAGGAGATGGTAGTTTGGGGATTGAAGGGATTGGGGGAAGCGGAAAGGGAGAGTTCGTAAATGTCCGGAGCAGTACAAGTCTCAAAGGCTTCCGTTTCCCCCCATCCGGACACCATCCATTGGGCTGAGCCACCGGGATAGTTATTGAAGGGGAGTTTTTCGAAGCCGAAGGCTGATGAATCTTCGATATTAAAAGGATGCAGACCGACATAACCGCTCAGAATATAAAGCCCCGAAGCCGCCAGCATCGGCACTTCCAAGTCCATATGACGGTTTATACTGCCGCCGGAGGGAAGATTCAGTCCTTCCCGAATCAACATCGGATCGATAGCTTGACCATTGGGCAGATATAGTTTAAGCCAGGCGTCGAAGGTCTGCGCAATGGGGGACTGATTGGTAATTTGCACGAGGTAATAAATCATTCCACCTTGGGGTGGCAGGACGGTGGGTCCGTCGGGCAGGACATCGATCTCCAAGCCGTCCAATCCCGGACCTTGGTCGTAGTAAAGCGCGCCGATGTCACTGCGGGTGGAATCGGGATCGAACATCGTCGGATCGCCGGCGTCGATGCAAGGCGAATTCGGCTGAAGGTAATAAGCTTCCGCTCCGGTGCCGCCGGTGAAGAGGGGGTCAAGACTGATGCAACCAACTCCGGGAGTGCATTGATACCAATTGCTCCAACCATTCGCCCACACATCATTATAAGTTAAAATCGCATTAACTTGAGTGAACAATTTAAAATTGACGCCTCTTTCATCATTACATACACATATATTATTCTTAAAGACAAATCCGGAATCATCATAAGCGATGATCAATCCATCGACCATATAATTATAAGCGATGTTGTTGTTAATAATGGAAATATTTACACATTGAGATTGAGGCGGGGCGGGATAGGCATTTAAATAAATTCCGCTATAACAATTATCGACAATAATATTGTACTTGACTAAACAGTCGCTACATTGGGAAAAATGGATACCATCGCCGAAAAAATAGTTACAATCATGCAGATAATTGCGGAGGATGAAAATACTGTTTGAGTGAAGAATATTAATACATTCTTCCCAGCAGTTTCTGATTTCAAGTCCTTGAATGATGACTTTAGTGCAGGAATCTATAAGCACTCCGCGGGAAGAATCTCCTCCATCTATGGTAGTAATGAAAGGCGCGATAAATCCGGCGCCGGTGATACTTAAATCGGTGAAATCTTCAATGACAACCGAGCCATAGACACCCGGACTGACAATAATATCATCTCCGCTGGAAGCGTTGTCCACCGCTTCTTGAATTGTAGGGTAATCCGCAGGGACTAAGATAGTGATAGCATAGATTGGCGATACCGCCAAGATAACGGCGCAGATATAAAGTAAAATCCTCATGGTTTTTCTCCCATTTTAAGAATTGAAAGTACTTTAAGTAATTTTATTGCAGTGCATAAAGAAATCATTTTTAGATATTCTTGCAATTGTACCTGAACGGCTATGAAAGCATTTTTTTAGAGTAATAATTTTTAATCCAGCTTTGTTGACTATATCTCTCAAATCTCTTTCACAAAATTGGTGAAAATGAGGACGGTACTTACGACTCAATAAATGTTCAGTTTTATAAATTAGACCATAATCATTGGGAGTTGTTAAAAACATATTACCATCATCAGCTAATACTCGCCGCAATTCAGTCAAATGAAAAAGAGGATTGAACAAGTGTTCCAACACTTCAAAGGAAGTGATCATCTTGAAATACCCATCTGCCACTGGATATTTTCCCCAATCCAAATCGATTTCGTAAGTAAAGACATTCGTTTTATAGATTTGGCGAAGCTGCTCGCGCATATAGCTTACTCCTGCGCCAACATCGAGCCAAGGTTCAGATAGAGAGAGATTTTTAGTGTACTGCCTAAAAGTCCGCAAAGTAGTTTGTACGCGCCGAATATCCCTTTGAGTACATAGATTTGTATCTGCGCCGATGCCGGTCTTAGCGTTATTTTCGGAAAGGTCAGCGTTCAAAATAGAGATATTTCTTTGGTATAAGTTATTTAATTAAGAGAATTTTTTCAATGGAAGAACGGTTATTATACTGCAAACTCACAAAATAAATCCCCGAAGCTTTATCCCTCGCATTCCACACCACACTGTGTTTACCTAATGCCCAATGCCCAATGCCTAATGCTTCAACCTCCCTTCCCAAACTGTCGAATACCTTCAAACTGATTTCCCCCGCTTCCGGCAAATCGAAAGCGATGGTAGTTTGGGGATTGAAAGGATTGGGAGAAGCGGTGAGGATCAGGTCGAATTTTTGAGGTGAAGCGGCGGGGACGGTGAAATATTGGGTATCGCCCCAGCCGGAAATGGTACATTGGGCGGATAAATTGCCGGAATAGTATTCGGATTCAGCTTTTTCAAAATCGAAATAAGAGGAGTCTATGACCATAATAGGAGAGTAGTTTCCCACATAGCCGGTCAGGCGGTATTCGCCGGACATAGCCATTGGGGAAATGTCCATAGTAAAGCGCCGTTCAATCGATTGACCGGTAAGCAGTAAGAGGTCGGTTCTGAGGAGTAAAGGCCCCATAACCAATCCGGAAGGCAGTCTAAGCATAAGCCAGGCGTCGAACCAGTTATTAAAAGGCGCGAGGTTGGTAATAGCGACGGTATAGCCGAAATGCCCTCCGGCGGGAGGAATTACAATATTTGAGGTATCAGGAATAAGTTCGATGTCCAGCGCGCCGGGATTGCCTTGATTATAATAGAGGGCGCCGATATCGGAGCGGGTGGAATCCGGATCGAATATTTCCGGGTCGCCGGCGTCAATGCAAGGCGAAAATTCGGAAAGAAAATAGAGGAAAACTCCGGGGCCGCCGGCGAATAAAGGATCTACATAGATATTGGTGGAATCACCGACGCAGCTTCCCCAAGGCCCAAAGAGATTGCCGTAATGACAATTGTACTGTAATTCGGAAAGTGTGGTCTGAATACCGAATTTATAGTGCAGACCATAATCGCTGTTCCACACATTGATATTGTTGACATAGACAAATCCGGTATCGCTCCAAGATTGCGTCAATCCGTCCGCTCCGACTGAACCAATACCGGTGAATCCGATGGTATTATTGATAACCTGAACATCGGTACTGGTAGAATCCGGATCCCATAAGGCATCGATATAGAGACCGACTTCAAAGTTTTCCACAATGATATTGCGCTTGATGAGCACATTATCGCAGCGGGTGATGGCTAAACCATTGCCCAGATTGTCATTGCAGTCGTGGAGGTAATTATCGAGGACATAGACTTCGTTGCAGTCGAGGAAATGGAGGCATTCCTGCCAGCAGTTACGGATTTCGAAGCCTTTCACCATAATTTTTGTGGAGCGGTGGATTTCAATGCCGCGGCTGGAATCATCGACATCGATGACAGTGACCAGGGGAGGGACAAAACCTGAACCGATAATCATCACATCGACCAGTTCTTCGGCATAGACTGGTCCGTAAATCCCGGGCATCACATGGATTTCGTCGCCGCTGGAACAGTTATCAACGGCTTCCTGAATAGTGGGATAATCGTCAGGGACGGTGATGATGACACTCATAACCGGCGATGCGGTCAAGAGCAAAGCCAATAGGCAGATAGAAAGGCGCATTTTTAACCTCCAATGACAGTTACAACTTTAGAAGACAATATGGACTAAAAACCTTCGGGTCGTGGGTTTCGGGGAAGGTAGAAATTGCAAAGGTTTATAATCAACAATGGTATAAGCAGTATAAAAGAGCTTAAATAATTTATTGAGGATTTTTATTTTAGGGCAGAAGCTGAAAGCTCGTTCAATGTGCTTTTCGTGCACAGTGTTGTCACTAAGATATACAATAGAATGACGATAAGTCCCGCACCATTTTTCCAAATCCTGAATTGTGGGGTCGCCGTAATTCAGATGTTCGATGAGATAATGATGATCCGTTCCAAAGAGCTTTTTATAATTTTCATTCATCCGGCGTTCGCTGGTGCGCTGGTATTCGTTATCTATAGGGCCGGTTAAGATGATTTCCTTCTTGGCAATGCGAAAATATTCACTTATGGCGGTGTTTCTTTGAGCTTGAGGGATGTGTTCCAAAGTATCGATACTGACCACCGCGTCGAAGGATTTATCATCGATGGGAAGCTTGACTCCATCGACCTGCATCCCGGTTTTGGCAATGACATTGGCGGTCAGTACTTTTCTATTGGGCAAGAAATATGCCAAGTGGTTGGTGGTGATTCTGGTCTCGCCGCCCACATCCAAAATAGTGGAACTGTTACATTCGCTCTTCTTTATAATATCGGCGACGATTTTATGTCTTTCGTATGAATCGAGTCCGTGCAGGTACTTCGAAAATGTAAATAGCATTATATGCTAATGTGTGTGGATTTTAAAGTCAAGAGTGGTTTAAAAATAAAATCCGCCAATTCAGCGGATTTTGTCCGCCTTGGCGGCGGGTTATTCGGTGTCTGAAACTTTCTGAGGGATGATCAATTCCACTTCTTGGTGAGGCCGAGGGATGACATGGACGGAAATCAGTTCGCCGACTTTTTCCGCGGCAGTGGCGCCGGCGTCGGTGGCCGCTTTGACGGCGCCAACATCGCCCCGCACGAAGACGGTGACATAACCTCCGCCGATTTTTTCTTTGCCGATGAGCGTCACTTTAGCCGCTTTGACCATAGCGTCGGCGGCTTCGATAGCGCCGACTAATCCCCGGGTTTCGATCATACCCAGCGCTTCCATAACTAAAGCCATTAATTTTGCTCCTTTTATTTTAAAAGTCTACAAGTCTGCAAGTCCACAAGTCTGCAAGTCAAAAGCAAGAAAAATCTAATTTCCTTAATTATACGATATTTAATTGAAAATGTCAATATTTGTTTTAAAAAAAGTCGGCAAGTTAGCAAGTTAAAAGCAAAAGCATTCACAGGGATGAAGGGGATAAAAGCGGATAAAGGCAAAGCGATTCACAGTGAATTAAGTAATGAAGTAATGTCAAATATTCGCTCAATTACTTAATTACTGTAATTATTCTTGCTTTTGGCCACCAGCCACCAGCCGCTATGATACAACTTCGCTGTGCGGGATTTCCAGGCCGTTGGTTTCTTCGGATTTGCCGATGGCGGCGGGGGGATTGATGCGGGTTTCGGCGGCTTTGAGGATGGCTTCCAGCAATTGGGGATAGGAAAATCCTTCCAATTCCGCCATCTTGGCTAAATGCCCGTCCCAGCACCAGCCGGGATTGGGATTGACTTCCAGCAGTTTGGGATTGCCGTTCGCGTCTAATCTCCAATCGAGGCGGGTATAGTCGCGGCATTGCAGGCGTTCCAGCAGTTTCAGCGAACATTCAATGATGAACTTATAAGTCTCCGGGGGCAGGTCGGCGCGGACCGATTTGACTTTTCCCCAATAGGCGGAATATTGCAGCCATTTGGCTTCATAACCGCAAATTTGGGGCAATCCTTCCGGCAGATCGGAATAATCTTCTTCGGTCATCGGCAGGACAGTGTAGGATTCCGGGGGATTGCCCAGGATGCCGAGGCTGATATCTTTACCGGTGAGGAATTCTTCAACTAAGATAGGGAAATCGTAGCCGAATTGGGTGCGGATGGAATTGATGGCGTCCATCAGTTCCTGGATGCTATAGGCCACGCTCTTTAGGGTGATACCGAAGCTGGAATCGCCGAAATTGGGTTTACAGATGACCGGAAAGCTGAGGGGTAGATCGAAAGTCGAATCTTCCGGTTTGATGAAGAAGGCTTCCGGCACGGGAATATCCATTTCTTTGGCGATGCCGCGCACGAGGGATTTATCGTAGCAATAAGCCAGACATTGGGGAGTGGAACCGGTAAAGTTAAAGTTCATCATTTCCAGAACGGCGGGGACATGCAGTTCTTTTTTGGCGTCATTGAGGAAACCTTCATCGCAGAGATTGAAGACGAAATCGGTTTTGGGTTTGAGCCGCAGTAAGTCCTGCACCAATGTATTATGGTTATTCAGATAGGTGAAATTGTAATCTTTGCATTCGCGCAAAGCTTCTTTCAGGCGGTCGATGGTATAGTAATCGTCTTCATCGAAAATGGTGGCGGGTTTAAGTTTATCCGGTTTAGCGGGGTCGCCCATCACCACAATGATGTTTTTCAGTTCTTTTTTGGGTTTGCGGCGGATTTGCGTCCAGTCTTTGCGGGCGGCGGCGGTGGCGATGAGGCGCACTTCCATCATGCCCAAATCCTGTTTGCGCTGAGAATCGGGGGAAATTTCACCGTGGAATTGAATATCCGAAAAACCGCAGTTTTCCAGAAGGCGCTGGAGGAATTCGCGGGTGTAGAGTCTTTCTGCGTAGAACTGGTCGGCGATCACTCCTTTTTCCACATGGGTGATAACTTCACGGGAGATGAGGCGGGAGCCGCTGTCGGAAAGCGATCTTTCGCGGCAGACGAAGTATTTTTTATCGATCCATTCCCAGGAACGGGGCTGGAAGTTTTTCGCCATATAGCCGCCGTCGGTGACATCGACTAAAAGGCGGCTGCGGGGTTTCAACACGCGTTTGACTTCTTTCAGCACTCGTTCGTCATCGTGGGGATTTTCAAAGTAGCCGAAGCTGTTGCCAAGGATGGTAACGACATCGAAATGATCGATTTGGAAGGGGATTTTTCGAGCGTCGCCTTCGCGGAAACGGACGGAAAGCCCTTCTTTTTTGGCAGTAGTTTTGGCTCTTTGGATGAGGTAGTGGGAGCGGTCCAATCCTTCGACATTTTTAAAGCCGCGGCGGGCGAATTCGAGGGAATGACGGCCTTGGCCGCAGGCGAGGTCGAGGATTTTATCATCCGGCGTGATTTTAAGAATTTCCAGCAGCAAGTCGATTTCATGGCGGGTGATGTTTTGATCGTCGACCACATCGGCGTCGGTTTTAAGGTATAAACGGTTGAAGATATAGCGCCACCAATCTGAGCGGACATGTTTTTCCAAGTCCTGCACGGGACCGATGGCTTTGGGAGCGGGTTTGGGGGGTTTCCCGGGGGGTTGGCTTTTTTTAGGGGAAGAGTCTTCTTTCATTTCCTACAAGTTAGCTTTAAGTTAAATTTAAATTGGACTAATGATCTCCTCACCGCATTAACTATGAGATAAGACTAAAAAGTTCCCGGATTTTTAGGAAAATTTCGGAATTCGGGAAAAGCAAATATAAAAGCAAAAGCTTCACCACAGAGACACAGAGAACACAGAGTTTCACAGAGAAAAGCATTAAGTGTTTATCCTACTCCATCGACAAAAAATTGTCGATAATTGGTAATCTTGTTTTTCTACCCTGAAAGGGCAGCCTGTGAATAGCCATAGGTGAAACCTACGGTAAATGAAACCTCCTCCTCCTAATGCTTTTCGACCCGCAAGGGATCGCACAATGATATTTGTCATTATATTACGAAGCCCCTTTTTCCGGGCGTAGTCCCTGACGAGGCGTAGGTTCTAACACACAACAATGTCATTGCGAAAGCGTGAATTCTTCCGCTTCTAGCGAAAGAATGAAAGCTTGTGGCAATCCCTTTTTTGTATTATACTGTTTCTTATAAGTATTTTCGCATGTTTAGGTAGGGACAGAACAGTGTTCTGTCCCTACAATCGGTAAATAGTAATTAGAACGAGTATATGACCTTAACGATCAATACAATTAGCGATTAGTGAGAAGCAAAATTGCCGCAGAATGCGGGGATTCTGCAGTACGGTGGATGACATTGGGCGGGTTAAAAACCCGCCCCTACAAAAATTCACCGGCGGCCGACGGCTAAAGTTTGGAGGCGACGGCTTCGGCCATATCGGTAGTGGTGTTTTTACCGCCCATATCGTAGGTGCGGATTTTGCCTTCTTTGATGACTTCGGCGACAGCTTTTTCCAGCTTTTTGCCTTTTTCCACTTCGCCGAGCCAATCGAGCATCATTTTAGCGGACAGGATGGTGGCAATAGGATTGACTTTATTCATCCCGACATATTTGGGGGCGGAGCCGTGGGTGGGTTCGAAGACGGCGTATTTATCGCCGATATTGCCGGCGCAGGCGAAACCTAAACCGCCGACGAGTTGGGCGCATAAGTCGGAGATGATATCGCCGAACATATTTTCGCAGACGAGGACATCATAATCCTGGGGATTTTTCACCAGCCACATACATTGGGCGTCGATGTTAGTTTCCCACAGGGGAATTTCCGGGTATTTTTTAGCGACTTCACGGGCAGTGCGGATCATCAGACCGCCGGTTTCGCGCAGGACATTGGGTTTATCCACTACGGTAACGCTGCGGCGATGGAATTTGCGGGCGAATTCGAAGGCTTGAGTGACGATGCTGGCGCAGCCTTTTTTAGTCATAATGCGGGTGGACATGGCGATTTCATCCAGCGGTGATTTTTCGCCGAATTTTTTCATTTTGGGGTGGACGCAGAGCGCATCATAAACCGATTTGGGCAGGGGGAAAAATTCCACGCCGCCGTACATCCCTTCAGTGTTTTCCCGGAAAACGGCGATATCGATGTCTTCCCGGTAATTCAACGGATTGCCGGGGTAGGCTTTGCAGGGACGGAGGTTGGTGTGGAGGTTGAATTCCTGTCTAAGGCGGACAATGGGGGAAAAATAGACATAGCCTTTGCCTTGTAAAGCGGGATCGAGTTCTTTGGCGGCTTCTTCTTTGGGTTTGGAAGTGATAGCGCCGAAAAGAGCGCAGTCGGTGGAATTCAAAATGTCGATGGTGCGTTTGGGGAGAGGGTCGCCTTCGCGCCTCCAGAATTCCCAGCCGATGTCGCCGGGGATATATTCGGCATCGATTTTCAAGGCGTCGAGGGACAATTTAGCGGCGTTCATCACATCGTTTCCGATGCCGTCGCCGGGGAGCCAGGCGATGCGGTATTGGGGCATAAATGTTTTACCTTTGCGCTGATTGTTTTGGATTATATTTAAAATAGTCTGCAAGTCAAAAAGTCTACAAGTCTGCAAGTCTAATACAGTGCTCAAGTGCGCAAGTGAAAATTATACTGTTTCTAAAAAGTCTTTTCGTATGTTTAGGTAGGGACAGAACAGTGTTCTGTCCCTACAATCGGAAAGTATTAATCAGAACCGGTATAAAAGCGTATTGACGCAAAATCCCTGCACTCTGAGGCATTAACTGTAGGGACACAAAATTTTGCCTCCCTCCCCTGATTAATTTAATTTAGTGACTATATCCTCCAATCCCGCCATGCCATTGACCAATATGATTTCCCCATCGTCTTTTTTCAGCGCTAAATAAATATGGCGGCTGGCAATATAGCCGCCGAGGGGGATGGTTTTGCTTAGATGCAGAACAATCGCTTGGGGATGACGCCAAATTCTCCGGAAGGAATAATCTACGCCTTGTTCAATAAATTCCGGCGGCAGATAGACGGCTTTGCCTTTACCGGTCAAAGGGACGAAGCTGGCGATGACAGCCTGCTGGGGCATTGGCGATTAGCGTATAGCTGTAATGACATTAAACATTAGTATTACAAATAAACAGGAGACTGCCACAAGCCTTCATTTGCCCGCCTGAAGGCGGTCAAATTCACGCTTTCGCAATGACGCAGCCGGTGCGTAGTCGTCATTGCGAAAGGCTGAAAGCCTTGAAGCAATCTCTTTAATTGTTATATAACCTCTTTGGTCAATACACATAGCGATAAGCTAATAGAGAACAGATGATGTAATGACGCACCTTAATAATTAAAGATTTTATTAGCAAAAATTCAAGTTATCGATAGCGCAATTTAGTGATTAAATATTTACCGTCGGCTAAATCGATGCGGTAAAAATCTCTTTGAGGGAAGCGTTTTTGCAAGACTGCGTTATGCGCGCCGAGGTCACGGGCGAAGATGACATCGTTTTGTTCGATGTAGGGGGACATCAGTATCCAGCCTTGTTCGACGGGGAAATGCGTTTTAAGCTGGTCTTCCGAAGGATTGGGGAAGAATTCCAGCTTACCCCAGTAATTATTCAGTGCCGCGCCGATTTCGGACAGCGGTTTGATGCGGCCGTAACCGGAATCGGGAGGTATATTGAGGGATTTTAGAGCTTGGTCGACCGCTTGTTCGGAAAGCATCCAGCTGTAGAACCAGGATTGGCGGTTGGTAAAGCCGAGGCTGTAAAGCCGGGCGTGGCGGTCGGAAGAAGGATAGTCGTCCAGCAGGACGACAGCGTTGCGCAGGTTCAAATTATCGACATATTTGACAAAGGATTTATCGACATCCTGATAACGGTTGGAAAAATCTTTTATTCTGGCGGGCAGGGAGATAATTGCTGAGGGTAATAAGAGCAATACAATGGCTGAGGAGAAAAACCAATTCAGACGCGTGCGGCTCCAGCCTTTATTACGCAGGATTTTTCCCAAGGCATCGAAACCTAAGGCGGAAGTGGCCAAGAGAGGAATAACTGCGCAATAGGCGAAACGCGGGCCATAGGTCAAATCGACATAGAAATAGAAATAGTAACCGGCAATTAAACAGATTCCGGACCAGAACAGTGCTTGTTCTTTCCACCATTTATTCGGTTTGAAAGCCAGCCAGCAGAGGATTCCGATTAGGGCGGGGAAGGGGATTTCCCAGAGGCGGGAATTGAGTCCGTGCAGCAGGGTGAGCAGGTGGATTAAGCCGAATTGGGGGGTGTGGTTAGGACCCCAGGGGGATTCGGTGAAGAATAGTCCGGTACGGCCGTCCCAAGCGGCGGCATAGCCGGAAGTGAAAATCGAGCCGGTGGTGAAGTAATTGGTGATAAAGTAGGGCAGGCTGCCGACGAGGGCGGCGAGAAAGGCGGCGAGTATCCCCCACCCTATCTTCTTGCGGAAGGCGATGATTAAAAGTGGAAGATGGAAGCAGACCGCAGTAAAGGGTCTGACGGAAAACATCAGACCGGCGGACAATCCCCAAAGCAGCATCCAGCCGGTTTTAGTGCGGGAAGATTTCAAGAAGGCATAGATTCCCAATGTTCCCCAGAACATCGAAGCGGAATGGTTCATTTGGGAAGCTGACATAAAGATGACGAAGGGGGAAAAAACAAAAAGCAGACTCCACCAGCGGGACAGGTTCAATTCTTTAAGAATTTTGCGGAAGACGATCAGGGTCAAACCGGCTAAGATGGGATTCAGCAAGGCGGGTGAATTCAGCCAGACAAAGGGGACTAACATCAATTGATAACCGCCGGGGTATTGGGTGAACCATTTGCCTTTTTGGGCGATGAGGAAGGGTTCGAAGAAGAATTCGATATGAGGGGGGATAGGTAAAGTGAAATGACCGGCGGCGAGAGCTTTCGCGCCCCACAGCTGGATGAGTTCGTCGCCGATATGGGGGATGCCGCCTAAAGTGGCTTGACCGATGAAATAGACGGCGGCGGCGTAAATCAGCCCGGTCGACCAGGAGGGCAGCGACAGTTTTTTCAGATGTTTTTTGACCGGGGGGAAATTTTGTTTTTCCAGTAAAGCGGAGAGGGAATAAGCGAGCAGTCCGGTTCCAACGATACCGCCGAGGTTCTGAATGACAGCTAACAAACTTAGTAAAAGACCGGAGAATCCCGCTTCCATAATCCATTGCGGGGGAAACAGTGTCAGGGCGAAAAGGGCGGCGCCGAGATAGTAAATTTTTGGGGCGGTAAGACGGTTAATTTCTAATTTCAACAGGACAAAAACGGCGGCGAGAAGGAGGATTATCGCCAGTCCGTTGAGGAAATAAAGAAGCAGCGAAGACCAGATTTGGGAAAAGGGATAGTTTTTAAGCAAGATCAGCAATCCCTGCGGGTCCAGGCCGATAGCTCCCCAAATGAAGGTAGAGGCGGCAACGATGAGGGCGGCAAGAAGGAGGAGAAGGATATTTTTATTGGTCGAGGTCATTGATAGACTTTGGGCATTGGGCATTAGTGAAAAGCAAAAGCGAATATCGAATGTAGAATGTAGAAGGAAAAGCGGGCTTTTTTACTTGATACTTGATACTTGGCACTTGGTACTGCTTTATCGAAGCATCGACAGCAGTTCCTGCATGTCGGAAGGGAGGGGGCTGTCGAAGAACATCGGTTCTTTTTTAACGGGGTGGAAGAAGCCGAGCGATTTGGCGTGGAGGGCTTGCCTTTTCATCACGGACAAATATTCGGCGCAGGTGATGCGCTGGGAAGGAGTCAGCCCTCCGAAACGGGCGCTGCGTCCGCCATAGGAGGGGTCTCCGAAGATAGGGTGACCCAGATAGGAAAAGTGGACGCGGATTTGGTGAGTGCGGCCGGTTTCCAGTTTGATTTCCACCATAGTCAGCAGTTCGAATTCCTGCAGGACTTGGTAATGGGTGACGGCGGATTTGCCGTTCGGGGTGACGGCGAAGAGTTTGCGGTCTTTGGGGTGGCGGCCGATGTTGGTATCGATGATACCGGTTTTGTTCTTTAAGCGCCCCCAGACAAGGGCGATATAGGTTTTTTCGATGGAACGGCCGCTGAATTGGCCGGCGAGCTCGGAATGAGTGAATTCGTCGAGGGCGATTACCAGCAAGCCGGAAGTATCTTTATCGAGTCTGTGGACGATGCCGGCGCGGAATTCGGGGCCTAAGCCGCCGGATTCCTGATTATGCCACAGCAGGGCATTGACGATGGTACCGGACCAGTTGCCTTGGGCGGGGTGCATAACTAAACCGGCGGGTTTATTGATGACCATCAGGTGAGGGTCTTGGTAGACAATATCGAGGGGGATGTTTTGCGGTTCATAGGATTCTTGAGGGCGGGGCTGGAGGGTGATAACGATAGTTTCGCCGGGGGAAACGATATGCGAAGGTTTGACGGGGAGGGCATCGACTTGCACAAGTTCCGCCTCGATCAACTTTTTAACCCGGGAGCGGGAGACAGCTGGGAGGCGGTTGACAATGTATTGGTCAATCCGTTCCTTCTTCTGTTTTTCCGCAACAACAATGGTCACTTCCCCGGTTTCCATATTCATTGGCGGGCTCCGGAAGCGTTGAGGGTTGATCCGCAGGAACTATGTTTTTATCGGCGGTATCGAAGTTATCTGCGGGAACTGCGGAATTTTTAGACAGATACTTATGGTCGAAAAATAAAAGATAAATGATGAGAACGGTCATTCCCAGATTGACGGAAGCATCGGCGAGATTGAATACAAACCAGCGTTCCATAATGAAATCGGGAAAATCGAAGTCGAGGAAGTCCACGACGCGCCCATAGAGCAGCCGGTCGGTGAAATTGCCGAACGCGCCGCCCAGAATCAGTCCGAGGGCGATTTTAGGCGCGGCGGGAGCGTAATTCATCCTGACAATGTAATATATGAGAAAAATGATAGCGAAGACCGTGATGAGGGTGAGGAAGATTCTGGAACCAAAGGGCATACCGAAGATAATACCTTCATTTTCAATATAAGTCAAGCGGAAAAAATCTTGACCAAGAACGGGAACCGATTGAAACAGGCGCAGAGAAGTCTTAATCAGCCATTTGGCTGATTGGTCAAGGGCAAAAATGAACAAAGCGATGATGATAATCCAATGATTACGCATAAAGTGTGCAAGTTAGCAAGTTAGCAAGTTTGCAAGTGTACAAGTTAAAAGCATACAAATTGTAAGCGGTTTTTTACTAATGCCTGACGCCTAATGCTCAATGCCGGTTCTACTTACTTTCTTCTTCTTTTTGTTTGCAGTCGATGCACATACGGGCGTGAGGTACGGCTTCGAGGCGGGCTTTGGAGATGAGCTGACCGCATTCGATGCATTGTCCGTAAGTGCCATTGGATATCCTTTCCAGGGCTCGGTCCAGGTGGTCGAGGTAGCGCCCTTCGCGGTGAGCGAAAAAGAAGGCTTTTTCGCGTTCCTGCTGATCAGTGCCTTGATCAGCCATATGATAGGAATAAGTGGAATGATTGCCGGAGTATTCGGTCAGAGAGGTATCGAGGGAGGATTCCTTCAAATAAACTACCGATTTAACCAGCGCTTCGCGTTTTTCAATTAACAACCGGCGAAAGTATTCCAAATCTTCCGGGGAATAAGTAGGTTTTTCATTTTCCGCCATTTTCGGCTCCGTATTTTTTAAAGTGTTCAAGTGGGCAAGTGTTCAAGTGTTCAAGTGAAAAGCGGTCGACAGTGGACAGTCGACAGTGGACAGTCAGCATTCCCGCGCCGGAGCGGGGGAACGAGGAAATTATGTGTCAGGCGAGGGCGTCTGACACCACCAAAGAGATTTGGACGAGGCGCTGCCTCGTCCCTACATTAAATCAAATTCAGTTTGATTTGGGCTTTTTGGTCGTTGATTTTGGTAGTTTCTTCGGTCAAAGAGTCAGTAAATTCGAATTTGACCGCTAAGGTTTCGCGGCATATCAGGTCTTGGTGTATGGTCAGGGCATGGACGAGTTTATCGGTGGTAGAGCAGGCAATTTCGATGCGGTCGGTGATGTAGAAGCCGCTTTCTTTACGCAGGTTCTGGACTTTATTGATGAATTCGCGGGCGTAACCTTCGGCGATGAGGTCGTCATTTAGTTCCAGATTCAGGGCAGCGGAGAGATTTTGCCCTCGTTTGAAGGCGAGGTTGCTTCCGGCGGATTCTTCAAGCAGGATTTCTTCTTTGGTCACAGTTTCGCCGAGGATTTCGACTGTTCCGGCGCGGGAGAATTCTGCAATTTGATCAGGATGCAAAGCTTCGATGGCGGCTTTGGCGTCTTTCAAGCGGGGGCCGAATTTGGGGCCCAGCAGTTTGAAATTGGATTTGAGGGTGATTGTCACCAGACCGGCGTCGCTGGGCAGGAAAGTGACTTTCTTAACATTCAATTCATCGGCGATGATGGAAACCATTTCTTCCACTTCCAGCTGGTCGGAAATTACGATGATCATTTCTTGCAACGGCTGGCGGATTTTCAGTTTATTATCGTTGCGCAGTGCTCGGCCGAGGGTGACAGCTTCGCGGACGATGTTCATCCGGTTTTCCAAGCCGGTAGTGCGGCGGGCGGAGTCATAAGCGGGGAAGTCATCAAGGTGGACGCTGTCGAGCGGTTTTTTGAAGCCGGAAGTCAGATTGAGATAAATTTCTTCGGAAATGAAGGGAAGAAACGGAGCTAACACTTTCGATAAATTGAAAATGATGTAAAACAAAGTGTTGTAGGCATCGCTCTTATCCGCATCGTTTTCCGATTTCCAGAAGCGCCGGCGGGAACGGCGGATGTACCAATTAGTCAGATAGTCGATGAAATCTTCGATGGCGGCGGCGGCTTCGGCGACATTGTAGCCGTCCAGTTCTTTGCTGGTTTTTTCCAGCATTTTCTGGAATTCGGAAACGATCCATTTGTCGAGGTGGTGGCTATTACCGGGAACAGGTTCGGATTGCGGCTGCCAGCGGTCGACATTGGCATAGGTGACAAGGAAGCTGTAGGCGTTCCACAGGGGGATCATCACTTTACGCAGGCTGTCGACGAGCAGTTCATCGGCAAAGCTTTTCACGGTCCAAGGGTGGGACGAGAAGAAGACCCATCTGAAAGCGTCGGCGCCGAAACGGTTAAAAATATCCATCGGATGCACGACATTGCCGCGGGATTTGGACATTTTCAGACCGGATTCATCCAGAATCAGTTCGGTGCAGATGACATTTTTAAAGGAAGTTTCGCCTTTAATCAGGACGGCGGCGGCGAGCATCGTATAGAACCAGCCGCGGGTTTGGTCGATGGCTTCGCAGATGAAATCGCCGGGGAATTGGCGCTTGAAAAGCGCTTGGGATTCATCCGCCGCGGGGTAACCAAATTGAGCCCAAGGCATAATGCCGGCGTTGAACCAGGAATCGAGCACGAAGTTTTCCCGTTTCATGGTTCCGCCGCAGGGACACTTCAGTTCGATTTTATCGATGCCGGGTTTATGCGGGTCGAAATCAGCAGTCAAATGTTGGCGGTGAGCGGCGAAATATTCCGCATCCAATTCGGCGATGGAAGCAGTTACTGTCCGATTTTCGCACTTTTCACAGGTCCAAACCGGCAGGGGCGAACCCCAATATCTTTCGCGGGTGATATTCCAATCGACATTGTTTTCCAGCCAGTTGCCGAAGCGGCCATGTTTGATGTGGTCGGGATACCAGGAGATGGCTTCGTTGGCTTGCAGTAATTTATCTTTGATGCGGGAAGTTTTGATGAACCAGGAAGCCCGGGGGAAATACATCAGCGCAGCGTCGCAGCGGAAACAGAAGGGATAAGAGTGTTCGTGTTTTTCTTTATGCCAAAGCAGTCCTTGCCGGGCGAGGTCTTTAATAATATCGACATCTAAAGTCTCATCCTTGAAGTAGCGGCCGGAAAATTGCCCGGCATGGCATTCGCCGTTTTCATCGACATTTTGGATGAAGGGCAAATTGTGGGCGTTGATGATGCGGAAGTCGTCTTCACCATAGGCGGCGAGGTGGACAATGCCGCTGCCGTCTTCGGCGGTGACATAATTGTCGGCGATGATGTGATGTGCGTTAGTTCCCGGTTTGGCGAGGAAATCCCAGAGGGGAATATACTTACGGCCGGCTAAATCTGAGCCTTTGCATCTGTCGATGATTTTACATTCGCCGAGATGATTACGCAGAGCTTCGAGGCGGGCTTCGGCGAAGAGGAGTTTTTGTCCGTCAGCGGTTTTTACGGTGATGTAATCGAGAGCGGGGCTGACCGCCAAAGCGGCATTGGAAAGCAAAGTCCAGGCGGTGGTAGTCCAGGCGATGTAGTACAGATGAGGATCGTCATTGTCCCGGAATTTAGGGAAGAGGGCGAAATCGACGGTGTCTTTATAGCCTTGCGCGGTTTCAAAATTGGACAAAGTGGTGCCGCAGCGAGGGCAGTAGGGGGAGATACGATGTGATTTGTAGAGCAGGCTTTCGCCGGGTTCAAGACCTAATTTAGCCCGGATTTCATCGGAAGGCTGCCAGATGTTTTTTATCGTCCACCAATCGGATTGGATATAATCTTTGGATAAGGTGGCGTAGGCGTTTTTCAGGTCGATAAAGCGTCCGCAGCGGCGAATGGCTTCATCCCATTCCTGTTTGTAGCGGAAAACGGTATTGCGGCAATGTTCGATATATTTTTCCACCCCGTATTTTTCGATGTCGCGTTTGGATTTCAGCTGTAAATCTTTTTCCGCGGTCAATTCCACCGGCAGGCCATGGGTATCCCAGCCGGCTTTGCGCAGGACATAGTAACCTTTCATCACTTTATAGCGGCAGAAAAGGTCTTTCAGGGCGGATTGCATCATATGTCCGACATGGGGTTTGCCGTTGGTGCCGGGCGGGCCGTCGTAGAACACCCATTCGGGGGCGCCTTGCCGGATAGACAGAGTCCGTTCGAAGATATTACGCTCTTCCCAGTAGGAAAGAGTGTTCAATTCCAGAGCGGGAAAATCGACTTTATTGGGTACTTCTTTGAACAATTCGGATTCCTATAAATAGTGTTCAAGTGGGCAAGTGGGCAAGTGAAAAGCGGGCTTTAGGCTTTGGACTTTGGACTTTAGGAAAAGCAAAAGCAAGGCAAAAGCAAAAAGCGGGCTTTAGGCTTTGGACTTTGGACTTAAGGAAAAGCAGAAGCAAGGCAAAAGCAAAAAGCGGGCTTTAGGCTTTGGACTTTGGACTTTAGGAAAAGCAAAAGCAAGGCAAAAGCAAAAAGCGGGCTTTAGGCTTTGGACTTTGGACTTTAGGAAAAGCAAAAGCAAGGCAAAAGCAAAAAGCGGGCTTTAGGCTTTGGGCTTTGGACTTTAGGAAAAGCAAAAGCGGCTCAAGGCTCAAGGAAAAGCGGGCTTTAGGCTTTGGGCTTTGGACTTAAGGAAAAGCAGAAGCAAGGCAAAAGCAAAAAGCGGGCTTTAGGCTTTGGACTTTGGACTTTAGGAAAAGCAAAAGCAAGGCAAAAGCAAAAAGTGGTTCAAGACTTAGGTGTACTGATTTTCGAGGTCAAATCATATTAACAGGGGATTGCTTCAAGGCTTTCAGCCTTTCTCAATGACACATTGGAACTAACCTCATAGAATAATACGGCTACCAGCTACCCGCCACCAGCCACCGGCTATTCTTCGTGCATCCGTTGGAAGGCGTCTTTCATGGGATTGTCCACTTCTTTCAGGCCGGAAGGGAGTTCGAACATTGATGCGGGAATGTCAGCCGGGGAGATTTTTTTCGTGATGGTGGTTTGTTTCATCCCCATCATCGACATTTCCACCATTACGGGATAGCCGTTCAGTTGTTTCCAGAGTTTGAAGAGTTTTTGAGCTTCACCGCTGGGATCGCCGAAGATTTGGCGCATCAGGTTGGAATACAGTTCCGGGGGGGCGCCGCAATCGGAGCTGATCCACAAGGCGAAGTTTTCCATCATCCCGGTATATTTTTTGTTAAGCGCCACTTTTTCCGCGTTCCAGCCGCTGATCTTCTTTTTTTCGCCGGTGCGGAGATAGAGGTCGTCGGGGATGATGATTTTACCGGATTTATCGGCTTGCGCGCCCATCATCACCATCGTGAATTGGCCTAAGCCCCTCATTGTTTCCATATCGATGACGGAATAGGTTTTTTCCGCGGGAGTGATATTCCAAAACAAACCTTTGTCCAAGCGGCCGATAGTGATATCGAGAGAATCTCCTTGCATCCGGCGGAATTTATCGCCGGCGATCCACATTTTCACTGCGCTGGTATCGGCGGCCGCGTCCGGCAAAGCGGTGATGACCGACTCTTCGATGTAGTAGCCGGGAGTTTGGGCGGAGGCGGCTGACAGCAGGCAGATAGTTAATACTGTAAGGTGAAGGATATTTCGCATATTGATAAGTCTGGTTATGCATTCCCACGCTGGAGCGTGGGAACGAGAATGGTACTGGCGGCTGACGACTATTCCGGCTCCTCTTTAAGACTATCTCGGTAGTAGATGATGGCCATAATCATCAGCAGAACGGGAATGGTGAAGGAAAGCAGGATTTCATTGACTAAACCTGGGAAGAAGTTTTTGGCGCCGAGGGAGAATTGGCACATCCAATTATTCAACGCGCTGTAGAACCAGCCTCCGGTAGCGAAAGTGAGGAACATAATCGCCGATTTAGCCTTCATCCAGAAGCCCAGAGTAGCGGCCCAGTAGGGGATGATGACAAAAAGCAGGTCCGGGAAAAAAGACGCTACATACATCCAGGTGGCGGCGTTTTGGGCTTCATAGCCCATATCCCGGGGCAGGGGTTTGAAGAAATCGGAAAAATCGCCGAATTTATCCCAGAGATAGAACAACCACATCGCGAAAAAAGCCAGCAGAAAAAGCGACCAAAACAGCAAAAGCCATTTAATCCAATGCAAAGGTTTCATAACCATCCCCTATTTTAAGTTGCAAGTTACAAGTAACAAGTGCCAAGTATCAAATGCCTAATGCCCAATGCCTACAGTTTTATGCCCTCGATGACGCCTTTCATAATGGCGGTGAGTTTGGGTTCAGCTTTATCGGCGACGGCGATAATGGCTTCCAAAGTTGCGGGGTTTAAGGCATCGGGGAAACATAAATCGGTGACGACGGTGACGCCGAAAACTTTCATCCCGCATTGAATGGCGACAATATCTTCCGGGATGGAGGACATTCCGATAACATCGGCGCCGATTCTCCGCAGGAAGCGGTATTCGGCTCGGGTTTCCAGCGAAGGGCCGGTCATGGCGGCGTAAACTCCGCGGTGGACAGTGAAATCAAGTTTACGGGCGGTCGTTTCGGCGACAGCTTGAAGTTCTTTACTATAAGGTTCCGACAAATCGGGGAAACGGCTGCCAAGTTCAGGGTCGTTGATGCCGCGCAGGGGATTGTCGCCGAGCAGATTGATGTGGTCATCCATCAGCATAATGTCACCTTCGTGATAAAGCGGATTCAGCCCTCCGGCGGCGTTGGAAATCAGCAGATGGGTGACACCGAGTTCTTTCAGCACACGGACGGGGAAAGTGATTTGCTGCATAGTGTAGCCTTCATAGAAGTGAAAGCGCCCTTGCATCACCACCACGCGTTTATCCATCAGCTTACCGAAAATCAGTTTCCCTACATGGCTTTCCACGGTGGAAACGGGGAAATGGGGGATTTGGGTGTAGGGGATTTCGGTTTCGACGGCGACTTCACAAGCCAATTTACCCAGACCGGTGCCGAGGATGACGCCGATTTTGACCGGTTCGGCGGTTTGTGTTTTTATAAAAGCGGCAGCCTCTTTGACATTATGTTTGAGGATTTGACCTTGGTCCAAGATGTCTCCTTAAGCAAATTAAGTATATTTTTTTAGTTGGCAAGTCGAAAGCGGAAAGAAAGCCAGCCATTGTCCATCATCCATCGTCCATCGTCCGCTGTTAGTCTTCCTTTTCCAAAACATCGAGCAGTTCGATTTGGGAATTGATCAGGTGTTTCAAGCGGCGGATGAAGGCGGTTTTTTCCGCTTTGAGCATAGCGATTTCTTCGCGTTGTTTCGCCAGTCGATTGCGGGTTTCATCCAATATTTCTTCCGCTTTGATTTCCGCTTCTTTGCGGATAATATCGGCTTCGCGGCGGGATTGGTCGAGTTCTCGTTCGGCGGAAGCTTGGGCGCTCATCATAGTAGCTTTCCATTTTTCTTCCAGATCTTTGTAGTCGGCCAGTTTAGTTTCCATTTGGGCGGCGCGGAGGCGCATTTCATCGGCGGATTTTTGCAGAGTCATCAATTCTTCCGACACCATTTCCAGAAAGGCGCGGACTTCATCGAGGTCATAGCCGCGGAAAGCGCGGGAAAATTCGTGCTTTTTAATATCCAGCGGGGAAAGTTTCATAAACCGCTCCACATAAAGGAAAGGAGGCGATATTAAATAGTAAGTTTACAAGTTTACAAGTTAGAAAGTGTTCAAGTGAAAAGCATCAGGCATTTGGCATTTGGCATTAGCAAGAAGAAAACAAAAATGCCGGTCATTTTATACGATAGGCTAATTCCAATAAAGTCTGCAGTATGAAAGGGCGGATAAAATAAAGCAGTATTATCACTACCATCGGCGAGAGGTCTAAACCGCCCATAAAGGGGAGCATCCTGCGCACGGGTTCCAGCGCCGGTTCGGTGATAGTTACGATGAAGCGCACGATTTGATTGCGGGGATCGGGATTGATCCAGGACAACAGAGTCCGGACTACGATGATCCAGATGTAGATCCCGATGAGGAAATTCAGCAGTTCCGCGATGGTTATAATGAGATTGCCGAAGGCGAACATTTCAATCCGTTCGATTTAACTATATTATCAAGGAGATTAGTTTACAAGTTTGCAAGTTTACAAGGTTGCAAGTCAGAATCGGGCTTGGGACTTTAGATGTATTGACAGACGAAGTTGTTATGGAAAGACAGGAGATTACCACAAGCCTTAATTCTCCCGCCAAGGCGGGAGAATTCACGCTTTCGCAATGACACATTTGCTGCAGCGCGGTCATTGCGAAAGGCTGAAAGCCTTGAAGCAATCCCTTCAATTGTAATACAGCCTGACTTATCAAAACATTTGAACTTTGGATTTTGGGAAAAGCTTATTTTCAGATATTCCTTTCGCCGAAAATAGCGGTGCCGATGCGGAGCAGATTGGCGCCTTCTTCCACCGCGATTTCGAAATCGGCAGTCATTCCCATCGAGAGGTATTTCATTTCCACATTGTTCAGTTTAAGGGCGGCGATTTTTTCGCTGAGCTTCCGCAAAGCCATAAAGCAGGGACGGATTTGCCGGGGATCGGGGGAAAAAGCGCCGATAGTCATCAATCCTTGAATACGCAGACCGGGCAATTCCGATAATTCCGCGGTCAAATCTACGGCAAAATCCGGGGAGACACCGAATTTGCTGGATTCACCGGAAGTGTTGACCTGCACCAGAATATTAGCCCAAGTATCAGTTTTGCGGGTTTCAACGGATATAGTTTGACCCAGATGCAAAGAATCCATGGAATGGATGAGGTCGAAGATTTTCCGTGCGGTTTTGACTTTGTTAGTCTGCAGATGCCCGATGAAGTGTTTGACAATTTTAATTTCGGGATGAGATGGAAAGAGCAGATGAAATTTACTTTCGGCTTCCTGAATTTTACTTTCGCCGAAATGGGTAAGTCCGGCATTATAAGCTTGAATGATGGCGGAAGCCGGATGAGTTTTGCTGACGGCGACAATTTTAATTTGCGCAGGGTCCCGGCCGGAACGATAAGCGGCTTGAGCGATGCGTTCCTGGATTTTACGGTAATTGTCAGCGATTTCCGGCATAGGATTTCCCTGGCGGTTAAGCTAAACAATGGCGCAGCGCGGGAACGAGAAAGCAATAGAACCGTTTAAAAATGACTAAAGTCATTTGGCGAAAACACCATAACGAGTTTTATGAAAGATTAAAATATAACCTTTTTTTTTTATAATTGCAAAGAATTTAAGTTTAATCTAATGCTAAGGAATTCGGTGATTTGGTAATTTAGGAATTCGGAAAGAGAGCTTTACCTTGGTAATGACTTTAAGCGCCTTCGGGGATATGAAGTATTTGTTTGCTTCTTTTAATTAAAATTCTTAAATTTGAAAGATATAGGGGAAAGCAAGCTTAAAGCTTAAAGCTTAAAGCTCAAAGCGCAAAGCGCAAAGCTCAAAGCTTAAAGCTTAAAGCTCAAAGCTCAAAGCTTAAAGCTCAAAGCGCAAAGATTAAAGCTTAAAGATTAAAGCAAAGCAAACCCTTATGCAGCTGGGGCGGCACAACTTTGCTTGATAATAAGAGGCAAGTTTCTCAGCCCCGGTGTCAGGTGAGGACACCTGACACCACCGCTTTTTCTTTCGACTTTCGACTATTTTCAAGATAAAGCAAGTGAGAATTATGAGCCTAACAGACATAAAAGAGTACGAGCAGCTGCCGAAGGAAGAACTTCGGTTACGCATAATGCGGGCGAAATCGCAGAAGAATGCGGTGCTGCTGGTGCACAATTATCAGAAGCTGGAGATACAGGAGCTGGCGGATCATTTGGGGGATTCGCTGGGCTTGTCGATTCAGGCGACGAAAACTAAGGCGGATTTAATCGTCTTCTGCGGGGTGGATTTTATGGCGGAATCGGCGAAGATATTAAATCCGGAGAAGAAGGTGATACTGCCTCACGGCAAAGCCGATTGCCCGATGGCGAAGATGGTGGAAATCGACGCTTTGCGGCAGATGAAGGAACTGTATCCGGAGGCGGTAGTGGTGACTTATGTCAATTCATCGGCGGAAGTGAAAGCGGAATCGGATGTATGCTGTACTTCAGCGAACGCGGTGGAAGTAGTGCGTTCTTTACCGGGAAAAAAGATTATTTTTACTCCGGACAAAAATTTGGCGATTTACGCGCAGTATATGACTAAAGCGGACATCATCCCTTGGGAAGGATTTTGCTATGTGCACGACGCTTTTTCTTCCCGGGATGTGATAGTGGCTCGTAATAGTTACCCTCAGGCGATGTTCATAGCCCACCCGGAATGCGCAATGGAAGTGCTGGAAATGGCGGATCATATAACTTCGACGGCGGGAATGGTCAAGTGGGTGGAAGACAATCAGGAGATAGTGAATAAGTTCGGGGTAATTATCGGGACGGAAGTGGGATTGGTCGATCAGCTTAAAAAGCGATTCCCGGAAGGGAAGATTTATCCTTTATTCGACCGGGCGATTTGCGCCACCCAGAAGTTGACTAATTTGTCGAGATTGTGTTGGGCGATGGAAAACGAGCAGGTGGAGATAACTATTCCGGAAGAGATCAGGCTGAAGGCGTTTTCGGCGTTGAAACGAATGGTGGAGATATTGCCTCAGGAGTAAAGGCTGGCTTTAGACTTTGGGCTTTGGACTTTGGGAAAAGCAAACATAAAAGCTTCAGCACAGAAGCACAGAGGGCATAGAGTTTCACAGAGAAAAGCAAAAACAGGCATCAGGCATTAGGCATTGGGCATTGGTAAAAGCAAACACTCCTGCCTCCGGGGCAGCGCAGTGAAGTAGGAAAATTAGCAGTGAGAAGGGGGATGCGAGATGCGACTGTGCCGCAGAGTTCGGGGACTCTACGGCACGGTCGAATAGCAGGCTGTCAGGCGGGGACGCCTGACTGTAAAAAATAATCGGGCGGGTCTATGACCCGCCCCTACAAGAAGGTTAAATTGGCTTTCGACTTGCGGACTTGCAGATTTATTTTAAAATAAACATATATTAAATAATGGTAATATTTGTATAGAATACTATATAATATTATATTCCTGCCAGTTTTTTGGGCGGTGATGGAGGCGGCGCGGTGTTTTCATTGGAAGGTGAAGGAAGGAGCTGCCGGGCGGAAACATTTGGCGCAAAAGGTCGGAGAGTGGCGGCTAAGTCATCCGGGGAAATTGGCGGTGATTCACAGCGCTTCAGCGGGGGAATTTGAAGCATCTTTGCCGATTATCGAGGCGTTGAAAAAGCGGGGGATGATAACGGCGGCGACATTGTATTCGCCTTCCGGTTATCACAGCGCGCAAAAAAGCAGTATTCCTCAGGGGATTTTTTATCTGCCGTTCGACGATATTAAATCGGTGAAGGGATTTTTAGATAGTATGAAACCGGAGGTGTTTGTATTTTGTAAGCACGATATTTGGCCTAACGCGGTGTGGATTTGTTATGACCGAAAGATCCCTTTGGTATTAGCCAACACTAACCTGCACGAAAAATCCTTCCGATTATATCCCATATTGAAGGGTTTCAACCGGCGGGTGTTCGATAAATTCGACACTATATTCACGGTTTCTCCGGAGCATGCGGGAAGATTGGAGAAGATTGTGGGGAAATCGGATAAGGTTATCGCTATCGGGGACAGCCGGTTCGACCGGGTAGTGCAAAGAGCGAGGAATTCTCAGCATACATTGCCGGGGGATTTTATTACAGCGCCGGTATTTATTTGCGGATCGGTATGGGAAGAGGAGTTTTTCGTGCTGGAAGCGTTTTGTGAGCTTAAAAAGCAGTTTCCGCAATGGAGATTGATTTGGGTGCCGCACGAACCTAAGGAGAAGGAATTAAGAGCGATTGAAGGATATTTGGAGAGCCAGGCGATTGCGCATATCAGGTTTACCGGATTGTCAGAATATAAGAATGAAGAAGCCATTATAGTGGATAAAGTGGGGGTATTGCCGCCGCTGTACCGGGCGGGGAAGATAGCTTATGTGGGCGGGGGATTTAAAAAAGGGGTGCATTCGGTTATCGAACCGGCGGCGTTTGGGCTGCCGGTGATTTTCGGGCCGAAACATTTTGTCAGCGCGGAAGCGCAGGATTTATTGAAAGAAGGCGGAGGTTTTTCCATCAAGGGCAAAGATGATTTCCTGCCGCTGTTGAAAAGCTTGATGGAGGATGAGGATTACCGGGAAGAACGCGGGAAAATCGCCGGCGATTTGGTGGAAAGAAGGACGGGGGTGGCGGAGGTAATTGCAGGGAAGGTGGCGGAGTTGGCGGAGAAAGCGGGCATTGGGCAATAGGCATTGGGCATTGGGCATTAGAAAAAGCAAGAATGGAAAATTGATACTTGGCACTTGATACTTGGCACTTCAACTTGTTACTGAATTTAACAGGGAAATACAAAATAAATGACTGATAAAAGTAAGCCGTTAGTTTTATACGCAGATATGGCGGGAGGAGCGGCGGGAGATATGATCGTAGGGGCGATGATCGACTGCGGATTGCCGCTAAATTTATTACAGGCTGAAATAGGTAAATTAGCGCTGCCGGAGATAAAGTTATCGGCGGAAAAAGTGATGCGGCGGGGAGTGGGGTGCGTGAAGTTTAATGTGACGACATTTGAAACGCATCATCACCGCAATTTTAGTTCGATACGAGAATTGATTGAACGGTCAGGATTGTCCGAATATGTTAAATTAACGGCTGAGAAGATTTTCCGGAGATTGGCGGAAGCGGAAGCGGAAGTGCACGGAACTACGGTGGAAGAGGTGCATTTTCACGAAGTGGGGGCGGCGGATTCGATTGCGGATATAGTATGCGCGGCGATAGGATTGGAATATTTTGGGACGGAAGGATTTTATTTATCGGATTTTGTTTTGGGGACGGGGACGGCGGAATCGGCGCATGGGATAATCCCGGTGCCGGCGCCGGCAACCGCTTTGCTGGTGAGAGGATATATTTGCCGGCAAACAAGCGTTTGCGGGGAGTTGACCACTCCGACGGGGGCGGCGATTTTAACCGCTTGCAGTATGGGGAAGATGCCGTCCAGCGGATTTACGCCGGAAAAGATCGGTTACGGGGCCGGGAGTAGACAGCCGGAAGGGATACCGCAGTATTTTCGTTTATGGACGATGAAACGGGAAGCGGGGGAAACGAAGTCACAGGATATCGTCATCGAAGTCAATTTGGACGATATGGCGGGGGAGATGTTTCCTTTTTTGATGGATAGGTTATTTGAAGCGGGTGCTTTGGATGTGTTTTTCACCCCGGTGTATATGAAGAAGCGGCGTCCGGCGACTATGGTGACGGTTACAGCGGAAGAAGCGAAATTACCGCAATTGGGGGAAGTATTTTTCCGGCACAGCACGACGATTGGATTAAGGTGGTATCCGGTGAACCGTTGGAAGCTGGAACGGGAAATTGTCGAAGTGGAAACGATTTACGGCCGATTGCCGGCGAAAAAAGTGGAATTTAAGGATAAAAGCCGGGTATTCCCGGAATATGAAGCGTGCCGAAATGCGGCGGAAAAGGCGGGAGTGACTTTGTTCGATGTGTATCAGGCGGTTTATCAAGCGGGAGAACAGCTGTGATCCGTATGCAGGGGGTAACATACAGATATCCTAATGCCACAGCTTTGGCGGAGATCGATTTCGATTGGGAACGAGGGGAAAGGATAGCGTTGATGGGGGCTAACGGCAGCGGGAAATCGACTTTGGCGATGTTGATTAAGGGATTGGCAATAGCTGCGGAAGGGAGGGTGGAAATCGACGGAGTGGAAGCGTCGGCGGTGGCTGCGGGGAAAGTGGGGATGGTGTTCCAGAATCCGGAAGACCAATTGGCGGCGGCGACGGTGGAACGGGAAGCGGCTTTCGGATTGGAAAATCTGGGAATGCCGCGGGAGGAAATGAAGGTGAAGGTGGAAAGCGTTTTGCGTAGTTTTGGTTTATGGGAATACCGGCATCATCCGCCGCACAGATTGTCCGGGGGTCAGATGCAGAAATTAGCTTTAGCATCGGTTTTGGTGATGCAGCCGGATTATTTGATTTTCGATGAATCGACTTCAATGTTAGATCCGGCTTCGCGGAAGGATTTTCTAAGTTCATTGCGGAATTTACCGGCGGAAACGGGAGTGCTTTTCATCACTCAGGCGGCGAAAGAGGCGATGGATTTTCACCGGTTAGCGGTGTTAAACAAGGGGAGGATTTTTTTCGAGGGCAGCCCTGGGGATTTTTTTTCTAAGAAGGAATTGTGGGAAAGAGCAATGGTGGAAGCGCCGTTAAGGTACAGATTTGACTTTGGACTTTAGATGTATTGACATCTGAGGTTATATTATGATAGAAACAGGAGATTGCCACAAGCCTTCATTTGTCCGCCTGAAGGCGGACAAATTCACGCTTTCGCAATGACACAATAATTGTAAGAGCGTCAGTGCGAAAGGCTGAAAGCCTTGAAGCAATCCTTCAATTATAATACGACCTGACTAATCAGTACATTTAGACTTTGGGAAAAGCAAAAGCTGGATTCCGGCTTGCGCTAGTGTTTTGTCCCGTAAATGACTATGTAAGGTAAAATCTTATTATTTAGAGATTCTTCACTTCGTTCAGAATGACAAGTTGGGAAAAATGTAAAAAATATTTAGATAGTTAATTGTGGGACAGAACACTAGGAATGACGCCCTTAGGGCGTAAGGAAGAACAGAAACATACTTTAAACTTTCAATTTTAGGACTTGCAGACTTGTTGACTTGTAGACTTGCGGACTAAGAAAAATGGATAAACGGCATTTAGAAGACATATTGCGGAAGTACAAATCCGGGGAAATGGAGGAAAAGGCGGTTTTGGAGGCTTTGCGGGATTTCCCTACGGCGGAATTGGGTTTCGCTAATTTGGACAGCCACCGCAGTTTGCGGCAGGGATTTCCTGAAGTGGTGTTCGGACAGGGAAAGACGGCGGTACAGGTGTTGAGCATAGTCAAGCGCTTAGCGGAATCACACCGGACAGTACTGGCGACCAGACTGTCTGAAGAGGCGATGGATTTATTACGCCGGAATTTTCCTCAAGGGGAATACTTTACAGCCGGGCGGGCGGTGATTATTGGGGAGGCTGAAAAGCCGGTGGAAAATTTGCCTATAGTTGCGGTGTTCAGCGCAGGGACTTCGGATGCGCCGGTGGTGGAAGAAGCTGCGGCGACTTTGAAAGCGATGGGAGTGAAATATCAGGCGGTTTATGATGTGGGAGTGGCGGGGATACACCGGATATTGAAATACCGCGAATTATTACAGGAAGCGGGAGCAGCGATAGTAATTGCGGGGATGGAGGGGGCGCTGGCTTCGATGGTGGGGGGATTGACGGCGGCGCCGGTGATTGCGGTGCCGACATCGGTGGGGTACGGGGCGGCGTTTCAGGGATTGGCGGCGCTGTTGGGGATGTTGAATTCCTGTGCGGCGGGAGTGATGGTGGTGAATATCGATAATGGATTCGGGGCGGCGGCGGCGGCGGCGAGGATAGTAAAAGCAGGGATTGGGAGTTAGGATTTAGGGAAAAGCGGAGTTCGAATTCGGAATTAGGTATATTGACAAACGAGGTTATTTGGAAAAAACCGGAGATTGCCACAAGCCTTCATTCTCCCGCTAAAGCGGGAGAATTCACGCTTTAGCAATGACATATAAGCTCCAGCGCCGTCATTGCGAAAGGCTGAAAGCCTTGAAGCAATCCCTTTAATTATAATATAACCTATCATGTCAATACAATTGGAAATATGAAAAGCTGCTGGCAAAGCAATCCTTACAGCGAAGAATTTTTGCCTGGCACTTGGCACTTGCTACCTGCTACTTCTTTATAACGACACAGATCAAATTAATTACTTGTTTATTAACGGTATAATGATTTTTGAGGCATAAGATGTTGAAAACATCAGCTGATTTTGCCGGGGATTCGGGGGATTTTCCCGACGATATCGAATATTATTTAAGTAATTTTTTCGGACTGAAGTTCAACCGTCCGGCGGTATATTTGGCGGAACGGACTTGGCGGCCAAATACGGATATGTTCGAGACGGAAGATGAAATCACGGTAGTGATGGAAGTCGCCGGCATTTCGGAAAAAGAGGTCAGTATAAAACTGGACAAGGATTTCCTGATTGTAACCGGTATCCGCAAAGAAACTCACGGACATTACAAAAAGCGGCAGTATCATAAGATGGAAATAGATTACGGGCCTTTCGAACAGATAGTCAAATTACCGGCTTGGGTAGAAGCGGAAACTGCGAAGGCGTTTTTCAAGGACGGTTTTTTAGTGATTTCCATCAAGAAGGGGACGGAGCCGCCTTGCTGTCAGGAGATTGAAATTAAATAAGTGCCAAGTAACAAGTATCAAGTGCCAAGTATCAAGCAGCAAATAGCAAGTTGCATGTAAGAGCAGGGGATTGGTTACGACCGGGGCGGGATTTTTTAGATAAGTTTGAAAAGGTAAATTATTAACGGATAAGGCGATGAATTCGAACCATAAACCAGAAGAAGAAGCGGATCAGCTGCCGGAAATACCGGATAAATTGCCGGTATTGACTTTAAAGGACACGGTGATTTTTCCCAATGTGATTTTTCCGCTGTCGATATCGGATGAACCGACAATCAAGATGGTAAACGACGCTTTGGACGGCAACCGGTTAGTGGGCGCTTTCGCGGTCAAACCTACGGAGGAGGAGAAGGCGCAGCTGCAGGAAGAGCATTATAATGTGGGGACGGCGGTGGGAATATTGAAAATGTTCCGGGTGCCGGATAACTCGATACGGTTATTAGCGCAGGGATTGGTGAGGATTAAAATTACTGAGATAGTGCAGGAAGAGCCGTATAAAGTAGCGAAGATAAAGGTGATCCCTCCGGATCGGCGGCGGGGACCGAAAATCGATGCGCTGTCGCGCATACTATTGGAAGATTTCAAGGGGGTAATCGACCATGCGCCTTATTTGACCGACGATATCAAGACGGCTTTACTCAATATCAAGGACGCGGAGATTTTGGCCGATTTGATCGCTTCCAATATCAATTTGACGATGGAAGAGCGGCAGAAGATCTTGGAAATCCGGGATTTGGAAACGAAATTGAAGGAAATTTCCAACCGGGTGACGCGGGAATTGAAGCTGTTGAAGTTAAGGGATAAGATCAAGGGCGATGTGGATGAGAAGGTGGAAGAATCGCAGAAGCAGTATTATTTGCGGGAGCAGTTGAAGGCGATCAAGAAGGAATTAGGGGAGGAGGACGAATACAGCCATGAGATGGAGGAATTGGAGAAGCGGATTTTGGCGACCGGTATGCCGGAACATGCGCGGGAAGCGGCGAAGAAAGAATTGTCGCGGTTAGCCAAGATGTCGCCGGCGTCGGCGGAATATACGGTATCGCGGACTTATTTGGATTGGATATTGGAAGTTCCTTGGGAAAAATCCACGGAAGAAGCGATCGATGTAATGAAGGCACGGCAGGCTTTGGATGAAGACCATTACGGTTTGAAGGATGTGAAGGAACGGATATTGGAATATTTGGCAGTGCGGAAGTTGAAACAGGATACCAAGGGGCCGATTTTGTGTCTGGCAGGGCCTCCGGGAGTGGGCAAGACTTCATTGGGACGGAGTATAGCTCGGGCGACGGGGCGGAAGTTTGTGCGGATAGCTCTGGGAGGGATGCGGGATGAAGCGGAAATCCGGGGGCATCGGCGGACTTACATCGGGGCTTTGCCGGGGAGGGTGATACAGGCTTTGAAGTATGCGGGGTCGAACAATCCGGTGTTTATGCTGGATGAAATCGACAAAGTCGGGGCGGATTTCCGGGGCAATCCGGAATCAGCGCTGTTGGAAGTGCTCGATCCGGAGCAGAATTTCAGTTTCACCGACCATTATCTGGATTTGGAATTCGATTTATCCAAGATTATGTTTATCACTACGGCGAATGTGACGCACACGATATCGCCGCCGCTGCTGGACCGGATGGAAGTGATTCAATTGCCGGGTTATATCACGGAAGAAAAGGTGGAAATCGCCAGAAGGTATTTAGTTCCCCGGCAATTGGACGAGAACGGATTGAAGAGACAGCAGCTTTCTTTCAGCAAGGCGGCTTTGGTCAAGATGGTAACGCAGTATACGCGGGAATCGGGGGTGCGGAATTTGGAACGGATGATTGCCCGGGCTTGCCGGCGGACGGCTATCAAGATCGCGACGGGGGAATCGGCCGGGGAAAAAGTTTCGGTCGACAATTATGTGGAGTTTTTAGGTGAGCCTAAATATTACGGTGATATTACCGATCATCCACCGATGGTGGGAGTGGCGACGGGATTAGCTTACACGCCGGTGGGGGGAGTAGTGCTGTTGATCGAATCGAAGGCGATGCCGGGGGGGAAAAGCATCCGCATCACCGGGCAATTGGGGGAAGTAATGAAGGAATCGGCGGAAATCGCTTTGTCGTATTTGCGGGCGCATGGGAAGAAGTATAAGATAAAGCCGGATTTTTTCAGTAAAAACGAAGTGCATATCCATGTGCCGGAAGGGGCGACGCCGAAAGACGGGCCCTCCGCGGGGGTGACGATGGCGACTTCGCTGGCGTCGCTGCTATCGGGGCGGAAAGTGCGGAACGATGTGGCGATGACGGGGGAAATCACTTTGCGGGGAGCGGTATTGCCGATAGGCGGACTCAGGGAGAAGATTACAGCGGCGGTGCGGGCGAACATCAAAGAGATCATCATCCCGGAAATGAACCAGAGGGATTTGAAGGATATACCGGAAGAGGTGAGGGCGAAGGTGTTGAAGGTGCATACGGTGAAGACGATCGATGAGGTGTTGAAGGTGGCGTTGGTGGAATGATGAATGATGAATGATGAATGAAAAGCAAACATAAAGCACATTTTTGAACCGCGGATAAAAGTCAGGATTTGAACCGCAGATAAATTCCGATTAAAAGCTGATAAAAGCAAAGATTATTTGAACCGCGGATAAAAGTCAGGATTTGAACCGCAGATAAATGCCGATTAAAAGCTGATAAAAGCAAAGATTATTTGAACCGCGGATAAAAGCGGATAAAAGCTGATGACGCGGATTAATACTAAAACTGAAAGGTTAAAGGAGTCCTACTATGCCGATAGAATCTTTAGAAAAATCTGAAATAACTGGAAAAATAATTGGCGCAGCAATGACAGTGCATAGTGAATTAGGTCCTCATTATTTGGAAGTCATTTACCAAAGAGCTTTAGAGGTTGAATTAAAGGCAATTGGATTAAATTATAGCCGGGAAGAAAATATTCCAATATACTATAAGGGTGAAAAACTCGACACCAGAAGAGCTGACTTCATAATTGATGGTGTTCTTGTTGAAATAAAGGCAAAAAGCCAACTAGAAGAAAGAGATTTTTAACAGATTTTATCTTATTTGAAAAGCAGTGGTTTTAGAGTCGGTCTAATTCTAAATTTTGGAACAGATAAACTGCAGTATGCACGAAAAGTGAATTCTAAAGGTAACATTTAGGACGATATTTATTGAAAGTCAAGCTCGTGATTTCCCTGTTTTGGTTTGCTTTTATCCGCGTCATCCGCTTTATCCGCTTTTATCCGCGGTTCAAATAAAGCAATAACAATAATTTACCCGAGCCTTTTGTGAAACAAAAAATTTCTCTTCAATCCCCTTTCATCCAATTCCTGCTGGCGGCGGCGGTGTATTATCTGCTGACCGTATTCATCTTCCATAAAGTCATTTTCGAACCCAATATTTTAGCGCCTTCGCCGGATTATATTTCGGGCAAGATATTGATGGAGGCGAGCGAAAAATTGGCGGAGCAGGGGCCGCCGCTATGGAGTCCGTATTTTTTCGGGGGAATGCCCGGCTTGCCGGCTTTGCATCATCCGATGTATACTTACACCTTTTTCAACGCTAAAATCGTGCAGGGAGCGCTCGGTGTATTGTTCCTCAATCCGGGGATGGATTTGCCAGTCAAGCTGATGTTGTTTCATTTGGTGATGGCGGGGATGTTCGCCTATTTATTGGCGCGGACATTGGGGCTGGGATGGGGAGCGGCGGTATTTACCGGGATAGTTTATATGTTTACGCCGCAGTTAATCGTATTGCCGGGAGTGGGTCACGGGTCGAAGCTGTTTACTGCGGCGTATATACCGTTGATATTGTTGACGACTATAAGGTTGATGCGGGAAATCAAGCCGCTGAATTTCGCGCTGTTCGTGCTGGCGGTGGGGATGACATTGTTGTCGATACATGTGCAGATGGCGTTTTACGCGCTGCTGGCGGGAGGGATGTATTTAGTGTGGGATTGCATATTTAGTATAAAGGACAAACCGTTAAAGATACCGGTGAAAGCGGGAGTATTTTTTCTGGGGATTGTACTGGGGATAGGTTTCGCCGCCGCTTCGTATTTACCGGTGTATGAATATACGCCTTTTTCCATCAGAGGAGGGACAGAAGGAGGATTAGGCTGGGAATACGCCACTAATTGGTCGTTTCATCCGTTGGAATCTTTAACTTATGTAATCCCCTCGTTTTTCGGATTCGGCGGGCAGACTTATTGGGGGTATATGCCGTTCACCGATATGCCGCTGTATTGGGGAGCGGGAGCTTTGGCGCTGGCGGTGATCGGGATAATATGGGGGCGGAAGCGGAATGCGGCGTTTTTCATCGCGCTGCTGCTGTTCGCCTGGATAGTTTCGTTCGGGAAGTTTTTCCCTATATTGTTCAAGCCGATGTTCGCCTATTTCCCCTATTTCGACAAGTTCCGGGTGCCGGTGATGATCCAGATATTGATGGTGATTTCAGTGGCGGTATTGGCGGGATACGGATTGGAGCGAATCAAAGATTATGCGGCGAAGCCGGGATTTTCGCGGAAAATTTTGTATGGGATAGGGGGAGTGATAGGTTTTGCGGTAGTGTTTTCACTGCTGTATTCGCCGCTCAAATCGAGTATCGGCGGGTGGATAGCGGCGAACCGGGCAGAGTTTCCACCGCAAGCTTACGGGATATTGATGGAGATGATATTGGGGGATTTGTGGAAGACGGCGTTATTTGCGGGGACGACTTTAGGGGCGGTGTATTTATTCGTAACGAAAAAGATCAATTTTACCGTATTGATTATTGCGGCGGCTTTGATATTAGTGGTCGATTTGAGTCTGATCAACACCAAATTAATCAGCGTTCAGCCGCGCAGTGCGATGAGTTCGCTGTTTCAGCCGACTCCGGCGGTGGATTATTTAAGCAGGCAGGAGAAACCTTTCCGGGTATTGCCATTGGACCGGTTCCGGCCGCAGAATTGGTACGGATATTTCGGGATCGAAAGCATCGACGGTTATATGGGGACAAAGATGAAACTGTATCAGGAATTATTGGACAGCGTGGGATTGGCGAATTTCAATGTGATCAATATGTTGAATACACGGTATTTATTAACTGATCAGGATTTATCGGTTTATCCGGGATTTGAAATAGTGGTGGAGGGGAAGCAGAAGGTATTCCTTAACCGGTCGGCTTTACCGCGGGCGTGGATGGTGCACCGGACGATTTGCCTGCCTAATGCGGCGGATAAATACGGCTATATGAAGCGGTTCAATCCGTGGGAGGAAGCGATTACTGAAGAGCCGGTATCAATTCCCGGCGGCACCGGAGGATCGGTGGAAATTACGGAATATCTTCCGCAGAAAATGACCATACGGACTTCCAGCCCGACGGCGGCGTTTTTAGTGCAGTCGGAAGTATATTACCCGCCGTATTGGAAGGCGGAAGTGGACGGCAACCCGGCGAAGATTTATCAGACGGACCATTTGCTAAGGGGAGTGGTAATTCCTGCGGGGGAACATACGGTGATTTTCCGGTGCGAATCGAGGAGTTTCAAGCTGGGATTGACTATCCACTATATTGTGATGGGAATGATATTAATTGTTTTGGGGTGGTATGGAGTGAAGGAGGGGAAAAAAAATTTTTAAATTTTGAATTTTGAATTTTGAATTTTGAATTAAAAAGCAAAGATAAAAGCCTTCACCACTGAGAAACAAAGAAAAGCAAAATCTGGCTCTAAGCTTTGGGCTTTGGGCTCTAGGAAGAGCAAATCGTCTGCGCTCTTTGGCAGGTCTCAAGATGAAAAGCGGTTATCTGTCAGGTCTCCGCTTCGCTCAAGACCTGACAGGGCATCACTAGGCTGTCAGGCGAGGGGGCCTGACAGCACTACTTTCGACTTGATGACTTGCAGACTTGCGGACTTGAAGACTTGCTACAATATAGATGATACGGGATATTGCTCTTTCTTGAACACTTGCCAACTATATTATGGAATACGCACCGATAAAGAATATTTTGCGGGGATTTATCCGGGGCAATGCGGCGATGACTAAGATGTTTTTCGGCGTGATGGGAATGCTGTTTTTGCGGACGCGGTATGTGAAGCGGGAATTGCGGAAGTTAATGAAAAACGGCCGGGAATGCGGGAAGATTCTGGATGCGGGATTCGGCTACGGGCAGTATTCTTATTGGCTGATGCGAAAGTATCCAAAAGCGCAATTGACATCAGTAGAAATCGAACCGATGATGATCGAGGATTTTCGGAGTTTTCTGCGAAAGATTAAGCGGGAAAATGTCGAATTGCAGGAATTGGATTTAACCAAGATGACTTACGAAAACCAGTTCAATTTGGCTTTGTCAGTGGATGTGATGGAGCATATCGAAGACGATGAAAAAGTATTCGCTAATATATACCGGAGTTTGCAGCCGGGAGGAGTGTTTTTAATGCATACTCCGCATATCCGGGCGGCGGCGAAAGAAGGGAAAGGCGCTTTCGTAGGGGAACATTTCCGCGATGGGTATCGGACAATCGAATTAAGGGATAAACTGAGAAACGCAGGATTTAGCCGGATAGAATGTACTTTAACTTATGGGATTTACGGTGGCGCCGCGTGGAAACTATTGCAGAAATATCCGTTGACCGTGTTGAACAAGGTGAAACTATTGTTTCCGCTGCTGCCGGTGTATTTGCTGGCGGTTTATCCGGCGGCGGAATTATCGATGAGGTGGGATATGCGGTGCGTTAACCGGGAAGGAGATGGGATATTGGTTAAGGGGTGGAAGGATTAAAAGCGGGATTTGGGATTTAGGGAAAAAGCAAATATTTGAACCACAGATAGAAACTGATAAGGGCTGATAAAAGCCGAATGAAGCAAAAGCGATATATGATATATGAAATCTGATATTTGATATTAGAAATAAAAGCAAAGCAAACATAAAAGCGGCACCACAGAGTCACAGAGAACACAGAGAAAAGTAAAGCGATATATGATATATGATATATGATATATGATTTAAAAGCGGAAAAGCAAAAGCAATTTGACAGGATTAACAAGATTTTCAGGATTAAAAGCAAAGCAATTCGTGATTTTACTTGATTTTTGGCACTTGATACTTGGCACTTGCTGCTTTTTGACACTTGGAACTTCTTATCTACTTGCAGACTTTTTTTTGGAGCCAAAAATGTATTCATCAAGATATAGGCGGGTGGGGCAGTTCAAGGGATTGTTATTCCTGATAGGTATAGCTTTGATTTTTGCGGTGTTTTTTTATACCAGGTTTTTGGTGGATGAATTGAGGCGGGAAGCGCGGCATAGTTTGACGATGAATTTGCAGCATTACTTATTTTTATTGGAAAATGCCACTCCGTTTCAGGCTTTTGAAGAGATACGGCAGATCGATATTCCTATCATATTGACGGGGGAGGAGGGGAAGCCGAAGTATTGGAAGAATTTAGGGATATCTCAAGCGGATACTACGGCGGCGGCGCAGGAGAAGCTGCTGGCGGTAATGAAGACGATGGACAAGGTATCACCGCCGATCGCCATCGAATATTCCATCGGTTTCAAAGATTATATGCATTACGGGGATTCCAATTTAATCAATCAGCTGCATTTTCTGCCTTATATTTCCATTGGATTGATTGGATTATTTATTTTGATCGGGTATTACGGATTTAAGAATATCAAGGACAGCGAACAGCGGTGGGTGTGGATAGGGATGGCGCGGGAGACGGCACATCAATTGGGCACGCCGTTAAGTTCATTGTTAGGATGGATGGAACTGCTAAAAACGGGTCAAAGCGGGGAGGCGGTGTTTCCAGAGATGGAGAAGGATATCCAGCGGTTGGAAAAGATAACAGCGCGGTTTTCCCAAATAGGGTCGGAAGTGAAGCTGGAAAGCTGCGAAATCATCCCTATCGTGCGGGAAGCGATGGATTATTACCGTTCGCGGATACCGCAGACGGGGAAGCGGGTAGAATTATCGGAAGAGTTTTCCGGGGAAGCGAAGACGATGGTCAACCGTTATCTATTGGGCTGGGTATTGGAAAATTTGATTCGCAACAGTTTGGATGCCATCGCTTCTGAAGAAGGGCGGATCGTGGTCAAGACGGCGGTGGAAGGGAGAAAGATAGTAATCGAAGTGTGCGATAATGGGTGCGGGATAGAAGCTCACAACCGGCGGAATGTATTCCGGCCGGGGTACACCACGAAAAAGCGGGGATGGGGAGTGGGATTATCGCTGGCGCGGAGGATCATACAGGATTATCACGGGGGAAAATTGACACTTAAGGAAAGCGCTCCCGGCAAAGGCACGACGATGAAAATTATATTACCGGTTAGGATATGAAAGACATTTTCGATTACTTAGTCCGGCAGGCGGAAATAACACAGGCTTCGCCGGGTTTGCTGCTGGCGTTCAAGGTAGGATTGACTATCGTCATCACCTATACGGTGTTTTTCATCGCCCGCCGGATATTGAAGACTTTGGAGAAATTCACAGTCGAAAAGACGAAGTGGGAATATGACGAGCAAATCATCGCTTCGGTGAAGAAGCCGATTTGCCGGTTGATTTTGTTGATTGGGGTGAATTTTGTTTTTAGCCATTTGACTTCGGTATTCGGCGAAGGATACGGGAAATACATCGGGGGGATTTTTTATATCCTGATTATCGGGCAGATAATGCTGTCGTTGATGAGATTAGTGAGTCTAGCGGCAGAGATATATTACCACAAATACTTCGATAATAGAGTTTCTGGAGGTAAAGAGGAATTTTTTCCCCTGTTGATTCGAATAGTCAAGATCATATTATTTGTCATCGCTTTGATTATTGTGTTGAAGCATTTCGACCAGGATGTGCAGTCACTGGTGGTATCTTTGGGGGTGGGTTCATTGGCGATTGCTTTGGCGGCGCAGGAGACTTTAAGCAACATGATTGCGGGATTTGTGATAATGACGGATAGGCCTTTTCGGGTGGGCGACCGGATTGAATTGCCCGATGGCAGGAGGGGGGATGTGTTTGAAATCGGTTTGCGTTCGACCAGGTTGATTACTTTCGACAATACCTTAATTATCGTACCCAATGCTCAGATAGTGAAGGAGAACATTGTCAATTTGACTTATCCGGATCCGGCGACCAGAGTGAAGGTAACGGTAGGTGCGGCTTACGGCAGCGATGTAAACAAGATCAAGGCGATATTGGAAGAGATTTGCCGGAGTATGCCGGAAGTGTCAGCGGAACCGGCGCCGAACGCATATTTCCTTAATTTCGGGGAATCTTCGCTGGATTTTCAGGTGACTTGTTTTGTGGCGGATTGGCGGCAGGAATGGCCGGCGGCGGAAAAAATCAGATTGGAAATTGAAAGAAGATTTAGGGAGGAAGGGATCGAGATACCGTTCCCGCAGAGAACAGTGTGGCAGGGAAAAAGCCGGCAATAGGCATTGGGCATTTGGCACTTATCACTACTTTGTCAATTACTATAAATGGAATGTATGAATATTTATTATTGTTAAATAATCCTCCTTTAATTCCCCCTTTAAGAAAGGGGGAAAGTGGGGTGGAACAGCTGTCTGCTTTCCCCCCCCTTTATCCTGAATCAAGTTCAGGACAAGCTTAAAGGGGGAAGGTGTCATAAGCGCTAACTTAGGCAAGATGGTACTGAACATAATAATAGTAAATCAATGGAGTTTCGGATTTTTCTGTCAGGTCTCCGCTTCGCTAAAGACCTGACAGAGCAGCAATAGGCTGTGAGGCGGGGGCGCCTGACAGCACCACTTTTTCTTTCGACTGTCGACTTTCGACTTGCAGACTTGTGGACTTAATCATATGAACACGGTGATTGAAACGCAGAAATTGACGCGCCGGTTTGGCCAGACGGCGGCAGTGGATGGATTGGATTTGCAGGTGGGGGAAGGCGAGATATTCGGATTTTTAGGGCCTAACGGAGCGGGAAAAACTACGACTATCCGGATGCTGATGAATTTTATCCGTCCAACCCGGGGGAAAGCGTCGATTTTAGGGCGGGAATTGCGGTGGGGAGATTACAGTTATCGGAAGGATATAGGTTTTTTGCCCGGCGATTTGTATCTGCCGAGGCACTATAGCGGTGAGGTATTTCTGAAATATTGGGGGGAATTATCCGGGAGAAAGGCGGTATTGCAGGAACGGTGTGTGCAGGTTTTAGCGCTGGAAAGCAGCGATTTACGGAAGAAGATACAGGAATATTCCAGCGGGATGCGGCAGAAATTGGGGATTACCGCGGCGTTGCAGCATCATCCCCGGCTGATAATTTTAGACGAACCGACGGGGGGATTGGATCCATTGGTCAAGCATTCGTTTTTGGAACTATTGAAGGAATTAAAGGAAAGCGGCTCGACAATATTTTTCTCCTCACATATTTTATCGGAAGTAGAACAGGTGGCGGACCGGACGGCGATTATCCGGCGGGGAAAGTTGGCGGCGGAAGGTAAAATCGAACAATTGAAGCACCGGGGTCAGAAACGGGTGTCGATAGTTTTCCGGACATTGGAGGCGCGGGATAAGTTTGCCGGCCGATATGAATGTAAGACGCAGAATCGGGATTTGAAAGTGCAGATGTTGACTTCCGGGGAAATCTCGGTTTTACTTAAGGCATTGGAAGGAATAGAGATAGTAGACATCAACATTGTCGAACCGACATTGGAGGATATATTTTTACAGTATTACAATGATAGGTAAAGATAACATTGAATAGAGAATACAAAAGTAGTGTCAAGCGGGGGCGCCTGACACCACGGTTATGTAGGGACGAGGCAACGCCTCGTCCAATGATTGGTTTTGTAGGGGCAGATTCCTATATCTGTCTCCAAAACGCCCGAAGGGCGTCATACTGGC
>Ga0172370_10000748_pt1 | contig 50988 bp, 40 predicted proteins | sample LakKiv5m_FD_114538 | JGI IMG/M metagenome (GOLD analysis project Ga0172370, IMG submission 114538) | Freshwater microbial communities from Kabuno Bay, South-Kivu, Congo - kab_022012_11.5m | ecosystem: Environmental > Aquatic > Freshwater > Lake | place: Democratic Republic of the Congo...
TCACGCCTGACGCGCAAGTGCCAGACGACCATCCCCAAGGACATCCGGGACGTGCTGCACGTCACGGCCGGCGACCTGGTGGCGTTCGAGGCCCGCGGTGACGTCGTCACCGTGCGCAAGGCCACCGCACTCGACCTTGAGTACCTGCGCTCGCTCGAGGCGACGTTGACCGAGTGGTCGTCGGCCGCCGACGAGGAGGCGTACCGTGGTCTCTGAGCCCGAGGCCCTCGACGCGTTCGACGTGGTGATCGTGCCGTTTCCGTTCACCGACAGCGCCCAGGTGAAGCGGCGGCCGGCGCTGGTGCTCTCGTCGACCGCCAGCCTCGGCGATCGCATCGGACACAGCGTCATAGCCATGATCACGAGCGCCGGGAACGCCCCGTGGCCCCTGGACGTGCCGGTCACGGATCTCTCGACGGCCGGCTTGCCGGGCGCGTCCGTCGTTCGGTTGAAGCTGTTCACGTTGGACCACCGCCTGGTCGTGCGCCGGGCGGGAACCCTCGGCCCCGCCGACCGCGCGGCCGTGACCGGGGCGGTCAGGGCGTTGATGCCGTGGGTGGTCGAAGAACTGGCGTCGTGAGGTGTCGGTCAGCTACTTGGCGCGCGGGCCGCGGTTGCTCGGCACGTAGTCGCCGGGGCCGATGAACAGCACGTTCGCGCGCCGGAACATGCGCACCTGGGCGTTCATCTTGCGGCGTACGACCGACAGGGCGGTCAGCTTCGAGAGGGCCTTCTTGTCGTCCTCGAAGACCAGCTTCGCGGGCTCGCTCTCGGCCTTCTTCAGCAGCACGCGGTTCTGGCCGTACGGGGCCCGCTTCTTGCCTTCGGCCTGGGCGGCGTCGAACTCGTCCATCGAAATCTTTTCGATCTGCATCTCGATTCCTCAACAGGTGGTTCAAAGAGCGTGCCTGTATAGATAAATATCATGGATGTCGTCAAGGAATATTCGGCCGTTCCCGATGGGGCAACGGCGCCGTTCCGTTCGACCCCCGTCGTCGCATCCGTCGAAGTTGACGCCCTTCCCGGTCCGAGCGAGGATCCCCGGGCACCATCGGAGACTGCGCCATGCCCCTCGCCAGCCTGTCCCTCGATCTCGACAACCAGTGGTCCTACCTGAAGGTGCACAACGACCCGGGCTGGGAAGCCTTCCCGTCGTACCTCGACGTGGTGGTGCCCCGCATCCTCGAGACCCTGGAGCAGCTCGGCCTGCGCCTGACCTTCTTCATCGTGGGGCAGGACGCCGCGCTGCCGAAGAACGCCGGCGCGCTGGCGCAGATCGGCGGCTCGACGCACGAGGTGGGCAACCACTCGTTCTCGCACGAGCCCTGGCTGCACCTGTACGACCACGCGCGCGTCGAGGACGAGCTCGGGCGCGCCGAAGCCGCCATCGTGGCCGCCACGGGCAAGCAGCCGGTCGGGTTCCGCGGGCCGGGGTTCAGCGTGTCGGCCGACGTGCTCGACGTGCTGCGCACGCGGGGCTATCGGTTCGACGCGTCGACGCTGCCCTCGTACATCGGCCCCCTGGCGCGCGCGTACTACTTCATGACCGCCAGCCTCAGTGATCGCGCCCGCGAAGACCGCTCGGCGCTGTTCGGCTCGGTGCGCGACGGCCTCCGCCCCGTGAAGCCCTACCGCTGGACGCTGCCCGGCGGGTCGCTGATCGAGATCCCCGTGACCACGTTCCCGGTGGTGCGCGTGCCGTTCCACCTGAGCTACGTGCTCTACCTGTCGACCTTCTCGGCCCTCGCCGCGCGCGCTTACTTCCGCTCGGCGCTCGAAGCCTGCCGCGCCACCGGCACGCCGCCGTCGCTGCTGCTGCACCCCCTCGATTTCCTGGGCGGTGACGACGTGGCGGGGCTCGAGTTCTTCCCGGCCATGAAGATGCCCGGCCGGGTCAAGCTCGAGCGCGTGCGCTCGTACCTGGGCGACTACGCGAGGCTGTTCGACGTGGTGCCCATGGGGGAGCACGCCGTGGCCCTCGAGGCCGGGGGCGGGCTCGTGGAGCGGGCTCCGGACTTCGACGCGGTGGCTACGTCAGCGCCAGCCTGACCAGGCGCGGCAGGAAGCCCTGGTGCGGCGCCACGGGGGAGGGCGGCAGCGCGTCGACGATGGCACAGCCGGTGGAGCACGTGGCGGCCAGGCGCTGCACCTCGCTGAACCGTACGCGCTGGAAGTCGTCGGCCGCGTAGCGCTCGTTCAGGAAGTCGCAGAGCGCCGACACCTCGCGCGCCACGCCGCGCTCGACGGCCTGGAACCCCGCCAGCGTGAACTGCACCAGCTCGGCCGGGGGCGCCTGCCGGCCGTGTCCGATCCCGGCGGTGGCGAAGCGTGCGCCCTCGAGCACATGGCGGGGCAGCAGGTTGCAGCCGTCGACGAAGGTGCGGAGCGCGGGGGCCCGTTCGAACAGGGCGCGACCCGCGCGGGCATAGTCGCCGTGGGCCACGCAGGCCACCACCACCTCGGCCGACGCCAGGGCGGCGTCGAGGTCGCGCGTGAACAGCTTCGCGAAGCCGAAGCGCGTGAGGTTCGGGTCGTCGGGGCGCACGAAGGGGTCGTGGAACGTGACGGGGCAGCCGCGCGCCAGCAGCAGGCGGGCCAGCGCGAAGGCCGGCGAGTTGCGCGTGTCCTCCGAGTCGCCGCGGTAGGCGGTGCCGAGCAGCGTGACCGGGCGCCCGTCGACGGGCCCCAACGCCTCGGCCAGGGCCAGCGTCGCGCTCGGCGACTCGTCGTTCACGGTGCGCGCGGTGAGGATCAGGCTGGTGCTGCCGTCGTCACCGGCCTCGCGGCGGCGCCACCACAGGAGCACGCCATCCTTCGGCAGGCAGTGGCCACCCACGCCCACCGTGGGCACGAGCAGGCCGCCCACCGGGACGGCCAGCGGGTCGGACGAGGCGCGATCGGCCTGCGCCAGGCGCTGGTTGACGGCGTCGCGCAGGGCGAAGAAGTCGACGTCGTGGGCGTCGCAGAACCGCACGATCTCGGCGGCGAAGGCGATGCGCACGTCGCGGTAGGCGTTCTCGAGGGTCTTCACGACCTCGGCCGTCAGGCTGTTGGTGGGGTGCAGCGTGGCGCCCGTGACCACGTGCCGGTACAGGCGTTGGATGAGCCCAGGCGTCGCGGGGTGCAACCCGGCCACGATCTTGTCGGACGTGCGCACGCGCTCGACCAGGCGCCCGGGCATCACGCGGTTGGGGCTGTTGCCGAGCAGCACGTCGCGCCCCTCGAGCAGGCCGTCCGCGGCGAAGCGGTCGCGGATCAGCGTGGCCATGGACGAGGGCGCCAGGGTCGACTCGAACACCACCAGCGGCACGTTGCCGGCCGGGCGGCGGGCCAGGGCGGCGATGAGCCCCTCGAGCGCGCCGAAGAGCGGCCCGTAGTCCGGGCCGCTGCCGTCGCGATCGGTCTGCACCGACACGAGCACCACGTCGGCGTCCGCCAGGTCGGCCGGGTCGTCGGAGGCCGACAGCAGGCCGGCCGCGACCGTGGCCTTCACCACGCCGTCGAGCCCGGGCTCGACGCCGCCGATGGGCGACTCGCCGCGGTTGATGGCGTCGACCTTCCAGCCCGAGCTCGGCGAGCGACGCTGCACGATGTGCACGCGCGCCGGCTGGTCGGAGCCGATGCGAACGCGGGCGTCGGCCAGCAGCGCGGCCATGGGCATGCCCACGATGCCCGGGCCGATCACGCCGATCTTGCGGACGCTCCAGCCCGTGACGGTTCCGTTCGTGAGGGTGAGCGGCATTCGTTACCTCCGTCGCGCGCGCCGCGCGTTCGTCAGGACGTGAGCGCGGTGTCGGCGTCCCCGTCGAGGAACGTCTGGCACCACAGCTCGAGGTTCAGGAGCCCCCACAGCCGGCGGCCGAACGCGCGCTCGTTGGTGAGCAGCGCCTCGATCGCTGCCGGGTCGAACAACCCGCGCTGGCGGCAGGTCTGCGACAGCAGCACGTCGCGGAAGAAGTCGCCGGCGCGGTTCTTCGCCCACAGGTGCAGCGGCACCGGGAAGCCCATCTTGTCCTTGCGGTCGACGATGGCCGTCGGCAGCAGGTCGGCGATGGCCCGTTTCAGGATGTATTTCATCTCGGCGCCGCGGAACTTCATGGCCGGCGGCATGCGCGTGACCAGCTCGACCATACGGTGATCGAGCAGCGGCACGCGCGACTCGAGCGAGCAGGCCATGCTCACACGATCCTCGACCTGGAGCAACGCCGGCAGCCCCGCGACCAGGTCGTAGTGCACCATCTTGTTGTAGTACGAGCGGGTCTGCGGGTTCTGGAACACCTGCTGGAAGCGCCCGAACGTGGCCGCGCGGTCGTGGGCGCGCCGGAAGTCGGCCGAGAGGCCGTCGAGCTGGCCCTCGCTGCGGTCGATCAACGCGAAGTAGCGCTGATCCATGTCGCAGAAGGCCCCGCGCGCCCAGAAGCTCGAGAGCATGGGCACGTACGCGCGCAGGAAGGGCAGGTTCGGCAGGATCGACGACAGCGAGACGATGTGCTCGCCCTCTTCGTTGGAGGCGAAGATGGCACCCTTCAGCGCCTGCTCGAGGTAGGCCACGACGTAGCGCGCGTAGCCGCCGAAGATCTCGTCACCGCCCTGGCCCCCCAGGCACACCTTGACCCGCGTCGCCGCCGCCCGTGACACCATGTACTGCGGGAACAGGCCCGGGCCCGCCGCCGGCTCGTCCATGTGCCACACCAGGCGCGGCAGCAGGTCGATCAGGTCGGCTTCGGTGGGGCGCACCACGAACGAGCGGGCTCCCACGGCGTCGGCCACGAGGCGCGCGTAGGGGCTCTCGTCGAACTCCGGTCCCTCCGAGAACGCGCCCGTGAACGTCTCGATGGGGCCCGACACGAAGCGCGAGGCCAGGGTGGTCACCAGGCTCGAGTCGAGGCCGCCGGACAGGTAGGCCCCCACGGGCACGTCGGAGCGCATCTGCAGGCCCACCGTGTCGATCAGCAGGTCGCGCAGGCGATCGACGAAGTAGGCCTCGGTGTGGTAGGCGTCGACCTCGAAGTCGGGCTCCCAGTAGGCGCGCTCCTGCACCGAGAAGGACGGGAGGTCGAGGACCAGCACGTGCCCCGGCTGCACCTTGCGGATGCCCGCGAACAGCGTGGCGTCGCCCAGCACGTACTGGAAGGTGACGTAGTCGTGCAGGCTCTCGGGATCGGGGTGGGCCGGCACCTCGGGGTGGGCCAGCAGCGCCTTGATCTCCGAGGCGAACATCCAGCGATCGGCCGTGCGGTGCAGGTACAGGGGCTTCACGCCGAAGCGGTCGCGCGCCACCAGCACCACGCCCTTCTGCGGGTCGTGCAGCACGAACGCGAACATGCCGTTCAGGCGCTCGACGAAGGCGGGGCCCCACGCCAGGTAGGCGTGGAGGATGACCTCGGTGTCGGTGCCGGTCGCGAACGTGCGGCCGAGGGCCTGCAGCTCGCGGCGCAGCTCGACGTAGTTGTAGACCTCGCCGTTGTGGACGAGCGTGACGCCCTCGACCGTCATGGGCTGGGCGCCCGCCGCGGGGTCGAGGATGGCCAGGCGCCGATGGGCCAGGCCCACCGAGCCGTCCACGACCAGCCCATCGCCGTCGGGGCCCCGGTGCCGGATGACTTCGGACATGCGCTCCAGCACCGGGCGCTCGACCGGGCGGCCCGGCCTGCCGATGATTGCGACCAGTCCGCACATGGACCTGGGATCTCCGTGGACGACGCGAATATCGTAAGGCTGCCAGCCGGCATGTCCACTTCGGCGCTGTCGGTTGCGCCGGCCCGGCCCGGCGGGTAGGATGTGCGGCCATGAGGCTGGCGTTCGTCTCGAACCTGTATCCGCCGCACTTCCTGGGCGGCTACGAGCGGCTGTGCGCCCTGGTGCGCGACGAGCTCGTGCGCCGTGGGCACCACGTGTCGGTGTTGACCAGCGACCATGGCGTGAGCCCCGACGGCACGCCGTCCGAGGCCGCGGGTGACGGCGTGCACCGCACGCTACGCCTCACCTGCCCCTTCGATCGTCCGGCCGATCACGGCCGCCCCGCGCGGTGGCGCGCCACGGTGCACAACCGCCGGGTTGCGCGGGCGTTCTTCCTGGCCGACCGCCCGGAGCTCGTGTTCGTATGGAGCCAGCTGAGGTTGTCGTTGGGCGCGGCCCTCGCAGCTCGCGACCTCGGGCTGGCCGTGGCCTACACCTTCAACGACGAGCACCCGATCGGGTACGCTGCACCGCCGTTTACGCTGCAGCCGCGCGGGCTCGCGCGCTTCGCCCTCGACCGGGGGGCCCTGCCCGAGCTCACCTGGACAGGGCTCGACCTGGCCCACGCGACCTGCATCAGCCGCTCGCTGCGCGATCGCCTGGTGGCCGGGGGAGTGCCCGTCGGCCACGCGCAGATCATCTACCAGTGCGTCCCCGAAGAGCACCGCTTCGTGCCGCGCGGCGACCTCGGGGGGCGGCACGATCCGGCGCGCGTGCTCTTCCTGGGGCAACTGCACGCCTACAAGGGGGTGCACACGCTGATCGACGCCATGGGGCGCCTGCTGGCGGCCGGGCGGCGCGTGCAGCTCACGGTGGCCGGCGCGGGCCCCGAGCCGTACACAGCCCGGCTTCGCGCGCTGGCGGGGCCCTTCGAGGGGCACGTCACGTTCCGCGGCTCGGTGCCCCCCTCCGAGCTGCCGGCCCTGTACCACGAGCACGACGTGTTCGCGTTCCCGTCGCTGGGCGTCGAGGCCTTCGGGCTCACCTTCCTCGAGGCCATGGCCAGCGGCTTGCCGGTGGTGGCCTCCACCGGCGGGGGGCACGCCGAGGCGTTGGTCGACGGCGTCAACGCCCTGACGTTCCCGGCCGAGGACGCCCCTGCCCTGGCCGCGGCCCTGGTGCGCGTGCTCGACGACGCCGAGCTGCGCCGTCGGCTTGCCGTCGGCGGGGTGGCCACGGTGCGCGAGCGGTTCACGACCGCGCGCTACGTCAACGAGCTCGAGGCGTTCCTCGCCGCCGCGGTCGGTTCCCATGCCCAGTGACGCGGCGCGCCCCGTCCGGCTCATCGTCAACGCCGACGACCTGGGGTACGACCAGGCGGTCACCGACGCCACCTTCGAGATGATGGCCCGGGGCCGCGTGACGTCTGCCACGGTCATGGCCACCGGCGCCGCGGTCGAGGCCGCCGCTCGCCGCCTGCACGACTTCCCCGCGTGCTCGTTCGGCGCACACCTGGCGCTCACCGAGCTCCGACCCCTGACCGACAACCCGCACCTGGCCTTCCTGCGCGGCCCCGACGGCGCCTTCGTCGATCGACGCGGCCTGCTGTGCCGCTGGGAGCGCGTGTGGCGACCCGGCGTGCCCGGCGCGCTCTACGACGAGCTGTGCGCGCAGGTTCGGCGCCTGCAACAGCTGGGCGTGCCCCTGTCGCACCTCGACTCGCACCACCACGTGCACGCCATCCCGGCGCTCTTCCCCATCGTGAAGCGCGTGCAGGCCACGTTCGGCATCCGCCGCATCCGCCCGCGCGTGAACCGCTTCGACGGGCTCTACTACCGGGCGGGCGCGCTCACGCGGCCGAAGCACGCGCTGCACAACCTGGCGTTCCGGCACGTGGTCGCGTCGGTCACCCCCGACGGCTTCACGGCCCTGCGCGCCTTCCTGCACCAGCCCCTGCCGGCGCGCCCCGGCGAGGTGATCGAGTTGATGGTTCATCCGGGCCACCCGCTGTGCACGGCCGAGAACGAGCAGTTGGCCGGGGACTGGCTCGCGCACCTGCCGTTCCCGGCCGAGCTCATCAGCTACGACCAGTTGGAATCGCCCGGGCGCGTTGGTTGACGCGCGGACCGGCGGCCGTATATCATCCGGTATTGCTTCGCGCACAGGGGAGGGAGCTCGTCGTTGAGTCCGCGCACGCCACCACCGCCCGCCGGGGACCTCCAGCTGCCTTTCGATCCCATGACGGTGGTACGCGGCATCCTGCGGCAGAAGCTGGTCCTGATCGCGTGCGCCGTCCTGGCGTGCTCCGCGGGGGCGTTGGCGGGCTGGGCCTTCGGCAAGCGCACGTACGAGGCGTCGAGCCTCATCCAGTACCGCGTCACCTCGGGCGTGGCGGCCGAAGGAGCCTCCAGCGCTCCCACGCTCGTGTCGTTGCTGCAGCAGGTCGAGGTGCGTCCCAGCATCGAGGAGCTCCGCGAGCAGCTAAAGCTCGAGATCTCGATCGAAGGGCTGGGCGCGGCCGTCGAGGCGTTCATCCCCGAAGACTCGGCGCTGCTCACGTTCAAGGCCACCTGGAAAGACCCGAGGATGGCCGCGCGCATCGCGAACAAGCTGCGTGACATCTTCCTCGAGCGCTGGTGCGGCATGCAGGTGCAGGCGGTCGAGGGGCTGGCCGAGCAGTCGCGGGCCAAGCTGCAGGCCGCGCAGACCCGCGAGGGCAGCTTCCAGAAGGTCATCTCCGAGCTGCAGGAGCGCGCTGCCCTGGAGCGCAAGGGCGCCACGGGCTCGACCGACATCCAGCTGCGCTACGGCCGCCTCAAGGAGATGATCGAGGAAGACCGCTCCGCGCGCGCCAACGCCATCGAGCTCGCGGCCCGCGAGGGCGAGTATGCCCGCGCCCAGCGCCTGAGAGACCAGGACCTCATCTCCGACCCCGACTTCCAGCAGATCAAGTCCTCGCTCGAGAAGCAGCGCGCGTTGACGCAGGACACGGCGCGGACCGCGCGCTGGAAATCCGAGCTCGACTCGCTGCGCGGCCAGGCGGCCCAGTCCGAGGCCGCCACCCCCGCCGAGGCCATGCTGCAGCAGGTGGTGGTGCAGGCGCTGACCGCCGAGATGGAGCGCGTGGCGCTGCAGGACCAGGTCGCTGCCGTGCAGCGCGCCCTCGAGACCGCCCGCAAGCGGCTCGACGGGTACCGTGCGCTCGAGGCCCAGGCCGAGCGCGACGGCGAGGCCTCGAACGCGCCGGTGTCCGAGCTGCTCGGCATCCAGGCCGAGCTTACGGGCGTGCGCACTCTGTACGACACCGAGGCCCCCGAGTTTTCGCTCGTGTCCGAGGCCATCGCGCCGGTCATGCCCGCCAAGTCGACGCGCAAGCTCATCGCGGTGGGCGTGTCGGCGGGGCTGCTGTTCCTGGCCTTCGGGTTCGTGCTGCTCGGCCAGCTCCTCTCGCGCCGCATCCGCTCGGCCGGTGACGTCAAGCTGAAGACGGGCATGCTGCCCCTGGCCGTGCTGACGCAGGAGGGCGATCTGGCCCGGGCGGGGCACGAGTTCGAGGACGGCTGCCGCCTGCTCGCCAAGTCCCTGCGCGCCGAGGTCCCCGCCAACGGGGCCACGTTCCTGTTCACCGGTCCCGCGGGTGGCGAGGGCGTCTCGAGCCTGGTCGAGCGCCTGGCGGGCGTGATGGGGGCGGTGCAGGGGCCGGTGCTCGTCCTCGACGTGCACGGTGCCGCCAGCGGGCGCAAGGGCATCTCCGACCGACTCATGAAGCCCGTGCCCATGTCCGTGGGGCTCGGCACCGTGCTCGAAGAAGGCCTCGACGCGCTGGTGTACGCCATCCGCCCGACGCGTCTGCCGGGCGTGTACCTGCTGCCGGCCGACGAGCGCTCGTTCCTGCCGTCGGCGTTGGGCGAGCGCGGCTTCGGTGCGTTGCTGGCCGAGCTGGCTCCCAGGTACGGTGCCATCTTCCTCGACGCGCCGCCGTTGCTGGCCTCGGCCATCACCGTGTTCCTGGCCGAGTGGTGTACCGTCACCGTGGTCGTGGTCCGCGGCGGCGTCACCACCAAGCGCGACCTCGCGCGCGCGTTCGACCGACTCGACAAGACCGGCGCTCCGCGCCGTATCCTCGTCCTGAACGGTGCCGATCCAGCGTTCAACCCGTCCTGAGCGGCCGGGGCCATGAAGATCCTCGTGGTCACGAACCTCTACCCGCCGGCGGTGCTCGGCGGGTACGAAATCCTATGCGCCCAGGTCGTCAACCGGCTGCGCGAGCGCCACGAGGTGCGGGTGCTCACCTCGACCCACGGAGGGCTGAGCGAAGAGGTCGACGAGCCGCACGTGCTGCGGCAGCTGCGCCTGTACCGACCCTTCGGGTTGCCGGCGCAGATCCTGCGGGCCGATCGTCGCTCCACCTGGCGGCGCAACCACGACGTCGCGACCCGCGTGCTCCGGTCCTTCGCGCCCGACGTGGTCTTCGCCTGGAGCCAGCTGCGCCTGACGCTGGGAGCCGTGCGCGCGGCGCAGCGGGCCGGGATCCCCGTGGTCTATACCCTGAACGACGAGAGCCTGGCCAGCTGGCTGCCGGCGCGCTGGGAGGCCCGGGCCCGCGCGCTGGCGGCGGCCGCGCTGGATCGTACCCTGTACCGTGAGATCACGCTGACGGGGCTCGACCTGACCTACTGCACCTGCATCAGCCGGTGCGTGCGCGACAACCTGGTGCGACAGGGCGTCCCCGTGGAGGGCGCGCGCGTCATCCCCCAGGGCATCCCCATCCAGGACTTCCCGGTGAAGCCCGACCCCGGCCACGTCGGGCGGCCCGCGCGCCTGCTGGTGGCCGGGCAACTGCACGCGTACAAGGGCGTCCACACGGCCGTGGCGGCGCTCGATCAGGTGGCTCGGGAGCGCGGCCCCGACGCGATCGAGCTCTCCGTGGCGGGCGACGGACCGGACGAGTACAAGCAGCGGCTCGCGGCCGACGCGCAGGCGGCGTCCGGGCGGGTCACCTTCCTCGGCTGGACGCCCCACGAGGCCATGCCCGAGCTGTACCGCGCGCACGACCTGTTCGTGTTCCCGTCGGAGTGGCAGGAGCCCTTCGGCCTCACCCACCTCGAGGCTATGGCCTCGGGACTGCCGGTAATCAGCACGAACGACGGCGGGCACGGCGAGTTCCTGGTGCACGAGCGGAACGCGCTGGTGTTTCGGAAGGCCGATCCTGCCGACCTGGCCCGGCAGATCGCGCGGCTGCTCGACGACCCGGCGCTGGCCCGGCGGTTGGCGGCCGAGGGGCGCGCCCAGGTGCTCAGCGAGTTCACGGTGGATCGCTACGCCGCCGGCCTCGAGGCGTTCCTCGGCGAGGCCGCGCGCGGCGGTGCGAGCGAGGCGCGGCCATGAACCCGGTGAGCGTCATCCAGGTGCCCCGCCGTTTCGTGACCAGCGACTGGGGTGGCACCGAGACGCTGGTGCTCGAGACCACCGCGCGGCTGCGCGGCCGAGGGCACGACGCCGAGATCTGGTGCCCCGACGCGCTCGGCGGCGCCCCGTGCGACGAGCTCCGGGGCGTGCCGATCCGGCGCTTCCCGTACTTCTACCCCTACCTGGGCCTGTCGGCCGACGCGCGCCGCCAACTCGACCTGGCCGGCGGCAACCTGTTCTCGTTCTCGCTGCTGGCTGCGCTGCAGAAGCGGCCGCGGCTCGATCTCGTGCACCTGCACACGGGCAAGCGGCTCGGAGGCATCGCTCGGCACGTGGCGCGGCAGCGTGGCATCCCGTACGTGGTGTCCCTCCACGGGGGCGTGGTCGACGTGCCCGCCGCCGAGGCCGAGCGGCTCGTGGCGCGCACGGGGCGGGCGCTCGAGTGGGGCAGGCTGCTCGGGTGGTGGGTGGGCTCCCGGCGCGTGCTCGACGACGCCGCGGCGGTGCTCTGCGTCAGCGAGGCCGAGGCGCGCGCGCTCGCCGGGCAGATGCCGGGCAAGCGGGTGGTACACCTGCCGAACGGGGTCGATCCGGAGCGCTTCCGGCGGGGCGATCGTGCGGCCTTCAGGGCGGCCCACGGCATCCCCCGCGCGGCGCGCGTGATCCTGGTGGTGGGCCGCCTCGACCCGCAGAAGAACCAGGAGCTGGCCCTGCGAGCGTTCGGCGTGCTCGCGACTCGCCACCCCGACCTGCACCTCGTGCTGCTCGGGCACGTGACCGACCCGGCGTACGCCGAGGCCCTGCGCGCGCAGGTGGCGGCCTCGGGCCTCTCGTCCCGCGTCACGCTCATCCCCGGGCTGCCGGCGGCGGGGCCCGGCGTGGTCGACGCCTACCACGCCGCCGACGTCCTGCTGCTTCCGTCGAACCACGAGCCGTTCGGCATCGTGATCCTCGAGGCCTGGGCCGCGGGTCTGCCCGTGGTCGCCAGCCGCGTGGGTGGCATCCCGGGCTTCGTCGAGCACGAGCTCGACGGCCGCTTGGTGACCCCCGGCGACCAGCCCGGCTTCGTGGCGGCGCTGGAGGGCCTGCTCGCAAACCCGGACGCGGCGCGCTCCCTGGCCCTGGCCGGCCAACGGAAGGCGCGCGAGCGCTACGCCTGGGAGGTCGTGACCGACCGCCTGCTCACCCTCTACGAGGACGTGCTCCGTGAACATCCTCGCCGTGCATGAGACCTGCGGCTGGCAGGGGGGCGTGGAGCAGCACCTGGCGGTGACGGTGCCGGCGCTGCGCGAACGTGGACACCGCGTGGTGCTGGCCTGGGCGCGCGCGTCGTCGCGCGAGCCCGGGCGTTTCGCTCGCTTGTTCGACGAGGACCTGCCCATCCCCGAGCTCGGAACATCTGAGACTTGCGAGGCGTTCGATCGACTCGTCGACCGCGAGCGCCCCGAAGCGGTCTGGGTGCACAAGCTCGCCGTGCTGCCCGCGCGACTGACCGGGACCCACGACGTCCGCGTGGTGCGCTACGTGCACGACCACGATCTGACCTGCCCGCGCCGCCACCGGTACACGACCTTCGGCCGGCGCGTGTGCCGGGAACCCGTGGGTCTCCGATGCTGGCTCGACGTCGCCTTCGTGGCGCGCCCCGGGCCCCTGCCCGGCAACCTGCGCTGGATCGACCTGAACGCGCACGCCGCCGAACTGCGCCGCAACCGCGGGCTCGACGCCCTGCTGGTGGGCAGCCGCGCCATGCGGGGCGAGCTGCTCGCGAACGGCTTCCCGAACGAGCGCGTGCACGTGCTCCCCCCCGTGCTGCCCCGCCCGCCCCTCGAGCCCGCACCGGTCCCGGCCGAGCCGCGCGTGCTCTTCGTGGGACAGCTGGTGGCGGGCAAGGGCGTCGACCTGCTGCTCGACGCGCTAGCCCGTGTCCCGGGCGCCTGGTCGGTCGACGTGGTGGGCGAGGGCAACGCGCGGAGCGCGCTCGAGGCGCGGGCCCTGCGGCTGCACCTGGCCGATCGCGTGCGCTTCGTCGGCTGGCGCAACCACGACGCCCTGGACCAGCTGTACGCCGCGGCGCGCGTGGTGGCGGTGCCGTCGCGCTGGGCCGAGCCCTTCGGCATGGTCGGGCTCGAGGCCATGCACGCGGCGCGGGCCGTCGTGGCCTTCGACCTGGGGGGTATCCCCGACTGGTGCGAGCCGGAGGTCACGGGCCTGCTGGCGCCCGAGAGCGACGTGCCCGCGCTGGCCGCGGCGCTGACCCGCGCGCTGTACGAGCCGGGGCTGGCCGAGCGCCTGGGCGCCGCGGGGCGCGAGCACGTCGACCAGCGCTTCACCTTCGAGGGCATGGTCGAAGCCCTCGAGGGGCACCTGAAGGGTGCGGTGTGAGTACGCGGGGCCGCACCGCGGCGGAGTGGGCCGCGGGCCTCGGCCTCGCGCGTCACCTCGAGGGCGGCTGGTACACCGAGACGTACCGCGCCACGTTGACGCTGCCCGCCGAGGCCCTGCCCGCCTCGTTCCACGGCCCCCGCGCCGCCTGCACTTCGATCCTGTTCCTGCTCGAGCGGGGCGACATCTCGGCCCTGCACCGCCTGGCCGCCGACGAGCTGTGGCACTTCCACGCCGGCGACCCGCTGGTCGTGCACGTGCTCGCGCCCGACGGCACGTACACGGCCTTGCACCTCGGCCCCGACCTCGGGCAAGGCCAGCACCTCCAGGCCGTGGCGCCTGCCGGCTGCTGGTTCGGCGCCGAGACCGCGGGGGCGTACTCGCTGGTCGGCTGCACCGTGGCGCCGGGCTTCGACTTCGCCGACTTCGAGCTGGGCCGCCGGGCCGATCTCGTGGCGGCGTATCCCGGGCACCGGGCGCTGATCGAGCGGCTCACGCGCCGGTAGCCCTGCCGTGGGGCTGTCCGGCTTCCTTGACCCCCCCGCACCCTGCGGGGATACTCGCTTCCGTAACGTCACGTACCGCAAGGTGATGCATGCCCGGCGCCCCCCTCATCGGTGTGACCACCTTCGGCGGCGACGGCGGCGTGTCGGGCATCTCGCAGTACATCGTCCAGCTCCTCAAGGCGCTGGCGGCCGAGCCGCGCGAGGCGCGCTACGAGGTGGCGGTCTACGCAGACGAGCGATCCATCTTCGTGCCCGAGTCGCCCCGCGTCACGCCGCTCGTGCACGGGCGCGCGTGGGCGTCGCCGATCCGCAACGTGGCCTGGCACCAGGCGATGCTGCCGGCGCTCTGCAAGCGTCGGGGCTTCGACGTGCTCTTCCTGCCCGCGGCCAACCGCCGGCTGCCCGTGTGGACGCCGTGCCCCGCGGTGGGCACCGTGCACGACCTGGCCAGCGCGCACGTCACCGACAAGTACGACCCGGCGCGGGTCTTCTACGTGCGGCGCGTGCTGCCGCCGCTCATCCGGCGCCTCGACCACGTGCTCACCGTCAGCGAGGCCACCAAGCGCGACCTGGTCGAGATCGCGGGGCTTCGTCCCGAGCGCGTCACGGTCACGCCCCTGGCCGCCGACCCGGCCGTCTTCCACCCCGGTGACCGTGACGCCGCCGCGGCTCGCGTGGCCTCGCGCTTCGGCGTGAGCGGGCCGTACATCGTCTACATCGCGCGCCTCGAGCACCCCGGCAAGAACCACGTGCGGCTGATCCGGGCCTTCGATCGGCTGAAGACCCGCACGGGGCTGCCCCACAAGCTGGTGCTGGCCGGCAGCGATCGCGAGCGCGCCGCCGAGGTGCACGCCGAGGCCGCCGCCGCCCGCCACGCGGCCGACATCGCCTTCACGGGCTTCGTGCCCTCCGACGCCGTGGGCGATCTGTACCGCGCAGCCGACCTGTTCGCCTTCCCCTCGCTCTTCGAGGGCTTCGGGTTGCCGCTGCTCGAGGCCATGGCGTGCGGAACTCCGGTGGTGGCGGCCGACGTGGCCTCGCTGCCCGAGGTGGCCGGAGACGCCGCGCGCCTGGTCGATCCGTACGACGAGCACGCCCTGGCGGCCGCCCTCGAGGCCGTGCTCACCGATCCGGCCCTGCGGGCCGACCTGGTGGCGCGCGGGCTGGCCCGCTCCGCGACCTTCTCGTGGCGACGAACCGCGCGCCAGACGCTCGATGTACTCTTGCGCTTGGCGCCGTAAGCACTTGTATATCCGCGTGCGCTGTTCATCTTTTTGATCGAAGCGCCGCGTTGCGTTACGATTCGCGGCAGACTGCGGGGACACCATGAAGCTCGAGACGAAGCAGTACGGCTCCGTGACGGTCGTGGCCATCGAGGCCGACAACCTCGATGCCGCCACGTCGCGCGTCTTCAAGGACCTGATCGCGCCGGTCCTCGAGAAGCAGCGCGAGGTCGTGCTCGACCTCGGTCGGCTCCAGTTCGTCGACTCGTCGGGCCTGGGCGTAATCCTCAGTTGCCTGCGCACGTTGAACGCCCGCGGCGGCGACCTGCGCCTGTTCGGCATGACGCGCTCGGTGCGGGCCCTCTTCGAGTTGGTGCGCATGCACCGCGTCTTCGAGATCTTCAACTCCTGCGACGAGGCGGTGCGCAGCTTCCGTTCGTAGCCGCCACCCCCCCCTCGCCGCCCGACCGGAGGAGCGATGCAGAAGCGGCCCGTCCTGATCCTCGCCGTGTTCGTCGACGCCTTCGGCTGGGAGATCGTCCGCCAGCGCGGCTTCCTCGGCGACGTGTTCACCACGCGCCAGCCCCTCGGGACCGTCTTCGGCTACAGCTCGACGTGCATCCCCAGCGTGCTGTCGGGTCAGCGGCCTCGCGAGCACGGCCACTTCTCGTTCTTCTACTACGATCCGCCGCGCTCCCCCTTCCGGCCGTTGACGCCGCTCGGGTGGCTGCCCCGCTCGGTCACCCGGCGCGGGCGCGTGCGGCACCTGATGAGCCGCGGCGTGCAGGCCTTCTACGGCTACACCGGCTACTTCCAGCTGTACAACATGCCCTTCGAGCACCTGGCGCTCTTCGACTACAGCGAGAAGCGCGACCTGTACCAGCCGGGGGGCCTCCGTTCGGGCGCCGACACCATCTTCGACGTCTGTCGCAAGCGGGGCGTGCCGTTCTCGTTGTCCGACTGGCGGCGCCCCGAGCGCGAGAACTTCGCGCGGCTCGAGCGCGACCTCGACGCCGGGCAGGTGCCCTTCGCCTACCTGTACCTGGCCGAGCTCGACGCCATCCTGCACGACACGGCCAAGGGCTCGCCCGAGTCCGAAGCCCACCTGGTCGGCTACGAGCAGGCGTTGACGCGCGTGCTCGAGATCGCGCGACGACGCTACGGCGAGGTGCGGCTGCACCTGTTCTCGGACCACGGCATGGCCACCATCCACGCCACCTGCGACCTGAAGGCGCGTATCGACCGACTGGGGCTGCGCTTCGGCGTCGACTACGCCGCCGTCTACGATTCGACCATGGCGCGCTTCTGGTTCCTGAAGGACGGCGCGCGCGACCGCATCCACGCCGCGCTGGCCGACGAGCCGGCCGGGCGCATCCTCGACGATGCCACGTTGGCCGCCTGGGGCGCCGACTTCCCGGGGCAGGTGTACGGCCAGACCATCTTCCTGCTCGACCCCGGCGTGCTGCTCGTGCCCAGCTTCATGGGCGAGACGCGCCTGGCGGGCATGCACGGCTACGCGCCCGACCACGCCGACTCCGTCGCCCAGTATGCCTCGAACGTGCAGGTGCTCGAGGCGCCGCGTAGCCTGACCGACCTGAAGAGCCTCTTGCAGGGCGAGATCGAGCTGGCCTTGGAGGCTGGGCGATGACCGTCTGGGTCGCGCTTCGGTCGCACGACGACCAACCCCTGGTCGAGCAGACCCTCGCGGCCCTGTCCCGCCAGACGATTCCGTTGAGGCTCCTGGCCCTCGACAACGCCTCGACCGACGGCACGCGCGAGGCCGTGACGGCGTGCGCGACGCGCCTGGTCGACGTGCCCGCCGGCGCCTACGTCCCGGGCCGCGTGCTGAACGAGGCCATGACGCTGACCGACGGGCCGGTGGTGGTCTTCCTGAACGCCGACTGCACGCCGCAGCACGACGACTGGCTGGAGCGCCTGCTGGCGGGGCTCGACGACCCGGGCGTGGGCGCCGTGTTCGGGCGCCAGGTCCCGCGGCCGGGGGCCCACCCCCTCCACGCCCGCGACACCGAGGCCGCCTACGGCGACGGCACGCGGCAAGCCACGTGGCGGCACTGCTTCTCGATGGCGGCGTCGGCCATCCGGCGCGTCGACTGGGAGGCCTCCCCCTTCCGCGAGGACCTGCAGTACTCGGAGGACATCGACTGGTCGTGGCGGCTTCGCCAACGCGGGCGCGGCGTACGGTACGTGGTAGACGCGGTGGCCACGCACTCGCACGACTACACGCTTCGCCAACTCGCGCGCCGGCACTACGGCGAGGGCTGCGCCGAGGCTGCCATCTTCGAGTGGTCGGCGTGGCAGGCGTCGCTGGTGCGCTACTCGCTGCTGCCCTGGGGGCGCCAGGTGCTCGACGACGTGCGCTGGGCGCTCGGCTCCGGCGAATGGCGGGCCGCGCTCGAGGCGCCCCTGATGCGGGCGGTGCAGGCCGCGGGGCGGCGTGCCGGGTTCCGGGCCGGGCGTAGAAGCCGCTGCGCGGGGGCTCCCCGATGAGGCTCGCCGCCCACGCCTCCGCGCGCTTCAACGACTGGCTCGGCCGGCGGCTGCACGCGGTCGCGCGGGACCTGGCGCAGGCCGTCGGTCCCGAGCTGATCGCCGTGATCCTCGGCGGCGGCTACGGGCGGGGAGAGGGCGGCGTGCAGGTACAGGGCGGGCGTGAGCGTCCCTACAACGACGTCGACCTGTTCGTGGTCCTCCGCGGCGCGCGGGCCTGGCCGCACCTGACCCTCGAACGCCTGGCGCGGCTGCGCTCGCGCGATCTGGGCGTGCCCGTCGACATCGGGCGCCCGCTGACCGTGCCCGAGCTCGGCCGCTGGCCCGCCTGGCTCATGTGGCACGAGCTGCTGCACGGGCACCTGGTGCTGCACGGGCCCGCCGACGTGCTCACGGGCAGCGCGTCGGCCGCCGCCTGGGGCCCGCCCCCGGCCATCGAGGCCACGCGCCTGCTGCTGAACCGCGGGGCCGGCCTGCTGTGGGCCTGGCGCGTGGTGCGGGGCGTCGAGATCGCCACCGACGCCGACTTCGTGCGCCGCAACCGCTACAAGGCCGAGCAGGCGCTGGGCGACGCGCTGCTCATCGCCGGCGGCGTACACCGCACCGCCCTCGGGAGCCGCGCTGCCGACCTGGCCCTGCTGGTTCACCGGAGCCGCGGCCTCGCGTCGCTGGTGCAGGAGCGCCTGTACCGCGAGGCGTTGGCGTTCAAGCTGCGGCCCGACGGCGTGTCGCTGGCCCAACCCGGCGAGGCGGCTCTGGCCGACGCGGCGGAGCGCTGGACCCGCGTCTTCCTGCACGTCGAGAGCAGCCGCTCGGGTCGTGACTTCGTCGACACCGCCGCGTACGCCGCGTGGCCCGCCCCGCGCGAGGCCTCGCCAGGAGCCCGTGCCGTCGTCGCCAACCTGGCGCGCGGGGCGTTGCTGGGGCGGCCCTCGGTGCGCCACCCGCGCGAGGCGTTGTACCGCGAGCTGCCCCTGCTGCTGCAAGGACCCGCTGCCTTCCCCTCGCTCGCCGCCTGGGCCGCACGGGGTGAGCGCTTCCTGGCGGCGTGGCGGCGTTTCCAATGAAGTACGCGGTCTTCGGCCTGGCGTTCGTGATCGGCGTGCCGCTCATGGCCGTGGGCGCCATGTTCTATCGGAAGGTGCGCGCCTGGCTGCTCAGCCTGCTCATCGCGACGCCGGTGCTGGGCGCCGGGGTCAAGCTGAACTTCGTGTCCATGGAGACCTACCGGGGGCCCGATCGCGGCTTCGAGGTCACCCTGGCCGACCTGGTCGCGCTGGCCCTCGCGATCGCGCTCCTGCTGCGCGAGCGGGGCCGCCTGCGTTGGCTGCCGGCCAACAGCTTGTGGATGCTCGTGTTCTTTCTGATCTCGGTGGCGTCGGCCTTCGTCGCGCCCGTGGGTCTCTACGCCGGCTTCACGCTCTGGAAGATGGTGCGTATGTACCTGGTCTTCTGGGTGGTCGCGAACCTGGTGCGCACGGGCGTCGACCTGCGCGCCATCTGGCGCGGACTGCTCCTCATCGGCCTCGTCATGCTCGGCTACGTGCTGAAGCAGAAGTACCTCGACGGGCTCTACCGCATCCCGGGCCCCTTCGACCACTCGAACACCATCCCGCTGTACCTGAACGTGATCATCCCGCCCCTGCTCGTGTGGCTGCTGGCCGATCCAGCGCTGTCCAGCGCCCGCCGCACGCTGTCGCTGATCGCCGTGTTCGGCATGGTGTTCGCCGTGCAGGCCACGTTCTCGCGCGCCGGGTTGCTGCTGGCCGGCGTCGGCTTCCTGGGAGCGCTGGGGCTCGCCAACGCGCGCGTGCGCTCGGCCCGCGTCTTCCTGGTCACGGCCGTGGTGATGGCGGTGCTGGTGCTCGGCGGCCTCAAGGCCGCTCCCCGCATCCTCGAGCGCATCCGCAGCGCCCCTCCGGCCAGCGAGGCCGCTCGCGACGAGTTCAACCAGGCCGCCGCGCTCATGGTGGCCGATCACCCGCTGGGCATCGGCATCAACAGCTTCTCGCACGTGCTCACCGTCACCAAGCGCTACAACGAGCACATCGCCGTCATGCGCAACGAGCCCCAGGCGGGCGTGTGCCACCACATCTACCGCCTCACCCTGGCCGAGCTCGGCTGGCCCGGGCTGATCGTGTTCCTGATCGTGATCGGGCGCTTCGTCACGTTGGCCGCGTTCGGCTCGCTGCGCGGGCGATCCCTCGAGACCCTGCTGCTCGGCGGCTACGCCATGGGGTTCTTGTGCATGCACCTGCAAGGGCTCCTCGAGTGGGCTTTCCGCATCACGCCCGTGACCCTGCAGTTCTGCATCGCGGCGGGCGTGGTGGTCGGGCTGCGGGACCTGGTGGCCGCGGGCGAGACCACGCCGCTCACCCCCGAAGAGGCCGAGCTGCCCGAGCAGGAGGCGTGATGGCGTCGCACGTCGGGCGCGTGGCTCGCAACACGCTGGCGAACACGACCCAGTTCGGCGTGGCCTTCGTCATCCAGCTCGTGCTGATCCCCCTGATCATCGGTACGCTGGGCCAGGCCGAGTACGGCTTGTGGGCGCTGGCGTTCTCGGTGCTCGGCTTCCTGACGCTGCTCGACTTCGGGCTGGCCCCGGGGGTGGTGAAGGCCGTGGCCCAGGCCACCGCCAGCGGCGACGTCCTGCGCCGCAACCGCATGCTGTCGACCATCACCTTCGTCTACCTGGGGCTCGCGCTGCTGGCCGCGCTGGTCGTGGGAGGCCTCGCCCTCGGCTACGGCTCGTGGCTCGACGTCCCCGATGGCGCGCGCGGCCGCGCCGTGGCCGTGTTCCTGATCCTGGGGACGCGTACCTGGGCCATCGTGCTGCCCTTCGGGTTGTTCCGCGGCGTGCTGTTCGGCGCGCAGCGCGTCGTGCTCATCAGCGCCATCCAGATCGTGTGCAGCCTGCTGCTGGCCGCCGGTACGTGGCTGGTGCTCGACGCCGGCTACGGGCTGGTGGGCATGGCCTGGGTGAACCTGGGGCTCCTGGCCGTCGAGCACGCGGCCTACGTGGCGGTTGCGTTTCGCGTCGTGCCCCACCTCCGCGTGTCGCCCCGCCTGTTCGATCGTACGCTGCTCCGCGAGGCGTCGGAGTTCGGCGTGTTCCAGTTGGTCGTGTCGCTGTCGGCGCTGGTCCTGCTGCGCACCGGCAACATCCTCGTGCAGATCTTCCTGTCGCTCAGCGCCGTGGCGCTCTACTCGGTGCCGTTGAAGATCGCCGAATACGCGGTGCTGCTCTTGAAGCCGCTGGTCAACAACCTGACGCCCGTGGCGGCGCAGCTGGGGGAGGCCGGCGACACCCGAGGCCTGAGGGCGCTCGTCATCTACGGCGCGCGCATCGCCCTGCTGCCAGCGGCGCTGCTGGCCGGCGGGGCGTGGGCGTTCGGACGCGAGGCGCTCGTGCTGTGGGTGGGCGACTCGTTCGCCGAGGCCGCGCCCGTGTTGATCGTGCTGCTCACGGCCATCGCGCTCTCGATGCCGCAGATCGTGGTGTCGGGGGTCTTCACCATGACGGGGCGGCACCGCTTCACGGCCCTGGCGGCCGTAGCGAGCGTCACGGTCAACCTGGCGGCCAGCGTGGCGCTGGTGTACGTGTTCGGGTTGACCGGGGTAGCGCTCGGCACGCTGGCCGCGGCCGTGCTGGTCGACGCGATCCTCGTGCTGGTGGCCGCGGCGCGCCTGATCGGCGTCGGGTACGTCGAGCTGCTCCGTCGCATCTACCTGCCGGCGCTGGCCTCGGCGCTGGTCCTGGTGGCCGTCAGCCTGCTCGTGAAGGCCACGTGGCCGCCCTCGAGCCTGGCCCAGGTGGTCCTCGAGGGGCTGCCCGGGACGGCGGCGGCCCTCGCCGTGTTCGTGCTCTTCTTCCTTGAACCGGCCGAGCGCGCCTTCCTGCTGCAGCGTCGCGGCAGTTGACACCCCCCGTGAAGGGGCGACAATCGCGTCGAGGAGCGAGATACCCGTGGTACGACAGGCCTCCGACGTCCAGCCGAGCCCGCCTTCGCCGGACCCCGCCGGGCGTGTCCACCTGATGGAGGAGCTCTACCGGCGCTACGGCGGGTACCGCGGCTTCCGCAGTTGGCGCTACCTGCGCAAGCGCTACGCCTGGGTGCTGGTCGTGGCGGGCGCGCGTTTCGTGAAGCGCCTACTCGACGTCAGCGTGTCGGCGACGCTGCTGCTGCTGCTCCTGCCCGGGCTGGTCGCGGTCGCGGCGATCATCAAGCTGGCCGACGGCGGCCCGATCCTGTTCTGGCAGACACGTGTGGGGCGGTGGGGCCGCGAGTTCCGCTTCCCCAAGTTCCGCTCGATGGTCATCGACGCCGAGCGCCTGAAGGCGCAGCTGGCCGAGCAGAGCCACCACGCTGACCAGCGCACCTTCAAAGTGAAGCGCGACCCCCGCGTCACCTGGATCGGGCGCATCCTCCGCAAGACGTCGGTCGACGAGCTGCCGCAGCTCTGGAACGTGCTGAAGGGCGAGATGTCGCTGGTCGGTCCCCGTCCGCCCATCCCCTCCGAGGTGGCCCAGTACACGCTGGCCGATCGCCGACGCCTCGACGTGACGCCCGGCCTCACGGGGCTGTGGCAGGTCAGCGGTCGCGGCGACGTGCCGTTCCCGCAACAGGTGGCGCTCGACGTGCGGTACATCGAGAGCCGCAGCCTGTGGCTCGATATCAAGATCCTGCTGGCCACCATTCCCGCTGTCATCTTCGGGAAGGGGGCGTATTGATGCCCGTCGCCGAGCCCACGCCCCCCAAGATCCACCTGCTCGGGCTTCGCCTCGACAACGTCACGCTCTCCGAGGCCGTCGACGAGATCCAGCGACGCGTCGACGCCGCCACGCCGACGTGCGTGGGCTTCGTGAACGCCCACTGCGTGAACGTGGCCGTGGGCGATCCCGAGTACCGGCGTGTGCTCGAGACCTTCGACCTGGTCTTCGCCGACGGCAGCGGGGTGCGGCTGGCCGGACACATCCTGGGCGCCCCGGTGCGCGACAACGTGAACGGCACCGACCTGTTCCCGCCGCTCTGCGCCAGCCTCGAGCGCTCAGGACACGGCGTGTTCTTCCTTGGCGCCGCGCCGGGCGTGGCCGAGCGCATGATCGACGCGCTGCGAGTGCAGTATCCGAAGCTCGTCGTGGCGGGCTCCCACCACGGCTACCTGGGCCCCGACGATACCGAGCGAGTGCTCGGCATGCTGCGTGCCAGCGGCGCGCGGCTGTTGATGGTCGCCATGGGCGTGCCGGCGCAGGAAAAGTGGATCCACGCTCACCGCGCCGAATGCGGGATCCCGGTCGTCATGGGCGTGGGCGGGCTCTTCGACTTCTACTCGGGGTTGATCCCGCGCGCGCCGCTGTGGCTGCGTCGGCGAGGCCTCGAATGGACCTGGCGCCTGGCCCAGGAGCCCCGGCGCATGTGGCGGCGGTACCTGGTCGGCAACTGGACGTTCCTCGGGCGGGTCGCCCTGGCGCGCCTGGTGGGGGATCCCTCGCGCCGACGAGGTCCCGCGTGAGGTGCCTGCTCGTCTGCCCCTCCAGCGCCGGGCTCCCCCCCGTCGTGAGCGCTCGCGTCCCCGCGGTGCTGCTGCCGCTCATCGACCGCCCCTTCCTGCAGCACGTGATCGAGCGGTTGGTGGGGGTGGGGGTCACCGAGCTCGAGCTGCTAGTGGCCGACCACCCCGAAGCCGTCGAGGCCCTGGTGGGGGATGGCAGCCGCTGGGGCCTGACCGCGCGCGCGCACCTGCTGAAAGATGCAACCGATCCCTACACGCGGCTGCGGCTGGCGTGCGCGCCCGCGACGGATCGCGGCGTGTTGCTCGTGCACGGCGATCGACTCCCCGGGCCGACCCTCGACGCCGAGCGTCTGCTGGCGGGTCCCGGGCCCGTGCTGGTGCGCCACACCGACGGCGACGCGGGGCGCTGGTCGGGCTGGGCGTGGCTGCCCGCCGGGGTCGCCGGGGCCCTCCCCGCGAGGCTCGACGAGGCGGCGCTCGAGGCCCGCCTCCTGGCGCTGCCCGCGACGACGTTCCTGGACGCCCCCCGACTCCTCGACGCCTCCTCGGTGCCGTCGTTGCTGGCGGCCAACCGCGTCGTGCTCGACGGCGAGTTCCCGGGGTTGATGCTCACGGGGCGCGAGGTCGAGCCCGGCGTGTGGCTCTCACGCAACGTCGTGCTGCACCCGCGCGCGCACGTCGTGCCACCGGTGCACCTGGGCGAGAACGTACGCGTGGGCGACGGCACCCAGGTCGGGCCCCACGCCGTCGTCGGCCGCGACTCGATCCTCGACGAGCGCTGCCGGGTCGAGTCCGCGGTCGTGTCGCCGAGCAGCTACGTGGGCGAGGCCCTCGACCTGGTGGACGTGCTCGTCGACCGCAACCTGCTGGTCAGCGCCGAGCACGGCGTGGCCACCACGGTCACCGATCGCTTCATCCTGGGGAGCATGACGACGCGCCCCGTGCTCGGCTGGGGGGCTTCGCTGGTCCATCGCCTGCTGGCGCTGCTCGTGCTGGCCGTGGCCTGGCCGCTGGGAGTCCTCGCGCTGCTCGCGCGGGCCTTCTCGCGCCGGGCCCGGGTCTGGTGCGAGCTCGACGCGCTGGTGCAGCCCGCCGAGCCCGACGAGACCACCTGGCGCACGCGCCGCCTGCGCGCCCTCGCGCCGCTCGACGTGACGTCCTCGCGGGCCTCGTTCTCCGACCTGGTCCTGCGCGTCCTGCCGCTCCTGCCCGCCGTCGTTACGGGTCGCCTCGGGCTGGTGGGCGTCCCGCCCCGCACCCCCGACGCCCTGCGCGACCTGCCACCCGATTGGCGCGACCTCGTGCTGCGCGCACAGGCCGGCGTCATCTGGGAGGCTCACGCCATCGGCGCACGCTCCGACGACGAGCGTCGCGCGGCCGAGACCTACTACGTCGCGATGCCCTCGCTCCGCCACGACCTGCGGGTCCTCGCTGGCTACGTGCGGCGCCTGGTCGTCTGTCGCGCGCACCGCGCGAGCCGCCGCCGGGGCCGGACATGATCACGCTGCTGGCGCTGGCCCTGCTGGTCTCTGCCCTGGCGCCGGGCGCCCCGCCCGCCGACCCCTTCGATCGGCCTGCGCCGGGCTCGCACCGGCTCGACGTGCTGTCGCCGACCGTGCTCGAGCTCAGCGTGTTCGACGCGGTCGACGAGGGCGACCGCCCGCCCCGCTGGGACTTCGTCGACGACGACGGCCGTCGCCGCTTGCCCCCGCCGTCCTCGGTCCTGGTTCGGGTCGACGATCAGCCCGTGCGGCTGGGCGTGCGCGGGTTTCGCCGGCGCGCGCTGCACGTGCCGATGAAGAAGGGGCCCCTGCTGCTCGGCTCGGCGCTGGTGGTCGTGCTGGCCGAGCCCCTGGCCGACGGCGCGCGCGTCACCGTCGACGTCACCGACCGCGCCGATCGCCGGCCCCCCCTGCGCTTCGAGGCCCGGGTCGACCCGTTGCGCCGTGGACGCGCCGTGCACGTGAGCCAGGCCGGCTTCGCGCCGACGTGGGGCAAGCGCGCCTTCGTCGGACGTTACCTGGGCGACGCCGGCGAGCTGCCTGTCTCCGCGTCGACGTTCGCGCTGGTCGACGACCGGGGCACCGAGGTTTTCCAGGGCACGCTCATCCCGAGGCGCGACGTGGGCTACGAGTACGCCGCGTACCAGGAGGTGCGCCAGGCCGACTTCAGCGCTTGGTCGACCCCGGGTACGTACCGCGTGGTCGTGCCCGGCTACGGCGCCTCCGAGGCCTTTCCCATCGGCGCCGACGTACCGACCGGGGTGGCGAGGGTCTTTGCGGCCGGGCTCTACCATCAGCGCTGCGGGATCGCCCTGACCTCGGCCTTCACGCGCTTCGTCCACGCCGCGTGCCACCTGGCCCCGGCGGCGATCCCCACCGCCTCCAGCCGCAGCGTGCTCGAGCGCGCCGAGCTCCGCTCGCTCGACGCCGCGCGCTTTCCCTTTGCGAAGACGGGCACGGTCGACGTGTCGGGCGGGCACCACGACGCGGGCGACTACGGCAAGTACGTCGCGACGTCGGCGCAAATGATCGGGGCGCTGGTCTTCGCGGTCGACGCGCTGCCCGGGCTCGGCGCCGTCGACGATCTGGGCCTGCCCGAGAGCGGCGACCGTGAGGGCGACCTCTTGCAGGTGGCGGCTCGCGAGGCGGCCTTCCTGGCCCGCATGCAGGACGACGACGGCGGGTTCTTCACGCTGGTCCAGCCGCGCGATAGGGCCTACGAAGGAGATCGGATGCCCGACCGCGGTGACCCGCAGGTCGTCTTCCCGAAGAGTACGGTGGCGACCGCCGCCGCCGTGGCCGCGCTGGCACAGCTGGGCTCCTCCCCGGAGTTCCGCCGACGCCACGCCGACACCGCCCTTCGCTACGTGGCCGCGGCCGAGGCCGGCTGGGCGTTCCTCGAGCGCGCCTGGAAGCGCTATGGCCGCGAGGGCGCCTATCAGGCCATCCATCACTACGGCACGCTCTTCGACGACGCCGACGAGATCGCCTGGGCAGCGACCGAGCTGTTCCTGGCCACCGGACAGGCCGCCCCTCGCGCCGAGGCCGAGCGCGCGCTCCACGGCCGGGGCGACGCCATCCGCCGGTGGGGCTGGTGGCGCCTGTTCGAGGGCTGGGGCGGCGCCTTCCGAGCGTGCGCCTTCGCGAGCGCGTCGGGCAGGCCCCACGCCTTCGACGACGAGCTCACGGCCATCTGCCGCGCCGAAGTGCTGGGGGGCGCCACCGACGTGGCCGAGCGCGTCGACGCCAACGCCTACGCCGCGGCGTTGCCGCTCCCCGACAAGCGCTTCCGCACCGTGGGCTGGTTCTTCTCGACCGACCAGGCCTTCGACCTGCTGGCCGGGCTGGCCCTCGAGCCGAGCCCCGCCTGGCAGGCCGCGTGGCAGTCCTGCCTGGCCTTCGAGACCGGCGGCAACCCGTCCGATCTCAGCTACGTCAGCGGCCTCGGCAGGCGCCACCTGCAGGAGATCGTCCACCAGGTGGCCCTGAACGACGACCACGTCGAGGTCCCCACGGGGCTGCCCGTCGGCAACCTCGTGCCCGGCATCCCCGCCTCCACGCCCCTCGGGCGCCACGCGGGCACGCTGACGTGGCCCTCCGACGACGACCCGGCCGCCCCCTACGCTCCCTACGACCGCAGCACCGACATCTGGGCCCCCAACGCCGAGCCCGTGACCGCCCGCATGGCGCGCTCGTTGATCGGCGCGGCGTCCCTGCTGGCACGGAAGGGGGAGGCTCCATGAGGGTCCCCGTCACGCCCCAGGTCCTGGCCGCCGACCTGCGCCTCACGCGCCTCGCCGTCCTGACGTCGACGCTCGGCTTGCCGTCGCTGGCCGCCATGCTGGTCCTGAACGACCCGAAGCTGCTGTCGGCGGTCTGGGTCTTCGGGCCCGTCGTGGTGGCGGCCGTGACCGCGCTCGGCGCCACGTGGGCGGCGCCGCTCGGCCTGCGAAGCCTGCGCGCCATTCGCTACCTGAACTCGTACGCGGTCTCGACCGCCACCCTGACTGCGGTCTACCACCACCAGTTCCTCGCCTCGCTGGCGCTCGTGTACCTGGGCGTGGCCTTCGTCGCGAGCCAGATCTTCCTGTCGGCGCGACACCTCTCGATCTTCTATGCGATCAACATGTCGCTGGCCGTGTTCTTCGGCAGCATCGTGACCGAGGTCGACGTGTACCCGCCGGTGCTGGTCGGCACGCTCGGCGTGTTCTCGATCATCCACGTGCTGCTGAAGGTCTCGCAGCTCGCGTACGAAGAGCGCATGACGCGCACCGAGCACCGCAACCGCGCCGTGCTGTCGGTCTTCCCCGACTCGATCCTGCAGCTCGACTCCGATCTCCGCGTGCTCGACTGCAAGACGCCCCCGGGCGATCCGCTGATCGCGCGTCCCATGCAGGCCATCGGGCAGGCGGCCGAGGACGTGCTGCCGCTCGAGGCGTTCCCCGTGGTACGCGAGGGGGCAGCGCACGCCCTGGCCGAGGACCACCTGACGGAGGCCGCGCTGTCGGTCTCGTTGCCCGACGGGCGCCGCGACTACGAGGTGCGCTTCGTCCCCGCCGGCTCCGACGAGGTGCTGGCCGTGTTCCGCGACATCACCGTGCGCCAGCGCGACGCCGAGCGCCTCCGCGCCTCCGAGGCGCTGTTCGACACCACCATCAACGCCATCGGCGACTGGATCCACGTGGTCGACCAGGAGGGGCGCATCCGCTACGTCAACCGCGCGCTCCTCGAGAAGAAGGATCGCCTGCAGCTCCCGACCGACGTGGTCGGGCGCGCCTTGCACGAGGTCTATCCCACGCTGCCCGACAAGGTGTTGAAGGAGTACGACGAGGTCTTCGCGTCGGGGCGACCCCTGGTGACCACCGACACGTCGCGCGCCGACGAGCTGACCCTGGTCACCGAGACGCGCAAGTGGCCCGTGTTCGATGGCACGCGGGTCGTGCGCGTGGTCACGGTCACTCGCGACATCACCCAGCTGCGCCACGCCATCGACGAGATCGAGCGGCACGACCGGCTGATGGGCGCCGTGGCCTCCATCGCGCGTCAGCTCGTCGCCACTCCCTCGCTCGACGAGGTCGTGGGGCGGGCGCTCGAGACCCTCGGCGCGGTCATCCCGGTCGACCGCGTCACCATCTTCGAGAAGACCGTGGATGCGGCTACCGGCCTGCGCGTCCTGCGGTCCCTCCGCTACTGGGTGGCCTGGCCCGCCGACAGCCGCGGTCACGAGCCACCCCCTCCGTTCTGCCTCGAGCAGGGCTTCGAGCGCTGGGAGCGCGCCCTGGCGGCGGGCGAGGTCCTCCTGGGCCCCGTGCGCTCGTTCCCCGCGTCGGAGCGCGTGCTGCTCGAGGCGCGCGGCGTCTGCTCGCTGCTCGCCGTGCCCATCCGCATCGGCGACGCCTTCTGGGGCGCCATGACGCTGGCCGACGTCTCCGTCGAGCGCGAGTGGCGCCCGGCCGAAATCACGGTGCTCCAGACCGTGGCCGACACCCTGGGCGACGGCTTCGAGCGCCACCGCATGGCCGAGGACCTGGCCGGCACCGCGCGCCGCCTCGAGAGCAGCAACCGCGAGCTGCGCGACTTCGCCTACGCCGCCTCGCACGATCTGCAAGAGCCCCTCCGCAAGATCACCACCTTCGGCGACCGCCTGCGCGAGCGTAGCGCCGACGCGCTCGACGAGACCGCCCGCGACTACCTGGCGCGCATGCAGAACGCGGCCGTCCGCATGCAGAAGCTGATCGAGTCGCTGCTCCTGTACTCGCGCGTCACGACCAAGGCCGAGCCCTTCACGACCGTCGACCTGGGGCAGGTCGTGCGCGAGGTGCTCTCGGATCTCGAGGTGCGCGTCGAGGCCACGGGAGCGGTCGTCGAGGCCGACGGCCTGCCGGTGGTGCACGCCGATCCGTTGCAGATGCGCCAGCTGTTCCAGAACCTGCTCGGCAACGCCTTGAAGTTCCGGCGGCCCGAGGTGACGCCGGTCCTGCGCGTGCTGGCCTCCGCCGAAGCCGTCGAGTCCGAGCCCGAGGCCCCGTCGTCGCGCTGGTGGGAGATCCGCGTGGTCGACAACGGCATCGGCTTCGACCCCAAGTATGCCGAGAAGATCTTCGGCGTTTTCCAGCGCTTGCACGGTCGCGAGCAGTACGAGGGCACGGGCGTGGGGCTCGCGATCTGTCGCAAGATCGTCGAGCGTCACGGGGGAACCATCACGGCCTCGGCGACGCCGGGGGAGGGCGCGACGTTCGTCTTCCGGCTACCGGCCGCGAGCTGAAGGAGGTGGGCATGACCGCGCACGATCGGAGAAAGGGAGCCCTGGTGGTGCTGGTGGCCGAGGACGATGACGACGATCGGTTAATGCTCCAGGAGGCCTGGCGCGAGAACCGCATGGCCAACGACCTGCGCTTCGTGGCCGACGGAGAGGATCTGCTCGACTACCTGAAGCAGCGCGGCGCCTGGGCCGCCCCCGGGACCGCTCCGCGACCGGGCCTGATCCTGCTGGACCTCAACATGCCCCGCAAGGACGGCCGCGAGGCGCTCGCCGAGATCAAGGGCGACCCCGACCTGAAGAGCATCCCGGTGATCGTCCTCACGACCTCGAAGCTCGAGGAGGACATCGTGCGCAGCTACGCGCTCGGCGTCAGCTCGTTCATCACGAAGCCCGTGTCGTTCGAGTCCCTCGTGAACACGGTGCGCGACGTCGGACGCTACTGGTTCGAGATCGTCCGACTCCCCGGCGAAAGTGAAGGGTCCACGTGACGATGGATGAGCGCGAGCCCCTGCGCATCCTGCTGGTCGAGGACGACGAGGACGACTACGTCGTCACGCGCGACCTGCTGGCCGAGATGGCCGACGAGCCCTACGTGCTCGATTGGGCCGACAGCGGCGAGCGCGCCCTCGACGTGATCGCGGCCGAGCGCCACGACGTCTACCTCCTCGACTATCGCATCGGCGGCATGACGGGCCTCGACCTCTTGCGCGAGGTGCGGCGCCTCGACAAGGCCGTGCCCGTGTTCCTGCTCACCGGGCTCCGCGACCACGACCTCGACCTCGAGGCCATGCAGGCGGGCGCCACCGACTACCTGGTCAAGGGCCAGATCACCGCCGCGTTGCTCGAGCGCTCCATCCGCTACGCGGTGCGGCACCACCACACGCTGCAGGCGCTGATGGAGAGCGAGCGCCAGTTGGCCGAGGCTCGCGCGCACGAGGCGCTGGTCGGCGCGCGCATCCAGAGTGCCATCCTCCTCGGCGCCACGCCGGTGCTGCGCGGTGGGGCCACCGTGGCCGCGCTGGCGCTGCCCTCGCAGACCATCGACGGCGACTTCTACGGGTTCTTCTCGTACGACGACCGCTGCTTCGACGTGGTGCTCGGCGACGTGATGGGCAAGGGCATCCCGGTCGCGTTGCTCGGGGCCGCCGCCAAGATCCAGTTCCTGCGCGCCATCGCGCACCTGCTGGTCTCCACCCGCGGCCGGCCGCCCTCTCCCGGCGACGTGGCCAACCTGGTGCACGTGGTCATGACCCCCGAGCTCCAGTCGCTCGGCAGCTTCATCACGGCGGCCGTCGCGCGCGTCAACCTCGAGCGGCGCGTGCTCGAGCTGGTCGACTGCGGGCACACGCGCACGCTGCACCTGCACGTCGCCGACGGGCGCTGTGAGCCCATCGAGGGCGTGAACCTGCCCTTCGGCTTCGACGCCAACGAGGTCTACCGCGCGGTCGGGGTCTCGTTCCAGACGGGTGATCGCTTCCTGCTCTACTCCGACGGCGTGCTCGACACCCCGGCGCCGGACGGCACGCGCTTCGGCCTCGAGCGCCTGATGGCCCTGCTCGAGCGGCGCGTCGCCGACGCTCCCCGCGTCCTGCTCGACGCGCTGGCGGTCGAGCTGTCGGCCTTCTCGGGTGGCGCCTCGCCTGCCGACGACGTGACCGCGGTGCTGATCGCCACGGGCGGCGGCACCGACACCGGGGCCCTGCACCGCCAGCGCGTGTTCGAGGCCGACCTCGAGCAGCTGCCCGCCGTGCGCTCGTTCGTGCGCGCCACGGCCCTGAGCGCACCCGGCATGATCGTCGACGAGGCGTGCCTGGCCGATCTCGAGCTGGCGGTCGACGAGACCGCCGCCAACATCGTGCGCCACGCGCTCGCCGAGAGCCCGGGTACCCGCTACACGGTGGCTGTCGACGCGACCGCTCCCCACGTGGTCGTGCGCTTCACGCACCACGGCCGGGGCTTCGATCCCGAGGCCGTGCCGCCGCCGGCCTTCGACGGCTCGCGCGAAGGCGGCTTCGGGCTCTACGTGGTGAAGCAGGTGGTCGATCGCGTAGCGTACCGCGACCTGCCCGACGGGTCCCACGAGATCGTGCTCGAGAAGACCCTGCGCTGCAGCGACGTGTGACGAGGGGAGCGCCCGATCGGCCCGCTCACACCTGATCCGTATCCGTGAACACCTTCTCGGCCGCGCCCTCGGGGTCGCGGCAGTCGGCCTCGACGTCCCGCCCCGCCGGCCCCTCGGCCACCTCGCGGTACCACTCGTGCTGGATCAGCAGGTTCATGATCTCGTTGGAGCCGGTCCAGATCATGGACAGGCGCGCGTCGCGCAGCATGCGCTCGATGGGGTAGACCTCGGTGTAGCCGATGCCGCCCATCACCTGCATGGCCGCGTTCACGGCCTTCCACCCGGCCTCGGTGGCCGTCTTCTTGGCCTCGGACACCAGCCGACGCGCGTCGAGGCCCGCGTCGATGCGGCTGGCCGCTACGTAGGTGAGCGCGCGGGCGGCGTCGAGGGCGGCGACGGCGTCGGCGATCTGGAAGCTGACGGCCTGGTACTTGTGGATGGGCTTGCCGAAGGCCGTCCGGCGCGTGGTGTAGCGCGTGGCCACCTCCAGCGCGGCGCGGCCGAGGCCGATGGCGCCCGCCGCCGACGTCATGCGCTCGGGCAGCATCATGCGGTTGAAGATGGTGGCGCCGTCGCCCTCGGCCCCGATGCGGTTCAGGACGGGTACCTTCGTGTCGCGGAAGTACAGGCGCCCGGTGCCGCCGCCGCGCGTGCCGAGCAGGCCGTACACGTGCTTCACCTCGACGCCGTTGTCGACCTCCTTCGTGCGGTCACGCTCGACCACGAAGAGCGACAGGCGCTTGTGGGGCGGCGCGGCGGGATCCGTGACCGCGTACACCAGGAACACGTCGGCGCCCTCGGCCCCGACCACGAAGCGCTTCTGGCCGTTCAGGACGTAGTGGTCGCCCCGGCGCACCGCCTTGGTGAGCGCGCCGAAGAAGTCGGAGCCCCCGCGCGGCTCGGTCAGGCCCTCGGCCGAAGCCTTGATGCCGGCGATGATGGGGGCGAGGAAGCGCTCGCGTTGATCGTCGGTGCCGAAGCTGGCCAGCGCCTCGCCCACGATGGACGGCATCGAGTACAGGCAGCCGAGCGAGGTGCCGAGCACGCCGATCTCCTCGATGACGGCCGACTCCACCGTCCAGGGTAGCGCGCGACCGCCCCAGGCCTCGGGGAAGCGCAGGCCCAGCAGGTGCGCGCGCCCCAGGTCCTGGACGTACTCGCGCGGGAAGTGTACCTCTTCGCGATCCATGCGGCGCAAGAGCTCGGACGGCACGGCGCGGGCGAACGCGCGGGCCTCGTCGACCACGGCCAGGTGGGCCTTCGGGAGCAGAGCCTCGTACATCGTCGACCCCGGGGCGGTTTTCGCCCCGAGATTGCCAGATTGGAGGGACTTCGTCGATGCCTACCGCTGGCCGCGCCCCTCGGCCACCGTGACCGCCACGCGCAGGCGGTCGCCGAGCGCCATCTGGACCAGCGTGAGGCCGCCGTCGGTGTCGAAGCGCAGGCGCTGGTCGTGCCGCGCCATCAGGTAGTCGTTGAACGCCGACAGGAACGAGAGCTCGACGTCGGGCAGCGTGTAGCTCCCCTGGCTCGCCGTGCCGTTCACCCGCCCGCGCAGGTCGGTCAACGTCGCGAGGATCTCGGACCGTACGGAGTCGGACGCGGCGCGCGCGTCGAGGAGCAGCAGGCGCTGCAGCGTGAACAGCAGCATGCCGCCGTGCACCCACGCGAAGTCGTCGGCGTCGGCCCCGCCATCGGCCTCGACGCGACGTCGGATCTGGTCCCAGGTCTCTACGATCTGTGCGTAGAGGGGATCGGTGCGCAGAATCATGGCGCCCCAACCATTCACTCTGTCTACGAGGTCAACGTAGCGAGGTTTCGAATGGGCGCAAGGGGCGGCCTCGAACTTTTTTCGGGGGAAGGGGCGCCGACGCCGCTGCAGGGTGTCGACATCCGCTTGACGCGGCCGTGTGCTGCATGCACGATTGAAACGTTGGAATTCGACGATGCGAGCATCAAATTGCAAACACATTGGATTGAAAGGGAAATCCAGGGTGAGCTGCGCCGCCTTGTGGACACGTTCCCGGTGGTCGTGCTGGTCGGTCCGCGCCAGGTCGGCAAGACCTCGGTCGCCGAGCGGGCCTTGCCCGGTTTCGGAAGCGTGTCGCTCGACCTGGCCTCACTGGCCGACCTCGCCGATCGGTCCCCGCAGACCTTCCTCGATCGCTACCCCTCGCCATTGCTCATCGACGAGGTCCAGTACGCTCCTGGCCTCTTCCGTGCGTTGAAGCACGCCGTCGAGCAGCGTCGAGGTCAGAATGGCCTGTTCGTGTTGACCGGCAGCCAGAGCTTCCCATTGATGCACGCCGTCTCGGACAGCTTGGCCGGCCGCGCGGCGATCGTCCCGCTGCTCGGCCTGTCGGGAGGCGAATGGCGCGCCGGTTGCCCTGCCGAAACCTCGTGGCGCGACTTCCTCTGGCGCGGCGCCTGGCCGGCGCTCTGGGCCGATCCCGACGGCCGACCCACCCGGGATCGGTGGTATCAGGGCTACGTGGCCACGTACCTCGAGCGGGACCTTCGCAACGTGTTGAACGTGGGCAGCCTGCGCGACTTCGAACGCTTCCTGCGCGTGTGCGCGGCGCGTACAGGGCAGGTGTTGAACATCTCCGACATGGCGCGCGACGTGGGCATCGCGCCCGCGACGGGGCGGGTCTGGCTGAGCGTGTTGCAGGCCGCCAACCTGATCGTCCTGCTCGAGCCCTACCATCGCTCGTTCGGCAAGCGCCTGGCCAAGTCTCCCAAGCTTCACATGACCGACTCGGGCCTGGCGGCCTACCTGATGGGCTTCCAGTCTGCCGAAGCGCTCTGGACCAGCCCGCAGGCCGGCGCCCTGTGGGAGTCCTATGTGGTCGGCCAGTGGTTGCGCTGGCGCGACTGGCACCACCCCTCGGTGAACCTGTGGTACTGGCGCGACGACGCCGGTCACGAGGTCGACCTGGTCGTCGAGGCCGATGGCAAGCTCCACCCCATCGAGTGCAAGCTGGCCGAGCGGCCCGACGCGAGCGACCTGAAGGGGATCGACAAGCTGCGCCGCTTCTACGGCGACGAGGCCCTTGGATCGGCGTCGGTGGCCTGCCCGATCGGCGAGTCGTACGAGGTGGCGAAGGACACCTGGGTCCGGAGCGGGTGGGTAGCGTGGGAGGACGTTTGATGAAGTTTCCGGCGACGTGACGTCGGCGCCGGCTACTCGGCCACGTGGATGGGGTTCGCGATCGACAGCACGCGCTGACCGGGCGAGACCGGGGCCAGATCCTTGTCGGGGGCGCCCGCGAGCACGACGATCCAGTCGCCGGGGGCCACGTCGAGGGGGAAGGCGCCGTCGTAGCGCAGCGCGTCCGTACCGTCGACCGCCTGCTCGGTGATCGTCTCGCCGTTCTTCACGACGCGGATCCAGTCGACGGGCATCCACGAGGGCGCCCACACGCGCACGTTCAGGTCGACGGTGCCGCTCGTCGCGATCGTGTCGCCGGGGCCTGCGTCGCCGATGGTCACGTCGAGGAAGGGGCCCGAGGAGACCACGGCGTGGCCCCCCTTCAGGGCGGCCACGATCTCGGGGTCGGTGATGTCGCGCGGCGTGTCCTTGCCCACCCGCACGAACGTGCGCGCGTCGCCGCAGTTCGAGTCGGAGTGCGAGTCGCTGACGCCCACGCCGGTCTTGACGATGCCCTGCCGGAAGAAGCTGTACCAATCGGGCAGGATCAGCTCGAGCGCCTCGCTGACGGCGCCCGAGTTGATGAGCTCGATGGTGTCGAACTCGGTCGAGAACACGCCCTCGGCCAGCGCGTCGACGCCCTTCTCCGGGTCGTACTGGATGGCGTCGAGGTAGCCCTGGCCCGCGCGCGGGTGGTTGATCTGGATGACGCCCGCCTGGAACCGGGTGCGCATCATGGTCCAGATCTCGGGGAAGGTCTTCTTGCCGAGGAACTTGCCGTCGGCGTCGTAGCCCCACGAGATATCGGTGCCGTAGTACGTCGAGGCGGTCGGGTCCTTGACCACGGGGTAGGAGTTGGTGTGCTTGCCCACTGGCGACACCTCGACGCCCACCATCAGCTTGACCCACTCCTCGAGCCCGAGCGGCGCCAGGAAGGGGTCGGCGTCGGTGATGGTGTCGTGGTCGGTCATGGGCAGGCGCTCGAGCCCCACGGCCGCGATGTGCGCCAGGCGCTGCTCCATGGGGATGGTCGTGTCGGCCGAGCCCTCGCCGTGCATGTGGAAGTCGGCGTTGACCCAGCCCTCGCTGTGCACCGAGCGCACCAGCGTTCCCGCGAAGGTCGCGGTCTGGCCGGCCTCGACCGTCACGTTGCCCCGCGCCACCTCGTACTCGTAGCCACGCGCGGCGGTCGCCGTGTAGGTGCCGGGCTCGACCAGGAACGTCAGGTGCCCGTCGGTCGGGTACACGCGCCGGACCACCCCGGCGTGTACGTCGGCGTCGGCGCCCGCCTGCAGCGATACGCGGCAGGGCAGGCCGTCGCGGTGCTGGTACAGGTAGTCGTCGCCGTCGATGGCGGTGGCGATGCGGCCGGTGGCGGGCACGTGCACGGTGACCTCGGAGTCGCTCGGCACCTGCACGAGCACGGGCTCCGGCACGGGGCGACCGATCTGGCGCACGGCCACGCCGTAATCGCCCTCGGGCAGCGCGAAGGTCACCTGCTCCGCGGGCAACCAGGCCTGGGCCACGGGGTTCTGCTCCTGGTCGTAGACCACCACCTCGGCTTTCTCGGCGGCGTCCTGCGGGTCGTCGAGCTCGACCTGCACCGCGACCGTGTGGGTCGTCCCGCCCCACAGCGTGGCCAGCCGCGCGCGCACCTCTTCGAGGGTGGCACCCACCACGAACAGGCGCTGGTACGACGCGCTCTCGCCCACGGCCAAGCCCTTGCCGAAGCCGACCAGCGCGATTACGTCGCCCTCGCCCACGGGCGCCTTCAACCCCGGGCCGTCGAGCGGCGCCACGGCGTAGGCCACGCCCTCGGCCACCATCAGGTACGCCGGCACCGGGTCGGAGATGACGGGCTTCACCGGCCCGCCCTCGAAGCCCGCGACGAGCGGGCGCACGCGGTCGCCGGGCAGCAGGGCGTCGCCGAGATCGGCCTTGCGGGCCTTCGAGGCGGTCACGGTGGTCGAGATCTGCAGCGCGTTGTCCTCGGGGGCCAGCACGTAGTCGACCACCACGTCGTACCCGAACACGGGCAGCGGCAGGGTCGTGTCGACGATGGGCACGCCGATGTCCTTGCCGCTCACGCGCAGGTGCGCGGGCTCGCCGTTGGCGCCATCGTTGACCACCTCCCAGCTCACGGGACGCATCGAGCGCAGGATGCCCGTGACGATCGAGAGCTCGCCCAGGTTGTCGTGCCCGGGCTCGCCCGCAGCCCGGGCCACGTCGGCGTCGATCAGCGAGCCGCTGTACGGCACCCAGCTGCGCGCCGGGTTGTCGCCCTGGATCACGAAGCGCGCGCGTGCGTTCTCGAGCAGGTAGTCGCCGGGCAGCCAGGCCGCGTTCGGGCCCGAGATGCCCTCGTCGTCGGCCGTCAGGTTCGCGGCGCGCACGAAGGGCAGGGGCGGCACGTCGGCCAGCGGGTCCTCGGCCGCGTCGGCGGACGCGTCGACCCCGTCCGGCCCCACGTCCAGCGTGTCACCGACGTCCAGCGTGTCGGGCGCCGCCACGTCGTCGTCCTTGCCGCCCCCACCGCACGCCGCGACCAGCAGCGCCAGCACCACGAACCCCGCGCGATTCCAGAGCATCAGAGCCTCCCGCGGCCTGCCGGCCGCTCGCATTGTCGGGTAGTCTAGGCGTTTTCGTGTCGCGCGCGAGCGCTTTTCACGCGCCCCTCTCGGCTTCTGCCATCATCGCGAGATCGGCCAGGTCTTCCACGGGCGGCAAGGACCTGACAGAAGCTCAGGCCGGTAAGACCGGCACGACCCAGACGGAGATCACGACGTGCGATGCCAACGCTGACTGCCTGGCGCTCTTCGATTGCTTGATGGGTTGCGAGGACGAGGCCTGCGGAACCACGTGTCAGGAGACCTATCCCGGTGGCGTGAACGACCTTGGGGCCTATCTGGACTGCGAGGACCTGCACTGCGCCAACGAGTGCAAGTAGTCTACCTCGTCTCGAGCCCCGCCAGCTTCATCAGATGAATCTGTAGCCCGATCTTCAGCTTGTCGTTCCCGTGGATGGGTACGGAGAGGCGCACGGTGCTGCCCGGCTTGCCGTAGATGTGGTGGCTGCCGTGTACACGGAGCAGCGTCCAGCCCTGCTGTTCGAGCAGCTTTGCGAGTTGTTGGCCCGTGATGGGTTTCAAACGGCGATCTCAATGATGCGATCGTTGGCTGCTTCGGAGGGAGTGTCCACGTCAACGGACAGACACCCTTCGACCGCTTCGTAGAGGTTCTGGAGAAGCTCCTCGAACGTCTCGCCCTGGGTCGCACAGCCCGGGATGGATGGAACCTCGGCCCAATAGCCGCCCTCTTCGGCGTCGTGCACCACCACCTTGAGCTTCATGTGCGCCCTCACTGGATCGCGAAACCTGTCTACAGCATAGCGTTCGTAGCGCGTCCGGCAACCCGCTACTGGGCGCTGGACGTCAGAGCCCCAGCTTCCGCGCGATGACCATGCGCTGCACCTCGCTGGTGCCCTCGCCGATCTCGAGCAGGCGCTGGTCGCGGTAGAACTTGGCCACGGGGAACTCCTCCATCAGGCCGTAGCCGCCGTAGACCTGCACCGCGCCGTGGGCCACGCGCTTCATGACCTCGCTGGCGTACAGCTTGGCCATGGCGGCCTCCTTCTGGAACGGCTTCTTCTGGTCGCGCAGCCAACAGGCCTTGTACAAGAGGGTGCGGGCCGCCTCGATCTCGGTGGCCATGTCGGCGATGCGGAAGGCGATGGCCTGGAACTTGCCGATGGTCTGGCCGAACTGCTTGCGCTCGTTGGCATACTGCAAGGCGCACTCGAAGGCGCCCTGCGCCCCGCCCACGCCCATGGCGGCGATGGCCAGGCGCCCCGAGTCGAGGGTCTGGAGCATCTGCTTGAAGCCGTCGCCGCGCTTGCCGAGCAGGTTCTCCTCGGGCACGCTCACGTCGTCGAGATACAGCTCGGCGGTGTTCGAGGTGCGCCAGCACAGCTTGTGGTGCATCTCCTTCTGCGTGTACCCGGGCGTGCCCTGGTCGACCAGCACGCACGAGACCTCCTTCTTGCCCGCGGCGTCCTTGCCCGTGACGCACTGGATGGTCGAGCCGAGCGTCAGGCTCGAGGCCGCGTTGGTGATGAAGATCTTCGAGCCGTTCAAGATCCACGTGCCGTCCTTCAGGACGCCCGTGCTCTTCGAGCCTCCGGCGTCGGAGCCGGCCTCGGGCTCGGTCAGGCCGAAGCCCCACAGGTTCTGGGTGCACAGCTTCGGCAGGTACTTCCGCTTCTGCGCCTCCGAGCCGAAGTAGTAGATTGGGCCGATGCCCAGGCTGTTGCCGGCCGCCACCGTGGCCGCCGCGCCGGCGTCGACGCGCGCGAGCTCCTCGACCACCAGGCAGTAACTGGTGTAGTCGGTGCCCATGCCGCCGTACTCGGGCGACACGGTGATGCCGAACAGGCCCAGGTCCATCATCTGCTTCGCGATGCCGACGTCGAAGATCTCCTTCTCGTCGAGGTCGCGGCACACCGGCTTGATGACCTCTTCGGCGAACTGGCGCACCGTCTGCTGCAGGATGCGTTGCTCTTCGTTGAAACCGTAGTCCATGGAAGCCCCCTCGGTGAAACCGGAACACCCTACCCGAGTGACCGCGTGGTCGTCAATCGACCCCGAAGCACCCGATTCCGACTACCATATCTGGTAGGCCCGCCGCATTTCGGTGCAACTTCTTGACACTCGACCCCCCCAGGATACTATGGCAACCGTCCAGGAAAGCGGACGTGGACGGGAGGTGACGCAGCCAATGGAGACGTACGTGGAAGAGCTCTTCGAGAAGGCCGCCGGTCTCTCGATTCCCAGATACTACACCAAGGCCGGGCAGGATCCCTTCGGCCTGTTCCCGTGGGAGCTGCGCAACGTCGAGATCCGGAGCGGGTCCGAGGGAAAGGCCGTCTTCCGCCAGGAGGGCGTCGAGTTCCCCACCACGTGGTCGCAGATGGCGGCCACGGTCGTCGCCAGCAAGTACTTCCGGGGCATCCAGGGCACGCCGCAGCGCGAGTCCAGCCTGAAGCAACTGGTCGCGCGCGTGGTCGACACCATCGCGGGCTGGGGCCGCGAAGACGGCTACTTCGCCACCGACGAGGACGCCGCGGCGTTCCGTGACGAGCTCGTGTACATGGTCGTGCACCAGGTCATGGCCTTCAACAGCCCCGTGTGGTTCAACGTGGGCGTCGAGGCCAAGCCCCAGTGCTCGGCGTGCTTCATCAACTCGGTCGAAGACACCATGGAGAGCATCCTCGGGCTCGCCAAGACCGAGGGCATGCTCTTCAAGTACGGCTCGGGCGCCGGCGTCAACCTGTCGACCCTGCGCTCGTCCAAGGAGCGCCTGTCGGGCGGCGGCATCGCCTCGGGCCCCGTGTCGTTCATGAAGGGCTTCGACGCCTTCGCCGGCGCCATCAAGAGCGGCGGCAAGACGCGCCGCGCCGCCAAGATGGTCATCCTGAACGTCGACCACCCCGACATCCTGGGCTTCATCGGCGCCAAGTCCAACGAAGAGAAGAAGGCCTGGGCCCTCATCGACGCCGGCTACGACGGCTCCATCGACGGCGACGCCTACGGCTCGGTCTTCTTCCAGAACTCGAACAACAGCGTGCGCGTCACCGACGAGTTCATGAAGGCCGTGCGCGACGACAAGGAGTGGCAGACCCACGCGGTCAAGGACGGCCGCGTGATGGACACGTACAAGGCGCGCGACGTCTTCAAGAAGCTGGCCGAGGCCGCGCACCTCTGCGGCGACCCGGGCATGCAGTTCGACACCATCATCAACGACTGGCACACGGTGCCCGATTCCGCGCGCATCAACGCGTCGAACCCCTGCTCCGAGTTCATGTTCGTCGACAACACGTCGTGCAACCTGGCCTCTCTGAACCTGAAGAAGTTCCTGCGCGAAGACGGGGCTTTCGACATCGACCTGTTCCGCCACGCCGTCGACGTGACGACCACCGCGCAGGAGATCCTGGTCGATCGCGCGGGCTACCCCACCGACCAGATCGCGGCCAACAGCCACAAGTTCCGGCCGCTCGGTCTCGGCTACGCCAACCTGGGCGCGCTGCTCATGTCGCTCGGCTACGCCTACGACAGCGATCGCGGCCGCGACTACGCCGCCACCATCACCGCGCTCATGACCGGCGAGGCCTACGCCCAGTCGGCGCGCATCGCCGCGTTGAAGGGCCCCTTCGTCGAGTACAAGAAGAACCGCACCGGCATGCTGCGCGTCATGCGCAAGCACCAGAGCGCGCTGCGCCACATCACGCCCGACGCCGTGCCCGACGCCATGCTCGAGGGCGCCGAGCAGGTCTGGGCCCGCGCGGTCGAGCTCGGCAAGAAGCACGGGTACCGCAACGGCCAGGCCACCGTACTGGCCCCCACCGGCACCATCGGCTTCATGATGGACTGCGACACCACCGGCATCGAGCCCGAGATCGCGCTCGTGAAGTACAAGCAGCTGGTCGGCGGCGGTTCGCTCAAGATCGTGAACCGCAGCGTGACCGAGGCGCTCCTGAACCTCGGCTACAGCGTCGAGGCCACCAAGGAGATCGAGGCCTGGATCGACGAGAAGGGTTGCATCGAGGGCTGCCCCAAGCTCAGCGACGAGCACCTGCCGGTCTTCGACTGTGCCTTCCGCGCCATCGGCGGCAAGCGCACCATCGCCCCCATGGGCCACGTACGGATGATGTCGGCCGTGCAGCCGTTCATCTCGGGCGCCATCTCGAAGACGGTGAACATGCCCCAGGACGCCACCGTCGACGACATCATGAACACGTACATGGAGGCCTGGAAGCTCGGGCTGAAGGCCATCGCCATCTACCGCGACGGCTCGAAGCGCACCCAGCCGCTCAACACCGACAAGGAGCGCGGCGACGGCAAGGTCGACAAGTCGGCCGCGGCGCAGGCCAAGGCGGGCAAGAACAAGATCGTCTACAAGCCCTTCCGCCGCCGGCTGCCCGACGAGCGCCAGTCCATCACGCACAAGTTCGACATCGGCGGCCACGAGGGCTACCTGACGGTCGGCATGTACGAGGACGGCACCCCGGGCGAGATCTTCGTGGTCATGGCCAAGCAGGGCTCGGTCGTGTCGGGGCTCATGGACGCCTTCGCCACCTCGATCTCGCTGGCGCTGCAGTACGGCGTGCCCCTCGAGGTGCTCGCCAACAAGTTCACGCACACGCGCTTCGAGCCCTCGGGGCACACGGGGCACCCGGAGATCCGCTACGCGAAGTCGATCACCGACTACATCTTCCAATGGCTCACGCTCAAGTTCCTGAACGGCAAGGAGCCCGCGGCCGCCGGCTACGTGAAGGACCTGTCCAGCGGAGCCGACACCACGGCCGACGTCGACACCACCGTGCACGCCGAGGCCACGCCCCCCGCCACCGGGACCGCTTCGGGTACGACGGCCACGCCGGGCACCAAGGGCCGCGCCGGCCGCTCCAACGGCTCGGGCTTCTTCCTGAACCAGCTCGACAGCCCCCCGTGCCCCGAGTGCGGCGGCATCATGGTGCGCTCCGGGTCGTGCTACCGCTGCCTCAACTGCGCCACCACCTCCGGCTGCTCGTAGCCGCTCCCGATCGTCCCCCAGCGGCGACCCGGCGCGGTGAGCGGCCCGGATTCCGCTTGCCGAGCCTCCGAAAACGCCTTACCCTACTTGCAACGGTTCAAGAAGGCCCTACGTTTACGGGCCAAACGACACGGCGGCCCCGCACGGTGGGCCGCAACGGGGAGGAAACATGCGTACATTCCAGTGGCTCTTCGTCTTCGTCATCCTCTTGTCGGGCGCGCAGGCTGCGCAGGCGCAGTTCAGCGTGCAGAAGTTCCTGCCGTCGCCGTACGCGCAGGACTACCTGACGATCAGCGGGTCGGAGTCCAACGGGCACCTGAAGCCGAACGTGGCGTTGTTCTTCAACTACGCGGCGCGGCCGCTGGCGTTCGTGCGGGAGTCTGGCAACAAGGTGACGCAAGAGGTGGTGAAGGGGCTGGTGCAGCTGGACGCGTTGTTCTCGTTCAGCCTGTGGAAGCGGCTGGAGATTGGGCTGGACGTGCCGATCGACATGATCAGCGGGAACAGCAAGTCGACGTCGGTGGTGGCGGTGGGCGACATCTCGTCGTTCACGCTGGGCGACCTGCGGTTTGGGGTGAAGGGCACGATCCTCGACCACCAGCGCAAGGGGTTCGGGCTGGGTGTGGACCTGGGCGTGACGGTGCCGACGGCCAAGAACGACTCGTTCGTGGCCGAGAAGAGTGCGACGTTCGTGCCGCGGTTGATTGCGGAGTTGAACATCGACGACTACCGGGTGGCGTTGAACGCGGGGTACCGGATGAGGGAGAACAGCCAGCTGGGGTTCCTGGCGATCAACGACGAGTTCCTGCTGGGGTTGGGGACGTCGATCCCGGTCATGAAGAAGAACCTGTTCGTGATCGGCGAGCTGCAGTCGGCGACGGACATCTCGGACTTCTACGCGAAGCGGAACACGCGGTACCTGGAGGGTGACGCGGCGGTGAAGTACCTGACGGACGGGGGCCTGGGGTTCACGCTGGGCGGTGGCGCCGGGTTCCTGAAGGGGGTGGGGAACCCGAAGTACCGGCTGTTCGCGAGCGTGGGGTGGTACCCGCGGGGAGACGCGCCGGCGGACAAGGACCACGACGGGATCGCGGACGACAAGGACCTGTGCCCGACGGACCCGGAGGACATCGACGGGTACCGGGACGAGGACGGGTGCCCGGACCCGGACAACGACGGGGACAAGATCCTGGACGTGAGCGACAAGTGCCCGGACAAGGCGGAGGACGTGGACCAGTTCGCGGACAGCGACGGGTGCCCGGACCCGGACAACGACAACGACGGGATCCTGGACGCCAAGGACGCGTGCCCGAACGAGGCGGAGGACGTGGACGGGTACCAGGACGTGGACGGGTGCCCGGACGTGGACAACGACAAGGACGGGGTGCTGGACGTCAACGACAAGTGCCCGCTGGAGCCGGAGACGGTGAACGAGTACGAGGACCAGGACGGGTGCCCGGACACGCCGCCGGCGGTGTTCATCACGAAGGAAAAGATCGTGATCATGCAGAAGGTGTTCTTCCAGAAGGGCACGGACGTGGTGCTGAAGAAGAGCTACGACATCCTGGAGCAGGTGGGCACGATCCTGAAGGATCACCCGGAGATCACGAAGGTGAGCGTAGAGGGGCACACGTCGTCCGAGGGCAAGGCGGCGATGAACAAGAAGCTGTCGGAGAAGCGGGCGGCGGCCATCGTGAAGTTCCTCACGAAGAAGGGCATCGACAAGAGCCGCCTGCAGTCGGCGGGCTGGGGCAGTGAGAAGCCGCTGGCCCCGCTGCCCGAGGCCGACGAGGCCGCCCGTGAGACCAACCGCCGCGTCGAGTTCCTGATCCTCGAGAGGCAGTAGGGGCAGGGTTCATCCCCGCCCTTCCGGGCTGATACGGCCGCGGGGTCCGGCCTCCCGGGCCCCCGGCTTCTTCCTTCCGGGCTCGTTCATCCCCTCGATCAGAACGCCGTGACCTTCACCTGGTCGGCGAAGATCCAGCGCGTGGACCACGCGCTGGCGTCGAAGCATCCGTAAGCCGACGCGCTGTTGCTGCGATCGAACAGGGTCAGCGTGTAGGTACCGGCCTCCAGCGTGGCGGTCGAGAACTGGAGTGCCTTGCTCGACCCCTTGAGCGTCGAGGGGAAGACAGCGTTCGACGTGCTCGAGTACCCGTTCGGACCGTCCAACTGGTAGAAGACGCCGTCCGCGTAGCGATTGGTCGGATCCACGCCCTGGAGCGTGCACACCTCGCTGGTCGGCGGGATGTCGACGACGATGTTCACGATGCCATAGGTCCCGACGTAGAACTGCCACCGCACGCTATAGCCGCCGTAGGCGCCTACCGGGGGAACGGCGCAGCGCGAGGCCCACGTCCACAGGGCCGTCGAGCCGGCCGGACCCGTGTGCCAACCCGGATCGGTGGTGCAGCCGCCCACGAGGGCGACGACGGCGTCCTTGAAGTACGGCGTGGGGCCTTCGACCTCGCAGCCGCCGACCGGGCACGGCGCTGCTTGGCATTCTCCGTTGGTGCAGCCCAGCGGGCACGAATCGCCGCAGGCGCCGGACGTGGCTGTCACCCCGCAGGGCTGGTCGGGGGCGCAGGTGTCGATCGCGAACCACCCGGTGGATTGCAGGTTCTGGTCGTTGCAGGCCGCGCTGGCACCCGTGCAGAAGCGGTACCACTCCTGGGTCTCGACGTCGCCGCCGCACCTCGAGGCCGCCGTGCAGCGGAACTCGGTGGTCGCGGGCAGCAGGTCGCACAGCGTGTCGTTGGTGCGGAACGTGCAGCCATCGCAGCAGGGTCCGGTGGTGCACTGGGGCGGCGCCGCGTCGCACGGGGTCCACGAGCCGTTCCCGCAAGCCTCGTTGCCCCAGTTGCAGCCGTTGGTGCAGGCGCGGGTCAGGCCGTCGATCACGCCGTCGCAGTCGTTGTCCTGGCCGTCGCAGATCTCGGTGGAGCCGAAGGCCACCTGGTCGCACACGATGCCGCCGCCCGTGCAGCGCGTGACGCCCGCCGCGCACACCCCCTTGGCGCCGGGCACGGTGCAGGCCAGGCCGCCGCCCGGGTTGCCGTCGTCGGGGGTGCCGTCGCAGTCGTCGTCCTGGCCGTTGCAGGTCTCGGCGGTCGTGCCCTGCAAGGGGTCGCAGGCCTGCGCCAGGCCTCCGAGGCAGGCCGGGACCGTGTGCGCGCAGGCGCCCAGCCCGCACGACAACGCGCCCAGTCCCTCGTCGGTGGCGCCGTCGCAGTCGTCGTCCTGGCCGTTGCAGGCCTCGTCGGTCTTGCCGAGGAGCGGGTCGCAGGCTTGCGGGGCGCCGTTCGCGCAGTTTGGCGAGACGTGGGCACAGGCGCCCTGCCCGCACGCGGTCTCGCCCTGGCCCTCGTCGGTGGCGCCATCGCAGTCATCGTCGGTGCCGTTGCAGGTCTCGGCGGGGGCGGCGGGACAGGCGCCAGCGCACAGGGGCTTGTACGTACACGTGTCGAACGCCAGGCACGACAGGGGAGAGGACGCCCCGCAGGCGCTCCACGTGCCGGCCAGGCAGCTGATCTCGGCCTGCTCGCAGCCGTTCGTGCAGGGTGCCTTCAGCCCGTCGGTGACGCCGTCACAGTCGTCGTCCTTGGCGTTGCAGCCCTCGGTGCCACCGGGGTGGACGCCGCCGTCGCCGTCGTCGCAGTCGAGGGCGTTGGTCACGGCCCCGTCGGGAGCCGCGCACGCCTCGACGGGGGAGGTCAGGGCGCCGTAGCCGTCGTGGTCGGCGTCGCGGAAGAAGGTCGTGGTCAGGCCCTCGTCGGTGGCGCCGTCGCAGTCGTTGTCGCGGCCGTCGCACAGCGCTTCGCCACCGGCTTGGTAGGCGGCCGCGTGGGCGGCGTACTCGGCGGCGCCACAGGGCAGCCAGCCGTCGCCCGAGCGCGAGCACAGCGCGGGCGGCCTGGTGGCCCCGGCGCACACGCCCGCCTGCACGTCGCAGGCTACCAGCACCAGGTCGGGGTCGTCGGCGTCGGTCTTGGCGTCGCAGTCGTCGTCGACGCCGTTGCAGGTTTCCGGGCCTCCGAGGCCGCCCCCGGCGCACGTGAGCGCGATCCCGGAGGCCGCGCAGGCCGTCGTGCCCCCGGCGCAGGCGCCCGCGCCGCAGGGCTTGCCCGGGCCGACCACCACGACGGCGTCGGGACCGGCCCACGCGAACTCGTCGTCGGTGGCACCGTCGCAGTCGTTGTCCTGCCCGTCGCAGCTGGCCTCGGCCACGGCCTGGTACTGGACGGCGTGGGCCTGGTAGGCGGCGGCGTCGCAGGGGCTCCAGGCGCCGCCGACGCACAGGGCGGCGGGCTTGGTGGCGCCCGCGCACACGCCCGCCTGGGCCTCGCAGGGCGGGGCGCCCTCGCCGCCGCCGCCGTCGGGGTCGTCGGGCGAGCCGGGAAGGAGCAGCAGGTCGGGGTCGGCGGCGTCGGTCAGGCCGTCGCAGTCGTCGTCGACGCCGTTGCAGGCCTCGGCGGGTGCCGCCGGGCACGCGTCGCACGTGTCGAAGGACGCGCAGACCGCGTAGTCGGTGCACGCGTGGGTGCCGGGCGCGGTGCAACCCTGCAGCACGCCGCCCACGCAGGGTCGGGCGCCGTCGCCGCAGGTTGCGCTGCACGCGACGTCGGTCGCGGGGCCGTCGGTGCCGCCGTCGCAGTCGTTGTCCAGCCCGTCGCAGCTCTCGGTGCCTCCGGGCCGCGCGGTGGCGTGGGCGTCGTCGCAGTCGCCGGCGGTCGCGGCGAAGCCGTCGGGCCGGGCGCAGGCGCAGCGTACCAGGGCCGACGTGCCGAAGAGGTCGTGGTCGCCGTCCACGTAGTAGTCGACGCAGTCGTCGGCGCCGTCCTCGTCGGTGAGGCCGTCGCAGTCGTTGTCCAGCCCGTCGCACAGCTCGTCCGTTCCGGCGCCCATCGCCACGCACGCCCAGCCGCCGTCCGCACAGCGCAGGGCTCCGCGCGCGCACTCGCCCGTGGCGCCGGGCACGGTGCAGGCGTCGGGCTGGTCGGCGAGGCCCTCGTCGGTGAGGCCGTCGCAGTCGTCGTCGCCGCCGTTGCAGGCCTCGAGCACCGCCTCGGGCGCGTCGCAAGCCGCGACCTCCGCTCCGGCGGCGCCGCACGCGCGCCGGCCGGGGCACGTGCCGAACGCGGTGGTCCGCGAGCACGTGGTCGTGAGCCCCTGGGTCACCGCCACCTGGTCGCACGCGCACTCGCCCGCCTGGGGCACGCAGTAGGTCGCGCCCGGCGTCGGTGCGTCCGCCAACGCCTGGCATTCGTAACCGGCGGGGCAGGGCGCGCCGGCCGAGCAGGGCGTGGCGCAGAAGGCGCCGCGCGTGGCGGTGGCGTCCCCCTCGGCTCGGCCTCGGACGGCCTCGCTCGGGGCAGGCGGTTCGGGCAGCGCGCGGCAGAAGGCGCCGGGCTGGTAGCCCACGCCGTTGCAGGTGGCGTCGACGGTGCAGGGGCGGCACAGCGTCACGTGGTCGGGCGCGCACGCGAAGACCTTGTCGGCGCCCGCGGGGATCTCCTTGCACTGCCAGCCCGCGGGGCAGCAGTCGACGCAGGCCTCGGTGCAGGCGTAGCCGTCCTTGGTGGTGATGCACCACCCGCCGTTGCAGTCGTTGTTGCTCTCGCACGTGTGGCCGAACGTGGGGCCGAACCCGCACGGGTTCGGGGCGGTCTCGTCGTCCGGTACGTCGACGACCTCGACCAGGTCGGCGCCGACGTCGTCGGCGCCGCCGCCCGGATCCTTGCCCAGCACGTCGGAGGACGCCTCGACGTCGGCGCCAGCGTCCAGGGCGACGTCGACGGAGTCGCTCCTGACGTCCTGCCCCGCGGTCGACGCCCCGCCGCAGCCCGCCGCGAGCGCCACGACGACGCTCGCGGCCACGAAAACCAGCCCACCCCTCATGTGCCTCGCGTCGTCAGATCCTCTCCGAAACCTACAGGGATCCCGGGCCGCACGTCAAATGCGAGCGGCGCCGGGAGAGGTCCGCCGTACGATCGCTATGCGAGCAGGATGGTCACGTGGGGCTGACCCGCAACGCGGCGTGGCCGCCCAAGGTGTTCGCGTTGGTCACCGGCTGCCTCCGACGGTCATCGGGTGGGCTCCAGCAACCCCGGGATGGCCGAAGCGGCCGCCAGCTTCAACGCGTCGCGGAACTGCATCTCGTCCAGGTCCCTGCCGTCCACGAAGGCGTGCGTGCCCCCGGTCAGCGTGGCCAGCTCGATCTGCTGCGGGTCGGCCGCGGGATAGCCGGCCGCCGCCCACTGCACCACGTGCACTGCCACGTCGTTGGCGCCGCCCGTCACCTGTGCCTTCACGTCGTCGAACCCTTTGTCGGAGCAGGGCGTGCCCCCCGCGAAGTCGGCGGCGGACGGGAAGCACGTGTCGGGGCCGTCGCTGAGGAGCAGCAGGTGACGGCTGGCCGGTCCCGGCCGTGCAGCCAGGAAGGTGTAGGCGGTGCTCACGGCCTCCCACAGCGGCGTGCGGCCGCCCTCGTTGCCGGCGATGTCGTCGAGCCCCGTAGCGACCCCGTCGCGGCGGGTCGTGAAGCAGGCCTCCGCCGTGGGCTCCGGCAGATCGTCGCCTACGCACACGAGTCGCCCCTTGTAGTCCTCGTTGTAGGTCAGGACCAGCAGCTTGTCGTAGGGATCCAGCCGCCCGATCACGTCCTCGACGGCCGCCACGCGGGCGTGGAAGCGATCGGACGCCAGGCGCTTCCGCACGTCGGGGTCGCCCTGCGACTGCATCCAATTCGTGATGGCCAGGTTGGCCTCGTCGTAGGTCATCTCGACGTTGCCGAGAGCGGGATCCGGCTGCACGAAGCCGCTGACCGAGCCCGACTGGTCCAGCAGGATCACCACGCCGCGGGTCCCCTCCCCGACGCCCTGGTCGCCACTGCCGTCGCACCCGACTGGCCCCATCACGAGCGCCAGGGTCATCCCCACCATCACGAGCCCACCGCGCACGGATTTCATGGTGCACCTCGATTTAAGCAGCCTGGAGGAGTGTAGCCGAATGCGCGGCTCGTGGCCAGCCGACGTGTTGACGTGACCAGGATTTCCAAGTAAGCCAATCGAAGCGCGAAAAAACAGCGGAGCCCCCGCATGAAGAGGAACGTCTACGTTCGCTTCGACCTGTCCCAGCACCTGAGCGCCGCCGAACCCCTGGCGCGCTTCTGGTTGGACCGCGACCGAGACGGTCGTATTGAGAACGACGAAGAGGTCAGGCTCGAGCCCTCGGACGGTGGCTTGGCGTTCTCCGGGTCGACGGAGCAGGACGAGGCCTCGCTCGACGGCATGGCGTTCCGTCTGAACTACCTGGCCTCGACCGGCGCGCGCTGGACGCTGCTGGTGACCGCGCCCGAGGACGGCCAGGACGGCCCGGACGGGGCGGTGCTGTACAAGGCCACCGACGTGGTGGGGACGCCCAAGGACTGGATCATGGGCGGCCTCACCTGGAAGCCCGAGCCATGAAGACCTCCCATTCCGTCTGCGTCGCCCTGGCGTTCCTGGGCCTGCCGCTCGCCGCGCTCCACGCTGAGGGGGGAACCGAAGCGCTCACCCTGCGCCCCTGGTCCGGCGCCACCCTCGTCGCCACCGAAGACGACGCCCGCATGGCGTTGGGGCTCTCGTTCCTGCACGGCGGGTTCCGGCTCGACTTCGAGGGCTCGGCGCCGCTCGACCAGTCCTCGAACGCCACGGGGGCGCTCGCCAAGGGGTTCGCGGGAAAGCTCTTCGTGGCCTACGACTCGCGCTGGAGCGACCTGGGCCTGCCCGACGACGGGATCGCGGTCGAGCCGACCCTCGAGGCGTGCGAGCGCTACGGGCTGGCGTGGTCGAGCACGGGCGCCTGCGATCGTACGCCCTGCACGGGCGGGAACCTGGCCAGGGCCAGGGCCAAGGAGCAGAAAGTCCAGACGTTCAAGGACGCGTACCACCTCGAGCCCCTGAACGCCTGGGCTGTCGGGCTCACGGTGGGCGGTTCGTACGACCGCTTGTCGGCCTTCGCGGACACCACGACCCTGACTAGGACAGGCTACGACGACTACGACCTCGAGGCCGGGCTCCGCGCGACGTGGGCGGTCGCGCAGCCGCTCCTGCTGGTCCTCGATGGCGGGTGGAAGGGCGCCCACGACGTCGCAATCGCCGACCAGAGCGCCTGCCAGCCCGGCCCGGACGGCCAGGACGTGTGCGAGACCGGCTCGGTGCTCGTGAGCGACGGCAGCCTGCTTCACCGGGGGTACGCGCGCCTGGCCGCCAACTGGATCATCCCCACCTCGTTCAACGACGTGGTCCCCGGCTTCGAGACGCGCTTCGGCTTCGAGGATCTCGGAGGCGACGCGCGCGTCGACACGCGCTTCCTGTTCTACTTCGCCCCGATCAAGAGTCCGCTGAGCGTGTCGTTTGGCGTCGGCTTCGTGTTGTCGACGGCTCTCGAAGGCTCCGGCGGTCATGATGTCGGCGATACCCTGGCGTTTACGCCTTTTGCAGTAACGTCCGGCACGTTCGGTTCCCTGGCATCTGGCGACTAGCCCGCTTGTCTCACCGTAAGCAAGACTGACCCTCCGACAGTCGATGGCGTCGACCGATCGGCGCTTGAGAGGGCCGCAAGCGACTCCTTCAGGGTCGTGGCGGCGTCTCGGGCGAGGAA
>Ga0172370_10000749_pt1 | contig 50956 bp, 60 predicted proteins | sample LakKiv5m_FD_114538 | JGI IMG/M metagenome (GOLD analysis project Ga0172370, IMG submission 114538) | Freshwater microbial communities from Kabuno Bay, South-Kivu, Congo - kab_022012_11.5m | ecosystem: Environmental > Aquatic > Freshwater > Lake | place: Democratic Republic of the Congo...
ACTTATACCAAACATAAAAATACGGCCATAAAGAATAGGATCTATATTGTTAGGACGTATGGACAGAAGGATAGAATATAATGGTGGTCTTTTCTCATCTTCCGGATATCTATATTCTGTTCTTAGATGCTCAGAGGCACGAAGTATTCTGTAACTATCTCCCCATTCTGCCGCATTTATATTCAAAAGGAATAAATGAAGGAAAATAAAAAAAATATATATTAAATTCCTAGGCAAGATAATTCTTTTTAGCAAAGTCATAAACACCCTCTACTTCTTTAGCACGTCTCTCCCAAGAATATTCATGTATCACCTTACTAGCATCAACTTGTTGCTTTTGAGAAAGTATTTTAACAATATTATCAGCAATATCCTTTGGTTCTATACTTGGTAAATAGAACACACCTTTCACATCTTCTTTCATGGTAAACCCAGATACTAAGCAAGGTAATCCTACGCATAAGCTTTCTACAACCACCTTAGGTAATCCTTCCCAACTGGAAGGTAGTACCATAAGATCAGCATTTTGAAGGGCTATTGGAATATTAGGATATGGAGTATACCCAATCTTTACAACCCTACTCGCAAGGTTCTTTGTCTTTATAATTTCATCTACTCTATCGGAGTAATCTCTATTTGGCCATTGGCCAACCAAAAGAAGTTTGTATTGTATAGGTAAGTGAACTAAAGACTCTACTAAAGCATGAATGTTTTTTCTCTCTACAAACATTCCATAATTTAAAATAACTTTGTCGTAGACATCAAAACCTAAATCAGATCTACTCTTAGTACGCTCTTCTTCTCCAACACGGATGAATCTAGCAGGGTTAACACCAGACTCTACAACAAAACAACGTCTAGAATCCATTTCGTAGTATTTATTAGCTTCTTCGGCGGTATCTTTGCTAACAAATATACATGCAGCTGCAGTCTTTAAGGCCCATTTATCGGATATTACTGCGAGAGGCCAGGCGACGAATCTGGAGTGAGGCATAATGAATTTACCTTCTTCTTCCATTTTTACCCATCTGCCCTTTACGGTGTTATGAAAATGTACAACAAGAGGTGTTTTTAATTCCTCTGCCCATGGAAAAAATTTTTGAAGGAATAAACGATATCCATAAACCCACATTCCAAAATGGCCATGGCTATGAATAATATCTACGTCTTTGTTCTTTCTTCTCCAAGATAAATACTTAAATAAGAGAGTAATGGAAGAAGTGACTGCAATAGTACCTTGGAAAGGTTCTCTTAAAACAGGATGCGTTGTTACACCTTTTGGAGACTCAATATGACCTGCACTTGGCCAACGTCCACAGAATACATGTACCTGATGACCTAAAGCTACTTGAGATACTGTTAACTCATAAGGGTGGGGAGCTAATCCATTCCATGGGGGAGGCCAGTCATATATTATTCTACAAATCTTCATTTTTTAATACCTTCGAAAACTTTTTCATAGCTGCTTAACATAGTATCTATAGTAAATTCTTTTTGTGCTTTTTCAAGTGATTTAATCCCCATATTACGTCTGATATCGTGATTGTGTATCAATGTAGACACTGCATTTTTAAATTTTTTCATATTGCCAGAACGTATAAGATATCCAGTTTCTCCATTTATTACGGCATCGCAAACCCCACCCTTATTAAAAGCAACAACAGGCAAGCTGTTAAACATTGCCTCCACTAAAACCATAGGAAATCCCTCATACCTTCTGGTGGGAAATAAGAAGGCGTAAGCCTTTGTATAAAAATATATAACTTTCTCGTATTCTATTTTTCCATGAATGGTAAAAAAAGAATTCAATCCTTTTTTTGATACTTTAGATTTAAACTCATCAAGATAATCTCCCTCTCCTACCACATCAATATGAATATTTTTAAAATTAGGATCTTCTACTAACTTTATTAGATAGTCCATTCCCTTAGATTTTTGAACCTGACTTAGGTACAAAAACCTTGGAGTTAGAGACATTTCCTCAACCTCCGTATTCTCTTTATAAATACTTTTTATTTGTTCAAATTTAGAAGGATCTACCCCATTATGGATAACAATAAATTTATTTCTAGGAGAAAATGTTTCCAAAGAAAGAGTGTTAGCTACAAAAGTTGATACAGTAACTACAATATCGGAGTTACGAATAAAAGATCTTTGTTTTACAAAAAGATTGTAAATTGTATAACCTGTATCTAATATCAGACTAAATATATCTTTAAATCTAGAGATATTCTGCAGTTTTGTTACATACTCCATGAGGATAGAACCATGAGAAATAGTGACTACAGGGATATTAAATTCTTTTTTATGAGATATAACACCAATACCAGCAGAACTTTGACTTAAGATTAAATCAAAACCCTGTTGCTTAGAATAGTTTTTAAATACATCTAATGATTTGTTATACCAATGGTCTTTTATAAGAGAAGAAAAGAGTGATCTAAATACACAAGGGATAAACACGTAATCTACACCGTTCACTGTTTTTTTATCTACTTCAATATCTAACTTAGGAGAAAATATTGTAATGTCATGACCGCGTTCTGCTAAACCCTCACACAGCAGCTTATTCTGCGTTTCTAAACCCCCATAACCCTTGTGAAAGGTAGTTCGCTTTATAAAAACAGCTATACGCATATACCCCCATTTTACTATAGATATTGATTTTTGGCGTTACCACCTAGGATAATATTAACTTCTCAATCTCTTTAATATTCGTATCACTATTAAACATTTCTATAGCTTTTTTATGAGCATTAGTTGTAAGGGTTTCTCTCTTCCTCTCGTCAGACATAATCTTTTCTAAAGCTTTTGCTAAATCCTTTGAGTCTTTCTGATTCACAATCATAGCTTCTTTATCAGTCATAAATTCCTCAATACTACCTGCATCTGTGGTAACTACAGGTATATTTAAGAGGGCTGATTCTATTAAAACATTAGGTATACCATCAGCATCTGCCTCCCCCACATTAATACTAGGTAATACAAATACATTGGATACTCTGTAATAACTAAGAATATCTTCAAAAGATAATCCCCTACCATTACCTACTATTTCTATATAGTCATCTAAGTCCAAAACCGTAATTAAATCTTGAACACCCGCATATAAAGGCCCTGGAGCACCCGCAATGTATAATTTAAAATCTATATTCTTTTCTTTTAAGATATTTGTAGCTTCAATAAGATAGATAAAACCCTTCTTTTCCACAAACCTACCGATGGAAAATAGAATAGGTTTTTTTGGTACATCTATAAGTTTAGGAGATTTCTTTAGTTTCTCTTTAAGGTCTTTTTCATCTAATCCGTGGTATTTTAAATAGATATTCTTTGGATACCTTATCCCACACTTTTTAATAAGCTTTTTATAAGCATGTTCATTACACACAGCTATAAACTTTGCATATTTAACTTTTGATTCAATCAACTCAACATTTTCATCTGCAGGTCCATTCTCTTGAAGAACATCCTTAGCATGTGCTGAAATGGCTAATTCCTTGTTAAGAACAATGGAAATTACTAAACATATCGTGGAAGATTCAGACATAAAATGTGCATAGATGAGATCTATATTGTATTTTTCTACAATAGTTGCATAACCTAACGATTTTATAAATAAATATATCGTATCTTTAAAGAGACGATTTGGATTAAAAAGAATAGCAAGAAAAGCTTTTAATACTCTTTTCGGATAAAGAAAAAAATATTTAAAACCAAATACTAGAGTAATGGGGTCTAGTCTGTAATAGGAAGTCTTTTCTATAAGATTATCGGATAAAGCACCCTTTCCCTTTTCAAGAGATAGTACCTCTACTTGCAGAGAGGGTATCTCTGCAAGTTTTGATACTTCACGTTCAATGAAAGTTTCCGTAAGTCCGGGAAACTCCGGAATGAACACTAAGATTTTCTTCTTATTTGTTGTTGCCATTTCCGTTATATATTGCAGAGGGATAAATCTTTTTCTCTGCTATCTTGTCAGAACCATTAGTCTTTTTACCAATAGCGAAGTAGGTAAAACCTTCCTCCTCTACAACCTTTTTATCTAATACGTTCCTACCATCAAATATAACAGGATTCTTAAGTAATTGTTTAACTTTCTTAAGATCAAGTGCTCCAAACTCCTTCCACTCGGTTAGGATAAGGAGAGCATCTGCACCTTTCATAGTGTCGTAGACATTAGACATGTAGGTGATATTAGTTTCACCTAGTTCTTTTCTAGCATTATCAGTAGCTTCTTGATCGTAAGAACTAATAGTTGCACCTCTTCCACGCAACATCTTTATAGTCTTAATAGCTACAGATTCTCTAATATCATCGGTGTTTTCTTTGAATGCTAAACCTAATGTAGCAAACTTTTTATCTGTTAAATTCTTACCAAAGAACCTTTCTACCTTTTTAACAAAGTGTTCTTTTTGTATTTCGTTTACTTCCATAACACTTCGTAAAAGTTTAAAGTCATAATCTTGATCATTAGATGTTTTATACAAAGCAGCTACATCTTTAGGGAAACAACTACCACCATAACCAATACCTGCCTTTAAGAAACGGGATCCTACTCTGCTATCAAGGCCCATTCCATCAGCAACCATGCTAACGTCAGCGCCAGCTCTTTCACATATTTGCCCAATTTCATTTATGAAAGAGATTTTGGTAGCTAAGAAAGCATTGGAAGCATATTTGATCATTTCGGCAGATCTAAGATCCGCAGAGACAATAGGTTTACCTAAATGTGTATATAGTTTATGCATTATCTCCAAAGCTTTCTTTGAGTCAGAACCTAAAATAGTTCTATCGGGATTTTGCATATCGTCTACAGAGTAACCTTCTCGCAAGAATTCTGGGTTAGAAGCTACGTCAAAATCAACGTTACCTTTTACAGTAGCTTTTATTATCTTCTTAACTTCTTCGTTTGTACCCACGGGTACTGTACTCTTAGTAACAATTACTTTATAGGATTTAAGATTTTCTCCTATTTCCTTAGCAACTGTCCAAACAGCAGATAAATCTGCAGCACCAGTTTCACCTTGTGGCGTACCTACGCAGATAAATACGATTTCTGCATCTTGAATGCCTTCTGCGATAGAGGTAGTAAAAGACAATCTTTTTTCATCAATATTTTTTAGAACAACTTCTTTTAAACCAGGCTCGTATATGGGCATTACGCCTTTCTTTATCTTTGCTATCTTCTCCTCATCCACATCTATACCGACCACATGGTTCCCCCAATCTGCAAATATTGCAGCTCCTACAAGGCCAACATAACCAGTGCCTATGACAGCTAATTTCATAAACGCTCCTTTAACATGCGCGCACCAATAACAACTAGTATCAGTGTTAACATGAAATTTTTACATTGACTTATAAAGTGTTATATTTGCCCAACAGGGCTTTCTTTTTAATATGCATCAATTCTTTTAGCATTTTTATAGAATCTCTTATAGGATGTACACGATTAGTTTTAACAAATATCCATTTGATAGGAACTTCTTTTATCCTATATTTTAATAGTCTTGCCATATATAAAAGTTCAACATCCCAAGCACCAGTGTAGGCTGCTTTTATTTCTTGGCTATTAGTTGTTACTTCAAGCTTAGAAAATAATTTCTTTGCTACATCACCTTTGAATAATTTAAATCCACATTGACTATCTTGAATCCCGGGTAATACGATAGTTCTGACAAAAAAGTTAAATACACGTCCCATTAAATGCCTATGGAAAGGTTCATTTATACGTTCTGCACCCACACCTTCCCTTGAAGCAATAACAATATCATAATCATGATCTACCATCCATACTGCAAGTTTTTTTAATTCCGTAATAGGTGTAGATAAATCTGCATCGGCCATATAAATATATTTACCTTTGGCTTTTTTTACAGCTGTAGAAACACCAGGACCTTTACCCATGTGAGGATTTTTAATAAGAACTATTTCTTTATTCTCTTTCTTGTAATCACTTATTATTTGAGCAGTGGCATCTTGACTACCATCATCTACAACTACAACTTCAAAATCTTCTGAAAAGTTTCGCATGAAATTAACAATTTGGGTAAGTGTAGATGTTATTTTGTCGGACTCATTGTATGCCGAAATGACAATTGAATATTCCATATTTTATTTATCTTTTTTCCAGATAATTTTACTGTAAACAGTAAAATTCCAGATCAATCCAAAAAGGATTCCAACGAAGAAGGCAGCGTTCGTAATAATAAATGTATCACCAAATAGAGAAACAGACAAATCTACCAATTTAGATCGCAGTAATATAGGTACATAAGAGGATGCAAAATAGACTATTACTCCTAGTACCTTATCTTTACTACTTTTAAGCTTTCTATCACCAAAAGACCAGTAATTATTCAACAGGAAGGTTGTAAACATTGCAAGAGTTCCGGAGAGTAATGCTCCGAGGGAGGCCCCGAGAAATGGAAGTAATCTGAAAATATTAAATAGTCCTGCATCTACAAATAGTCCAGTAAAACCCACAGCTAAGAATTTGAAGAAACTTTTGTTTTCATTTATTCTAAGCATCACAACAACCTTAAGTGAATCCATAGCGTTATTGCTCTCCATTTTAGAATCACCACGATCTCTAACACCAAAAGCAATAGGTACTTCTTTTATATGGGCACCCAATCTATGCATTTTAAATAGTAAATCTATTTTGTAGGCAAACCCTGCAGATAGGATAGTATCTAGAGGTAATTTATCTACAAATCCTTTAACGCGGGATGCTTTAAATCCGGATGTAAAATCATTAACATTGAATATACCTAAAACAACTTTAGAAAAGATATTTCCCCCAACACTTAAAAACTTTCTGTTTAATGCCCACTCTTTTGGGATAGAACCGCCCTTTGTAAAACGGGAACCAATGGTGTAATCAGCCTTTCCATCAATAATTGGTTTAACTAATCTTGGTAAATCATGAGGATCGTGTTGGAAATCAGCATCCATCTCAACAATAACATCAGCCTTCATTTCTTTCATTGCGTGTTGAAAAGCGTATATATAAGCCGCACCTAAACCATTTTTCTTTTTTTCTAAAATGATATTTAAGAATTTGTATTTTTTAATTAATGACTGAACTTCTGAATAAGTGCCATCGGGGGAATTACCATCGACAATAAGAACAGAAAAATTATAGTCTGATTTCTTGAAAATACCATCCAATACAGGCACTAACTTTTGTATATTTGCTTTTTCATTATATGTAGGTACTACAACTACTATTTTCATACTAATAAATAATCACCACAGACAACAAGGCGAACATAAAAACACCTATGAGTATATATTCTAACACGATCTCACGATGCAACCTTTTTTCTAACGCATGATGTACTATCCCCCATAGCATATAAAAAAGGGAACCACCTAAACTTATGAACAAAGATAATGTTGTGTTGTATTTGAATACATAAAGGAGAAATAAAAATACCCCTAAACCAAAGAATAATAAAAAATAATCTATAATATGATTTTCTTCTAAATACCTCATAAGACAATACCTGGTTTGAGAACAAACCAGACACCAACTAATACTACCAATAAAACTACAAAGTGAGCAAAAGTATGGCCAGTTAGCTTAATTATTTGGTGTCTAGATGAATACCACATGTCCAAGGCGAATAAACCTAAAATAAATCCTAATAATGTAAGGCTCACGTATGTAGAAATATTATCAACATTTATAGGTACAACCTTTGTTTCAGGTAATACTTGTGGTAATACTTTTGTATTTACAGTAGATACCGCTTGGGTAGATATTTCTTTCAAAGCCTTGTTCTCACTTTCTTTAGATGTAATCATAGTAAGATCCCGGGGTTGCCCAAACATTTGAACAACAAGAGTGGTTTCAATACCACCTAAGGTACCATTGACCACCGCGAATCCAACTTCCTTGTAATTTCTATTCAAAAGGTTTTCTCTATGAGAGGGAGATTCCATCCAAGCCTTTACCACATCAGAGGATGCGGAGAAGTTTTTTGCTAGATTTTCACCAGCATATGTATAATCATAATTTTCGGCTAGTATAAAATCCCAAGGTTCTTTACCATCAGGAGCTACATGGGACCAGTAATCATCCTCAAACATATCCATAGCTTTCTGGTAGGCTGCTTTAGATAAGGCCTCATTGAATACTAATGGTTCCAAACGATCTTTTTCTCTCATTTGATTTGTGTCAGTTAGCAAGTCAGTAACATTTATGTTCGAGGCATACCCCAAAACACCTGGTAAAAGGGTAGGTAAAATTCTAAATAAACCCATTAGAAAAACTATAAGGAATATATAGATACCAAAAGATTTAAAGGATAAAAACTTGGCACGTTCTTTTTTCTCTGGATGGGGCAAAAAATGGTGTATAAACTTGAATTTATCAATAGCTTTAACATCTTTTCTCCATTTAGCCACCTTCGTCTTTTCTTCGTGTTTCTTAGAATTCCTCTTAGACATACATTAGAAGTATACCATCAAAAAAGTGATAAAATAAACCTATGACCATAGCAGAAACACTAAAACAAATATCCACGCTTCGTGAGATCAAAGGTAAAGAAAAAGAGACTTATGAATTGATAGAAAAAACTAGAGGAGAAACGAAAGAAAAAGATGTATTGGCCAAACTTTATTGGGAAGAATCCTTAGTAGCACAACATGAAATCATGTTTAATGGGGAGGATAAAACTGTAGTAGAAAAGGCTTTGAAGAGAATGGAAAGTTCTGCGTTAGCAGCAAACAAAATAATAGAAGAAAATGAGTTGAATAAAATGCAGGGGGGCTCTTACAGATTTATTGGAAACGTTTATAGATATAAAAAAGATTATAAAAAGGCACAAGAATATTTTGAGTTAGCTATGAGTGAATACCAAAATAACAATGACAAGGGTACTTTGGAAATAAGAGGATTTTTAGCCTATTGTTTGATACAAAATGGAGAAACGGAAAACGGTATAAAACTAGGATTAGAAACTTTTGATGCTTTTGAAAAATCAGATAAAGGAATAGTATTAAAACATCAAGACTACTTCACCTGGGCAGTATGGAGATCCGGAATAGTACCGAGATTAGTAGAAGCACTACTCGATACTAAGTCCTCTTTTGACAAGGAAACGATACTAAAATATCTTGATAAATCGGAGGAAATACTCAGAAAACCAGAAGGACCTATTACCTGGGGAGACACTGCCTTTCAGCTTAGATTGGATGAGATAGAAAAAGCTAGAAAAAACCTCTCTAATTGACTTTTAGGACCTTACAGATGTTCTTAAAGACCTCATCTGGTTTAGGTTCGGCATCCACTTGGAATAAGAGGTGTTGCTTTCTAAAATGTTCGATTACAGGTAAGGTTTCTTCTTTAAAACTCACTAATCTCTCTTTTACTACTTCTTCCCTATCATCAGCTCGTTGAATAATATCAGAGGGACAAGACTTTAAAGCCTCGGGAGACATTGTATAAACATTAAATATCTCTCCTGTAGCTTCACAAATTCTTCTACCACTAATCCTTTTTATAACAGTATCCTCAGAGATATGAAGATACAAAACCATATCAAATCCGGGATCATAGGCATGTAAATCTGCAAACTTTCGGCACCAGCCATCAAGGATGTAACCGTTCTTACAATCATCCATATCCAAACGATCTTTGAGAAGTTCTGAAGTTATCTCTCCAGACACTAAATCACCTTTATCCATTTTAGCGTGCACACGCTCATATCTTGGGTCTGTCTCAGGTACATCGCGTAATAGCTGACCTACAGAGATAAGAGGTAGTTTTAATTTTTCACTGAGGAGTTCTCCTATAGTACCTTTTCCACAGGCGGGTGGCCCAATGAGCAGTATTTTCATAATTGTATAAAGTATATTATGAATTAGAATCCCGGTAAACCTAGATCGGACATACGTCCTCGCATTTGCTTCTCTACTTTTTTATCTACATCTTTCATTGCTTCGTTTATCAAATCTTTGAATAATTTGTTCTCTTCATCATCTATAAATACCTTCTCTATTTTCTTATCACCACGAACAATAATCTTTACACCATCTTTTTCAAATGTAACTAGAATAGCTTCCAATTCTTTTTGTATTTCACCTTGCATTTTTCTTAACTGATTTAATTCTTTTAACTTATCAAACATAAGACTCCTATCTTAAATAATTTTCGTAGCTTTTGGTTGCAGTCATAGACTGTACTTGTCTAATAGTTTCTAGTACAACAGATACAACAATCAAAAGACCTGTACCGCCAATACTAAGGTTATTTACACCTAAAAATTGTTGAATAATGAAAGGCATAATAGCAATAGCTCCTAGGAATAAAGCACCTGCTAAGGTAATTCTATTTACAATACCCCCAAGATACTTAGTAGTATTACTACCCGGTCTTATACCTGGGATAAACCCGCCCCTCTTTTTTACATCGTCTGCAATCTTTTCTGGATTAAATTGAACGAAAGTATAAAAATAGGTAAATCCAACAACTAATGCAAAATACAAGATATTGTAACCAAGGGATTGTTGATTAAAGTTGATTGCTAAGAAGGAACCTAAATTCTGTAAAAACACATTACTAGACCCTTGAAGTGGAGTAGCAACAATAGAGGGCAACATAACAACAGATACGGCAAATATTATAGGAATAACACCAGCTTGATTTATCTTTATAGGTAAATAGTTGGTAACTTTTTGAGAGCTTACTCCCCGTCTACCATACTCTATAACAATATTTCTGGTACCTTCGTTTACCATAACCACACCTGCTATGGTTAGTACCGTTAATGCCAAAAATACTAAGGCAGTTAAGATACTAGAAGCATCCAGAGTGCTAACAAAAGAGGCAATATCTATAGGCAACCTACCTATAATACCAACAAATATTAAGAGGGATATACCATTACCAATACCATATTCGGTAACAAGTTCTCCTAGCCAAACTAAGATCATAGAACCTACGGTTAGAGATAACATTAGAATAAGTAAGTCGAATACATTTAGTTGAGAAATAACGCCTTGTTTATTCAATAAAAAGTAAATACCAAATGACTGTATTAAGGCCATAGGTACACTGAATAGTCTTGTATAAGAGTTTATCTTCTCTCTACCAGATTCACCTTCTTTTGATAATTCCTCAAGAGAGGGGATCATAATAGTTAGAAGTTGGATAATAATGGATACGTTAATGTAAGGACCAACACCTAAAGTAACTAAGGAAAAGTTTTGAAAGCCACCGCCGCTAAATAAATCAAATAGTCCCATGAAAACGTTGTTCTGAAGGAAAGCTCTAATTGCAGATACATCTACTCCAGGAGTAGGAACATGTGTTAATAATCTAAACACTACAATCATTAGTAGTGTGAAAAAGATTTTTCTTCTTATTTCAGGAGATTTAAATATTTTCACAAGCTTTTTTCTTAGGCTTGTAATTCACATCCTGCTTTTTCGACAGCGATCTTAGCAGACTTTGAATATGTAAAGCCTATCAATGTTAATTTCTTTTCTAGAGTACCATTTCCTAATACTTTTACCAATGCCTTTTTAGACATGGGGCTAACCATATTCTTAGCAATTAATTCTTTTATAGATACTTTAGAACCTTCTTTGAAAGAATTCAATTTAGATAAATCCAATGTAACAACTTCTTGAGCTGTATGACTAATGAAACCACCTATTTGAGGTAACCTTTTGAACAAAGGAACTTGACCCCCCTCAAAACCTTGCAAGTGTTTGTTACCGGCTCTAGCTTTTTGACCTTTTGCACCACGACCTACAGTATGACCCCCGACACCGGAACCAATACCTCTACCTAATCTTTTGCTTTTGTTTTTATTTCCAAAAATTTTAATAATGTTATTTAATTCCATATTATTAACCTTTTAATTTCTTTAATGCGTCTAAAGTACATCTAATATTACAGATTTTATTGTTAGAACCTAGCATTTTACTAGATATATCGTGTATACCAGCTAATTCTAAAACTGTTCTCACGGAACCGCCTGCAATAATACCAGAACCTTTTGGAGCTGGTTTTAAGAAAACTTTTGCAGAACCATATTTGTCTTCTACATCATGAGGTATTGTTGTATCTTTCATTTTTACATCGATTAAAGTCTTTTTAGCTTGAGCAACTGCCTTTGTTACAGCACTTGCAACATCTAAAGCTTTGGAATAACCTGTACCCACTTTACCACTTTTGTTACCAACAACAACTAGTGCTGCAAAACTAATAGCATTACCACCTGTAGTCTTTTTACTAACTCTTTTTATTTCTATTACTCTTTCTTCAAAACCATCGTTATTAAAAGTTCTCATAAGACTAGGCCTCCTTCTCTAGCACCGTCAGCAACATTTTTTACTCTTCCATGATATTGATAACCATTTCTATCGAAAGTAACTTTAGATACTTTGGCTTCTACAGCTTTTTTAGCTAATAATAAACCTACTTCCTTAGCAGCATCTAATTTATTTTTTCCATTATGTAAGTCTTTAGTTTCCTTTAAAGTATCTACCAATGTTTTACCAGTCACATCATCAATTAATTGAGCTGTAATGTATTTGTTAGACCTAAAAACAGATAATCTTGGTCTTTCAGCGGTACCAAAGATAGAGTTTCTAACTCTAAGTTTCCTTTTTTCTCTATTTGATTTTCTTAAAACTACTTTATACATATTATTTACCTGTCTTTCCGGTCTTACCTGCTTTTCTTCTTATTACTTCATCAGAATATTTTATACCTTTGCCTTTGTAAGGTTCTGGTAATCTTATTTTTCTTATTCTTGCAGCAGTCAAACCTACTAGTTGTTTATCAACACCAGAGACGGTCAAGTTTGTGTTGTCTTCAACTTTTAATTCTATTCCTGTAGGAGCTTTGAACTCAACAGGATGAGAATAACCAACACTAAATGTTACGTCTTTACCATTTTGTTTTACTCTGTAACCAACACCTACTAATTCCATTTTCTTCTCATAACCTTTAACAACACCAGTTATCATGTTAGCTATTAAAGCTCTTGTTAAACCCCAATAAGCAGGGGTCCCTTTTGTATCTTTAGCAACAGTACAAACAACAGTGTTATCTACGACTTCAACTTTTATTTCGGGTCTAAATTCATGAGTAAGTTTACCCTTAGGGCCCTCAACAGTAATAACTCTACCTTCTATAGTAGCTCTAACTCCATTTAATATTTCAATTGGTAATTTACCTATTCTAGACATATTACTTAACTTCGCAAATAAGTTCTCCACCTAATTTTTTACTCTTAGCAGTAACACTGTCTAAAATACCTCTGGATGTAGATACAATCTGTACCCCATGCCCACCGGCTACCTTCTTTAAAGCAGCAGCACCTGCATATCTTCTATGACCTGGTTTGGAAATAATCTTTACATCTGTTATTTTTGGTAGTTCATTCTCAAAAGCTAAATCTAAGTGCAACATTTTGAAAGAGGAATCCTTAAGTTTGAATGTTTTTACATCTTCTAAGAAACCTTTATCTTTTAAAACATTAGCGATATTTTCAATTTCTTTAGTATGAGAAATCTCAATAGAAGCAAGACCTGCCATGGAAGCATTCTTAAGCATACTCAACATATTTGATAATCTATCCATACTCATATTACCAGCTTGCCTTTCTCACACCGGGTAAAACTCCATCATGAGCTAACTCCCTAAAACATTTTCTACACATATTAAATCTTCCAAAGTAACCTCTAGGACTGCCACATAAAGGACATCGATGATATTCTCTAGTAGAGAATTTCTGTTTTCTTTGTTGTTTTGCAATCATTGATTTTTTAGCCATAGTTATTTCTTTCTGAAAGGCATACCCAATTTACTTAATAATGCCCTATTCAGGTCTATTTCTTTAGAATTAAAGACCATAGTTACTTGTAAGCTTCTTATACCTTTTGTTGTATTTGCATTAACTTCTGGGAAGATAACGTGTTCTTTTATACCCATGGAATAGTTACCGTTTTTATCAAAGGAATTATCAGCAACACCTCTAAAATCTCTAACTCGAGGTAAAGCAACATTTATTAGCTTATCAAGGAATGACCACATTTTATCACCTCTTAAAGTTACTGTATAGCCAACAACATCGTTTTGTCTAACTTTAAAACCGGAGATAGATAGTCTGGCTTTTCTTGGAAAAGGTTTTTGCCCAGCAAAGTCTGTTAGCTCTTTTACAAAGGTGTCAACAGCGTCTCTATTGTCTCTAAAATTACCTATACCAGAGTTTATAGAAACTTTCTCTAATTTAGGAACTTCCATGATATTGGCAAGCTCAAACTCTTTTATGAGTTGAGCAATTATTTCATTTTTGTATTTTGCATATAGTCTGTTCATATACTTTATTTCTTTTCAGCCTTTTTCTTTAGAGATGCTTTATCAGCACTTTTAGCCTTGGCTTTGGAACCCACTACTTTATCTAGTTTTTTCATTACTCTAACTTTTTTACCATCTACCATTTTGTTACCTAATCTAACAGGTCTTTTATCTTCTTCGCTGTAGTACATTACATTGGAAACATGTATTGGTTTTTCAAAACTCACAATTCCACCTTCTTTAGCAGAAGCATTTGGTTTAACGTGTTTTTTGATTAGATTAACGCCTTCTACTAATACAGTACTGTCTTTAGTATTTACACTTAACACAGAGGCTATTTTACCCTTGTCTTTTCCTGCTATAACTTGTACTTTATCACCTTTTTGTATTTTCATAGTATTACCAAACCTCCTTAGCTAAGGAAGCTACTTTTAAATAACCTAAATCTCTAACTTCACGAGCTACGGGGCCAAATACACGTGTACCAACCAAACTCTTGTCTTTTGGGTTAATTACAACAGCTGCATTATCATCAAATCTTACGTAGCTACCATCTTTTCTTCTTATTTCTTTTTTTGTTCTAACAATAAGAGCTTTAACTACAGAATGATCTTTGACATTACCGGTAGATGAAGCACCATTTACAGCAACCGTTACAACATCGCCTACAGAGGCTACTTTTCTATTTGCTGTACCAGGTATACCAACCAATTTTAGTTTTTTGGCTCCTGAGTTATCAGCTGGTTTTAATATTGCACCTACTGGTATCATAGTTATTTAATCTCCAATTTCTCTATTACTTTCCAAGTAACATCCTTACTGAAAGGTCTAGATTCTTCTATCTTAACTAAATCTCCTACTTTTAAATCAAAGTTTTCATTTCTAACTTTAAATTTCTTAGTATTTTCAACAGCTCTGCCATAAAAGGGATGTCTCTTAAACATCTCTACTGATACAACAATAGTCTTTTGCATTTTATCTGACATTACTATTCCACTAAATGTTCTCTTAGGCATTGTTAGTTCCTTTTTCATTTAATACTGTTTTTACTCTAGCTATATCTTTTCTCAAAAACATACCTTTTTTAACATTCTTTTCTTTACCTTGTAAGACACTAGTAGAAAAGATCTCTAAGTCCTTTTTTAGGTCTTTTAATTGTTTCTTTATTTCAGTTTCCGTTTTGTTTCTTAATTCTTTTATGTTCATATTACTTTATTAAAAACTTTGTCTTCATAGGTAACTTATCTGCAGCCTTACCTAAAGCTAATCTTGCTATATCTTCTGTTACACCTGCCATTTCGAAGAGTATTTTACCAGGTTTTATGACTGCTGCATAATGGTCTGTTGCAGATTTACCACTACCCATTCTTGTTTCAATAGGTTTCTTTGCTACTGGTTTGTCAGGGAATACTCTAATCCATAACTTACCACCTCTTTTAGTCTCATGTGTAATAGCTTTACGAGCAGATTCTATTTGTCTAGATGTCAATAAACATCTATCTACAGACTTTAAAGCGTACTCACCAAAAGAGATTGTGGAACCTCTTACAGCAAGACCCTTATTATTTCCTCTTTGTACTTTTCTAAATTTAACTTTCTTTGGCAACAACATAATTAAAAGTCTCCACCCTCACCTTTATAAACCCATACTTTTATACCAATTGTTCCAAATAACAACTTACAGTGTATTTGGGCATAGTCAATGTCTGCTCTTAATGTCTGTAAAGGAATGGCACCTTTTTTGTATACTTCTGTTCTAGCAATAGTATTACTACCACTTAAAACGCCAGACATTCTTATCTTTATACCTTTGGCACCTTTATCCATAGCGGAATTGATGGCAAAGTTAACTACTCTTCTGTAAGGAACACGTCTTTTAACCTGTCTAGCGATATAATCCCCAACTAGTTGAGCTTCCATTTCTGGTGTCTTTATCTCTTCAGCAGTTATTTTAATCTTAGAAGATGTTAATTTCTTTAAAGATTTTTCTAACTCTTCGACACCAGCCCCTGCTTTACCAATAACAATACCTGGTTTAGAAACTTTTAAAAATACGTGGATCTCATTCTCAGTTCTTTCTAAAACAATTTCCTTTAATCCAGCAGTATCCAATCTCTTTTTCAAAAAATCTCTAATAATTTTATCTTCAACAACTAATTTGGTGTACTGAGTTTTATCAGCGTACCACCTAGATTTCCAGTTCTTAGTTATTCCTAATCTATATCCAAAAGGATGCACCTTAGTACCCATGTTACTTTGATTTCCTTTCATTTAAACCTACATATATATTACTTGATCTTTTTATTGCAGGTGCAAATTTACCTCTAGCTGTAGCATGACCTCTTTTTAAAGACATGCTGTCACCTACCCATAATTCTGTTACGTATAAAGAGTCTACAGGAAGTTTAATACTTTTAGCATTGGCTTCTGCAGATTTAACTACCTTTAATAAAAATTTAGCAGCTTTTGTAGGATCTAAAGCTAAGATAACTTTAGATTCGTAAACAGATTTTCCTCTAATAAGATTCATTACAGGAGTTACCTTTTTAGGAGATATTCTTGCAGTCTTTTGTATTGCGTATGCTTGTGCGTTTTTCATAGATTACTTTGTTGCGGTAACAGCAGCACCTTTCTTAGAAGAGTGTCCTTTGAACAATCTTGTAGGGGCAAATTCTCCTAATTTATGACCTACCATAGCTTCTACTACATATACTGCAGTATGTTTTTTACCATTGTGAACTTCAAAATTCATTCCTACCATTTCAGGAATAACAGTAGATCTTCTGGACCATGTCTTTATGGCTTTTCTATCACCTGTTGTTTTTGCTTTATTTACTTTTTCTAAAAGTTTTTCGTCTATAAAATAACCTTTTTTCAGTGATCTAGACATTGTTATTTCCTTTTCTTGGCCAAGTGCCTACTTGTTACAATTGTGTAATTTGTACTCTTTCTTCTTCTAGTCTTAAGACCTCTGGCTTTTTTACCCCAAGGAGTCTTAGGAGATGGCATACCTATACCATTATCTTTGTAAGAACCTGCATGAGGATGCTTACCTGGATCAGGCATGGCAACACCTCTTACAGTAGGTCTAACACCTTTATGTCTGTTTTTACCAGCTTTACCTAATTGTGTATTTCTCAAATCCATGTTGGATAACATACCTATTGTAGCGTAACAAGATTTCAAAACCTTCTTAACTTCACCACTTGGTAATTTAACGTTTACATAACTACCTTCTTTTGCAAGTATTTGAGCATAGTTACCAGCACCTCTTACCATAATTCCACCAGAACCTGGGTTTAATTCAATGTTATGTATGTTTACTCCTAAGGGAATTCGTTCTAAAGGTAAGGCATTACCTATATTAAATTCTGCGTTCGCACTAGATATTACCTTATCTCCAACTTTTAAACCTTCTGGAGCTAAAATGTATCTTTTTTCACCATCAACATAGTTTAATAATGCGATGCTAACACCTCTATTAGGATCGTATTGGATGGAGGCTACTGTTGCGGGTATTTCAAACTTATTTCTCTTAAAATCTATTATTCTGTATAGTTTTCTAGCACCAACTTCTTTATGTCTTGTAGTAACAGAACCACCACTTCTTCCAACGGCACCTTTGAAATGTACAGTTAATCCCTTTTCTGGTCTAACTTTAGCAACATCTCTCACGAGCGTTTTTCTAAATCTTATTCCGGCACTTGTAGGTTTATATGTCTTTATCATTTATTACTTTTCCTTTGGAAAAAGGTCTATTGTTTGACCGTCTTTCAACTTAACAATTGCTTTTTTCCAATTAGTAGCTTTGGTATATAATCTTGTTTTTAAAACTCTCTTTTGTTTACCAGGCATTACCATTGTCTTTACGTCAATAACGTCGACATTGTACAATCTTTTTAACTCATTGGCTAGGGCATTCTTAGAGGTATCTAACGATACTTTAAATGTGTAGTTGTTAGAAGCTGTCTTACTCATGCTTTTCTCTGTTACTAAAGGTTGTATTAAAATATTATTTATTCTCATCTTTAGACTCCACATTCTTACCTAAATACTTAGCTTGTAAATCTAAAATAGCATCTTTAACGAATACTAAAGTTTTAGCATTTAATACATCATAAGCGTTTAAAACAGAAGCTTGGGTAATTTTTAAGTTTTTGATATTTGCGCCACTCTTTAAGGTGTTAACATCCGATTTGTTCAAAACTACCAAGGGTTTTACAGCTTTTATATTATTCATAACTTCTACCATTGCTTTTGTTTTAGGGGTATCAAAAGATAATGTATCTAAAACGATAGCAGTATTTGTAGCAAATTTAGAAGATAAAGCGGATAAAGTAGCCAATCTTCTAACTTTCTTAGGTAAATCTAAATTCCAAGATTTTGGCTTTGGACCGTGTGTAACACCACCGTGTCTCCATAAAGGACTCCTTGTAGAACCAACTCTAGCTCTACCTGTACCTTTTTGTTTCCATGGCTTTTTACCACCACCAGATACCTCGCCTCTGTCTTTTGCAGAAGCAGTACCTTGTCTTTGATTATGCATGTAGACTCTTAAATATTGAGCTAAAACATCTTCATTAGGGGTAATACCAAATATTTCATCATTTAATGTTATTTGTTCTACTTTTTCACCTTTTATATTTAATACGTCTATTTTCATAATACAGTTATAGTTAATTGAGAATGTCTGGCACCTGGAACTGGACCGGATACCATAATTTGTTTATTCTTACTATCAACATTCACTATTTTTAAACCTTTAATAGTAACTCTATAGTTACCATGTCTACCGGCCATTTTTTTACCGGGGAAAACTCTGCCTGGTGTTTGAGCACCAATGGAACCTAAAGCTCTAACTTTATTTTTAGCACCTCTGGTCTCACCTTGTTTTCTAAAACCCCATCTTTTTATACCACCAGAGAATCCCTTACCTTTGGAAGTACCAACCACAGTAACTTCTTTATTTAATAAGTCATCGGTTAAATAACTTTCCATCAAGACTACGGTTACAGGTACAACCTTACCATTGTCTAAAAAGATCTGACTCATATTAACTTTTGTTCCTTTTAGTTTTTCCATCTTTTTCTCACTCAAAAAAAGTGCCGGAGGCACTTTTTATGCAAACATCCTTACAACTTTATTTATTCAAATCAATCAATATTACTTAACATCAGTAATAGTTTTGCAATGGCTATTTTACGCCATTTGCATCGATATGCCAACCCCTGCAGGTAAACTCAACTTAGAAAGGCTTTCTATAGTTGAACTTGTAGGGTTTAGTACATCAATAACACGTTTATGTGTTCTTAGCTCAAATTGCTCTCTGGATCTTTTATCAATATGTGGCCCTCTAATTACAGTGTATCTTTCCTTTTTGGTTGGTAGAGGAACAGGACCTACAACCTTAGCACCAGTTCTTATAGTAGTATCAACAATCTTAGTACAACTAAGATCCATAATACGGCTATCGTATGCTTTGAGCTTTATTCTAATTTTTTGTTCTTTTGTGGCTTTTGCCATATTTATATATTTTTAAGTTACCTACGGCCCCACCCTAGAGTGGGGCCTGAAACGAATTCATTACTTAACGATCTTTGTTATAACACCAGCACCTACTGTACTTCCACCTTCTCTAATAGCGAATCTTAAACCTTCTTCTAATGCTACTGGGGTGATTAATTTTACTTTGAATGTAACTTTATCCCCTGGCATTACCATTTCTACACCTTCGTTAAGGGTTACTTCACCAGTAACGTCTGTAGTTCTGATGTAAAATTGAGGTTTGTAACCTGTAAAGAATGGTTTATGTCTTCCACCTTCTTCTTTAGATAAGATGTAAACTTCGGCCTCAAATTCACTAAATGGTTTTACGGAACCAGTAGCGGATAATACTTGACCTCTTTCTACGCCTTCTCTTTCAATACCTCTGATTAATACACCAACATTATCACCAGCTATACCTTCGGTTAATTGTTTTTTGAACATTTCAACACCAGTTATAACGGTCTTAACAGTTGGCTTAATACCTACTATTTCAGCTTCAGCACCTACAGCAAGTTTTCCTCTTTCGATTCTACCTGTTACAACGGTACCTCTACCAGAAATTGTAAATACATCTTCAATAGGCATTAAGAATGGTTTGTCTAATTCTCTGACTGGAGTAGGAATGTAGGAATCTACAGCATTCATTAACTCAACAATCTTTTCAACGTAAACAGGATCACCTTCTAATGCTTTTAATGCGGAACCTTTAATGATAGGGATTTCATCTCCTGGGAAACCGTATTGAGTTAATAACTCTCTAATTTCCATTTCGACTAAATCCAATATTTCAGGATCAGCTACCATATCACATTTGTTCATGAATACGACCATTGCAGGAACATTAACTTGTTTAGCAAGTAAGATATGTTCTCTTGTTTGAGGCATTGCACCATCAGTAGCAGCAACAACTAAGATTGCGCCATCCATTTGTGCAGCACCAGTGATCATGTTTTTAATGTAATCTCTGTGTCCTGGAGCATCAATATGTGCATAGTGTCTCTTTGCAGTTTGATACTCGACGTGAGTAATATTAATTGTAATACCTCTTTCTCTTTCCTCTGGAGCTTTATCAATATTTTCAAAAGCTACGTACTCACTCATTCCTTTGTCAGCTAATACTTTTGTAATAGCAGAAGTAAGAGTGGTCTTACCATGGTCAACGTGACCAATAGTACCGATATTTAAGTGCTCTTTTACTCTTTCAAAAGTAGCCATAAATATAAAACCTTTCAATAAATAATTAAATACTAATTTTTTTTAAATTAACAATTTCTCGCAGGTGTTAGTAAACCAAATTATAGCAAGAAAATCAAGCCTTTTGTTTACTCTCTGCGGGTATTACCCTTGTTTTGTTCCATTATTACCTTAGCAACCTGAGCTGGAACTTCCTCGTAATGGCTCGGTTCCATGCTGGAACTGGCTCTTCCTTGGGTCATACCTCTTAATTCGGTAACATAACCGAACATTTCAGATAATGGAACTTTTGCTTTCACAACAGTTGCATTACCCCTAGATTCGGTACCCTCTATCTTTCCTCTTTTACTGGAAAGGTTACCAATAACGTCACCCATAAAGTCTGCAGGAGTTGTTACTTCCACTGACATAATAGGTTCTAATATAAAGGAAGCACCTTTGCTTTGAGCATCTCTTAAAGACATGATTGCTGCCATCTTAAATGCTTGCTCGGAAGAGTCAACATCATGGTAAGAACCATCAAATAAGGATGCTTCAAAATCTACCACAGGAAATCCTGCTAAAGATCCGCTCTCAGCAGCTTCTCTTAAACCTTTTTCAACAGCAGGAATATATTCTCTTGGAATAGAACCACCGATAATACTGTTTACAAACTTGAAACCTGCTCCCCGTTCTAAAGGAGTAAATTTCACTAAGACGTGCCCATATTGACCTCTACCCCCTGATTGTCTGATGTATTTGCTTTCAACGGATACCTGTTTCCCTAAGGCTTCTCTGTAGGCTACTTGAGGTTTACCTGTAGTAGCTTCTACCTTGAATTCTCTTCTTAATCTATCAACAATAATATCTAAGTGAAGTTCTCCCATACCATATAATACGGTTTGGCTTGTTTCTTCATCAGTTTTTATCTTTAAGGTAGGATCCTCTTCTAAGAATTTCTTTAAAGCCTCCCCTAATTTATCACGGTCACCCTTTGTTTTTGGCTCTATTACCATACCAATAACGGGCTCAGCAAAGTTTATAGATTCTAAGACAATTGGAGTATTTTCATCACATAAGGTATCGCCTGTTACAGACTCTATCCCTATAACAGCACCAATTTCACCAGCTTTTAATTCTTTTATTTCTTCTCTATGATTTGCATGCATTAACAATATACGTCCAATTCTTTCTTTTCTGTCCTTTGTTGAATTGTAAATGTAGGAACCAGCGGTCATAGTACCGGAATAAACTCTAACGTATGTAAGTCTTCCAACATAAGGATCTGTTTGTATCTTAAAGGATAAAGCAGCTAAGCTACCACTTGGATCACCTACAATACTCATAGTTTCTTCGGAGTTTACTTTGTGGCCAGTAATTGCTGGAGTATCTTTTGGTGAAGGTAAATAATCAACAACACCATCTAATACTTTTTGTACACCAACATTACCTAAGGAGGAACCACAGTATACAGGGTATAGTTTGGTTGCAATTGTTAGTTTTCTAATTGCTTTTTTCAATTCTTCAACTGTAAATGTTTCACCGTTTAAAAATCTTTCAATAAGTTCATCGTCAGACTCAGCAACTTTTTCAACTAGTACATTTCTGTATTCAGCAACTTTCGCCTTTATGTCTTCAGGTATTTCAATTTCAACAACATCGGAGCCTAATGTACCGACAAACTTGTATGCTTTTTCTTCAACTAAATCTACAACACCATAAAATTCATTTTCTAACCCTAAAGGTAATTCAACAGCTACCGCTTTTTTGGTCAATCTGTTTGAAACAGAATCTAAGGTCATGTAGAAATCACCACCTACTTTATCCATCTTGTTAGCGAAGAATAATAGGGGAACGTGATATTTTTCAGCTTGTCTGTATACTGTCTCTGATTGAGGCTCAACACCCTGAGAGGAGTCTAATACAATAACACCACCATCTAATACCCTTAAAGATCGTTCTACTTCAGCAGTAAAGTCCACGTGCCCCGGTGTATCGATAAGATTTAAACGAAAATCATGCCAGAAACAAGTAGTAGCAGCAGAAGTAATTGTTATACCTCTTTCTCGCTCTTGTTCCATCCAGTCCATTTGTGCAGCACCCTCATGAACTTCACCTATTTTATGGGATTTACCTGTATAAAATAGGATTCTTTCTGAGGTAGTTGTTTTACCTGCATCAATATGGGCAATGATACCTATATTTCTAATTTTCTCTAAAGGATATGTTTTATTAGATGATTGAGATGACATAATTAATATTTAGCGAAGTGTGCAAATGCTCTATTGGCTTCGGCCATTCTATGTGTTTCTTCGCGTTTCTTCATAGCGTCACCTGTACCGGAATATGCATTATTAAGCTCTTCAAATAATCTTTCTACTATTGTTTTACCTGATTTCTTACGGGCAGAATCTATTATCCATCTAATAGCTAATGCTTCGGCTCTATCATGTTTTACAGGCATTGGAACTTGATAGGTTGCACCACCTACTCTTCTAGATCTAACTTCTTGAATAGGCATTACATTTTTTACAGCAGTTTCAAACATGGTAGCTGCTTCTTTTTTGTCTTCGTTCATTTTTGTTAGAACATCGTACATAGCAGTTTGGGCAATGGATTTTTTACCATGCATCATCAATAGGTTAATCATACGAGTAACCACTTTTGATTTGAATACTGGATCTAACTCTATTATTCTTTTCTTTGTTTTCTTGCTTCTCATATTTGTTTCTTAGGTCTCTTAGTACCGTAGATAGATCTAGAGGTCTTTCTGTTATTAACACCTGTAAGATCGTAAGATCCACGTACAATTGTATACTTTATACCTGGTAAATCTTGAACTTTACCACCTTTTACCATAACAACAGAGTGTTCTTGTAATTTGTGGCCTTCACCTGGTATATAGGCAGTTACTTCTCTTCTGTTAGACAACTTTACTCTTGCAACCTTTCTCAAAGCTGAGTTAGGTTTTTTAGGAGTTTGTGTCTTAACCTGTAAAACAACACCTCTCTTGAAAGGAGCGGTAACTTTACGAGGTCTTCTCTTTAAAGTATTAAAAACCTCACCCAATGCTGGGGTTTTGGTCTTGTTTACTTTACTTTTTCTTGGTTTTCTAATTAATTGACTTATTGTTGGCATAATTAATCCTCTAATTTTGCATCCTCTCCAGTTGGGATCAGACGCCCTATTATAACATTTTCTTTCAATCCTAAAAGGTTATCTATCTTACCAGAGGCAGCGGCATCGGTTAATACATTACTTGTATGTATAAAGGATGCTGCAGATAAGAAACTATCAGTCATCAAAGATGCTCTTGTTATGCCAAGTAAGTTCAACTTACCTGTTGCAGGTTCACCACCACTTGCAAGAACCTTTTCATTCTCTTCCTCGAAGGAAGCTCTAGTGGCTAATTCTCCTGCCATAAACTCTGTATCACCGGCATCTTCCACTTTAACGTGATTGAACATCTGTTTGACTATTACTTCTACGTGCTTGTCATCTAAGGCAACACCTTGAGATGCGTAAACACTTTGTACTTCATCAATGATGTATTTTCTAGTCCTGTCGGCTCCTACCGTTCTATAGAAGTCTGCAAGATCTAGATGACCACCTGTTAAAGCTTCACCTTTTGCTACTAATTGACCCTCTTCCACAATTATTTCTGCTACTGGATCTATTATATGTTCCACTGTATCCTCATCTTTATCTGTGGGTAAGATTAATATTTTTCTTTCGTCACCATTCTTTACAATCTTTACAGAACCAGTACCTTCGGCCATTACAGCTAAGTATTTAGGAGCTCTTGCTTCTACCAATTCTTCTACTCTTGGTAAACCTTGAGTAATATCTTTAGAAACAATACCACCTGTGTGGAATGTCTTCATTGTTAACTGTGTACCAGGCTCACCAATGGATTGGGCTGCGGCAACACCAACAGCGGTACCCATTCTTACGGTTTGACCTGTCATTAAATCAACACCATAACACTTGGCACAAATACCACGTCTAGTTTCACAATGCATTGGAGATCTTACAAAGATACTTTCTAATCCGGCTTTTTCCATTTCTTTTACATCGTCTTTAGTAATAATATCTCCAGCTTTTACTAATACCTTCTTGCCCACCTTTATGTCTTGTGCAGCATATCTACCAGATACTCTATCAGCAAAAGATAGTAGCATTGTTCCAACACCAACTTTCATTTCTCTACCCACTGTAGTTTCACAATCATCTTCTCTTACGATTACATCTTGAGCTACATCTACTAATCTTCTGGTTAAGTAACCTGCGTCAGCTGTTTTTAAACCTTTATCGATTAGAGTTTTTCTAGCACCTCTAGCAGAAACAAAGTATTCCAAAGCAGACAAACCGTGTTTGTAGTTACCTAATATAGGCATTTCTACGATTTGACCCATGGCATTAGAAATTAAACCTCTAACACCTGCTAATTGTTTTAATTGTTCCCTAGATGCTCTCGTTGCACCAGAATCTATTAATAATTTGATAGAGTTTTCAGTTGTCAAACTGGACCAAGAAGCTTCATCGATATCGCTACTTACTTTGTTCCAAACATCATTAATCAATCTCTTAGACTCGGCTAATGTGATTAAACCTCTTCTGTAATTCTTTTCGATATCAGCAACCCGTTGTTTACCACTGGTAACTAATTCATCTTTGGCTTTAGGTACTTGTATATCAGCAACAGAGATAGATACGGCAGATTTAGTACCATATTTAGTACCAATGTCTTTCAAATCATCTATTAGTTTTATACCAACTTCCAAAGGTTCTTTTTCTAACACTTCGGTAATTAGTTTAACTGCTTTCTTTTTATTCATAGGTTCATTTATGAATCTAAAGGATTCAGGTACATAATCATTAAAAATCATTCTACCTGCAGTTGTTTCTATAATTTCACTGTTAAATCTCAATTTAACTCTTTGTCTTAAATCAACTTCTTTGGATACTTCTACAGCGTAAATCAATTCTGTTTTGTCAGAAAATATTCTTTCGAATACAGGAAGATTTGTATTTACAGATGTTAAGTAGTAAGCACCAAATAACAAGGTTTTTTGAGGTATAGATATTGGTGTACCGTCTGAAGGTTTAAATAAGTTATGTGTAGATAACATTATTTCTTTAGCTTCTTGTATAGCTTCTTTTCCTAAAGGAACGTGAACAGCCATTTGATCGCCGTCAAAATCTGCGTTATAACCGGTAACAACAGCTAAGTGTAGTTGTATTGCATTACCTTCGATTAGTTTTGGGAAAAAAGCCTGTATACCTAATCTCCATAATGTAGGAGCACGGTTTAATAATACAGGATGTCCCTTAACTACATCTTCCAAAATATCCCATACTTCAGAGGATCTAGCTTCTAAGAAAACTTTAGCACTCTTTGGATTGGGGGAATGACCTCTACCAATGATTTCTCTTAAAACCATAGGTTTGAATAACTCTAAGGCCATTTCTTTTGGAATACCACATTCATGTAATTGAAGATCGGGACCATTAATAATAACGGCACGACCAGAGTAGTCTACTCTCTTACCAAGTAAGTTCAATCTAAATATACCTTGTTTGCCTTTAATCATGTCAGCAAGAGATCTAGGTTGTTTTTTACCTCTTATTGCTTTTGCTTTCTGTCTTTGCTTAGAAGAATCGAATAAAGCATCTACAGCTTCTTGCAACATTCTCTTTTCGTTTCTAACAATAATTTCAGGGGCACCGAGGTTTAATAATCTCTTCAAACGATTGTTTCTGTTTATTAATCTTCTGTATAAATCATTTAAATCAGAACTTGCAAATCTACCACCATCTAATTGAACCATAGGTCTTACATCAGGAGGAATGACAGGTATTATACCTAAGATCATTCTCTCAGGACCTATATTAGCTCTTCTGAATTGTTCAACTACTTTTAATCTCTTAGAAATCTTGGCGGCTCGTTGGCCTTTTGCACTTTCTAAATCATTTCTTAAGCTTTGAGATAGCTCATTCAAATCCATTGTGTCTAAGATATTCTTCAATGCCTCGGCACCTATTTCTAAGGTACAGAAAGCATCTAAGTATCTGCTTAGAGTTACATATTCACTGTCAGATACTACAGAGTAAAGCTCTACTCCTTCAATCTTCTTTTGGATTAGTTTGTAAGCTTTTTCTTGTTCTTCTAATTTTTTATCGAAAGTTCCTCTTATGGCTTGTACTCTTTGTTTTAACTTCAAAATTTTTTCTTCGGCCTCAAAACCATCTGTTTTCTTAGATTTAGATAATTCCTCTATTTCTGTTTCTATAGTAGATACTTCTTTTTCCATTTGTCTTTTGAAATATTCTTGTGCTTCCACAAGGTCTTTCTCAACAAGGGAAATTGCATGTGCTTTTTTAGAACCATCTATTTGAGTAACGATGAAAGCGGCAAAATATACAACAGACTCCACGTTTCTAGGTGTTAAATCCATTAATAAAGCCATTTTTGAAGGGATACCTTTGAAGAACCATACGTGAGCTACTGGAGTAGCTAAGGATATATGTCCCATTCTTTCTCTTCTTACTCTAGATGATGTTATTTCAACACCACATTTATCACAGATAACGCCTTTATATCTAATACCTTTGTATTTGCCACAGTAACATTCAAAGTTTCTCATTGGACCAAAAATACTCTCGTCAAATAAACCATCCCTTTCGGCTTTGAAGGTACGATAATTTAGAGTTTCTGGTTTTGTAACTTCACCGAATGACCAATCTAATATTTCTTCATTAGATGCAAGATATATCTTTAAAGCATCAAAGCTTCTTAAGTCGTTTAGATTTTTCATAAGCTTTTTTCCTCCTCTTCGGGAACTATTTCAGATAACTCTTCATTATCCGCTTCATATACTTGTACTTCTTTTTCTTCAGATGTAGGACCTAAAGTCTCTACAGTTTCTAATTCTTCTGGTTGATCTTCGCCTGTATAAGATACAGCCTCAAATCCTAATCCCAAACCGTTTATCTTTCTTACTAAAAGTTTAAATGTTTCTGGTACAGTAGATTCAGGTATTTCATTACCTTGTAATAAGGCACTGTAGGCTTGAGTTCTACCAATCATGTCATCAGACTTTATTGTTAACATTTCTTTTAATATATGAGCTGCACCATAGGCTTCTAATGCCCAAACTTCCATTTCTCCGAATCTTTGACCACCAAATTGGGATTTACCACCCAAAGGTTGTTGAGTAATTAGGGAGTAAGGACCTGTAGATCTAGCGTGCATCTTTTCTTCGGACATATGTATAAGTTTAAACATGTAAGATTCACCAACTACAACAGGGGCATCGTACCATTCACCGGTTTCACCGTTTAATAACCTAACTTTACCTGTTACATCTAACCCAGCGTCTTTTAATTCTTTCTCTAATACTTTTTCAGATATTTCTTGTAATGAAGGTACTGCGTATTTTTTACCTAATTTTCTACCGGCAGATCCTAAAGAAGACTCTAAGATTTGACCTACGTTCATACGTCGTAGAGCTGCCTCGGAAGATATTATTACATCCACAGTAGAACCATCAGGCAATATAGGCATGTCTACTTCGGGAATAACTGCAGAAATAACACCTTTGTTACCGTGTCTACCTGCTAGCTTATCTCCAACTTCTACCTTCTTTTGTTGAGCAACATAAACAGTGATTTCTTCTAATACACCGGCTGGTAAAGATTCGTTTTGTTCTTTAGTAACTCTTTTAACACCTATAACAACACCATGTTGACCATGGGGCATTGTTAAAGAGTTATCTCTTACGTCTTGTGCTTTTTCACCGAATATTGCTCTTAATAATCTTTCTTCAGCGGTTAAATCAATATCACCTTTAGAGGCGATTTTACCTACTAAGATATCTCCCGCTTTTACTCTAGAACCAACAACAACAATACCGTCTTCATCCAAATGTCTTAAAGCTTCTTCAGATACGTTAGGTATATCTCTAGTTATTTCTTCAGGCCCTAATTTAGTTTCAACAACAGAAATGTTGTAGTTACTAATATGAATAGATGTTAATAAATCTTTCTTTACTAACTTATCGGATATTACGATACCATCTTCGAATTCCAAGCTCTTGTACATCATATAGGCTACCTTTAGATTTGTACCTAAAGACAAATCACCATCTACAACGCAAGGCCCTTCTATTAAGATATCTCCTTTTTTAATCTTTTGACCTGTTGTTACTTTAACGTATTGATTGAAACAGGTCTTAGAGTTTGTTTGTTCAAATTTTCTTGAGTGATAGGTAGCTTTACCATTTTTCTTGTAGGATACCGTAACCTTATTGGCATCAGCAAATGTTATTTCACCATCATCTTCAGCCATAATTAAGGCATTGGTATTCCTGGCTAATTGATCCTCAATACCTGTACCTACGATAGGGCTCTCATTCTTTAATAAAGGAACTGCTTGAGACATTTGTTGTGTACCCATAAGTGCACGAGACACATCATTGTTTTGTAAGAAAGGAATAATACCTGCAATAGCACCAACAACCTGTCTTGGAGCAACTTCAATATATTCTGCCAAAGAAACATCACCTAAGATAGGGTCTCCACCGTTTCTCAAAGGTACTTGCTTATCTAAAATATAGCCATCCTTATCCATTTGGACGGATTGGTCTGTTATATATACTTTATCTTCATCATAAGCGGCTAAATAAACTACTTCGTCTGTAACTCTCATTCCCTTGTCGGCTTTTTCAACTCTTAAGTAAGGGGTTTCTAAGAAACCGTATTCATTAACACGTGCATATAAAGCCAGGTAGTTTGTTAAACCAACACTTTGTCCTTCTGGTGTTCTAACAGCACAAATTTTACCGAAAGAAGAATAGTGAACATCTCTAACGGAAAAACTTGCTCTTTCGCTACTTACACCACCAGGACCAGATAAAGACAATCTTCTTAAAATTTCAAGAGCGGTTAATGGATTTTGTTGATCTTGCATTTGGGATAATTGACCAGTTGCAAAGAAACTATGAACAGAGGCTGCAATAGCCCTTGGAGAAATTAAAACGGATGGTTCTGGTAATTCATCTCTTGGGGACATACTCATTCTGTCTCTGGTATTCTTCTCTAATCTAATGAAACCAATTCTCATTTGATTTTGTAATAATTCACCAACACTTTTAACTCTTCTATTACCTAAGAAATCTACGTCACTAATTTCACCTATACCATTATTTAACTCGATGATTCTGGAAATTATTCTAATTAAATCTTCTAATTGTAGTAATCTATGTTTAGGATCGTTAGGTACATTTAGACCTAAAACCTGGTTCAATTTAAATCTACCAACATTACCTAAGCTGTATCTTTTAGGATTGAATAACATTACATCACAAAGAGCCTTAGCATTCTCTAATACTAAAGGTTCTCCTGGTCTTTCTTTTCTGTATATTTCTAAGTAAGCTTCTTCTCTAGAAGTAGATGGGTCTTTAGCTAATGTTTCATCTATATAATTCATTTCAGGGTTTGTTTCAACAGCTTTGAAAGCTTCTCTAATTTCATCATTAGTTTCTAAACCATAAACTCTTAACAAAGTAGTAGCAGTTAATTTTCTTTTTTTGTTTAATCTAACACTTATAACACCATTTCTAGAGGTTTCAAATTCAATCCAAACACCTGTTTTTGGTAATACCTTAGCACCTGCTAAGAATTGTCCTGTAACGGGAAATGTTTCTCCAGTGAATAAAACACCTTCAGAACGGGTTAATTGATTAACAACAATTCTTTCAACTCCATTAATAACAAAAGTACCTTCTTTAGTCATTAAAGGCATATCACCCATATATATGGATTGTTTTTTAGTTTGTTTCTTAACAGGATCTTCAATAGTAGCGGTTAAGTACCAAGGGGCATCATAGGTTCTACCTGATTTCTTGGCTTCTTCAACGGTTAAATTTTCTTTTTCAATGGTGGGTTTGGATAATGTGAGTATCCATCCTCTTCCTGAGATGTCTTCGATGGTACCCATCTCGTCTAAAATTTCTTGTAAACCCTCTTTCTTTAACCATCCAAAAGATTCTTTCTGAATAGATAATAAATCGGGTAACGGCAAAACAGTATTACGTTTTGAAAAATCGTGACGCATTGATTTTAAAAAATCCTTATTATTTATAATTTATTCACCTAGGTGTCCTTGTTTGTCGTAAGGACGAGGGAAAGTTTAACACGCATTCCCATTTAGTGTCAACAATAATGTTAACTGAAATTATGTTATCTTACAAATCCCATTTTTTCAATTGGCCAAAAGATAAACACCACTCTTCCTACAATGTCATCTTTAGTAATCATTCCTAAACTTCTTGAATCTAACGAAACATCTCTGTTATCACCTAAGAAAGCATATTCCCCATCATTTAGTTTTAGGGACCTACCCTCTACTATCTGAGCCCCACCCTTTGTACAAGTACCCTCTGATAGGTAATATTCATCTAATTTGTATTTAGTAGCATCTCTGCTTATATAAACATTACAGTTGTATATTTTTATAATATCTCCCGGAATACCTACAATTCTCTTTATTAAGTGTTTTGAACTACCATTGGGTTTCAAAACAATAATTTCTCCCCTTCTGAAAGTTGGATCAAAGAGTTTTGATATACGATCCACAAGGATTCTTTCCCCTGTTTCAAAATTAGGCTCCATACTACTACCCCACACCATTTCGGGCATAGCTACCGTAGCGTAGAGTATTAACAGTACTATTGAGGAAACAACTAAAGTTTCAATCACTTCAATGATAAAGCTTTTAACATTCATCCAGAATAGTGTATCATCATTTAAGTAATATGAAAGAAATTAAAACATTAAAAGACATAATAGAATTTGTAAAAAAAGATGGGAAATTCCTAAGCATACTATTAATAATCACCTTCCTCGCTTATGCAAATATTATAAGGGGAGAGTTTGTTACAGCAGATGATATCCCCGGTATAGTACAAAACCCTTTGATTAAAGACTTTTGGGGGGCTATGCAAACACTTCGATTACATATAATAAAAAATGCGATCATATATCAAGTAGCAGGGATGAATCCTAATGCATTCCATATCGTGTCAGTAGTATCTCATTTAATAAATATTGTATTGGTTTACGTATTCTCCAGAGTGCTATTCAAACATAACATTGCTAGATTAACCTCTATAATCTTTGCACTACATCCAGTCAATGCAGAAGCAGTTATGTGGATTTCTGGGGGACCATACCTAATTGAAGGATTCTGTGCAATGTTAGTTTTTATACCTTTTGTAATGTATGAAAAAACCCATATCAAAAAATATCTATATGCATCTTTGGGAGCCTATTTATTCATGGTTATTGGAGATAGTGGTGCTGCATGGCCTCTAGTTGTACCATTTATATTAGGTGTTATAGACCAGTTTTTATTCTCTGAGAAGATAAATATGAAAGGGTTAGTAACACTACTACTTCCTTTCTTTTTAGTTGCAGCATTTAATGGATATTTAATATATAGGAATAGCTACTCTAACCGGGTAGGCGCTTTAGCTAAAGATTATTATTTTAATGCCTCAGAGGCACCCCCATTATTGAATAGGATACCTTTCACTACTTTTATGGGTATAAGAAATATGGTTTTTCCATATGAATTAAATATATATCCAGGAGAAAGAGCACTTACACAAGGATATGTTAGTTTAGTCAACGTTGTAACGCTGGGATTTGTTGCGTTAGTAGCGTATCTCTACCTAACTAATCGAATATATACAGGGTTAATATTAGCGATATTGGCATCACTAGCTCCTACATATAGTCCAATACAAATAGCGTGGTTAATGACAGAAAGATATATGTACCTAGGGTCAGTATTCTTCGCCATAATTCTGGCATTACTATTTACTAACTTAAAAGAAAAAAATGAAAATATATTTAAAATCACATTCGGATTAGTACTAATATTCTACTTTGTACGTGTTGTCTTTAGATCGGAAGATTGGAGAACAAATAAAAATTTATGGCTGTCAACTTTGGTATTTTCTCCGGACTCTTATCGTGTATACAACAATTTAGGAGATGTATATATCAAAGAAAATGATTACGATAAAGCTATTGAGAGCTTCAAGAAATCGTTTGAAATATTCCCTGGATATGCAGATGCCATGCACAATGTGGGATTGGTATACATAATGAAAGAAGATTTACCCAACGCAAAGTTATATATGGAAATGGCTTTAAAAACGAAACCAACATTAGTTCCAGCATGGGAAAAGATGGGAATAATCTACTACCAAATGGGACAGTATGATATTGCTAGAGCCTACTTCAGTAAAGCAGTAGAAATAGATCCTACAGCACAACTAGGAAGAGAGGGTTTAGCAGCAACAGAAGAACTAATTAGGGCAGGAATCACATCGCCAAAGTAGAACTATTTACCACAACAATTCTTGTATTTCTTTCCACTACCACAAGGGCATGGATCGTTTCGTCCCACTTTAGCTTTGCTAGATTCTACTGATTTAATCTTCAACTCCCTACCATTAGCAACTATCTTTGGGGAGATAGAAGCAGATTCTTCAGCGACACCACTCTCAATAGAACCTTGTTGGTAATTAGCCTTTTTTAACATTTCTAACATGGGATTAGTCTGCTGTTGAGACACTTGGGTTACATTGGATATTCTTTCGACAATAGAACTATATATTTTCCTAACGAGAATTTCAAAACGTTCGTGTCCTTCTCTTTTGTATTCAACCATAGGATCTCTTTGAGCATATCCTCGCAGCCCTATACCGTCTCTAACTTGATCCATATCCACTAAATGTTCCATCCATAAGAGGTCTATAACAGGTAAAGATAAATCTTTAACAATCGTTAACCATTGTGTTTCTCCAAAATCTCTTACATTTTTATCCCAAGTAGAAATGTTGAAATCAGAGTTTTCTGCTAACTTGTTCTTTAACCAAGGTATAGAGTCCATATCATTAGTAGATAATTCCAAGATACGTCTTCGTAGTTTATAAACTACGTCTCTATGGGTGTTTATAACATCATCCATTTCAACCAATTGTTTTCTTCTATCAAAGTTAAATCCTTCAACTTTCTTCTGGGCACTTTCAATAGCCCTGCTAACGATGCCTGCTTCAATAGGTACACTTTCATCCATACCAAATCTAGTCATTAATGTTTCTACTTGCGAACCACCAAAGATCCTCATTAAATCATCTTGAAGAGAGATATAGAATCTGGAAGAACCGGGATCTCCTTGTCTTCCGGATCTACCTCGTAATTGATTGTCTATACGACGAGACTCGTGTCGTTCAGTACCAATAACATGTAATCCCCCTAAGGACCTGACTTCTTCTTGATTTTCTTTGGTAGAGGGATCTCCTCCCAATAGAATATCAACACCACGTCCGGCCATATTGGTAGATATTGTTACAGAACCCTTCTTACCTGCCTGAGCAATTATTAAAGCTTCTTTTTCATGGTTCTTTGCATTTAAGATTTCATGAGGGACACCTTTGCGTTTTAGGTATTGGTGAAGTAATTCACTTTTCTCGACGGAAGTAGTACCGACTAGCACAGGTTGCCCTGCTTTATACTTTTCTTCTATCTCGTCTGCAACAGCTTTAAACTTAGCTGCTACGGTTTTATAAACCATATCGTTGGAATCAATACGAATATTTTGCTTATTAGTTGGTAATACTACAACATCCAAGTTGTAAATCTTATAAAATTCTTCAGCTTCTGTAAGTGCTGTACCAGTCATACCTGCTAATTTTTTATACATCCTAAAGTAGTTCTGATAAGATATTTCTGCTAAAGTTTTGCTCTCTTCCTGTATCTTTACACCCTCTTTGGCTTCTAGAGCCTGATGTAAACCATTAGAGAATCTATTATTCAAAAGTATTCTGCCTGTAAACTGATCAACAATTAAAACTGTTCCATCTTTTACTACATAGTCTTTATCTTTCTCGTAAAGGGCATGTGCTATTAAGGATTGTTCTATAAGATGCACTATTTCAAAATCTTGTTCATATAAATTTTCAACTCCTAAGAGTCTTTCTACTCTACGTATACCTATATCTGTTAAACTTGCATTTTTAAACTTTTCCTCAACTTCATAATCACTACCTTTAACTAAGGTTTTAACGATTCTGTCTGCTTCGTGATATCTACTTGAGGGTCTAGAGTCCTTTGTAGAAATTATTAAAGGGGTACGAGCAATATCTATAAGTATAGAGTCTACCTCATCTACAATAGCAAAATTATGAACACCCCAGTCTCCATTGAAATTCGTTTGAACCATCTCTGTAACATTTCGTACCATATTATCTCTAAGGTAATCGAAACCAAACTCATGATTTGTACCATAAACTATATCGGATTTGTAAGTCTCCTGACGGGAAGTTTCTTTCAAATGTATCGCATAAGTATCTTCAAAAACACCCCCAGTAAAATTAGGATCGTATACAAAAGCTTTATCTTGCATAACAACACCAACAGTTATACCTAGAAAGTCATATAACTTTCCCATCCACCCAGCACCATGTCTAGAAAGATAATCATTTGGGGTTACTAAATGCACACCTCTACCGGTTAAACTGTTTAAATATAGTGGTAGAGTTGCTGTAAGAGTTTTACCTTCTCCCGTTTTTTGTTCAGAAATCTTTCCTTGATGGAGAACAATACCTGCCATTAATTGAACATCAAAATGTCTTTGACCCAAGGATCTTTTAGAAGCCTCCCGTACTAGGGCAAATGCTTCAGGTAATATTTTATCTAAATATTTGTTGCCTTCTTCTAAAGACATCCCATGCAATTCGGTTTTCCAAAAATGAGTTTTTTCTTTTATTTCTGTATCTGAAAGCTTAGATGTTTTATCTTCTAAATCATTTATTACGGAAACAATTGAACGAATCTTTTTTAATTGCTTTTCATTTGAATCGAATAAATCAAAAAACATAGCTATGTGATTATATCATCAGTATATTTTATACAAGAGGAGGAATAATACTAATAATATTCGGTAAATTATAAATGGATATAACTTGTTAGATTTCAAAAATCCAAGTAAGAAACGAATAGCAAATAACCCGGAGAGGAAACTAGAAACTAGACCAAAGAGTAATTCTAGGTTAACAAATTCTGAAAAATTTATACTAAGTAATTGATAAATACCTGCACTTAAAATTATAGGTAGAGATAGGAGGAAAGAGAATCGTGCAGCACTTTCTTTTGATAAACCTAAAAGCACACCCCCAGAGATAGTAGCTCCAGATCTAGAAAACCCAGGAAATAGGGCTAACGATTGAAATAAACCAATGGAAATTGCTTTATAGAAAGATATCTTTTTAGAATCTTTGCAAGTACCCATTAGATATTCTGCAAAGAACATCAGGATACTACCTAGAAACAAGAATAGGATGGTCCATGAGACGGCTCTAAATGTATTCTCAAAGTAGTCATTAAAAAGAAATCCCAACAATAGGGCCGGTATAGAACCAAGGATTAGCTTAAAACCTAAAAGTGTATTGTCTGAAAAAGATAGTTTCTTGGAAAAAATGAGTTTTGTTCCATCTGATAAAAAGGATAAAACAATATCCTTCAAATCATTATAAAAATATACAACTAATGCAAGCGAGGTACCTAAGTGCAAGGTAGTATCAAAAGCTAATGATTGAGCTCCCCATCCAAACAGAGCTGGAACAATTAACAAATGACCAGAAGAGGATACTGGAATAAACTCAGTAAGACCTTGAACTAAGCCTAATACAATAGATTGAAATATACTCATAATTGATGTTCAAAAATTCTACCATAAACCAGAATATTATCGGAATTGGTATATCCAGCAACAACCTCTGTCTTTACATCTACTAAGAAGTCATTAACTTGCTCCACAAACAAATCTACATCCTCATGGTGCTTTTCTGTATAAATACGATTAAAGATTACTAAACCTCCTGGTACAACCATATCTCTTACAGCATCCATAAAATTACCTGACTTACCAAGATCAGGGTAGTCTTCACCGACATAGATGTCTACAATAGCAACATTAAAGCTGACTTTATTTAAACCAAATTCTTCTGGACTAGTTACAACACGAAGGGCATCTGCCACTACAGTGCGATGATTGGGGAGTTCAGAAACACCAAAGTATTTGTTCGCGATATCTACCATCACATCGTCTATCTCTACACTAACAACATGTGTATTTGGAAGTCTTCTTGATATAAGATTTTGGATAGTACCACCCCCTAGTCCAAGAATAAGGACGCTATTAGCAGTAGGTTCTTCTCGTTCTAATAGGGAAACCAATTTACCCCATATAAGTTTTTCGCATACAGGGGAATCCCAGTTTAGAGATTGATCTATACCCCCTACTTTTATCTTTCGGGTATGTCCCACTTCAATAACATCTATCTTCCCATTGTATTTTGATTCTGTGCTGTAAACTACTTGAGGTATTTTAAGGGCGGAGTATATGTTCATAAGATCTGAGCCTTAGGAACTATCCTTTCAAAACCGGTATATTTTGTTAATACCTTGGGCACAACGATAGACCCATCTTCTTGTTGATTATTCTCTAATATAGCTATAAGAATTCTTCCAATAGCAAAGGCTGTAGCGTCATTCATATATACAAACTGTCTATTTCCATCCTTATCTAAATAGGTAGTATTTAATCTTCTGGATTGGTAATCGGTCATATAGTCAGATGTGTGTGTTTCACGATATTTACCTTGAGAGGGAATGTAGCACTCCATATCTATTTGTCTAAAGTCTGGTTTACCCATATCACCTGTACAAATGCTGATCACTTGATAAGGTATTTCTAATTGTTGAAGAAGATACTCTTGTACAGCAACGAATAAATCCTGTTCTACTCTACCGTTTTCTGCAGTTGTAAAACTCTCCATTTCCAGTTTATCGAATTGGTGTGTTCGTAATATTCCTTTTACATCTTTACCGTATGAACCGGATTCTCTTCTGAAGGAAGTAGAAAAACCAATGTATCTAACAGGTAACTCTGTCTCTTTAAACACTTTATCCATATGCATAGGGCCAAGGGTATGTTCTGCACTACCCACCAGTACTAAATCATCCTTCTCAAAGTAGTACCTTTCATCTATAGGATCTAATCTATCCATTCTTTTCATTACCTCAGGTCTAACAAATACAGGGGGTAATATAGGGGAAAAGGATTTTGAAGAAGGATTATTAACACTTTCAGCTAACTTTTTCATTATTTCCTTATTCTGAATAGTATTAAGGACTAGGTTAACAATGGCAAACTCTAACATTACAGCTTCATTCTTTAAGTAATAAAAACGGGATCCAGACACAACACCGGCCGTTTCCGTATCTATAATGTCCAAGAGTTGCCCTAATTCCATATGATCTCTAACTTTAAAAGGAAATTCTTTTGGGGTACCTATCTTTCTAGCTACTACATTTTCACTTTCGTCCTTACCTACGGGTACATCTGCGTCACAAACATTGGGTACTAAAAGAAGCATTTTTTCATAGGCATCTTTATTTTCATCTAATTTGGCGTCTAACTCTTGGAGGTCCTTTTTTATTTGGGTCGCTTCTTGCATCAGTTTTTGACGCTCATAAGCATGCTGTGGATCCAAAAATTTAGGGATATCTTGTGTAATTTTGTTTCTAAGGGCCCTCTTAGTCTCAACTAATCTAAGTGTACTAACATAGTCTTCATATAATCTAAGTACCTCATCGAGACTTACGGAGTCAGAAAGGTTTTTGTTTTTTATTGCAGTAGCAACTAATTCTTTGTTTTCCTTTATAAAATTAATGTCCAACATAATGGATTAATTCTATCACTTAATAAAAATTGTGGTATATTCTGATTCACTATATTGCACTTTTAGCTTATAATGGTATATTAGAAGTCGCAGAATTTGAGGTTAATGAAAAAAACACGTTGACCAACCCAATTGGTTTTGATAGAATTCTGCCCGTTTAGTATTTACATGAGCACAAAAGACGTAATAACAAAAACAGGACGAGTAAAGGAAGCCTTAATGGGTGGCCTGTTTAAAATTGAGTTAGAAGATAGTAGTGAAATCTTGGCTGCTCTGTCAGGAAAAATGAGAAAATTTAAAATAAGAATACTACCTGGGGATACTGTGAAAGTGGAATTTTCACCCACAGATTTAACTAGAGGAAGAATTTCTTATAGGAACAGATAATGAAAGTACGTGCATCTATTAAAAAAATTTGTAGAAATTGTAAAGTTATAAAAAGAAAGGGTGTTATTAGGGTCATTTGTAAAACCCCTAAGCATAAACAACGCCAAGGATAAAATATGCCAAGAATATCTGGAGTAGATATACCAAATGAGAAAAGAATAGAAATTTCATTAACATATATTTATGGAATAGGTCCCGCAAAAGCTAAGGAATTATTGGTAAAATCCAATGTAAACCCAGATATACGAGCTAAGGCATTAACTGAAGAACAAATTTCAGCACTAAACCAAGCATTAAGAGAACTATCTATACCCGTAGAAGGTGAATTAAAAAGAATCGTTGCTCAAAATGTGAGAAGACTTGGGGAAATAAAATCCTACAGAGGTTTGAGGCACAGAAACGGATTACCTGTAAGAGGTCAAAGAACCAGATCGAATGCTAGAACAAGAAAAGGTAAAAGAAAAACTGTAGGTGGTGCTAAAAAGAAAGTAGCAAAATAATATGAATACTAAAAACACTAAAAACAAGAAAAAAGATAAAGTGGTAACAGCTTCTGGAAGAGCCTATGTTACTGCAGGTTTTAATAATACAATTGTAACCCTGACTGATAGTGAGGGTAATGCTTTATTCTCCAGCAGTGCAGGTAAAGCAGGATTCAAGGGTTCAAGAAAATCCACTCCATATGCAGCAACTAAAGCTACTGAAACAATAGCATCAGACGCTTCTAAAATGGGTATGAAGGATGTTTCTGTAATCGTAAAAGGCCCTGGAATGGGAAGAATTGCTGCTATAAAAGCTTTAAAGTCCGGTGGATTAAATGTTGTATCAATTTCCGATATTACACCCATACCATTTAACGGGTGTAGACCTAAAAAGAAAAGAAGAGTTTAAAAATGGCTAGATATAAAGATTCAAAATGTAAATTATGTAGAAGAGAAGGGGTAAAGTTATACCTTAAGGGAACTAGATGTGAGGGTGAAAAATGTGCAATGAACAAAAGAGCATATGCCCCGGGTCAACACGGAAATCAAAGAAAGAAAGCAGCCTCTGATTATGGAAAGCAATTAAGAGAAAAACAAAAAGCAAAAAGAATCTACGGTATACTAGAGAGACAATTCAAAAAATATGTCAATGAATCTTTAGAAACTAAAGGTGTTACAGGTGAAATATTAATGCAAAAACTGGAAACCAGATTGGATAATTTAGTATTCAGAGGGGGTTTCGCTGTTTCTAGATCTCAAGCAAGACAATTTATTAGATCAGGATACTTTAAAATAAATAATAAAACCGCTAGAACACCTTCTCAACAACTTAGAGCAGGAGATGTTATACAACCCGTAAGTTTTGAAAAACTACATTTAAGAGAAGGTTTTGTATTACCTGAATGGTTAAAAGCTAACGTCAAAGAAAAAAATATAAAATTTGATCGTATGCCAACAATGGATGACTTCCAAGAGCAGTTGGTAGACGCACAGGCAATTATTGAATTCTATTCAAGATAATAAATTAAGGAGGATTATGTTTATTAGTGCAGACAATTTAAAAATTATAAGAACAAAACAAGAAAAAAATTCTGGTACATTTACCATTGAACCATTACCACAAACTTTTGGTGCAACAATAGGTAATGCGCTAAGAAGAGTATTAATGACCTCTATAAAAGGGGCAGCCGCTACACAAATGAAAATTGCAGGTGCAAATCATCAATTTACAACCGTAGCTGGGGTAAAAGAAGATATTGTTGAAATATCTTTAAATATTAAACAATTGAGATTTAAAGTCCACGGAGATAATCCTGTAGTAGCAACAATAGAGAAAAAAGGTAAAGGCAATGTTACCGCTAAAGACTTAAAACTAGATGCCGATACAGAAATAATGAACAAAGATCAACATATTGCTACAATATCAGACGATAAGACCACTTTTAAAATGGAATTAATTATAGAACCAGGAACCGGGTACTCTCCAATGGAAGAAAGAGAAAAGAAAAATGCAAAACTAGGCGTAATAACCTTAGATGCATTATTCTCCCCTATTGTAAACGCTACATACGAAGTAGAATCTACAAGATTTGGAGAAAGAGTCGACTTAGATAAAATAATTTTAGATATAGAAACCGATGGTAGTATAACTCCTGAAAAGGCTGTAAAGGAGGCTGCTAATATATTAAAAGGCTATTACAGTGTAATAGAAACAGGGGAGGCTAAAACAGAAGAAGTTAAAGAAGAAAAAGTTAAGGAAATAACTTCTAAGGGTAAAGCTCATGTTGAGAATATCGCTATAGAGGAATTACCTCTTCAAACTAGAACTATAAATGCCTTAAAGAAACACGGTATTGAAACATTAAAAGATTTAGCTTCTAAAACAGATGAAGAATTAGCTGATGTAAAAAATTTAGGTGAAAAATCTTTAGCTGAAATAAAAGAGCTATTAGAAAAAGAAAACCTTAAGTAAGTGATACTAAAATGAGACATAGAGTAGCAAAGAAAACATTAAATAGAACCAGTGCTCATAGGTCAGCATTGATAAAGAATTTGTCAGAAGCTTTAATAGCCCATGGACATATAGAAACTACAATAGATAAGGCAAAGTTTGTTAAACCCTATGTCGAAAAGTTAGTAACTACAGCTAAAAAAGCCGAAGGTACAAGCAGCATAGAATTGTTCAACACAGTTAAATACTTAAGAACAAAATTATATACAGATGGTGTAATTAAAAAGCTTTTAGAAGAGGTTGCTCCCCTATTCAAAAACAGAGCCGGGGGATACACTAGATTAGTTAGAACAGGTAACAGAGACGGGGATAACGCTGTAAAAGCCAGATTAGAATTTGTAGAAGCAAAAAAGAAACACACTAAAGAAACGGAAAAGTCCAAACTAGTAGCAAAGACTAGAGGAAAAAAGGTAAAAGTGGAGGAAACAAAAGATGAACAAAAATAAAACATTTGCTCCAAACGCAGATAAAATAAAAAAAAGTTGGCATTTTATGGATGCTACAGATAAGGTATTAGGAAGATTCGCTACGGAAATAGCAAAAATCCTAATGGGTAAAAACAAAGCTGAATTTACTCCAAACACAAACGTGGGAGATAAAGTAGTTATAACAAATGTAGAAAAGATACAGGTTACCGGTAAAAAGATGACCGACAAATTATATATTCACCACACAGGGTTTCCTGGAGGTTTAAGATCTGAAACATTAGAGCATTTCAAAGAAAGAAGACCAGAACAAATCTTAAAGAGAGCTATAGTTGGAATGTTACCTAAGAATAAACTAAGAGCAGAAAGAATTAAAAATTTGTATATTTACAAAGGATCCGAGCATCCTCATAAAGCACAAGAGGTAAAATAAAATGACTGAAAAAAACACTAAAAACCAATTCATAACAGGTACCGGGAGAAGAAAAACTGCTATATCTAGAATATTCCTACACGACAAAAAAGGCGAGTTCTTTGTTAATGATAAAGATATAAAAGAATACTTTCCTTCTGACTTGGAACAAGCCACTTGGGTAAAACCATTTCATCTTGTAGGAATTGCCCATCCTGAATCTAAATTCTCAGGAACTATAAAAATTCAAGGTTCGGGAAAGAGTGCACAATTAGCTGCTTTAATACATAGTATTGCACATGCTTTATCCAAAATGAGTGAAGAATGGTCTGTAATACTAAGAAAACAAGGGTTCTTAACAAGAGATCCAAGAATGGTAGAAAGAAAGAAATACAACTTGCACAAAGCAAGAAAAGCTACCCAATACTCAAAGAGATAATCCTTCTAACAAATCTCTTTCTACGGCGTCTAAAATACTTTTCAATGTGTTTATTTTGGATATCAGAGTAGTTCTATCTAAAGTAGAAACTACATTATCCCCATATATCGTGGAAATAGCTTCCATTACTTTCAGAGATGGTATACAAACACCATTCTCATAGGCAGAAATACTTTTCCCAGATACCCCTAATTTATATCCAAATCTGTCCTGGGACATATTTTTGCTTAATCGTAGCTCTCTTATTCTTTTTCCAATATTCTTTTCCTTGGGCATATCCTAACTATAATAGAACCTAACATGTTTACTTACATATTGCAATAATATATATTGCTATATATGCCAAACGGTTTAAGAATATGCGATTTAAACAATCAAGAGAAACCACGGGAGAAGCTTGTAACCACAGGGGAATATGCATTAACAGATGAAGAATTATTAGCAATAATACTGAGGTCTGGTGGCACCACAGGGTCTGCAATAACTCTGGCTAGAAATATAATTAAAACATATGGCAGCATAAGAAACATTGTATCTTTAGATTTTGAACAATTAAGAAATATTAAGGATATAGGACCGGCAAAAGCAACGAGTATAAAAGCACTGGGAGAAATATCGAAAAGGATAACAGGAGAAAGAAATTTCAGGGAACATATTTCGACGCCAAAAGATGTATATAAAGCAATATACACGGAGTTGTACGGTAAACAGGAAGAGTATTTATATATCCTTATCCTAGATAGTAGGAACAAGATAATATCAAAAGAATTAATCACAAAAGGAACGGTTAATCAATCATTAATATCCAGCAGGGATATTTACAAAAAAGCCCTAGCAAAAAACGCTACATCCATAATATTAATACATAATCACCCCTCTAATGACCCTACTCCAAGTAAAGAGGATATTATCGCCACAGAAATGGTAGCAGAAATTGGGAAAAAAATTGGAATTCCCTTGCTGGACCATCTTATATTTGCAGACACGGGCTATACCAGCATGAAATCTCTAAATCTATTCAATATCTATAAAGTTGATCAGAAAGGGGGTGAATAATGATATCTAGCAATAGAAACCTTATAGCTATTATCGTAGTATTAAGTTTCGCATTAATTGGAGGGGTAACATATGCAGCTTTTATGGATAAAGGTAGCGTTTTGGGTTCTTCGTTTAGTGTTGGCAGCAGTGATATAAAACTACTCTTGAATACAGCAGGTAATATAGAGCAAACAAACTTAATAGATGAACTACCAGGACCATCTTTTGGTAATATCATTCCCTATTGGCAACAAGATTATTTATTGAAGATATATAACAATGCTACTACCGCATTGAATATATCAAGCAATTCTAACTATATCACAGCCAATGATCCGGAGGAGCTAAGGAATATAATATATGTAGAACCAATAGAATGGGCAGATACAAATGCAAATGGAACAGTAGACGAAGGAGAAGCTACCTACAGTTATGGCAGAAAAACTATTGTGAAGTGGAAAACAGAGGGATTACAATTAGGAACTGTTAACAAAGGGGAAATAAAGGGGCTAATACTAAGATTTTCCACAGAGACAGTATCAGATACAAAGCAAGGAGCAAGTGGGGTATTCGATTTTGAATTCAATGCCGCTACGGTGTCACCATAACAAAATACATAAAAGGGTGTAGAAATACACCCTTTTTGTTAATATTAAAGTATGTTTAATATTTTTAGACTAATTACGTGGGTAACTATAACTACACCTAAGAATATTCTGAGAACAATGTTTAGGATATTACAAATGATAAATAATCAGATGTCATTTACATTAAATATAAAGCTACTATTCACTCCCCTATTCGGAGATTACACCATAGTAGGACGCTTCACTGGTTTTATATTTAGAATTATGAACATACTGATAGGAACAATTGTGCTGTGTGTATTATGTGGAGCAACAATAGTATTACCCCTATTCTGGTACGTAGTACCACTGATACTTTTAGAAAAAGAGCTAATAGTTCTCCCTTTATATGCGCTAGCGATTGTAGGCATATGGTATCTAAATACAAAGAATACCCCCATACATCGTATTAAGGATACTAAAGGAAACCGCATAACATCTTTTAGACCGGAGGTAATACCATATCTAAACTCAAGCAAAATAAAGGTAGATGAATTAATAACCAAGATATCTAAAACAAAGAATATTGAACAAGTTCTATCTAGAACAGAACTATTAAACACAGACTTTATTCAAAAGATAACAAAAACAGACATTGTGGAAAAAGAAACTTTGATAAGGGATAGTTTTGAGAATGCAAAAACATTGGGTAATAGATACGTAGAAGTAGAACATATATTTTTATCTATAGTTCAGAAAACAGAGAAAATAGAAACCATCTTATCTACATACAACTCCAATGTAGAAGTTATAGCAGAAACAATAAAATGGGTTGTTAGACTTAGGGAAATAAAGGATGAATTATTCCTCTGGCAGGATGATTACCAAATGCCTCCTGCTGGGGGTACGGGTAGAGGTATGACAGGCAGGGTAACTCCTGCACTGGATTCAATTTCAGAGGATTATACAAAACAGGTTAAATATGGACTCATAAAACCTGTGGTTGGCAGAGAGGAAGAAATTAAAAAACTTGCTGAATTGCTTACGGAAGAAGGCGCTAACTTATTACTAATTGGAGACCCCGGATCAGGTAAAACATCGATAATAAAAGGTATTGCTTATAACATAATTGTAGGCACGAAACACAAATCTCTAAACAATAAGCGTGTTATAAGTTTAAATATAGGTAAGTTATTAGCAGGAACCAAATCATCTGGGGAAGTTGCCGCTAAATTAACAGTAGCTATGGAAGAAATACAAGGATCAAGAGATATTATTCTTTTCGTAGATGAAATGCACGAATTACTGAAGGGAGATAATAACCTAGCAAGTGTATACTCTATTCTAGAGCCCTATATACACTCTCCCGATGTAAGATTTATAGGAGCAACATCAATTCAAGATTATAGAAGGTATATAGAACCAATAGGGGCATTTGCTAGATTATTCCAAATATTAGAGATTAAAGAAGCTTCAGAAAAAGATACATTAGACATATTAAAAATACAGGCAGAGGATTTAGAACCAAAACACAGTGTTTTAATAACATATCCCGCGTTGAGGGCATGTATAAAATTATCCGAAAAATTAGTTCATGAAAGAGTATTACCCGATAAAGCCATAGTCATACTACATGGGGCAGTAGCTAAGAATGACGGAAGAATCATAACTACAGATATAATCGCTAAAGAAATTTCTGACTATACGCATGTACCTGTAGAAAGCATTAATACAGACGAAGCTAAAAAGCTACTAGGCATGTACGAAGCAATGCAAAAAATGGTTATAGGGCAGAATGAAGCCTTAAAGCAAGTATCAGAGGCATTAAAACGAGCAAGGGTAGGCATTAGAAACGAGAATAAACCTATTGCTAGTTTTTTATTCATAGGAACAACAGGGGTAGGTAAAACTCAAACAGCAAAGGCACTAGCCAAAAACTTCTTTGGTAGCAAAGACACAATGATCAGGTTAGACATGAGTGAATATCAACAATTAGACAGCATGAACAGACTATTAGGAACACCGGACGGAAAAATGAAGGGGTTATTAACAGACGCAGTCAGAACAAAACCTTTTTCCTTAGTATTATTAGATGAGATAGAAAAAGCACACCAGAATATACTCTTAACGTTCCTTCAGGTATTGGATGATGGCAGGCTAACTGATGCTACAGGAACCACAGCAGATTTTACAAATAGCATAATAATCGCTACAAGTAATGTCGGAACTAGGGAAATACAAGATGTATTCAATAAGGGAGGGGATTTTGAACAGATGAAACAACAGGCATTAGTAAAGGTTAGAGAGAAATTCGCCCCAGAGTTCTTAAACAGATTCAATGATATTATAGTATTCCATCCTCTCAATATGGAAAACATAGATAAGATAGCAAAACTATTACTAGAAGACGTTAAAGTATTAACAAAGGATAAAGGGATAGAACTTACATTTAAACCAGAGTTGGTCAAGGAAATAGTGAAAAGAGGATATAGTCCCGAATGGGGGGCAAGACCTTTAGCCAGAGAGATTGAAAATGTTGTGGAGAATTATTTAGCTAATAAGATACTAAAGAATGAGATAAAAAGCGGAGACATTGTTGAATTAGGAACAGAAATATGCCAGTAAGGTATAATGCACTCTATGCAAGACTATTTGAATAAATTATTAGAAATAAGAGAAAAACTCAATATAGATGAAAAGAAAAAAAGTATAACAGAGCTTAAGAAGGCCCTGGAAGATGAGAACGTATGGAAAGACTGGGAAAAAGGGCAAAAAATAGCTCAAGAATCAGCTACCTTAGAAAAAGAGATCGAAGATTACGAGATGTTAGAATTACTGTTAGCAGATAAAGATTTGGAATCATTTGATAGAGAATACAAAAAATTAGAAATAAAAACCTTTTTGGGGCAACCCTACGATAAATTAAATGCGGTACTATCCATACATGCGGGACAAGGAGGTACCGAAGCTATGGACTGGACGGAAATGCTTTATAGAATGTATAAGAGATATGCAGAGAAAAAGGGATGGAAAGTGGAAGAAAATAATAAACTACAAGGGGAAGAAGCGGGTTTAAAAAGTGTAACAATAGAAATAATTGGAAAGTACGCTTATGGATTACTTAAAAAAGAAGCAGGGGTACATCGACTTGTAAGGCAATCTCCTTTTAATGCGGATGCTCTTAGACAAACCTCTTTTGCTCTAGTGGAGTGCATACCCTTAATAGATGACAATATTGAAATTGATATAAAGGAAGAAGATCTGGAATGGGAATTTTACAGAGCAGGAGGTAAAGGGGGACAGAATGTAAACAAAGTATCTACTGCTGTTAGATTAAAACACAAGCCAACTAATATCATTGTGGAAAGCCAAGAGGAAAGATTTCAGGGTAAAAACAGAGATAGAGCGCTAAAACTATTAAAATCCAAACTTTATGCCGCAGAAATAGAAAAAGCCGAAGAGGAGAGAAGAAAATTAAGGGGGGAGCATGTAACACCCGGATGGGGAAATCAGATTAGAAATTATGTATTGCACCCGTATAAACTGGTGAAGGATCTGCGAACAGATGTCGAATCTACAAACCCGGATAGTGTTTTAGATGGAGAATTAGACGAGTTTATAAACGCAGAGATTAAAATCTAAAAAAAGATAGTATATCGGAGAGTTCAATATTGTAGTAATTCAAAAGTATAATACCTAAAAAGCTTAACGCTGCGAATACAAACATTCCAACGAGGTCCATCTTTATATCCTTTATAGGTAAGTCCAAATAATTAGATTTAATTTCTAATACAGGAGAAGTCTTCTGTTCTACAATAGTCTTTTTCTTTGTGTTTTTCTTCTTAACAGTTTTCATATATTAATATTATCTTAGAGAGGACACATTATCAAAAGGATCCGAGGTGCTATTAATTAATACATCTCTAGGTTTACTACCTTGCGCAGGACCTACTACCCCATGAGCTTCTAATTGTGTAAGTATTCTAGCAGCTTTAGCATACCCAATGGCAAGTCTAGTCTGCAACAGAGAGGCAGATCCTCTACCAGCAGCTATTGTTATAGCCTTAGCCTCCTCGAACAAAGGATCTAAATCACTATCACCGCCAACGCCACTACTACCTTTTCCATTACCGTTTCCTCCCATAGATAAGACTTCTTCTTTATATTCAGGAGCAATGCCTTGTTTCTTCAAGTGGTCAACTACACTTTTAATCTCTCCAGGAGAAACCCAAGCACCTTGCAATCGGATAGGTTTGGCAGATTCTGGGCTAGAGAATAACATATCTCCCCTACCAAGCAATTTTTCAGCCCCGGGTTGATCGATTATTACCCTAGAGTCCATGTTACTTGTAACATTAAAAGCCACTCTAGAAGGGATATTAGCCTTAATTAAACCAGTTATAACATTAGTAGTAGGTCTTTGTAGAGCCAGTATTAGGTGAATACCGGTAGCACGAGCCAATTGAGCAATTCTAACAACGCTCTTTTCTACACCAGAAGGATCCTGAATCATTATATCGGCAAACTCATCTACAATAATCACAATATAAGGCATACTCTGGAAACCAGCTTTTTCATTGTAAGCATCAATATTTGTAACCCGTTCTTGCTCAAATTTCCTGTACCTATTATCCATTTCCGACACAGCCCATTTGAAAACAGAGGGTGCCTTTTCCATATCGGTAACAACGGGAGTTAAGAGGTGAGGTATATCATGATACTGTGCTAACTCTACTCTCTTGGGATCTATAAGAATAAATTTTACCTCTTGAGGACTAGCTCTAAAAAGTATCGAGAATAATATATTGTGTATAAAGATAGATTTACCAGAACCTGTAGCACCTGCAACTAAAAGGTGGGGCATTTTGGCAATATCATAAGTATAAACCTGACCTGCAACATCTTTACCTAAGACAATACCTAACTTAGACTTCAATGATTTCATAGGACCAGAAGTTATTAGAGTTTTAAAATTGACAGTAGCTCTTTTATTATTAGGCACCTCAACACCTACATAGGGAGTACCCGGGATAGGAGCCTCTATTCTAACGGAACCGCTTGAGGAAGCGAGGGCCGCAGCCAAATCATTATGCATACTAGCTACCTTAGCCATACGTACTTCATTCCCAGTTTCTAAAACGTATTGGGTAACAGAGGGACCTGTATTTATGCTTTTTACATCTACATTAATTCCAAATGTTCTCAGCTTATCTTTTATGATTTTGGCACGTTCCTTAGTATTACCCCCATCTATATTTTCATTAAGAGGCTCTGTTAACAACTCGTACGGAGGAGAACTCCATATTTTATCCACCCCAAGGGCATGCGCTGCAGGTTGAACAACACTCTCAGCTTTGCCTGTAAAAACCTGTTTTACTTCTTGAGGCTCCGCCATTGTCGGTACTATTTCTATAGTAGTTTCCACAGGACCGGGATCAATAACAGATTCGGCATAGGATCCCTTTTCTAAAATACCGTCTACAACATCTGCATTATCAAAATCATCAATAGCTTTTTTCCCAAATTTAAGGGGCATACTAAAGGAAGGTAATTTCACTTTAAAGAAGGATAGTAACTTACCAAATGTAATATCAAAAATAAGAAGTATAGAAATTATTAAAGCTATAAATAATAGTGGAAAAGCTCCATATACACTAATAGTACTTTTTAGAAAACTAGAGATATAGAAACCTATAACACCACCCCCCTTACCTGCAAAGGCTATTGCTGCAGCAGTAGTATCCTTAACAAACAAATGTATTAAGCTGGAAAGGGATAAAAGCAACACAGACAAACCTAAAACTACCCTGCCCTCCTTAATCTTTAAGGTTATTTGTTCAATAAATAAGGTACCAAATAGACCTAGAATTAATGGAACAATAATAGAGGCATAGCCGAAACCAGTTCTTAATACATATTGTAGTTTGCTATTAATAGAGTAGTTAGGAGCAATAAAAGATACCAGACTAATAAAAGCTAATAACAATAATACCAGTGACAACATTGATAACAATGTTTCCCGTTGAATATTAAAGTTAACTCTTAGTTTTCTTTTTCTACCTCTCTTAGACATATATTACATGGATAGTGCATGAACAATTATTAGCGGTGCTCTACCCGTATTCTTATACAAGAACCTATCAATATCTTTTTCTAGTCCACGTTTCATATCAACCCATTCGGAACCACCCTTACCACCAATTCTTTTGGAAATAGCCTTTTTGATAAATTTCCTTGATTGGTCCATTAATTCTTTTGAATCTTTAACATAAATGAATCCTCGTGTAACTATTTCTACAATATTAGGATCAATTTTGCCACTCTTTTTATCTTG